>WBZP01000744.1_pt1 | contig 37872 bp, 53 predicted proteins | sample 5204301 | NCBI WGS metagenome assembly WBZP01 (sample SAMN12412401, study PRJNA552823) | activated sludge metagenome | isolation source: activated sludge from nitrification reactor of wastewater treatment plant... | place: USA: Pennsylvania | collected 2017
ACGCACGTGGGATAACCTAGGGCGTGTCATTATGATGTGCGTGAGATATATCCTAGTGTTGGATAGGCTCGAAACGAGCGATGTAGGTGAACCGGGGACAGATGTGGGACACCCCGAATGGGGGGGGCAACAGTGCGGGGAAGAGTGAGAGTCGCTAGGGAATCCGAGTAAACCGAGACGAACTATAGTAAGGGAAAATTCATGACCGAACTTGAGAAAAATTCAAAAAAATATCTATCTCTTGACGCGCGCCGTCCAACTGTGGCGCATTGGCGAGTCCACCACATGAGACTGAGCCCGGCGTCTCTATACCGAGACTACAAGCTGCAGCACAACATCAGTGGCACGATTTTTACCGGCGGCCGACCGATGCAAAAAATCAGGGAGCGCCTCCACGCCCTTGTGGGCATCCCGGTAGACGAATGGGATAAGCCGGCCACGGACGAGTCCGTTCCCTGGGAGTGGCGAGAAATCGCCGCAGAACCCGCGCCGCCGGCTGACGCTGACCTCCCCACGAAAGAGGAACAGGAACAGTGGGTAATGGTCGAGAAACTGAAGGAGCAGCTTGTAGGGGCCTCCCCTGGCGACTACGCCCGCATCAGTTCATGCATCAACCGTGGGCTGTCTAACCTTCATTCAATGAAGCAGGCACGCTCCGACGCCGAAGCAGCGTTCCTGGCGTCACCGCGCTGGGCCGAAATCATGTCGAAAATCAACGCTACCCTCGTGGACTACCCGGGGGCCGCCAGAGCTCTCGCGGACGTCTTCAAATGAAACGCAGGCTCAAATTCGAGCAAGCGTTCCATAATGGTCTTAGGGTGCCCGCGTCTATCGTGGAGACAGACGTGGGCCACTCGTGGCCAGACCCGTCATGGCAAAAAGACCCCGCAAAATTTTCCTACTATATATTAGGGGAGAAAACCTGGGACAAGCAAGACGAGGTTCTTAATAGCATAAAAGATAATCAGTTCGGAATTGTTAAGGCAGGGAGAAAAGTCAGTAAAAGCAACACGATAGCAAAAGCCGCTATCTGGTTCGTTTGCTCATTCCCCGAGGCGAAGGTGGTAATCACCTCCGCCACAATGCCGCAACTCCAACAAATTATTTGGTATGCCGAGCTGCGGCGCCTGATAGGAACTTCGGGGACTTGCTATGACTGCAAAATCCAAGCTCAAAAAGAAGGCGTTCGCCCGCCGCGCCCGTGCCCCCATTCACACGTCATCCCCGGAATCCCAGCCGAAAAGGCAGGAACAGGATTCTATTTGCCAGGGTCCAGATATATTATTGGCAGAACGCCGAAAGATGAAATTGCTTTCCAGGGCACTTCCGGACATAGTATTCTTTACTTGTGTGATGAGGCCTCCGGAATCAGGGACAGTATATTCACAACAATAGAAGGTAACCTTGGTGGTTTAGAGCACGGTGGGTGCTGGGCGTTCCTTAACCCAAACAAGACAAGAGGGTATTGCTACAATAAATTTAAAAAGAAGCCACCAGGCATCAGACTAATCACTATAGCGTCAACGGATTCTCCAAATTACAAGGAAGGAAAAACGGTAATTCCTGGCTTGGCCAACAGAGCCTACGTAGACAAGATGGCCAGAGAATACGGCGTCGAATCAGCGGAATACAAGATTCATGTACTTGGCGAATATGCGGAGGGCGAAGACGGTAAAATCATAAATTTGAATTCTATAATTGCCGCCGCATCTCGCTGGGTGGAGACCCCGGCTACCGGGGAACTTCGAATCGGCCTCGACCCCGCCGGCGAGGGTGGGCTTGGCGACGATTCAGTGTTCACGGTCGTTCGAGGCCAAAAGATGCTAGCCCAACGCGAGTACCGCGGGCTCACCCCCGAGGGCCACCTCAGTATTTTGAAGGATTTAATCGCTGAATTCGGGCACTCGAATGAACTCCCGAAGGTAATCGTTGACCGCGACGGGTCCGTGGGGGCCCCCTTGTATCGGTTGCTTCGCGATTATTCAGAAGCAAATCAGAATTCGTTTGACCTGGCAGGAATGCGAGCGTCTTCAATAAGTGAATTCGATAAGGATATCTACCACCTTAACAGGGACGGCCTTTGGGCTTGTCTTTCTAGGTGGATTCGAAAAGGAGGTGCTATTATAGAGAGCGAAAGACTGGCAGACGAATTGCATTTTCCGTCCTGGACGGCAAACAATAAGTGTTTGCTAAAGTGTACGCCAAAAAAGGATTTCATCGCCGAGCTTAAGCGTTCGCCAGATAGAGCAGATAGTTTAGCTTTAGCGGTATGGGAGCCAACCGTTGGGTTGATTAATGATTCAAGCAAGCAGAATAAACCGATAAATCCGGCTACCGTAGGCGATGAGTGGTGGGCCACTAAAAGCACTTACCAAGCGCCTCCGCTAGTGTGACTCTCATTGACTTTGCCGACGCACGTGGGTATTTTGGGGCGTGCTCGGCAAAGTCCTTGACAGGCTAATGAGTATTAGCGCTTTTCAGAAAGCGCCTAATAAAGGCCTGCTCAAGATACAGGACGCGCAAGTAGATAAAGTCCGCGAGATGCGCGGCGGTATGCTTTCATACCTGCCCACAACGCGCTCGCGGTGGCTACTCGGGGACATTGAGGATGCGCAGCAAGCCTGCGACATAGGGAACATTGAGCAGGCTGCCCGACTGTGGCAATCGGCCTATAAGGATGGGCAGTTCGTCGGAGCGCTCACGGCGCGTAGTAATGGCCTGCTCCGCTTGCCAAAGAAGTTCGTGGGGGACCAGTCGCTGATTTCCGAACTGCAGTTTGGCCAAGATTCGGTTCGGTCCGTCTACGAGGAGATGATCCCGACATCCGAGGCGGCTTCGATGATCGAGAGCGGGCTTGGGCTAGGCGTATCGGTTGGCGAGCTCGTGCCCGTTAAGGGCCGCGATTATCCGGTGCTGACGTGGCTGCCCCCGGAATATCTGAGTTTTCGGCCAAATGAAAATCGTTGGTACTTCCGCTCTGTGGCCGGGCTGCTCCCGGTTGTGCCCGGGGATGGCCGTTGGGTCTTGCACGCGCCAGGCGGTCGAATAGCCCCCTGGAACCGCGGACTGTGGCGCCCCTGTGGCCGTGCCTTCATTACGAAAGAGCACGCGATTAACCACGACGCGAACTGGCAAGCAAAACTTGCGCACCCGGCACGCGTAGCCGTTGCGCCTGCGGGCGCAAGCGACAAGCTCAGTCAAACCTGGTTTCAGGAAGTTGCTTCGTGGGGAATCAATACTGTTTTTGGTATGTACCCCGGCTACGATGTGAAAATTGTCGAAAGCAATGGTCGAGGCCATGAGTCTTTCGCTTCAACTATTGAGCGGTCTAATAAGGAATATGTCATTTGTTTGTCTGGGCAGGAAGTAACTACTACCGGCGGAGCTGGCTTTCAGAACAGCAACATATTTCAATCGATTCGCAGAGACTTTATCCAGGCGGACGCTTTAGCGTGGGCGTACACAGTAAACACTCAAATATTGCCGTATTTTACTGTGCAACGAAGAGGGCCGGGAGCAATCGAATCCTCCCCGTGCGTTGTTTATGACACGACGCCGCCAGCTGATTTGATGGCAATGACTAACATGATGTCACAGCTTCCGACTGCATTGGTGGGGCTAAAGCAGATTTTGGAAGCCGACGGGCGTAAGCTGGACATGAATGAGGTGATTCGCCTCTATAACATTCCGGAGCTGAAATCATGAAATATTTAGCTATCTCTCCGGAGGTCGCTTACCTCTCGCTAGAGGGAAAGAACGCCGTTTCGACTGACGGCGTAGTAAATGTTAGCGGAATAATCAACGATTATACTGAACTCATCGATCACTATAGAGTGGCGTTCGAGTCTTCCGCCAAGGAAATTCTTGTTTGCATTGACAGCCCCGGCGGCAACGTCGCTGGATTATTTGATGCGATGATTGAAATTGACCGCATGCGAAAGCAATACGGCAAGAGGGTTGTGGTTCATGCCGTCGAAGCAAATAGCGCAGCATACGGAATCGCATGCTGCTCCGACGAAATCGTGGTGAGCCCGGGCGGAATCGTTGGAAGCGTGGGCGTCATTGGGGCCACCGTCGATTGCACGTCGGCTGACGCGATGATGGGCATCAAATATCACGTATTTTCTAGCGGAGCGCGCAAGGCGGACGGCAATCCGCACGTTCCAATGACTGATGACTCAATGCTCGCTGCGCAGGCTCGCGTGGACGAATTGAGCATGATATTCTGTGGCATGGTGAAAGAGCGGCGAGGCGTTGACGCGGCCCCGCTCGAAGCACGAACTTACGTGGGCCAATCGGCTGTCGCCGTTGGGCTCGCTGATAGAGTTGGAACAATTTCCGACGCACGAAAGGGAAAACAAATGGCCTTGAGTGATGCAATGGCGGCCCTTAAGGCCGTCACCGAAGACGATCTAGCTTCGGAATCAGATAAGAAGAAAGCAAAGAAAATGATGGCTGCCCATGAGGAGCCCGATGGTGACGAGGGGGAAAAGCCCGACGGCGACGGCGACGAAAAGGCTTTGGCGGCCGTAGCGGTGCGCCAAAACGCCGAGATTCAAAGCATGAAAGCAACGCTTTCGGCTATGGCGGAGAGCAGTGAGCGTGCCGCGCTCATGGCGCAGCACCCGGGGCTCCCCGCGGAGCTCGTGGCGCACTTGAACTCGAAGCCGATGGCTTACATCCGAGAACGACTCGCAGAGCCGTCGGCTGGTAGCCGAAACATCTCGGCGGCCATGGCTGCAGCGGGGGCCCCCTTAGGGTCTTTGCCTGACGCGAAGGTGCCGGGCGCCCCCCGTATCGAGCCGGAGCTTGATGCAAAAATCAAGGCCGCCTGCGGGATGGCCGTCTCCACGAAACAGGTGGAGGTAATTGGGAATCAGCAGTTCTTCCGAGCCGGAAAGGTTAATAAATAATGACCGCTCTATCAGCAGATACTAACAGAGATTCTACCGCCATTGACGTGATTACCGCTACGCTTGCTAGCGGATTCGTTGCGTATAAAGGCGGAGAAGCCGCGATTAACCTTGCCACCGGCAAGCTTCAACCGGTGCAGGCCGCTGGCGTTGGTCAGTTGGTAATCGGCCATTTCCTTCGAAAGGTTGACGCCTCTGGCGGCGATAAGGTGGGTTGCCAGGTCCGCTTGCCTAACCCCATTTGGTGCCAGCGCTTTGCCATCTCGGGCACCGTTGATGCGACGGACCTCGGGAAGGTGTTGTGCTTCGTTGACGATAACACGGTGGCCCGCTCAACGGCCGGGGCCACGCTCGCTGGGCGCTATTGGGGAACCCAAGGCGGCCTCGCTCTGATCGAAGTTGGCGCTGGCGTTGCGGGGGCAAAACGCAAAGGGGCCACCCTTGCATTTGCCTCTGCGGATATCGTGGTGACAGCCGCTCAAATCTTTGACGGCGTTGTGTTCGATGTTCCGACTTCCGCAGCGAATAGCACAATCACTCTCCCGGTAACCGATGTTCCGGACAATACGGTTGTGTATTTCCGCGCGGATGGCATCAAAAACGGCCATACCGTTCAATATCGGTTCGGGACCACGAACATCACCGCCGCAGCTACCGCGAGCAAAATTCACTTGGCCACGTGCGTGAAACTTGGCGCCTCATGGGGCGCCGCTCTTGGGGTCGCCCCATAATTAAGGAGCTAAGAAAATGACTATTTTCTCATATTTTCTGTGGAACGTAGAGCAAAACTGGAGGCTTTTGGCCGATTCCAGTTACAACGCGCTGATTTCTAGTGAAACCCTCTGGTACACGGACGTCATGCGGGTGTTGCCGACCACCTCACGAAAAGAGCTATTCCAGTGGATTTTGTCCACCGCAATGCTCGATCAGCAGGGAGTTGACGGCGGATTTATGAACTTCGAATCCCTCACGATGGCTGAAAGCTCTCTTGAGGTCGCGTTCGTCAATCGTGGTCTCCGGCTCATGCGCTCGGAGCTCGAAGACGTTGACGCTCATGGCGTGAAGTTGGGAGCCCAATGGGTTCGTGACATCACGATCCAAGGCGCCTATTGGCCGCAGAAGCTCGCTGCGTGGGCGCTCATTAACGGCCATAACGCGAGCAACGAAAAGGGCCTCCTCGCCTACGATGGGCTCGCGTTCTTCAGTGCAAGCCACTTGCTGAACCCGAAGCAGGCATCCGTTGGAACATACTCGAATCTTATCGGTAGCGTCCCCGTAGACGCGTCCGTAAGCGCTTCCACCGCGGTGGCAAATCTCTCGACCGTGGCGTCGTCAATCATGGCGATCAAACAGTCGAATGGCGTTGACCCGCGTAACCTGCGGCCCGAAGCAATTATTGCTGGGCCGAAGCTTGGGATTCGGCTTAAGCAATTGATGAATTCTCGCATTCAAGACAACACTGATTTCGCTCCGGCGATTGAAGCGTTGGGCGTGAAGAAAATCATCATTGCTCCGGAGCTCGCTGGAATTGAGTCGGATACGACATATTTCGTCAAGACTTCGGCTCCCGGAGTCAATGACGGTGAAATGTCGGCTGGCATCATCTACGGCGAGCGTGAGCCGTTCAGTATTACGTACTACACAGGAACCGGTGGCGGCACCGGAGTGGACGCCATGCTAAACCGAAACAATCAACTCGAGTGGCATTGCCAGGGCCGGAACGGGTTAGCCTACGGCCATCCCTTCGCTCTGGTGAAGTGCACGGCGGGCGCGTAATCGGCTGGGCCTAGGGAGGGTTCGATTCCCTCCCGATTACCTATGGCATATTTAAGCAAAGATACATTTAAGGCCTATTCTACTGTTCCGGCCGCTGATATCGATGCTTTTGAGATAGTCAATCCTGGGTGGCTTGACGCTCAGTGTGAATTGATTTCTTCCGGAACGATAGACTCTAGGCTTCGCATTCGATATCCAAATCTGCCATTCCAAGCGCCTTACCCGTCCAAGGTGATCGAGTGGTGCGTTGCTATCCTAACGCAGCGTTACTACTTGCGGCGCGGCTGTGACCCGGCCGACCCAATGCTGCAGACGATCTGGGAGGCAGCGAAGACAGCTTCAGCTGAACTCTTGGAGGCCGCCACGCACGCAACCGGGCTCTTTGACTTGCCCGCTACACAGGGGGCCACCGAGAGCGCGGCGACCGAGCGCAGTACATGGTGCTCTGTGGACGCCAGTCCTTACGATTGGCTAGATACGCAAAGGAGGAACGTTTATGGTTGACGTTTATAGACCAGAGGTATCGTGCCCTGATAATGCCAAGGAATACAATTCTGGCTTCGGAAGCACAATCGATATCAAGGCCGCTGACGTTCTTAATCGAACAGCAAGAGGCTTTTCGCTAAAAGAAGCAGGTAGTTTTCACGGTGTCGGCATTCACGGCAATGCTATTGATTTGACAGGGCTCCCAGCAAATCAAGTGTTTGCTTGCCAATTCGTTTCGCTTGCAGCTACCCAATCAACTCCGATTATCGTGTGGTGGTAAATGAATTTTGCTATTGGAATAGGCTTGGGTGTTCCGTTTCTGTCTGGGTTGTCCAGCGGTAGCGTTCCTTTGCCTCCTTTAGCAAAATACTATACATCTAGCCCAGTCGCTGCTTTTAATGGTTTTACTGCCTCCAACTACTTTACTTGCACCACTGGTGACGGGCCAGACTTAGCACAGGGAAAATCGATTGTAATTGCCTACAGAGCCCCAGAATCGCCCGGAATATATGGCATCTGTGGATACAACGGAGCAAATTGCGGCTGGAAATTGTATTCCGCTGGGCAAACAGTAACGCTTGCGTGTTTCAATGCTTCCGGCGTTGTTAGCCACCAAATGCAGAGCGCGTCGAGTGGTTACAGGGTGATAGCCATAACCAGGCTTGACAACGGAGCGATTAGATCTTCAACCAATGGTGGACAACCATCATCTTCGGCTGCGGCGACCACATACACAGAAAACACAAGTCAGTCCAAGTTTACTATCGGCAGAGACAACCCGGTAAATGGCACTTATTCGGCAAAAGATCACCAGGTTCTTTGGATAGCGCGTGTAGACGGAATACTCAGTGACGCGAATCTGATAGCTTATAGTCGAAACGACTACGACGATAGAATGGCAATCCCATCAGCTCTATTGGCGGCGGCGGACAAGGTTGTCCAGGCTTCTGACTGGAACGGTGTTTCTGGCACATTTTCATCGTCTAAAGGGCAATTGACCATGAGCGTTGTGGGTAGCCCATCAAAGGTCACATTGCCCGGCGAAGACTTATACAATTTGATTTCCGACGAAGCTCGCCCGTATTGGAGCACCAGCTCGTGGGGACTCGACTACACCTCACAAGGGTCTCCTTTCATGTATCGTGACAATGGCGCGTCTATTAGTTTGCTCACTAATTCAGACCAAATAACCCCAAGAGCGTTTAGAAGTTTGGCCGGGCTAGGTCTTAATTATGCGACAGCTGGAACAGAGTGGAGCGCTATCAATTCTCAGCCGATTTATGGTTTGGCCGAGCAAAGTGTTAGTTGGGAATATTTGCCTTCTAGCGGAATCAAAACGGTTTTCGTTCAAGACGGCCTATCGGCCGCCCCTGCATTCCACTCCAAAAACTCCGTTGCAAAAGTCGGGGTGACCGCTGGAAGCTCACTGTCCGCGGTGTCAAGAGCTGCTCTTGTGAATGGCTGGGTTCACCTTGGCGACTCCGGGTCGGTTGGCGTGGGGTCTAGCAACTGCGGTTTGCTTGGCGGCGTGTTCGTTGCTTCAAGGTATCTAAAGCAGCATAATTCCACTGATATGTGCATAAACGCATATCAAGGAAATAAGCTATATGACTACGCCAGCTCTCCGCAATTGATATCTGATTATGTAGACAAGGTTGATCAGTATCTGAAGGATAAGACAACCAAAACGTTTTCTATGTTGATTGGGCGCGCCGATTATGCGGCGGCCAGTTACACCCCAACCGCCTTCGCGTCAGCTTTCCAGGCGCTCGCTAATGCGCTGCTAGCCAAGATTCAGCACCTGAAAATCTTCGTCATTTCTCCACTGATTGCTACGGACGAAGGCGCCTTAGTGGGTGGATATACTCTTCAAAATTTCAGGGATTCTTTGCAGTCCGCCGCGTTGGCGCTGGGTCCTGACGTAGCGTTTTTTGACGGAAGCGCATGGGTTTCGGCGAGCAATCTGACGTCTTTGGTTCTGCCAAACGACGTGGGGCAGCAACAAATAACCGCGTCATGGTTATACGATATTTCTAGATCTCCAAGAGCAGAAATATTGTATCCGTTGAACGGCGGCAATATCACGCAAGGCGTCAACACGATCATTTCTGGCACCATTGACAGAGGGCAAAGCGTTACTTCCGCCCAGCTCATCGTCAACGGGAACGCCGTAAAAGAAATCGGTTCGTTTACTATCACCGAGTTCGGTTGGAGCGTTTCAACGTCGCTTCCTTTGCTCGGACCATATTCTGTTTCTGTGTCTTTCGGTTACGCCAATGGGACAACCGCTGTCAGTTCTACATTTTCATATACATCCGTAGTTCCCGACCCGTATTACCCTACGACGTACAGCGGACTTCAATCGTGGTGGGCAGCAGATGGCTCTGATTATGTTTCTTCCTACATGAGCCAAGCGCCAACGGCTTTCAGTGCAATTACCAATGTCACAATAACGAGTGGAATCAATGACCCGGTCGGCGGAACTTCTGCGTACAGAATAACAGACAATTCCACCAATGCATTTCATGATATTTTGAACGGGTCATCCTATTGGCAAGGGGAGCCAGTTATCTCTGGAGATATTGAAGTCAGAGCCATAGTTTCTAGGGGAGCAACCGGAACATTGAACGTTTTGGTTGGGTCTGCTGAATCGTTTGGTATAATTACCGATTTGGCAGATAGAAGCCAATACAGCTCTAGCATTTCGATGATTTTTAAGTCAGCGACCAGTTACTTAGATGTCTGGACAGACATTCGTGTTGTTTCTGCCGCCGCGGCCTCATGTTGCATTGAGCTAGTTCCAGCCCATGCTGCGCAGCAATATGTTGGTTCTGGAAATTCGATTAACATATACACGCCAGACTACTGGGCTAAGCAAAGGCAAATTACCAGAGTCTATGATATCGGCGGGAATTCTAGGCATTTGGAGCCAACGGCCAGCACAGTCCGACCCATCCTTGTCAATGACGAAACCAATGGCGGGAAATTGTTCGGGTGCTTGGTTGCAGCGTCCCCAAAGAATGCGCCGCTTGATTCAGCAAACCTTGCTGTAGCAAGCGGAAGCTTTACGCTTGTTGGCAGATTCTATTTCAATTCCACGGCCGCTAGTATTGGGTTGATTTTCTATTGCTCCGGAACCGGCAGCCGGGCAATGCAAGTTCGGCGGGACGGCACTAATATTGAATTATTCAGATATAATGATGCCGGCTCCTCTGGAACGGCGGTGATAGCTACAGGGCTCACAACTGGGTGGCATACGTTAGCTGTCACATTCGACTCGTCTACTGGAACAGCGATAGGATATTTGGATAAAGGGGCTGGGACATCGGCTACGGCAATATCGGGGGCGTTGACAGCAACATCCGGAAAAGTGGAATTTAACGGATGCTCCGCGTCGGAAATAGCTCTATACAATAGCGTTAAAAGTAAATCTGACTGTGATTATATTGCTGACGGATTTGCTTCGCGGAAAGGAGTTGTGCTATGAACGGCCCGTTGAGCCCAGTTATCGCTATGTTCCGCGAGCTCGGTAAAATAACCGAAGAATTCGCGGATAAGCTGGTTGAAGATTTGCAAACTGAAATACAGAACATGCCAGCTCGTCAGGCTGGCCTTGGCGGAGACGCGTGGGCACCAGCAAAGAGAGGTGGCTCCGTGCTGAATAACAGCCCCTCCAAGACCTCTGTTAGGCGCGCCGGGAACATCATTTGGCTGACGCTTCGCGGGCACGAGGTGTATCATCAGGCGGGCGCCGGAAGGCTCCCAGTGCGCGCCGTTCTCCCGCTCAACATGGCTAACGGGAAGATAGGAAATTTGATCAGGAATAATTTCGCTATGGTGCCACGAGCTTTGGCGGGAGCGCTAAAGAAATGACTTATGCTTTAGAGCGGCTGTTCAACACAGCCAAAACGGATTTGGAGGCCCTTGTTCCAGGGGTACTCGTCCGGTTTGGTTGGAGAGAACACACTAAGCATTTGCAGGGCTCCTCGGCTCCTAGAGTGGATTTTCGGCCAGGCGACACCAGCATGTCGCTAGGGAAATTCGCTGCAGCCAGAGAGCCAGGACGAAGTCCAAGACCGTTATTCACTATCAAAGAATACTTCACGGTAACCGTTAGCTCTAACGACCCCACAGACCCAGAGAATGAGCTTAAGCAATATGTGGCCACGCGAGAGCTTTTTGATTCAGTAATCAATCGCTTATACCGCCACGCTCATGGCACTTTCTCTTTAGAGAGAGCTAACTGGAACGGACCAAATGAGAGACGTATGGGGGCGGAACTAGTTTTGATTGGCGTGATAGATACGCCAGTGTTTGATGACAAATTGAGTGATTTTGCGCTGGCAACGCCAGCAATAACGGGAGAAATCGTTAATGCAACCTAGTATCAGCACAAGCGTTTTGGATGGGCAGCTCGGCGTTCTCCCGCCTGCGGGGGTTAGCGCTATCGCAATCATTGCCCCGGCAGCTTCGGGGACCACCGGCGCGGTGGTCCCGTGCACCAAATCATCTGCGGTCGTTTCTGCATTCACTGCAGGCCCATTGGTTGACGCCGCGTGCATAGCCATTGAATCGTTTGGTCTTACTGTTTTGGCTGTGAAATGCGCTGCTACAACCGTTGGGGCCATCACGCTGGACGTTACGGGCAAGACCGGAACGTCGGTTGTGACCGCGACAAATGGCGTTTTGCCCAACGGGAACGCCGATGTCGTGGTGGTGTTTGACAACGGCGGCACCATCGGGACAGGAGGCATCCTCTACCGCTACTCGGTTGATGGGGGCCTCCACTACTCAGTGCAGCAGGCGCTCGGCACAGCAAATACAATTCTGCTTCCGAAGAATATCGGCTTTTCCTTTGCCGCGGGAACCATTGTCACGGGCGACGTGGTAGTGGCTCTTGCGGTGCAACCAAAGGCGCAAGCTGGGGATTTGAGTGCTCCTCTGCTATCGCTTAAAAACAGCAATCAAGACTTCGAAATCATTTACTTAGGCAGCCCGGTTGACGTGACAGTTGGGGCCGCACTGGACGCCGGGGTGGTAGCGCTCGAAGGTGTTGGGCGGCGCGATGTGGAGTGGATTGCTGGTTGGCGCGACCGCAACGCTGGGGAGACCGACGCTCAGTACTTGACCGCATTCACAACGTTTCGCGGCACATATTCGACCGTGCGAGGTTCAATCGTTGCGGGGGACGCAAGGGTCGCCTCACGCGTTCCCGGCGAATCCTGGGCTCATGTGCATGTGCCCGCCGAAGTGATCGCGGCAAAGATTGCTTCGGTGAAGCGGCACATTGACGTCGCTCAAATCTACTCTCCCGGCGGAGCGCTCCCGGGGGTCACCTTGGTCAACGCCAACGGGAACCCAGACGGCTACGATGAACGCTTAAGCCCTGGATTGAATGATCAAAAAGCCATTGTCTGCAAAACGTGGCCGAAATATTCAGGAACGTATGTCACTAACCCATGGGTATTTAGCGCAAACGGATCAGATTTTCGATATATTCAGCACACCAGGGTTTTCAATTATGCTCTTGATTTGACTGCGCAACTGCTGATTCCGCTACTCAGCAAAGAGCTTGAGCTTGACCCGAAAACCGGATTCTTGCTTCCAGCGGAAGCAACCAATATCGAAAACACTGTCACAACCCAATTGCGCTCTATTCTTCGGGCGGAGCCAATGGTCAGTGATATTGCGATCTCGGTATCTAGGACTGACAACATTTTAGCAACTGAGACACTCACTGTTACGCTGGCTATGCTTCCGCTCGGTTATACCAAGCAAATTGTCCTAACCGCTTCGCTGGTAAATCCAGCTAGAAGGAGTTCATTCTAATGGCTTTTGATATCAAAATCAACGGCAATCAATATACCTGGGCATCAATCAAAGCCAGGATCGATGGTGAAGTAATTACCGGATTTACTGCCATTGACTATTCCGATGCGCTCGAGCGGGAGCTTCTTTACGGCGCCGGAGGAATGCCGTTCGGTAGACCAAAAGGCAAATATGTGCCTGACAAGGTAAAGCTTACAACATTCAAGGGTCAAGGCGCTAAACTACGAAAAGCGCTTGCCGCGAAGAGCGCAAACGGCAAAACGTTTTCCGGAGTATCTTTCCCTATTGTTGTGCAATTCATTGAAACCGTCACACAAGACGGCGGGCAGTCAACTGAGGTCACCACGACAGACGAACTCGTTGATTGCCAGATCGATGGCGTATCTGCTAAGAACGCCGAAGGAACGGACGCCTCTGTCGAGGAGTTCACTCTCAGTATTATGGGGATCAAGCGTGACGGATTAACGCTTTTTGATTCCAGAAATGCGGGTATTTAATGGCAACTAAGCAAGAATTACAGGAACGGCTGGCGGCCCTCCAAGAGTCACAAGCCAAAGCGGTAGCCGCGGCGAATGAAGCCCAGGAGATTGCTGCGCTCGAGCTCAAATGCGCAGAAGCGGAGCGCGCCGGCAAGGAGGCCCAAGCAATATCCGACGCGGTTGGCCGCTTTGGCGCAGTCGGAACCGGGTGCGCTGTGTTCAGCACTCCGCACGGAATCGTGATTCTCAAGTGCCCAGAAACTTCATTCTTCCAACGCTATTATGATGGGCAGTCGGCCAGCGTCAGCGCCCAAGAAGCGCTTGTTCGTTCATGCTTGGTCTACCCAAGTAGAGCAGAATTTGACGATCTTTTTGAAAAGCTTCCAGCGCTTATCATTCCGTTGAATAACGGAGTGCTGGACTTGGCTGGATTTGCGGTCAAGCAACTGCATTCAAAATAGTAAGGCGAGAGAAAAGAGCTAAGGAAGACCTAGGAGAAGCAGCATTATGCTTACTCGAGGTCTTCCAGCCTGCCCCCGACTCGCCTGTATCCGCCGAACGAGCGCGGACCGGGGCTCTTATGATTGCCAGGTATATGCAAGACATAGTGGCAATCAATAAGTTCATAGCTGATAGGATTAATAATGGCAACCTCTGAATCGCTATCTGTTCCAATCATTATTACCGGAGATGCTCCGCAGACAGCTTCGGAAATTGCCGATTCATTCGAGAATGCCCAGAAGCAAATCGAAGAGGCCACCAACTCGATCAAATCGATGAAGGTGGCCTTGGCCAATTTGAAGGGCGGAGGCGCGGCATCGAAGGATGCTGCAGCCAAACTCTATGAGCAAATGCGTGATCAAAAAGGCAAGCTTGCCGCAGCGCAACTGCAAAAGATGCAAGCTCAAGGGCTGAGCAAAAAGCCTTTAGCCGAAAAGATTCAAGAGAATAAGCAAAAATCAGTTAAGCCAGCGGAATCAAGCAATATGGGCGCGGCCGTCACGGCAGCGAGCAAAAACATCTATATGGCTATTCTTGCCTTAACTACAGCTATCGGAGCAAGCGTAGCCGGGATAGCAAGCAAAGCCATTGTGGCGGCAGATGCTTTTCGAACTGAAAAGATTCAGCTCGAAGCAATGACCAAGCAAATCTACCCAATGCAGTTCGGTTTTATGCGAGCAGCGGGCAACGTAAACGATTTGGAAATTGCCATTGACTCAGTAGCTGACTCAACCGCAGCCACTCGCAGCGAGCTGATAGGAATGACTCAGCAACTCTATGCGGCTGGCCTTCGAGGGGGGAATCTTCAGACCGCTCTCCAGGCCATGGCTACGGTAGCAACCACTCAAGGGCCTGCGGCGGCCAGCCAATTCGCTTCGATGGCATCCGGAGCCGCTTTCGCTGGGCAAAGCGTGAATTCGTTGGCGGCGCGCATTGATAGGCAATTAGGCCCACTGGCGAAGCGGAGCATGCTTTCGCTTACGAACCAAACCTTGAAATTCAAGGATAATGCCTCTCGATTATTCCGTGATGTTAAGATTGAAGGTTTCCTAAGCGGACTCAATGAGGTCGGGAAGATATTCTCTCAAAATACTGTTTTTGGTATGCAACTAAAGCATACCATAGAACAGCTATTGAATCCGATATTTGGGAATTCTGAGAATGCAGGCAAGGCGATGGCCAAGTTCTTTGCCGGAGCATTCCTTGGATTTCAGCGACTGGAAACCGTTGGGCTGAAGATGATACTTAGCATCACCCAAACCAGAGGGTTCCCTTGGATTAGGGATCTGATTACTGGGCTGGATTGGATGAAGATATCTCTTACGGCCGGATATTCGTTTTTTACACCGCTGATTGGCGCCATTGGAATGACTTCGGCCGCGGTCAATGGGTTGACTGCGGCGGCTGGTGTATTGATGCCAGCATTCCAGCAACTGAACAATATAAACAACATATTCCAAGCAACGCTCATTAGCGCAGCAAACACAATCAACGGGTTTCAGACCCAGATGGTTAACGCCGGCAAGAACCTGGTAATGGGCGTCGTGAATGGGGTTTGGGGAGCAGCGAGCTCACTGAATTCGGCAATCCAAGGCGTTGCCAAAGGCGCGGTGGACACGTTCACCGGAGCGCTCGGTATTCATTCGCCAAGCAAAGTATTCGAGGAAAAGGGCAAGTATGTTGGCGAGGGAGCAGCGATCGGTATCTCCGCGGGCGGAGCCAACGTAGACGCCGCCGTTGGGGAGCTCTCCAAAGGGGCCTCCTCGGCGTTTGCGCCTTCCCCAGCTCCCGGTAAATCTAGTGGAACGCAGTCCGCTAACGGAGGTCTCGTGATTAATATCTCGGAGATAATGATCAACGCGAACACCAAAGAAGGCGGCAAGGAGGCGGCTATTGGATTCCGGGAAGAAATGAATAAGCTATTTGAAGAGTTCTCTATCCAACTGGGGGCAGCATAATGGCCTGGGATCCTATTAGAGACCCAATCAATTACTACAAGCTAAACAACGTTCGTTGCCCTGGCGTGTCATTGATCGGCGACCCAGCTGACGCGAAACGCAACTGGGAACAGCAAAAATCAATGGGATTCTCGGGGGCGTTCCTTCGATATACCGGGGATGGCCTTGCTGAATTTTCTATGACAACGTACCTATGGGAGCCAGTTCAGTTCGATCAGTGGAGGGACTTTGCGAAAATGCTCCTCCCAGCTCCCACTGGAAAGAAGCCCGACGCTCTGTTGATTTGGCATCCGCTGCTAGTGTTGGAGCCAAATAACATAACTAAAGTGGTGGTCACATCGGCTCCTACGCCAGTGGGAAATCAGCAATCACTCTATACGTTCACCACCAAATTCACTCAGTTCCGAGTGCCAAAAGCCGCTTCTGCTAAGCCAGCGAAAGCCCCTGGCGCGCCGGAGCCAACCCCTGAGGAACTTGCAATGTTCGCTCAAAATCAATTGAATGACGCATTGATTTTGCAAATAACAACATCGGCGGGTCGCAAATGACGTTGTTTTGCTCATTTAACGGCGAGCCGTTATCCGATGCTAAATTGCATGTCCCCAATACTGGCCCATGGGTTTTGACAGGAAGAATCAACAATGATTCAAAAGTACCTTCTGGTATTGTTGAATGTCAGTTCTGTGGCCTGACGCTCAAAGGAACCGCGGTCGCGGAGCGCTCTGGACAATTTGCCGGCTGGTCTTCGGTGCGCGTGGTGGCTGGGCGAGGTGGTTGGGGCAAAGTCCTGCCAAAGAAGGGCTACACGAACGGCGTCGGGGTGAAGGCGTCCACGGTGGCCGAAGATGCGGCCCGCGAATGCGGGGAAGAGCTTGCTGCGTTCAACTCGCCAATCACTAGGTTCAGCGGGAACTACATCCGAAGGGAGTCGTTTGCCTCCACAGCAATCGAGGCGGCGGCCGGCAGCGCCCTGTGGTGGGTTGATTACTCCGGCAAAACTCGCGTTGGGCAGCGCACCGGAACCGCCGGAACGTTCGATTTACTATCCTTCGACGCAGAAAGCAGAATAGCAAAGATAGCCGCCGAGAGCGCTTCCAATGTTTTCGTTGGGCAGAAAATCGAAGACAAGAGGCTTCAATCGGCCATAACAATCTCTGAGTTAAATTTCTCTAGTGATGGCAAATCTTTAACGATTGAGGCATGGTGCGGGGACAGTGGTTCACGCCTAGAGAGCTCATTCCGAAAGATAGTTAAACGTCTTCAAGGGAATTCAATTCACGGCGTCTACGAATATAGAGTTGTGTCAATGGTTGGCGCCACTCACTGTGCTTTGAGGGCGGAGGATAGAGAGTCCGGAATACCGGACTTGATATCTGTTGGGATGACAATGGGGCTGCCTACTGGCCGCGCTGTACTGGTTCCCGGTCACTTGGTCTATGTGCAGTTCGTTGGCGGAAACCCGTCTAAGCCGATAATTACCGGATACCAAAACAACGGCTCAGTGGTGAGTGTTACCTTAGGCGGCCCCGTGGGGATGCCTATCGCGAGGGCCACCGACCCTGTAGCGGTAACTCTCCCTAGCGGCAATATCTCCGGAACAGTGACAGTGGGCGGAGTGCCCAGCCCATTTACTGGGTCTATCACGTTCGCGAATCCAATCGCGCCAGGCACAATAATTAGCGGATCGCTAATAGCAAAGGCAGGCTAATGTTATATTACGATATGCTTGCACATCTGGAATCTTTGCCAACCATCCCGCAGTCACCGATATCGCTTAATTATGGTAGTGATTTAAGTTGCTACGATGATATCCGTGAAGACATGGTTGAGCTTGGCGAAGACAACATTGAGTTGGTTAAACAGTCAGTTTATAGAAGCCTCACCACCAAAACCGGCTCATTGATCGGGGACCCCGATTGGGGCACAGACATATCAGCCTTGCTATCATCTTCAACAGATAGTGGGTTCCAATTCCAATTAGAAGGATTGATTTCATCAGTCTTTCGAGAGGAAGATAGAGTAACCAATCACGCGGTATCGGTAACCGTAAACGGAGAGGACGTTTATATTGACCTGACAGGGAAGATAGGGGATGCGCCATTTAAGGCCGTTTATCAGTTGGTTCCGGGAGGGCTTAAGCCAGCCATAGGAGATTCCGCCGATGTCCAATAATAACTATACACTAGATGAATTAACCACTCCGGTTACGGCCCTCGAATGCGAATCGCTAATCTATGGCATCCTAGCAAAACTAGGAATCAAGACCACTAGGTGGCGCTCCGGCAGTGTGGTGAGAGCGATAATTACCGTGGTCGCCACACTTATGGGATTCTTTGGTGGTTTGGTGGCGAACCTAGCAAAAATGGGTTTTTTAGAAACCGCGACCGGCCCATGGCTAACGATTTTAGCAAAAGGAACATACGCTACCGCTAGGCAGCAATCGACGTTCGCGACGTGTTACGGCGTGGTAACTAACGGCGGCGTTTTACCAATTTCGTTTGACGCCGGCGACCTCATCGTTAGGTCCTCTATCAGTGGCAAAACATACAAGAATGTAAGTGCATTCTCTGTAAATGTTGGGTTGACCGAGACGATCGCCATTGTTGCAACAGAAAACGGTTCAAGCTCAAATGCTGATATTGGCGACATCAATCAGCTTGTCACTAGCGTTGACGGCGCTTCTTTTGCGAACACGACAATAGCGCTTGCTCTCGACGAGGAATCGGACGAGTCGCTTCGATCGCGATGTCGTAATGCAATGGCTGCGCTCTCGCCGGCGGGACCCAAAGCTGCCTACGAGAGCCGGGCGCTGGGGGCCACCCTAGACAACGGGACTACGGCCGGAGTCACTCGGGTGCAGGTGCTTTCAAGCCCCTCAACCGGCTCCGTTACGGTCTACGTGGGCGGCCCCAGTGGGGCGCTGCCGGGCGACGTGCATGACTCAAGCACTCCGCTGGGCGCAGTGTCGAAAGCTATTCAGTTCGGGGTTGTGCCGGTGGGGGTCACCGCCTCAGTGGTGTCAGCGACGCCCCAAACGGTGAGCGTCACTATTGACGTTTGGGTGAAACAGGGAAGCGGATACTCGTCTTCGCAAGTGGAAAGCCTAGTGCATAACAACATAGCTTCCGAATTATCGAACGCGCCTATAGGTGGATACAATAATCTTTTTGCTCTGAGCCAATTAATCAGCGCGGCCCACTCAGCGTCTAGCTACATCAGGCGGGTCCTGATAAGCTATCCGACGGCAGACATCGCGGTAAACGACGGGCGCGTTTTAATCCTTGGGATTATCGGCGTGGTGGTGCACTTCGATGCCTAACCTAAGAGATATCGCAGAAGCGAATTGTCCAAGCTGGCTTCAAAATAGAGTCGGCAAGCGCCTAATCTACGCATTGTCCCTCCCGTTCGATGTTTTGGCGGACGCGCTATCTGCTGCGCTAGAACACCGACAACCGGGACTTCGAGACGGGCAATCGCTGGCTGTCCTGGGGCGTGAGCGTGGCGTCGATCGATTGCCAAATGAATCTGACGAATCCTACGCTTCTAGGCTTGAACAATGGCTAGAGCATAAAAAAATTGCAGGCACATACCTGTCAATGATTCAGCAGATTCGTTTGCTAATGCCAGATCATCACACCTTCGTTGTGTCAATCGTCAATGATAATGGCTATTCGTACGATAAAGCGATTATATCTGGAACAGACTTTGGATATAACCACGGCCAACTAGCATGGGATTGGGACGGCAATCATTCAAATCCACATAGATATTGGGTGATTATTCGTTGTGATTACACGACGCAAGGCACATTTGCTGCCCCTGGGCTGTGGTCTTCAACGTCTGGCATTGGAAGCACTGCGACATATGACCAGATAACTCAAATACGCAAAGCGATATTCAACGAGCAGCCAGCGCACGCTACTTGCGCCGGGATTATTCTTGTGATTGACCCGTCATTTTACTCCGAGCTCCCGCAAGGTAATTGGAATGATTGGCGGAACCGTTCAGCTAAGGCTTGTTACTGGGACGCATGGGAGGATAGAACATGAGCGACGAATATGCTGGGACAGATCAATGGCCTGCAACGGTCCAAGTGCCAACCGACAGCGATCCACCACGAATTGTTTCGTTGGCCCCCGGTTACCTGGATTTGGCGGATCGTACCGTCTACCTAGACAACAAGCGAATTAATCAAACCAACGTAGCATTTGACTACATTCGTGCATCCAATCACTACGAAAAGGAAGCTGCGAACACAACCAAAGGATATAGGGCCTGGCTAGCAGGATACAGGGCTACGGCATATTGGGATGATATAAACAACTACGTAGTTGAAAAATATAATGATTTTGAGTTGATCGGGAACGTCACTCCTACCACCACCGGATTCAATAATGTCCACGCCATTACGGCAACGGCCAACACAGACGGCGGCATCACTATGATGTTTGGGGCGGACGGCATTAACCCGCTTGTGTTATATTCAGCGAATTCGGGAAGCTGGTCTGTAGCAGATTTGACTGGGCCGACCGGCACTCCTTACCATGCCGTAAATATCGGAAATAGCGTGGGGGTACTAGGTAACGGCCCAGGCGGTAGGTGGGCTGCAATCAGCGCATCTAATAGCGCCACGTCGTGGGCGGTTCCTTCGTTGGGGACCGGTACTCCGTTTGCGATAGCAAAACACCCCGGAGGCATGTTTGCTATCTTCACCAAAACAACGTCTGGTGTGCAGATGGTCCGCGTTATCCCGTCTACCGGAATACCTTGGAGCACCACACAGATCAACACCGACCCAGGTAGCACTCCCGTGTTTGCCGCCACGATAGGACCAAACGCTGTATTGATTACCCAGGACACTGGAGGCGGATATTCAAAGGTTCTTATCACTCCGTCAAGGTTCACGGTATACAATCACCAGGGAATGGTTCCTGAAATAAATGTTGCTACAATTGGTCGCTACGCGATAGCAAAATCCGGACAGAATATCGTTCGAATTGATGAGTACGCGGATATTGTTCCGGTCTACAGATTCATTAACACAGTAAACAATTTTTACCCGCTGGCCGCTGGCCATAGGTTTATTGGTCAGTGCGAAACAACACTAGAAAGCAAATATACTGTCACATATTCGGAGGACGTCTATGTCATTACTTGATCATATCCTTGCAGACTCCGAAGGCGAGTTGCAGGCTTTGGTTGCTGGGCAAATGCGCGGCGCAGCCTCGAGGGTCGCGTCCAGCGGAACAGTAATTCAAACCATTCCCGGGTACGCGCTTGAATGCTTCGAATACGACAATAACAGCGCAGTCGCGACATTCATGTTCACGCTACCCGACGGCTGGGATAACGGCGCTGTGTCGCTAGAACTCATCGTTATGCCGCTAGTCGCGGCCGGGGGGGATATTGTTTTCAATGTTACCCCCACGTGGGATATGTTGGCCGCGCAAACTCAAACGCTATCCGCCGGGGCGTCGGCAATTGAATTAATTACTATGCCGTCCAACCAAATCACTAGCGATTTGCCAAAAACTTTATTCATTAGCGTTGCTCGTAATATCGGCGTAGATACGTTCGAGACTCCAAAGGTTGGAGGCAACGTTAAGGCGAATGTAGCCTTGCTCGGTGTAAATGTGCTATTCACAGTTGAACGGTACGGAGGAAGGACATGATGCAATATCTACCTAGTATTCTTGTGGCATTATCATTGGTGGTGGTCGCGGCTCGAGCTGTAGTCTCTGGCGGGATTTCGCTGGGCAAATGGTCCTGGCTACCTGGCGCTGTGCTTGCTGGAGCCAGCGTGGCGGTTCAGGGGCTCACTGGGGCCACTTCCCTTGAGGCTGTCGTGAGTGCATTGGTTAGCGCTATCGTGGTCGCAGTTGGGTTCGCACAGAAAGGGCATGAATAATGCGACATTTGTTGATTGGATGCGGCGTTGGGTTGTTTCTTTCGGCGTGCGGCGGAGCTATGCCGGACCCGCGAACGGCATGCTCTGACGCTGCTATCGTGGCAGTGGACGAGGCTTGCGGCGCGCTCGTGGAACAGACGTCTGGGGATGCTCAGGAGAAAGTTCTCGAGGCGTGCAAGGTGCTTATCAGAGCCCAAACAGCGGGGTGCAAGTGAGCCTTATTTCTACGCTAGTGAGTTTCGTTGTCCGGCTCACTCGCCCAGTCGAAAAGGACGAGCAAAAGAGAATTACAGAGCTCGAAAAGCGAGCAAAGAAAGGCAAATAATAATGGCAAATCGGGAGCTGGAACTCTGGGCTCAGTGGTGCGCGTGCATGGCTCTGCAGGACCTATTGGGAAGGCTCCCGATGGCCGCGGAAGCCTATGCACTGCAGAGCGTTTGCCGGATAGAGACCCTCTACGGGCTCGGCTGGAAATCCCCACCACATGCCCGTGACATGGTGGGGTCCAATAACATGGGCGCCAATCAGTGCCGAGAGCACTGGAAACAATATTCCCATGTCTATGGTCCCGGCAAAATGCCGGACCTGTCGAACATTCAAACCCCAAGCGCGCGCCCCGGATGCTGCGCCCTAGTGGTGGATTCTTCGCCGTCAGCACAAGGGCCGTCCTGGTATTCCGGGCCATACAAGATCAATCCGGACCCAATTGCCGCTTTCAAGGCAGTGGCAAATATCATGATCAAGATGGGGGCAATAGAAATTGCTCGCATCACGTGCGCCGTAGAACCAGTGAGCCGAGCTCTCTACCGCGGCGGGTACTACCAGGGGCGCCACCACAACGACCCCGAAGCGAACATCCAAGACCACGCCGCAGCGCTAGGGGCCGCCGTCAGAGCGATTGCCCTGGCGCTCGTGGAATCCCCTGGGCTTGGCGGCGACCCTCGAGAAATGCCCCCCGCCCGGCCGTGGTCGGGGTATCCTCCGGTGCTTCCAAGCGACGAGGCTGCACAGTGCAGGATGGGCTCGATGCTCATAGAGGAGGCCCATCGCACCGCCGTCGAAGAAAGGAACCGCTATGTCTCCGAAATGTGACAACGTAATCAATATGCCTAACTCGCCAGCGAGGCTCACGTCCCTCGAGGCCGGCATGGTCACTCTCAGCGATAGCGTTCGCTCGTTAAGTTCAGACATTGGGCATATTCGCAAATGTAATGAGCATCTGCTTGAACGGCTGGCGCATGCTGAGGGCCGCCTGGAGAGCATAGATGCCAGTGCAAAAAGCATTTCATCCGCAGCCGCATGGCTCAAAGTAGTCGGCACTATTGGCGCCGGAGCTGTTACAATAATCCAATTAATTCATTCGTATTGGTGAATTGCATGTCTAATCTTAGCTTATCTCTAGCTCTCGGTTTCCTGGCCATGTCGTGCTCCGCAGCCGAAGTTCCTGCGGGGCTACAGCCTGATTTTACAAGTCAGGCATCAGCGTCAGCCGGAGTTTTTGCAGACACCAAATACCTATCAACGGCAGCCGGCCCTCTGCCAGCCGCTGACTTCGTTGCCAATAGAACTCTGTTGATTCACCTTTATGTTAGCGGAACGTCAGAGACCGGCGCTAACTATATTGTACAATATAAGAACGGGACCACGGAGGGATGGTACCTATACACGGCCTACGGATTCAAAAATGTGTATCTCTACGTTGCCGGCATAGGTGGTCTGCAAATCACTAACCGCTCTATGGTGCGAGGCGCTAACGTAATAGCTATTACCCGCCTCGCCAATGGCACTATTCGATGCTCAATGAATGGTAGCGCTCCGGCGCAAATGACAACGAACGCCGCCTACACCCCGGGCGGCGCAAGCGCTGTTTTCCGCATCGGCAGAGACGCTACGGCAGGTCAAGCGGCTGTCAGCATCGAAGTTATCAGAATCCAGATGATTGGAGAAAGTAAAGACGACACTTGGTTATTGGCTCAGTCTCAAGTAGCTGAATCAGTGAATCGATTCACTCCTTCCGACGGCGACCCAAATGCTCTGTGGGATTGGATTCCTGCTCTCGATTTTACGGCTGGCGCTGGAACGTCAATAGCCGGAAGAGGCTCTGCGCCGTTCACAATGAACGTCACCGGCGCGGTAGCAAAGAACACTCTGGCGGCAGAGAACATTTACGTAATCCCAGACTCTGCGATTTACGACACAACTCAAATCATAAACAAGACGGCAGCTACATACGGCGGAGCATACAAATCAATCACCTCTTACGGCCAGGTTGGATTCATAACTGACGCCCCTAGATTTAGTGTTGACATAGTTGGCGATGCCGCGACCGGGGTTATGGGATACGGCGCCTATTCGGATTCCACTTACCTTAGCCCAAAGCCGATATTTGTTTACAACGATAGGCTGATAGGCTCAGACATAAATGGCTTATCTGCTCTATCGAAAACTGTAACTATACAGAGCGGCGGCTCTGTTGGTCCGTCAATGACGGCAACCAATTTTGCCCGCGTAAGAGTCCCGGTTGGTAGCGATTTTGAGTGGGCCGCTGTTCCGCAAAAGAGCGATCAAATCATTGTCATTGGCGACTCGATTGGAAGTATGGGGTACGGGGCGGACGAGCCCTATAACCCGGTCGGCGGAGCCATCATCCCCCAGCTTCGAGTCCAATTCCCTGGCTCTTCAATCGCGGCCATTGGGTTCTATGGGGCGACCCTTAATACGGTTGGAGGAACTCCCAGCGCACGAGCAGACATTCTGGCGCGCATCGCTTTCGCTATGGCTTCCTCGGGGGCCTCCTCTCTCCGAGTCGTTATGACCATCGGAACTAACGACTGGGGCGGAGGGGCGTCCGCGGCGACATTCAGTGTCTATTTTAACGCTGTGCTAGCTGCAATCCTTGGCGCATATCCAAACGCTCGCATAACGCTAATTAGCCCCCTTCACAGGTCTGGAGACCTAAATGCAAACGCTGGCGGTTCCACCATCGCTGACTACTTAGCGGTGGAGCAAGCTGCAGCCGCAGCGGACCCAACGCATATTCATTCAATAAACGGATTTACTCTCACCAATGACACAAGCGGCGCTCATTTGCATCACGTCGCTGATTTGCTTCATCTCTCTTCGGCCGGATATACGGCTCTAGCAACTGGTGTCACTGCTGCTCTAAATGCGTGGTGAAATAGCAAAACCCCCAGAGGCATAAGCCGCTGGGGGTTTTGCATTTAACGATATCTATTGCGCTCGAGAAAACAGCCCGAGCGTTTGGACTACGGTACCAAACCCAACGTGGCGTTCAAGCACTGCGGTAGCGGTACCCTTGGTAATGCCAACCGCCTTCGCCACCGCCTCGGCGGGAGAGCCCGGAGCCGCAGCAAGGAAGTCCAGAACCTGACGGTCATAGCTCGGTCGGGGCCCACGCGGAGCGCCTGCATGACTCGGCTTTTCTGAAGGCTTTTGCTCGCCAGGCACGTTGGACCCGACCGCATAATTCATCACCAGATATCCGCGAGTAATCGCTTGGGCCAGCTTGCCACGAAGCCAGAAGATATTTGGCTCGAACCCAGTAACGGCCTTGATCTCGGCAAGGATATCTTGCTGCCGAGTCTTTCCGGCAGCGCACTGGACAACCACAGAGTCAGAAATGTCAAACTTCACATTTTTTGCCATTGGAAATCCTTTATTGGTTGTAACGAAACTCTAGCCCAACCTTCGAGCTCATCAATTCCGAGCTCTGATAGGAGGGCCATCTCTAGAGACTTGCACTCGCTGCTCACGGTTATTTGATTGAGTAGCGGTGCGGTAGTGAGTGCAATGTACACAATAGCGTAATGAGCGCAAGAAACTTGGTCAGCGAATGAACGAAATTCAAGCGCTGGGCCTATCAATTCCTCGGGAGAAAAGCCATTTAGCTCCTCTTTGAGCTCCCTCAGTATTCCGGCCCTAGGCGTTTCTCCGAGTTCCAGGTGCCCGCCGAACAGAAATGTCTTCTGCCCAGTTAAGCGACTTTCTGAACTATTTCGTCGGAAGAGCAGGATTCTTCTTCCGTCGGTTACCGCTGCGCACGGTATTACTTGTGGCACATCGGACGGCTCCTCTGACAGCCTTTTGCTCCGAGCTTCGAACGCTCGGAGATTTACGCATTTGACGAACCGATCGCTTTGCTTCGAGCAGACAGGCGCAGATGGCGGCGGAATATTGGGCGAATGCCCCGGTTCCGCCTCTGACTGCCCAAACTTCGAGTGGAATTCGTTTCTCAGCATATTGACCGCTAATTGCACCCTTCCTGGTCCCAGTAGCAAAAATCAGACTCTCGAGTAGCAAGGCGTCCTTAAATGTTATTTTCAGGGCCGTTGGCATGTAAAAGAACAAGTATCCGGCGAGGTCTGCTAATGTGTCTTCCGGATCGTCGAGCTGATCGGATAATAGCCTCCCAATCTTTTGGTCGATTAAATGCGGAAGGCTATCGCCGTCAGAAAACCATTTAGGTGGTTTCATTGCGCAGTTGCCGTACATCCGATTTTTGACTCGAAGCATGTCAAAGAACTTGCGCAAATCATTTCTTGTTAACTTCATTTTCATTCCTCAGGAGATGCGGGGGCTACGAGAGCCCCCGCACAATTACTCAGAACGCTTGCATGCGCGAAGCCCACAACGCTTGCCCGCGAAGCGGGGGATTGTCGCGATCGTCAATATAACGGCAATTGAGTTGTGGCTTATCCTTGTAGGGCTTTCCTTGCTCGAAGGTTCCCACACATTTTTTGCTTCCCAGGCCGTTGAACTTTCCACTTGAAAAGTCCTCGCCGTCCCACCCGAGCGTCTTCAGCTGATCGAGCGCCCGCTGAGAGTTGGCTTCATTTGCAGAGCACGGGAAAACCATGTGGAAGTGAATCTTCCCGTCATGCTCACCGCCTTCCACTTGAAGGCGCAAACGCAGGTATAGCTCGCCGGTGCCTCGAATATCCTTGACATCATCGATTGATAGGGGAAGGCAAACGATATCGTAACGGCCGGGTACAGTGAGAATTTCCATAATTATTTAACCTCAATATTGTCAACGAAATCAGTCCAAGATAAGTCACAAGATGTGTCAGTCATAGTGTAGCGGGTTTTGCTCGTGAATGACGGGCTAAGCGGGTCAATCACCAAGCACCGCGGTCCAGGCTTTTGTGCCCGTTTAGTCTTTTCTATAACGTCAATTTTGCGTGTGGCATACGCGACAACGTCGCACCACCCAACCAGAAGGTCATTAGTCTTTTTGCTTCCTACTGGCATCTGACTAATGAAGTCTAGCCCGTCCGCTCTCTTTACATTGCCTTTGGTGCTATGCGCAAGCAAAACAATGCGCATTCCTTTTGATTCTCGTAGCGTGTCCAGCTTGCGCAATAACGGACGAATACACTGGGAAACTACCATTGCTTCGCCTCGGCTATAAGAGCCGAATTCAGCCCATGACCATGAATTAAGCTTTCGGACGTACTCGTTAGCCCATGCTTCCAGGCCGTCCGTGGTATCGATTGCCAGCGTCTTCCGGTCATGTTGGGCGGATAGCAGCCAATCGATTCCCTTTATGAAAGTTTCCCAATCAGTAGCAGGGAGCTTTTTGATGCCCGCCTTGCCAGACTCGTCGCCAGCAAATACCGGATTCGGCATGCTATCTTCTGGCTTGAGCCCAGACACGAACGTTGTCTTACCGATCCCTGGGCCACCGTGAATCATTAAGCGCATCGTGTCTACGCCATTCGGCACGTCAATAATCATATCTACACCCCTTTACGTATTCGCATCTCACGCAATTAACCCTATTGCGTGGGAAATATACAGGTTTCCTTTGACATGCTCTCAGTATGTCTAAGGCTACTCGAACGTAATTCTCTGCCGCCTTTCTGCTCGGGTAATTCGGGACTACGGTTGTTTTGATTGATAGCTTTTCCGAAAACCTGGTCGTGTAAATCTCCGGCGTATCTTTAGGCGTGTATTTGTAGTCGCTGTACTGCACAGTAACTAGCGCTGTATTGCCGGAGTACTGGCTTACGCTTGCTTTTGCCATCTCGTGAAGTAGGGGCGAGCGAATTGATGAAACATATTCATTAACCATTTCGCAGTGCTCTTTGGTGGCGCAGCGGATGATAAGCAGATCGCCGTGGGCTGTTACGCCGTGAATTGTGTCGCCTACTACTTGTCTAGCGAACTCCGCATATACGTATTGCTTGGAGCTGGCGAGCGGGAACTCAAAATCATCTGCAAATTCCCTATCAGATGAAACCAATGATTCAATCGCTTGCTTACGGCACGCAAGAATTTGTTCTAGCCCTTCGCTTCCGGTAGACGGCTCCCTATTAATCCTGCGAACGACGGCATCAATACAGACGATGGTCATCTTGTATTTGAGTGAATCTATTTCCTTGTTATTGATTTTGCTGAGCAGGTGCTTGTTAGGGCATTCGATTAAGGTCTTCAGCTCCCTGTAGGTTACGTCAGTCATGCTACCCCGAAGGATGCCGTTGACTGATTCAGTCTCAGGCCAATTGACCCCTTGCGACCCATGCGGCACTTCACCAGGTGAAGGTCAATAATATCATCGTCGTCCGACGGAAGCAGGATCGCTGCGGAGTCCGCCGAATATTCAATCGCTCGGGCTTCGGCGAAATAAGAAAGTTTATTCCCATCCTCGTTGTTTCTAGTTTGGTACCCGCGGCGAGCAATCTCGCTCGTCACAACTGTCCTGAGGTTATGCCTTTTGGTGATATCCCTTATGCTATTGCACAGGTGCGATATGCGAGCCCGCGGGTCGGCAGGGGCCTCCTCTGAATATCTGGCGGTCTGCGCAGAATCGACGAATAGCCCGATCGGTTTCGTTGCGATTGTTTTCATGTGCTCAATCGCATCCGCAATAGTGATGTCCTCCACCGTCCAGATGTTTGGGAGCTTCGAACACGCTTGCTCAATGGTTATTTGGTCTGGTAATTCAGCGCGCTCTCTGGTTATACCCACCGATTGCATATCTCGAACGTCGAGACCCCAGGCATCCTCGTCGATAGCTATCCACAAGACATCAAGGTGCTTCGCCCACTGCCTGGCGATTTGCCTGGCAATAGTTGTTTTACCGGTCTGCGGGGCTCCGCCTATGTAGAGGGTTTTCCCTGGCCTAAGGCCACCGCGCATGAGTGAATCAATGGCTGCTATACCCGTAGGCAGAGGGGGCCCCATTACGCTGTATGCTTCGAGCCGCTCCCGGAGCGTAAGCCATTGAGTCTTGGGTTTCTCAGGGGCCTCGTCCTCGGGGATTACGTTCCTCTCGTACCGGCTAGCGTGGCCGCAAATCTTGTCCACCTCGACTGGCGACAGCGGAGGGCTGCAGCGCCTTTGATTTTCGATTCCCACCGCTGCTAGCAGCGCTTCGGCGCCCAACCCGCTACCGCGCAATCGGCATGCGAACCGGAACAGACGGTCATTCCTCTGCCCTTCGCCCCACAAGTACTTTGGTTCACCGGACACGCTGGGGAGCGTTTTTGGTGGCTCTTGGGTGGCAAGCAAGTGTTGGGGGAACTGCGCCAGGCCCTCTGCAGGCATGGGGGTCTCCCAGGTGTAAATGCCGCCTGACGCGTGGTTTGACGGCGGAGCCACCACTAGCCCGCCTTCGCCTCGGATATCAATTCCAGGGGCCACCTTGCCCGCAGAGTTGCGTTCTCTGCCGGCAAAGTAGTGATGGGTGCCTCCAGAGCCAGTGCGCGCCACGAGGGTAATTGGAAGGTCTAGCGGAGCCACGTCACCGCCGTGCCTCGGGTCGCAATCAAGCACCACCACACCGTCACCGGTTTTGATTCCAACGTTGCTCCCAGGATATTGCTCCCAGAGCTTTCTAAGCTCTATTTTATTATTCGTTGCAAGTTGTTGCCATCCTGCTGCCCTCGGGTGTTTCCCGATCGCTTTGCACTCATTGTTCCCGCACGTGCACTTCTCGTTAGGCAGCACACCATGAAGAGGGAACACAATAAAACCCATATTCGCGGCCGCTATTGCGCCGGCTACCAGTTCAGAGTTGGTCGAGTAACTCATATGCCTCCTCCGGCGAGTGCGCCTCGCCTGCAAGACCACCCATCTTATTGATTAGATTTGCCCACATAACTTGGTCTGATTCGCTGTGTTTTCCGGGCGCTTTGATTTCAATAGAGATAAATCGACCTTTATTACTGATTCCAATTAGGTCGCCGCTGCCCACTTGAAGGCCATAAGCAACCTTTGCGAGCGGGAGACGAAACCCGCAGACCGGGCACGTTGGAACGCTCAGTGACATATCGCCGCGAGGCTGCAAGGCGACCCCTACGTTATTGCGCCACAGAACACTGTCGGAGCGCTTGCCGCATGCGATACGGATGGCGTGTTGGATATCACGCTCTGCCATTTTTTAACTCGTAATTGATTACGTGTTGCTTGTGTAATTCATCTTTGAGATTGCCCACTTCATCCTCTAGGTCAACAATGATCCTCGAGCCTTCGTTTAGTGTCATAAGGTGCGTGCATTGCAAATATCGCATTCTATACAACACGCTCTCCAGCTTAAAGAACGCCTTCCTGATCGCCCACGCGACGATTCCTGTTTTCATTTCTTTGCCTTTTCCTTTAGCTTTTTTGCCCACACGCTGGCTGCGCTTACTGTAACTGATTGTTTATCATAATCGAGTTTAACTGGCCCGTCTTCCCTTCGGTGGAATCCGATATTGCACGGGCAGATATCGGAATCGAAGCAATAGACATTACTTACGATGTGGCATTTTTTACTTTCGTTCATAGAACCTGATTGCTAGGTTAGCCAACATCAATAGCGCGGCTAAATTCGCCGACGGTAAGAACTCTACCCATCGCCCGGTTGTGGCCGCGATCGCAGCCGCAACGCATGTTAGCATTCCTGTTAAGGATATGAAGATTAAAGTCATTTGTCTTCCCATTCCTTAACGGCAGCCGCTCCAATGACCAGCAAAAAGAACAGGCAAAGCCCAACGCCGAATAGTGCTTGCAGATATTCACCCATTGCCAAACTCTGGCCTATGCCAGCGCACCCAAGAGAATACAGAATAAACATAAACACAATAAAGATCATCCGAAATACTCCTCAGCTGATTTGGCTGTCATTGCGGTGATTAATATTGCCGCCACCGCAGAAGCGAAATTCACTTCCACAGCCTTTGCCAAAATCGTAAATACAATTACTCCTACCGATATACTAATAAACTTACCTAGCATTTCACTTCCTCCGAAGGCCATTGTTTAAATTTTGACTGGAACACCTTATCAGCCCAATGTTCTTTATACCCTTTCGCTGTGGCCACTCGCCTGAGCGCCGCATACGTCGCCCGCTGTATCTCGAGCACATCGCTGGCGCTCTCGACCAGCACCATGGTGCCGTCAGGGAGCTGCTTCGTTGGCTTTTCCTCGACCAGATAAACCCACCCGCACCGCGGGCACTCAGCCCATGCCCGGTCAATGTAACCGCATTGACGGCACTGCCTGAGGGTCGCCAGTGGGCTGAGTGTCTTGCCCGTCTTGCCGCTCAAAGTCCACTGCCTAGGGTCGTCTGGCATCCCGTGCGTGCGGATGTTCGATGCGCAATCAATCACCGTCATGTGCGTTTTGCCTGGCGAAGACCTCTTGCCGCGCCCAACGCGCTGAAGATAAGCCCCAGGGCATCCCGCAAGGCATTGGAGAATGACAGTGTTGACCTCCGGCATATCCCATCCTTCGGTTAAGATTTGCTTATTGAGCAGGATGTCGAATTCCCTATTTTTAAAGGCTCGAAGCACCGCCTCGCGCTCTTCTGCGCTGCATTCATCGCTAACGATTTGTGCTCTCTTTCCAAGGCGAGCAGCCAGCTCTTTGGCGGTCTTAATTGACCCGCAAAACATGACTGCCGGAGGGTCCCACGGAACTCTTTGGATAGCCGATACCGGATCACATTTAGCTTCTTTTGAAGAGTAGCAAATCGTCGGGACAAGATATCCCCCAGCCACCAAATCGCCAATTGGAGGCCCCTGTACCATCCGACTGAACCCGGTGAGAGCACGCCCATCACCGCGGGTTGGGGTGGCAGATAGCCCAACGCGTATTGCATTTGCATAATTGCCGACGAGCGCTCCCCACACGTTGGACGTGTAATGGTGGCATTCGTCAATGATAACCGCTTTGGAGCCGATCTTTTCGGTTTTGATTTCCGCTTGGACACTTTTTACCTCACAGCCTAGCGGGCCAACCAAGACCCCTGCCTCGTAGAGCTTTCGCTCTGTCTGCTCGATGATTTCTTTTCGGTGGCAAAAGAAGTGAGACCTTATCCCGTGAGACAAGAGTCGCCTTGCTATCTCAGCCCCAATGACTGTTTTCCCAGCGCCTGTGCCCGCTTGCACGCATATCCCGGGAGCCTCCTCAGAGAGCGCGGCGGCCATTACCTCCTCGACAATGCGCTCCTGGTAATCCCGGAGAATCATGTTGCCCTGAGTGTTGGCGGGCACATTGCGTCAGCCGCAGCGTCAAGTCGCAGCTCCGCGTCGCGCTTTGCTTGATTGATTGATTCCGCTTCGGCTGGCGAAGTGGCTCGTATTAACGATAGGAAAACCAAGCAATCAATTACCCCGTCAATGTCCTCAGATTCGGAGAATTGCCGAAGCAGTTCTCTTGCTTTTTGACTTGTCATTTCATGCCTCTTATGTTTTGAATTTTAATCAATTCACGCCGTGCCCTTGAAATCCACTTCTTTAGCCTTCTTTTTGGCGCCTTTGAACAGCAATCCAAAGGACACCACGGCAAGCGATTGGTAAAGTTATTGTATTTTAGGCAGCGAGTATTAATGCCAGCTACCGGGCACTTATCGTCAACCTCCCAACAATATGCTCTACTCATACGGAACTATCCTGTTTTCCTCGTTAAATGATTTCGCTGCAGCGATTAGCGCGCATCGGTTTTCGGGGCTCAAGCGAACGCAGTCCCCGCAACACGGATGGTCTTCTTTCACCCATTTTTCGCAGGCGCCACACGACCCATCGCACCGCGGCTGCCCAACGTCCAAGCAATCGTCGTCTGCCGACACGGACGCGATTCCGTCGCTAACATCAATTTCATTTCTATGAAAACACTCTAGGCAAATCTGCTCCCACTCACTCCACACCATGCCATCCTCGTCGAACGGGAACAACGTGCTGGCCGATCCGCAGTGCGCGCAACTAAGTCCGTCTTTCATCTGTTTTCCTTGGGGTGGCAGACAGCTCTCGTGTGAGTCTCTCTTTAAATCGTTCAGCGATCGGCGTATTAATCCACCGATTCAACTCATCTGAATCGGCAAGATTAAGCGCTTTCGCCCCCTCTTGCCTGATACTGTTCCTGACTTTTACAGCTCTCTTGAAGAGCTTTTCAAATGTCCACACGGAAAACTCGTGCGCCCCAAGCAATTCACATGCCTTGACCACGTTCATTTGGGGGTCGCACCTAAGATTAAGTGGCCCGTAGCCAATATGCCTGGCAACGACATCAAGGGCTTCGGTGAGTGATATCACATCATCGAATTCATACTCTGAGCATATAATACTAGGCATCTTTGCCACCGCCGGTCAAGAAATGAATTATGCTACCCTGGACTTCCCTGGTGGCATCCAGAGCTGACTTGGCTTCTGTCAGCATAGCGTAAACAGACCCGCACTCACGGAAAAGCTCTACGCGCATAGAGTTGTCATCAAAGCGCCTTGTTGCTCTTACGAGCATCTTTTCTGACAGCTCTTCACCGTAATAGCATACAGTGCCGGACGCATAGTCTTGCGTTATTGCTGTCCACTCAAATATGATTGTATGCTCATTTGGGTTTACCCAACTATCATCTGGTGTCCTAACATTATCCACGTACGCTATTACCTCGCCATTGAACGGCGAGATTACAGTGTCGATTCTTAATATGTCTGTTTTCATCTCATCCGCCTTCCACTGAAGCAATCTTGCAGCTCTGGAAGAAGTCTCGTCGTTTATACACCAGAGCTCAGAGAATTTACTATTGCGGATCGCTGTGGTCATTTGGCCATCAGCTCCCTAATGTCATCCAGCTGTCGCTTCCTCTCTGCCTCTGGATCCGGAGCCGCCTCCACCGCCCACACCGCCGCAGCCCACGGCGCCACCAGCGCCACAGCCGCCGGCAGCGCAGCCCGCATCTCTGGCATTATCGCGTCCGCTCGCAGCGCTGCCGGCAAACACGTAATCCGCTCGTCCGTCAGCGACCCATACACGAGACACCGCTCCACCAGCCGCGCACGCAATTCCAGGCGCGCAGCTCGCGACAGAATGCGATCCGCTACCCAGATCTTATCCGCGTGCGGGATGCTACTATCCAATACCTGCTCTAACGTAACGCCCTCAGGCGGCACTAGTTCTGCGATCCGCGCGTCGCTGTAGCAGACTCTCCATGATCTCAATCGCTCGCGTGTGATATTCATTTGCCAAATCCCTTCTTTTCTTTCTCCGTTAACTCATCCTCCTCGACATATTCGATCGTTATGCGCGGATAAACGCGTTCAGCGATCGCGTCTTCAAACGGAGTGGCTGGCCATCCCCAAAACACTTCACGTCTAAAACGTCACAGTGTTCCGTCGAATACATCGCGCAACACATAGAGCTCATCACTGCTTCCTTTTTTGAGGAATGGCTCATCACAACAATACTCTATCGCGTATCCGCTAGAGGGAACCTCCTCGCGAAATGCACAATCATTAGCGGATTTAATTTCCGCAGCGGTTATCACTCTGTTCTCCATAATGCTACCTCCATCCGCAAACCGTTGATTGCTCGCGAATCATTCTCTCGCAGTCTGTACGAACACCACCGAAACCCGCAAAGTGCGTCATATAGCGGCCAGTCAATCTTTGCGCATTTACATTCGGACAATAGCGCGTATCGAGCAAACTGCGCCGGGGCATAGCGCTCTTCCGTGATCGCTAAATCATCGGCAGTAATACCGAACATAGCGCAGATGTTGTGCCGAAGTAACGTTGGATCAACTAATCCGATAATCCGATAATCAGCTAGCAGGATGCTTAGCCGCAGATCGTTAGGTTTGATCGCTGTGACCATGTCAGCCGGTAGACGTTTACGGAGTTTCATATTTAATCTCGCTCCTGATTAAAGCCAAGATCTCATCTCTGAAGCCTTCAGTGTGAACTGCTTCAAATGGGCTGTATTGACTTGAGTACATAAAGTGACTTGTTAACGTTTTATTGTCTGATATCAACTCAACGCAAACGCCTTCATCGTATATCTTCATACGTCCAAATATGGACTTGTTCGCCACTCTAATAGTCACCGTAACGCGAGCAGACTGTGCCACGATCGACAGCCATTCCAGTAGAATCCAGTGTTCAGACTCAATCCGATCTGTTGATTGGAGACAATAACCGTCCTTTGTTAGAGTCGATTCGAATAGAGATGCAAACCTATCGCCACTTATTTGTGTGTACCATTTCATCCTGCCAACTCCCTAATGTCGTCCAATTGTCGCTGCCTTTCGGCGGCAGGACTAGGAGCCGCCCGCGCCGCCTCCGCCGCCGCCGCCGCCGCCTCCGCCGCCCGCGCCTCCGCCTCCGCCGCCTCCGACGCCGCCCACGCCGCCGCCGCCTCCGCCGCCAACGCCGCCGCCGACGCCACCGCCCACGCCGCCTCCGCCGCCCGCGCCGCCGCCTCCGCCGCCGAAAGCATCTCCCATGTGACAGCATCAGCTCGCATCGCGGCTGGCAAGCATGTCAGTCTCTCATCAGTCAGCGACCCGTATCCGATGTAGCGCTCAGTCTGCCGAGCCAGCACCTCCAGCCGTGCGGCACGCGGCAGTGCGTGCATAGACGCCCACATTTTATCCTTGTGCGGGATATCGCTATCAAGTACCTGCTCTAACGTAACGCCCTCAGGCGGCACTAGTTCTGCGATCCGCGCGTCGCTGTAGCAGGCACGCCATAATCGTAATTGCTCTCTCGTGATCATTGTTTGTTTCCTCTTTAGCATTCCAGTTTTTTAGCACTATTCCACGCTCGTACTGTCCTCGTGTCTATTTCTTTTACGCAACGCCTAACAGTCTCTTCAATGGCTTGCGTTTCACTCGTGAACTCAGACGCAAACACTAAATGATTTAGCGCCATAAAGCTGACCACTTGTGGCCAGGTTAGATATACCACCTTTCTGTCCCAATCATACTCACACATCACGAGTTGCGTTTCTGATCCTGGAGTAAGAGACTCCACCCATTTCTTGACTCCATAACTGGGATACTGGCCGCATGCTGCCCGATAATACCAGTATGGTGTTTCCATGTCCCAATTTTTAACGAACCCCTCAGAGAGGGAGTCGTCGCCGTCAGCCGGCGCAAATCCTTTTATGGCCGCAATGTCCCTCCATGAAGCTCCGTGCTTGCGCGAAAGCGCCACAAGATCTAGCGGCAAGCGCCACGTCATGACGCTGTTTTTGATCTCGACAACGGCAGCGCGCTGCCGTTGTGCGTAGTTATACGTCTCACACGTGCACCCGCAGGTGCATTCCTCAGGATCGCAGTGACAGAACGCGAAACATTGGCACTCGCCATACATATCATACACATGAACATCTTCGTCACTAACTACGCTCTCTAGCGTAGAACCATAGTCAGACATCAGCATGTTCTCAATATATGAGTTCATAACCACTTAAGCCCGCGTCCCCGGTTTTCCGGGGATGGCGGGCTGTGTGGTGTTATGCGGGCTTGCCGAAGCGCTCCGAGAATCTCCGAAACATCCTCTGATACCGGGCGGAGGCCCCAGGCTTACCCACCGGGAGGGCCTCCGTTAGGGCCCTCCGTGCCGTTCTCAGCTCCTCGGCAAATTGCGCTTGGCTCATGGTTTCCAGCTTCTCGTCTTCTATCTTCTGACTAATCGTTTTCATCTCGTTGCTCATGAGCAGATAGTAGCTCGTGATTTAATCGACGCAAGCATAAAGAATGAGAATAACGATCAATCTATCGGAAGCCTAGATGCATTGTATTCTACTTATGAATCATAACGCCTCACATGTCGAGGAGCTATCAATCAGAGAGCCGATGTCGTATGACCCGATCCAAGATTCTTGTTTTTTGAGAGCATATCCCCATCTGCTAGTTTTCGCAGCGTTTCTATCGCATCCTCCTGGACACCTATGGCGGCCAGCATGTCAGTCTCGAACGAGCCCATGCATGATAGAGACGGGCACCGATATGCCCACGCGGTATCCCACCCAAACTTTTGTCCCAGCACATTGATGTCATCCGCTCTAAAAATGCACATGTCGTCACGATTCTGGAATTTGATAAACACATCAAAATACCTTCCTGTGTTCGCCTCCACCCACGTCTCCACGACGTTTCCAGCGATCGTATCTACCCGGAAATTAATCTTCGTTGAAAACAGCTTGTGGTTCATACCACCTTAACCCCAGGTCCTAAGTTTTCCTAGGATACTGGGGTGTGGCGTGGAGCACATCAGTTAATTTTTAATGAGTCTAACCTCCCACTCCCACGTGGACAGACCAGAGAATGACCAATAGCCATCGATGTACTGTGGGCAGTCGTCATGCTCCTTCAGTGCCTCAAACAGCTCCGAATCCCACACCCCGCAGTCATGTGACTGGCCGGTGGTGAGGGAGTCAATGATCATACTCTTTGCTTTCTCGTGTGCGTTGCTCATGTGAATAGGATAACCGATGCCGTTTGAAACGCAAGGATAAAAAACGAGGACTCAAACTTTTCTTATGTCACCAGCGACAGGACATCGTCCTGCCCTGTAGGTGTCTCGGAAACCTGTCAAGCTAAATCGTCGCCGTATTCCTTAGTGATTCCGCTGAGTTGCGGGAAATGCTACGCCGGCAGCCAAAAATAGTGCTACACCCTAGAAATGGGGGGACTACAGGGGGGTTTTCTAAGTAGTTATTTTTATTATATTATTTGTGTGTGTCTCACGGAACCCCGAGCCGGCAGGCGCAGGGGGCCGTGAGACACACACACACAC
>WBZP01000859.1_pt1 | contig 37851 bp, 26 predicted proteins | sample 5204301 | NCBI WGS metagenome assembly WBZP01 (sample SAMN12412401, study PRJNA552823) | activated sludge metagenome | isolation source: activated sludge from nitrification reactor of wastewater treatment plant... | place: USA: Pennsylvania | collected 2017
AGGCAAATTTCCAAAAAACCATTTATTTATCAAACACAATGATACGAAAATGCCTGTCAAAATCACTGCGTCAGCCCACTAGCCTTGTTGAAGGCGTTGCGCGGCCAGGTGCCGCCGACCTGGACGGTGATCGTGCTCGCCGATCGGGGCTTGTATGCCAAGTGGTTGTTCGAGGGCATTCAAGGCCTGGGTTGGCACCCCCTGCTGCGTGTCAACGCCAGGGGCACGTTCCGGCCCGCCGGCTGGGTTCACCGCTACCCGCTGACCCACTGGACGCCCGCCGTGGGGCGCCGGTGGCAAGGGCGAGGTATCGCGTTTGCCGGGAAAACCACCCGCCTGGAGTGCACCTTGTTGGCCTATTGGGGCGAAGGCCATCAGGCCCCCTGGCTGATTCTCACCGATGTGCCGCCCGAGGCCGCCGAGGCCTGTTGGTACGGGTTGCGCGCCTGGATCGAGCAAGGCTTCAAAAAAATTAAAGGGGGCGGGTGGCAATGGCAGTATACCCGGATGACCGATCCCGCACGGGCGGAACGTCTCTGGTTGGCCATCGCCATCGCCACCTGGTGGTTGCTCGCCGCCGGGTTCTACAGGCGAGACGCCAGCTTGCCGCGAACGACGACCCGTCCGTCGGTCAGCTTGACCTCTTCGCGAAATTGACGGTGCTCCCATCCAGCTCCGACGAGTGCGGGAGTGATGAACCGGGTGCAGATGTCGCGCTCGCTGAGATCCTTTTTGTTCATGTAGATAGCAGCCTCAACAACTATTCGAGGGGGTAAGCGGTGTCACACAGATTATCACGTCCACGAAACGGCAGATCATGCGGCAATGTGAGCCTTCAGGCATCTTTTGTGCCGGATGTCCTCTTAACAATCCGGTGGACTCAATCGAAATTTGATAACCTTCTGGCGATCATTCATTTCCCCTTGAGAGTTTCATCATGGACTACGCGCTTGCTGCTTTATTGATCACTCTGGTTTTGTTTTTCGGGATGCTGCTTCTCCTTGAAGCCGGCCGGCGGATTGGCAACTACCGACTGGCGAACGATGCCGAAGGCGCGCGTGCCGGCACCGGCACGATCGAGGGGGCCGTCTTTGCGCTGCTGGGGCTGCTGATCGCTTTCACCTTTTCGGGGGCGGCCTCGCGCTTCGACGAGCGCCGGAATTTGATCATCGAGGAAACCAACGCCATCGGCACCGCCTACCTGCGGCTCAACCTCCTGCCAGCCAGCGCGCAACCGGCGCTGCGGGATCTGTTTCAGCGCTACGTGGATTCCCGGCTGGAGACGTACCGGAAACTCCCCGACGTCGAAGCGGCCAAGGCGGAGTTGGCTCACTCCACGCAATTGCAGGGGGAGATCTGGAACCAGGCGGTCGCCGCTGGCCGGCTGGAGGGGGCGCCACCGCCGGCTACGATGTTGCTGCTGCCCGCGTTGAACGACATGATCGACATCACCACCACCCGGCTCATGGCGGCCAAAATGCACCCACCGGCTGCTATTTTCGCGATGCTGTTCGGGCTGGCGCTGGTCAGCGCGCTGCTGGCCGGTTACGGCATGGCCGGTGGCCGGTCTCGCAACTGGTTACACATGATCGGTTTCGCCACCGTCATGGCGGTGACGATTTACGTCATCATCGATATCGAATACCCGCGCCTGGGCCTGATTCGGGTTGATGTTTTCGATCAGGCGCTGACGGACTTGCGGGCCAGCATGAAATAAACCGGTTCTTCGGGAGGTGGCAGCGATGAAAAAAGCGGGATTCGCTATCAAAAGCGCGTCAAGCAAATCAAAGGATCCGACCGGTGCGGCGGAATGGCAGCGTTTCGAGCAGACCTTGGCGCTGTCGAGACCTACGGTTCGAAGTATCGTTTCGACGCACTGACTCTCGTGGCCCAGGGGTTTCAGGAATCGCGGCTCGATCAGCAGGCGAAAAGCCACGTCGGCGCCATCGGCATCATGCAGGTTAGGAGATCAACCCATGAACATCACGACCTTGGGCGAAGCCCGCTTCGCCTCCCCCCGACGGCACACGGTCAGCGATCAGGCCCGCGTGACTTCCCATCTCATCCGCAATCCTGATGCACCCCCGGCGGAGGAACTGCTGTTTGAACTCGCCGGCCCGCGTGCCCGGCTGTTTTTCGATCCGAAGCAGACCCGCGCCGGCATCGTCACCTGCGGCGGGCTGTGCCCCGGCCTAAACAACGTCATCCGCTCGCTGTTTCTGGAACTGCATCACGGCTACGGCGTGAAGGAGGTGCTCGGCTTTCGCGGCGGCTATCAGGGACTCGATCCGACGCGCGGCCGGGAACCGGTCGTACTGACCCCCGAATTTGTCCACGACATCCACAAGGACGGCGGCACCGTGCTGGGCACCTCGCGCGGCCCGGTGGACATCGGCCTCGCCGTGGACAACCTGATCCGGCGCGACGTGGACATCCTGTTCACCCTCGGTGGCGACGGCACCCAGCGTGGTGGCAACGAACTGTTCCAGGAAGCCAGGCGGCGTGGCCACGCCCTGGCCGTGGTCGGCATCCCAAAGACCATCGACAATGACGTGGCCTTCGTCTCGCGCAGCTTCGGCTACCTCACGGCGGTCGAGGAAGCGGCCAAAGTCCTGCACTGCGCCCACACCGAGGCGCACAGCGTTCACAACGGCATCGCCCTGGTGAAGCTGATGGGGCGCCACGCCGGCTTTATCGCCGCCGGGGCCACCGTTGCCAGTCAGGATGTAAATTTCACTTTCGTTCCCGAGATACCGTTCCAACTCGACGGCGAAGGTGGCTTTCTCCCGGCGCTGAAACAGCGCATCCTGAAACGGGCGCATGCGGTCATCGCGGTGGCCGAAGGCGCCGGCCAGGAGTTGCTGGCGGCGAGCGGAGAGGAACGCGATGCCTCGGGCAACGTCAAGCTCCAAGACATCGGCCCGTTTCTGCGCGAGCGCATCGAGCGGTATTTCCAGGCGGAGGGGATTCCGGTGACGCTGCGCTATATCGATCCGAGTTACCTGATCCGCAGCGTCCCGGCCGACGCCGAAGACTCCATTCTCTGCGACTTCTTCGCCCGCAACGCCGTCCACGCCGCGCTGGCGGGCAAGACCGGCCTGGTGATCGGCCTGTTGCACGACATCTTCATCCATGTGCCGATTGAACTGCTCGTCAGCCAGAAAAAGCGCCTGGATCTGAACGGGGCTGGCTGGCGCGCCGTGCTGGCCGCGACCGGCCAGGCGTTCGGCGCAGAGGCTGGCCCAGCCTGAGAACGCCCATGCCGCTCCCCGATCCCAACACCCCATCACCGCCGCCGGCGTGGTGTCGGACTCGCCGCCGACCGCCCCCCGAGCGGAGTCGCTCTCGGGCCGGGTCGATCTGCTGGTGCAAGCCGGCAGCCTGTTGCTCCAGCACGGCGCCGATGCCGGTCGCGTGGAGGCCAGCTTGCAACAAATGGAGCCGGGCCTGGGCATCGACCGGATCGATGTGGTAGTCATGTCGAAGACCATCTTGCTCACCGCCACCCGCCAGGATGCCCACCATACCCGGGTGGCGCGCGTGCCCATCGTGGGCGTCAACATGAACATTCTTAACGAGGTGGAGCAGTTGCTGGGACTGTTCCAGCAGGGGCGGGTGACTCCCGAACCACTGGAAGTGGTACTGGCACGGATCGCGACCGTGCCGCATCACTACTCGCGCGGCACGGTCGTGGTGGCGGTCGGTTTGGCCTGCTCGGCGTTCTGCCGACTGTTCGGCGGCGACTGGGCGGCGCTGGCCGTCGCTCACACCCCCAAATAATCCAGAATCCCCTCGGCCGCTTCCCGGCCCTCGAAGACAGCGGTCACCACCAGATCGGAGCCGCGCACCATGTCGCCGCCGGCGAACACCTTGGGATTGCTGGTCTGGAACTTGAGTTTTTGGGTCGGCGAGGCTTTGACCCGGCCGCGCAAATCCACGCTAATCCCAAACTCGCTGAACCAGGGCGCGGGATTGGGCTGGAAGCCGAACGCGATGATCACCCGGTCGGCGGGCAATACCTCCTCGGAGCCGGGCAGCATTTCCGGGGTTCGCCGGCCCCGCGCATCCGGGGCGCCGAGCCGGGTGGCGCAAACTCCGACGCCCTCCACTCGACTGTCGCCGACGATTTCGAGCGGCTGGCGGTTCCACAAAAAGCGCACCCCTTCTTCCTTGGCGTTGGCTACCTCGCGCCGGGAGCCGGGCATGTTAGCTTCGTCGCGGCGGTAGGCGCAGGTCACGCTGGCCGCGCCCTGACGGATGGCGGTGCGGTTGCAGTCCATCGCGGTATCGCCGCCGCCCAAGATCACTACCCGCTGGCCCTTCATGTCGATGAAGTCGCCCGGGTCGCGTTCCAGCCCCAGCAGCCGGTTGACGTTGGCCACCAGGTAGGGCAGTGCCTCATAAACGCCGGGCAGGTTCTCGCCGGGGAAGCCGCCCTTCATGTAGGTGTAGGTACCCATGCCGAGAAACACCGCGTCGTAGTCGTCCAGCAGGCGCTGAAACGGCAGGTCGCGACCAATCTCGGTATTCAGTACGAACTCGATGCCCATGCCTTCCATGATCTCGCGCCGGGTTTGCACGATCTCTTTTTCCAGCTTGAACGGCGGAATACCGAAGGTCAGCAGCCCGCCGATCTGCGGGTAGCGGTCGAACACCACCGGTTTGACCCCGTTGCGCGCCAGGATGTCGGCGCAGCCCAAGCCGGCTGGACCGGCGCCGACCACCGCCACCCGTTTGCCGGTGGGGGCCACATGCGAGAGATCGGGTCGCCAGCCGGCCTTCAGCGCCTCGTCGGTGATGTATTTTTCAATCGCGCCAATCGTCACCGCGCCGAAGCCGTCGTTCAGGGTGCAGGCCCCTTCGCACAGCCGGTCTTGTGGGCAGACCCGACCACACACCTCCGGCAGCGAGTTGGTGCGGTGGGATAATTCAGCAGCCTCGAATAGGTTGCCCTCATCGATCAACTGCAACCAGTTGGGGATGTAGTTGTGGACTGGGCATTTCCATTCGCAGTAGGGATTGCCGCAATGCAGACAGCGACCGGCCTGCACCGCAGCGGACTGGGCGTTGAATTGCCCATAGATTTCTTTGAACTGGACCACGCGCTCGCGGGCCGGCGTCTTGTCCGGATCTTGGCGCGGTGTATCAATGAACAGCAAGGGTTTAGCTTTCGACATGGTCAAGGCTCAACGAAGGGCTGGGGCGATCAAAAACAAGGCTGACGGGGGCCGATGGGGTGTTTTAGTGTCTTTAGGTTAACGTAATAGTTAAAGGGCGTAACCAGTCGAGCGCTCAGGCTTGAGAATCAATAGGTTACGAAGGCCAAAAAACGCTGAATTCCAGGGAGCAAAATGCCCACCATGTTATTTTTCAAAAAGTTAGTGGCGCGCTCGACTGGTTACGCCCATAGTTAAAAGAGTTTCGTTTGCTCGGATGAAGTGGCGATTGCCTGAGAATGATTTGAATAAGTGGGCCAGTTGGGGCTATATTTTTCCGCCTGATTTCCCCAAACAAACCATCCTTCTCTTGGACCACGAGCAAACAGTTCGATGAAAGGACTTCTGCTACATGATTCAATGATTTCATATTGTTCATCTGGTTTTCTGCTGTGCTCCCGCTTCCTTGATACAATCATATTTTCCTGGCTTCTACCCGGTTGCAGAGTTCGTGCGGTTTTCCCGCGCACACCAAATAAAATTATTTCAGTGACATTTCTGAAATAGAAGCCCACACCTCTTCTATCAGGTCCGCCATCGTGGCGGACCTTGTACCAGATAATATTGGTTTTATAGATAAATCCCCAATTCTCCATAACTTGCAGTCCGTAGGCCAGAAGTGCATTGGGAACCCATAGATACAGGTGCGCCGTTTCTTTCACGATAGCCGGAACCGGCAACTCCTTGATTTCTTCCAGCGACATTGTGGGATAACGTTGCAACCTTTTGTGTTCGGGAGCCATTTTCCCGGTACGATTAGCAAACTGCCAAGGCGGATCAGCGAGAACAGTGGCGAATTTTTGACTGCCAACAGCTTGTAAAAGATTGTCCGAAACACCGCTATCCATCTAAACACCCTCAATGTACAGTGATTTTGAAATACCGAAAACCAGAATTGGGCATCCCGCTCCACCACCGCCTTCAATTCTGGGAATCAATTTACTCATGTGCGTAGTCGATGCGCCATATGATAAACCACGGCCGATATCGTTAAAAATATCCTGAAGCTCGTCGCATCTTGTAATGATAATTCCGACGCTGATTGCTCGAAGATCAAACAAAAGTCTAAAATTATTCAAGTCCCTATCAAAGAAAGGATCTTTATTGTTCCATTCAATCTCCAGTGCGACCCGGTTTTTAAAGCAATCCACTTTATGCGTTGGTGAATCTGTTGTCCGGTCGTCAACGACGACCTGGGTTTTAAACTCCTTCTCGCGCCAATCTTTCTGGTATAGAAAACGGTCAATAAACTCGGAAACCTTGGATTTTCTTCCACCGGGATTGGTTATCCAGCTTTTTTGTAGCCGGAATGCCGTCAATACTGAAATAATGTCCTGCCACTCATTCGGGAAATCTTCCTTGAGGATTGCGCAGGCATGTTTCCATTCATGAATTTCATAATTCTCCCGAACGAACTCTGGTAGCAAATCAACGCTCATAAGTTTCTCGCTACTCTTTGCTGATCGGGAACCAAAGGGTTTTCAAAACGGGGTTCCGCTCTGAAAACCCTCGGTTTCGACAGTGAGTTACGCCGCCTCGCGCAAGGCTCCGATCAGCGACTTGAGATCGGCCGCTTTCGGTTTGACCAGCCAGAACCGGCTGGCGTAGTAGCGAAAGTCGTCCAGGATCATTTGCGCCCAGGCGCTGCCGGTCTCGGTGGTGTAATCCTCGATCAACCCTAACAGATAGTTGCGCTGCAACTCCATGTTCTCGGTGGCGATGCGATGAATGTCGATCAACTCGTGGTTGTAGCGGTCCACGAAGGCGTTGTGTTCGTCCAGCACAAAGGCGAAGCCGCCGGTCATGCCAGCGCCGAAGTTCACTCCGGTTTCGCCCAGCACCACTACCACGCCGCCGGTCATGTACTCGCAGCCGTGGTCGCCGACGCCTTCCACGATGGCCAGCACCCCGGAGTTGCGCACCGCGAAGCGCTCGCCGGCGGTTCCCGCCGCGTACAGCGTGCCGCCGGTCGCGCCGTACAGGCAGGTGTTACCGATGATCGGGGTGTGGTTGCTGGCAAATCGGCTGTTCCTTGGCGGATAGATCACCAGCTTGCCGCCGGCCATGCCCTTGCCGACATAATCGTTGGCGTCGCCCTCCAGGTACAGATGCAGGCCGCCGGCGTTCCAGACCCCGAAGCTCTGGCCGGCGGTGCCGGTCAGCCGCAGCACGACGGGCGCGTTCTCCATGCCGAGGTCGCCGTGGCGGCGGGCGATCTCGCCCGATAGCCGCGCGCCGATGGAACGGTGGATATTCCTGAGCGCGTAATGGAACTCGCCACCGACTTTCGCCGTGATCGCCGGCAGAGCGTCGCGCACCATTTGCTCGGCCAGTTCGCCCTTGTCGAACGGTTCGTTGCGCGGCTCGATGCAGAACTGCGGCTGCTCCAGCAGCAGGCCGGCGTCGGACAGGATCGGCGACAGATCCAGATGACCGTGCTTGCTGGTTGCGCCAGGCAAGGTTTCCAGCAATTCGGTATGGCCGATCAAGTCCTCGAATTTGCGCACGCCGAGGCTGGCCATGATGTCCCGCGTTTCCTGGGCGACGAAGCGGAAGTAGTTCATCACCTTGTCCGCCGTGCCCCGGAAATGGTTCAGCCGCAGCACGTTGTTCTGGGTGGCGACCCCGGTGGCGCAGTTGTTGAGATGGCAGATCCGCAAATATTTGCAGCCCAGCGCCACCATCGGCGCGGTGCCGAAGCCGAAGCTCTCCGCCCCCAGCAGCGCGGCCTTGACCACGTCCAGTCCGGTCTTCAGGCCACCGTCGGTCTGCAAGCGCACTTTGTCGCGCAAGTTATTGATCCGCAGAGTCTGATGGGTTTCGCTCAGGCCCAACTCCCACGGGCTGCCGGCGTACTTGACCGAAGTGAGCGGCGACGCGCCGGTGCCGCCGTCGTAACCGGCAATGGTGATGAGGTCGGCGTAAGCCTTGGCGACGCCGGCGGCGATGGTGCCGACCCCCGCCTCGGCAACCAGCTTGACCGACACCAGCGCCTGCGGATTGATCTGCTTGAGGTCGAAAATGAGCTGGGCCAGATCTTCGATGGAATAAATATCGTGGTGCGGCGGCGGCGAGATCAGCGCCACGCCCGGTTTGGAGAAGCGCAAGCGGGCGATCATGGCGTTGACTTTATCGCCCGGAAGTTGCCCGCCCTCGCCGGGCTTGGCCCCCTGGGCGATCTTGATCTGCAACACCTCGGCGTTGACCAGATAGGCCGGCGTGACGCCGAACCGGCCGGAGGCGACCTGCTTGATCTTGGAACTCTTCTCGGTGCCGTAACGGACCGGATCTTCGCCGCCCTCGCCGGAGTTGGAGCGCCCGCCCAAGCGGTTCATCGCCATGGCCAGCGCTTCGTGCGCCTCCGGCGACAGCGCGCCCAGCGACATCCCGGCGGAATCGAAGCGCGGCAGGATGGCTTCGACCGGTTCCACCTCGTCCAGCGGGATTGGTGCGGCCGCCGGCCTCAGCCGGAACAGGTCGCGCAGGGTTGCCACCGGTCGGTCGTTGACCAGTCGGGCGTATTCCTGGTAGTCGGCGTAGTCGCCGCTGCCGACCGCCTGTTGCAGCGTTCCCACCACGTCGGGGTTATAGGCGTGGTATTCGCCGCCATGGATATATTTGAGCAGGCCGCCGGTTTCAATCGGCCGCCGCCGCCGCCAGGCTCGCTCGGCCCGTTGCACTTGTTCGGCTTCCAGGTCGCCGAAGCGCGCGCCCTGAATGCGGCTCACGGTGTCCTTGAAGCAGAGGTTCACCACCTCGTCATGCAGGCCGACGATCTCGAACAGTTGCGCGCCGCGATAGCTGTTGATGGTGGAGATGCCCATCTTGGAGATGATCTTGTACAGCCCCTTATCAATCCCCTTGCGGTAGTTCTCGGCCAGCTTTGGGTAATCCTGGCTGGCGATTTCGCCGCTACGGATCAAGTCGCGCAGGCAGTCGTAAGCCAAGTAGGGATGCACCAGCGTTGCGCCGTAACCCAGTAGCACCGCGAAGTGGTGCGGGTCGCGGGCGGTGGCGGTCTCGACAATCAGATTCGCTTCGCAGCGCAAGCCGTCCCGCACCAGCCGGTGATGCACCGCGCCCACCGCCAGCAGGGCGTGGATCGGCAGGGTGTCGGGAGTGATGGCGCGGTCGGACAACACCAGCAGGGTCGCACCGCCGCGCACCGCCGCCACCGCTTCGTCGCACACCCGCTCGATGGCTGTCCGCAATCCCTCGCTGACCGGGTAATGAAGTCCGATCCGGCGGTGCGGATAACGACCATCGGGATTGCCCAGCAAGGTCTGGAACCGACCCTCGGTCAACACCGGCGAGTTGACGGTCAGACGCGGCGCGTAGTCCGGGCTTTCCTCAAACATATTGCACTCAGCGCCCAGACAGGTTTCCAGCGACATCACCACTGCCTCGCGCAGTGGGTCAATCGGCGGGTTGGTGACTTGGGCGAACTGCTGGCGGAAATAGTCGTACAGCGAGCGCGGCTGACCGGACAGCACCGCGAATGGGGTATCGTCGCCCATTGAACCAATCGCTTCCTGCCCGGCCTCGGCCAGCACCCGCAACACCTGATCGCGCTCTTCAAACGTCACGCCGAACAGCTTTTGATAAGCGTTCAGGGCATCGGCGGAGAGTGGTTCCGTGCTCGGCTCATCCCGGTACAGCGAGCGCAAGCGCTGGACATGGCCACGCAGCCAGCGCCGGTAGGGGTGACGGTTCTTGAGGTCGTTATCGATATCGGCTGGGGTCAGCAGCCGGCCGGTTTCGACATCCACCGCCAGCATCTCGCCCGGCTTCATTCGGCCCTTGGTCACTACTTGCTCGGGGGCGTAGTCGTACACGCCAATTTCCGAAGCGATGGTGAAGTGGCGATCCTCGGTGATGACGTAACGGGCCGGGCGCAGGCCGTTGCGATCCAGCACGCAGCCGGCGTAGCGACCATCGGTCAGCACAATGCCGGCGGGACCGTCCCACGGCTCCATGTGCATCGAGTTGTATTCGTAGAAGGCGCGCAAGTCCGGGTCCATGTGCTCGACGTTCTGCCAGGCTGGCGGAATCAGCAGGCGCATGGCGCGGAAAAGGTCCATGCCGCCCATGACCAGCACTTCCAGCATGTTGTCGAGACTGCTGGAGTCGGAGCCGTGCATGTTGACCAGTGGACGGAGCGCGGCCATGTCGGGCAGCAGTCGGGTCGAGAATTTATGGCTGCGGGCTTCGGTCCAGTTGCGATTGCCGCGAATGGTGTTGATTTCGCCGTTGTGGGCCAGGTAGCGGAACGGCTGCGCCAGCCACCATTGCGGCAAGGTGTTGGTGGAGAAGCGCTGGTGGAACAGGCAGATCGAGGAGGTCAGCCGCTCATCGTTGAGGTCGCGGTAGAACACCGGCAGCTTGGCCGGCATCACCAGTCCCTTGTAGGAGATGACCCGGCTCGACAGCGACAGCACGTAATAAACCGGATCGCGGGCGCGGATGCGCAGGTTGGCGCGGCGACGGGCCACGAACAGGTGGCGTTCCAGCGCTTCCGGCAGCATCTCGGCCGGCGTGTTGACGAACACCTGTTCGATCTGCGGCAGGGTCTTGCGCGATTCGCCACCGCAGGCGTCGGGATCAATCGGCACGACCCGCCAGCCGGCGACCGTTAACCCCTCCTTGGCCAGTTCCGCGCGCAAGTCGGCGCGGGCGGCGTCGGCCAGGGCGGGATCGCGGTTGAGGAATACCATGCCCACCCCGTAATGCTCGCCCAGTTTGATGCCGGCCTCGGCGGCGACCTGGCGCAGAAACGCATCCGGCTTGCGCATCAACAGGCCGCAACCGTCGCCGGATTTGCCGTCGGCGGCGACCGCGCCGCGATGGGTCAGGCGGGCCAGGGCGTTGATGGAGGTTTGGACCAGCCAGTGACTGGGCCGGTTGTCCATCTGGGCCATCAGGCCAAAACCACAACTGTCCTTTTCAAATTCAGGGCGATACAGGCCCCGCGAGGGATGGGTCGTAAACATCAGGCGCTCCGCTAGGTCAGGCAGGCAACAAGACCGGATGAACCGGAGAATCCCAGTCGGCGCGACAGGGCGCGGCGACTGGAAGGTGTCCTCCGGACGCGGGGATTCCGGATGACGAACGCGGCGGGGGCCTTGTGATGGAGTTTTGATGGGTCGCCGACAGGGAACCAAGTATATCGCCGAACGGGCGGCGTGGGCAAACGTCGATCTTGATACCCTTTTGAATTAACATGTTTTTCTAAAACAGGAACCAAGCCCGGAGGGGTTTCCTCGCCACCTCCGGGGATGTAAAGAGCCGCTTTGGCGGATCGCGCTGGCCCGTCGTTCAGCCGTGTCCGGCAGGTTTCTGGGTAGCGTATTCTTGCGCGTCCACGGCGGCGATCGCGGTCATGTTGATGATCCGCCGCGCGCTCGCCGAGCGGGTCAAAATATGCGCCGGTTTGGCCAGACCGAGCGTGATCGGTCCCACCGAGACGCTATTGGTGATTTCCTTGAGCAAATTATGGGAAATATTGGCGGCGTCGGCATTCGGCATGATCAATAGATTAGCCACGCCCTTCAGCCGCGAATGCAGGAACACCCGGTTGCGGAGTTCCTCGGACAGGGCGGCGTCGCCGCGCATCTCGCCGTCCACTTCCAGATCGGGCGCGCGTTGACGGATCAATTGCAGGGCTTCCGCCATCTTGCGGGCTTGCCGCGATTTGTGTGAACCAAAGCTGGAGTGGGACAGCAGGGCGATTTTCGGTTGCACGAAGCGGCCCACTTCCTCGGCCGCCAGCAAGGTGATATCGGCGATTTCCTCGGCGGTTGGGTCGGCGTTGATGTCGGTGTCGCAGAAGAACAGCGGTCCGTGCGAGGTAATCAGCATATTCATCGCTGCCGGGGTTTTTACCCCTTCGCGCAGGCCGATGATGTCCAGCACATATTCGATATGATCGGGATAGCCGCCGATCATTCCGCACAGCAGGGCGTCGCCGTAGCCGAGGCGCAGCAGCAGCGCGCCGATCACGGTGGCGCGGGTATTGACCCGGACCCGGGCCTTGTTGGGATCGACCCCGTAACGCCCGCGCAATTGGTGGTACTCCTGCCAGCATTCCTCGTAATACGGGTTGTGCTGCGGGTCGATCACCTCAAAGTCCTGATCGGGACGGATGCGCAGGCCCAACTCGGCGATGCGTTGTTCGATCCGCCAGCGCCGCCCGATGAGGATGGGCTTGGCGAGGCCGTCGTCGACGACCCCTTGCACCGCCCAGAGCATCCGTTCTTCTTCGGCCTGGGCGTAAATCACCCGCTTGGGATCGGCCTTGGCGCGGTCGAATACCGGGCGCATGATCAGGCCGGAACGGTAGACTCGTTGGCTGAGTTGGGTGTGATAGGCGGCGAAATCCTGAATCGGCCGGGTGGCGACGCCACTGGCCATCGCCGCCTTGGCGACCGCCAGCGGCAGAGTGAGTAGCAGGCGTGGCTCGAACGGTTTGGGGATCAGGTATTCCGGCCCGAAGGTGATTTGTTGATCGCCGTAGGCGGCGGTTTCCTCTTGGGAGTGCGGCTGGTGGACCAATTCCGCCAGAGCGTGGACGCAGGCCAGTTGCATCTCCTGATTGATCGTGGTGGCGCCCACGTCCAGCGCACCCCGGAAGATGTAGGGAAAACAGAGGACGTTGTTGACCTGGTTGGGATAGTCGGAGCGACCGGTGGCGATAATGGCGTCGGGCCGCGCGGCCTTGGCTTCTTCCGGCATGATTTCGGGGATCGGGTTGGCCAGCGCCAGGATCAGCGGCCTATCAGCCATGGTCTTGACCATCTCCCCGGTCAGCACCCCGGCTTTGGACAGCCCCAGGAAAATATCCGCGCCGACGATGGCTTCCGCCAGGGTGCGGGCGGGGGTGTCAGCCGCATAGGCCGCTTTCTCCGGGTCGAGCGGACCCCGGCCCTGATAGATCACGCCCCGGCTGTCGCACACGATGACGTTTTTGCGCGTCAGTCCCAGCCCGACCAGCAGATCGAGACAGGCAATGCCCGCCGCGCCGGCGCCGGAAGTGACCAGTTTCACCCGGCTCATCTCCTTGCCCACCAGCAACAGGGCGTTGAGTACGGCGGCGGCGGTGATGATGGCGGTGCCGTGCTGATCGTCGTGGAACACCGGAATTTTCATCCGATCGCGCAACTGGTGCTCGATTTGGAAGCATTCCGGAGCCTTGATGTCCTCCAGATTGATGCCACCAAAGCTTGGCTCCAGGCTGGCGATGATCTCGACCAGTTTGTCGGGGTCGCGTTCGTTGATTTCGATGTCGAACACATCGATGCCGGCGAATTTCTTGAACAACACGCCCTTGCCTTCCATCACCGGTTTGGCCGCCAGCGGGCCGATGTCGCCCAGACCGAGCACGGCGGTGCCGTTGGTGATGACCGCCACCAGGTTGGCGCGAGCGGTGACGGTGGAGACTTCGCGGGGATCTTCGACGATCACCTCGCAGGCGGCGGCGACGCCGGGTGAGTAGGCCAACGCCAGATCGCGCTGGTTGGCGAGCGGCTTGGTCGGGGTGACTTCGATCTTGCCGTAGGGGTGCATGCGGTGGTAACGCAGCGCGCGTTCGTTGAAATCGTCAGCCATGGCAAAAAGCTCCTGATGAAAGTGCGGCGGGGTGCCGCCAATGTGGTCAAAACAAGCCAAGGTTACCGCAAAGCCGTTGGGTGGGCGTAAAACTAAATGTGGCCATTTGTTGCGCCGGAACCCCGGTGGCTGGAGCAGCACCGCCCATCCCGTGGGAATGCGGTAAAATAGCCGCCGTCATAACAAGTTCCGGGCGCGGCCCCGCGCCTCATTTCTCGCCACGGGAGCACAGCATGACCACCATCCGTCAAGAAGACTTCATCCAGTCCATCGCCGACGCCTTCCAGTACATCAGTTACTACCACCCGGTCGATTACATCAAGGCGCTGGCGCAAGCCTACGAGCGTGAGGAAAGCCCGGCGGCCAAGGATGCTATCACCCAAATTCTGATCAACTCGCGGATGTGCGCCGAGGGTCACCGCCCGATTTGTCAGGACACCGGCATCGCGCTGGTCTTCCTCAAGGTCGGCATGGACGTACATTGGGACGCGACGCTGAGCGTGCAGGAGATGGTCGACGAGGGGGTGCGCCGCGCTTATCTCAACCCGGACAATAAACTACGCGCCTCGGTGCTGCTCGACCCCGCCGGCAAGCGCCAGAACAGCAAGGACAACACCCCGGCGGTGGTGCATTACGAGATCGTCCCCGGCCATCATCTGGAGGTGATTTGCGCGGCCAAGGGCGGTGGCTCGGAGGCAAAGTCCAAGTTCGCGATGCTGAACCCGTCCGACAATTTGGTGGAATGGGTGCTGAAGACGGTGCCGACCATGGGCGCTGGCTGGTGTCCGCCCGGCATTCTCGGCATCGGCATCGGCGGCACCCCGGAGAAGGCGTTCATGCTGGCCAAGGAGTCGTTGATGGCCCCGGTCGATATTCAGGAACTGATCGCCCGTGGTCCGAAGAATCGCGCCGAGGAATTGCGGATCGAACTGTACGAGAAGGTCAACGCGCTCGGTATCGGCGCGCAGGGTCTCGGCGGTTTGACCACCGTGCTCGATGTCAAGGTGCTCGACTATCCGACCCACGCCGCCAACCTGCCGATTGCGATGGTGCCGAACTGCGCCGCGACCCGCCACGCGCATTTCCACCTCGACGGCACGGGTCCGGCCAAGCTGGAGCCGCCGAGTCTGAACGACTGGCCGAAGCTGACCTACGCGCCGACCAACGCCCGCCGGGTCGATCTGGCCACCGTCACCCGCGCCGAGGTGGCGACCTGGAAACCGGGCGAGGTGCTGCTGCTCAACGGCAAGATGCTGACTGGTCGCGACGCCGCCCACAAGCGGATGACCGACATGCTCAGCGCCGGCCAGAAGCTGCCGGTCGATTTTACCAACCGCTTCATCTACTACGTCGGTCCGGTCGATCCGGTGCGCGACGAGGTGGTCGGCCCCGCTGGCCCGACAACGGCGACCCGCATGGACAAGTTCACCCGCCAGATGCTTGAGCAAACCGGCTTGTTGGGCATGATCGGCAAGTCCGAACGCGGCCAAATCGCCATCGATGCGATCAAGGACAACCAGGCGGTGTACCTGATGGCGGTCGGCGGCGCGGCCTATCTGGTGTCCAAGGCGATCAAGGCGGCGCGGGTGCTGGCGTTCGAGGATCTCGGCATGGAGGCGATTTACGAGTTCGAGGTCAAGGATATGCCGGTGACGGTAGCGGTGGACGCCAAGGGTTCCAGCGTCCATAAGACCGGACCGCGGGAATGGCAGGCGAGGATCGGCAAGATTCCGGTGGTGGAGGCCTAGGACTTGGAATCGTGGATGTTCTCATGGGAACTGTAGCTCGTTGATTGGTAAGAGATCAGTTCTTGTACAGCGGCTACCTTCCAAGCTTCACGCCCGGAGAATTCCCAGCACCGATCCCACCAGTGCGGACATAAAAAAGCCGGGGGTTCTAGGCCCCCGGCCAATAACCACCAAAGGAAGGTGTAGAGAAGAGCAACCGAACAATGTCTGAAGCGTAAGATAAGCGGTTTTGTTGCAGTGCGTCAAGTCTCTTGGCAGCGCAATAAAAAATGCCGAGGCGGGTTGGCTACCTCGGCAAAGAACCACCAAAGGAGGATTGAAGGACAACATTCATAATGAATGTTGCGTTGCAGTATAAAGTCTATACTGCACTGCGTCAAGCGATTTTTGAAAACTTTGTGCATAAAAAAATCGTTATTTATGCAATCCGGTTTTTAACCCATGATCAAAACTCCCAAATCCAGGCCGAAGAACCCGGCGCTGACTTTGGGCTGTTTCCGAACCATGTCGCAACACGAGCTTGCCCAGTTGTTCGGCGGCCAGTAGCCGCTGGTGGGCGACCACTGCTTCGTCAAGCGCGAACACCCGATCCAGCGCTGGTTCAATCTGGTGGGTTTCGACGAAGCGCAGCATGGCCGCGAATTCGGCGGGCGATCCCATGGTGGAGCCGACGATGCGCGCCTGGCGGAAAAATAGCCGGGCCATCTCCAGTCCCGTCGGCGGATTGCCCGCCGTCGCGCCGTAGACCACCAACCGCCCGCCCGGCCGCAGTACCGAGAAGCAACCCGGGAAATTGGGGCCGCCGGCGCCATCCACCACCACATCCACCCCGCCGGTCAATTCGGCCAATTGTCTGGTCCAGGCGCTATCACGGTAGTTAACCCCACCCGCCGCGCCCATGCGTTGGGCCTGTTCCAGTTTGGCGTCGCTGCCGCTGGTAACGAATACCCGCGTGCCCAGAGCCACCGCCCATTTCAGGGCAAAGGTCGCCACGCCGCCACCGATGCCGGTCACCAGCACCGTTTCTCCGGCTTGCGCCGCGCCTTGCGTCATCAGCGCCCGCCAGGCCGTCAGGCCGGCCAGCGGGATCGCCGCGGCCTGTTCCCAGCTCAGATGCGCCGGCTTGGGAAAGACGTGGCTGGCGGGAACGCAGAGGTACTCGGCGAACGTGCCGGGATCCGGCATGCCCAACACGCGAAAGGTGGGATTGGGAAAGCGGGGGTTTTCACCCCAGTCGTAGGCGGGATAAATCACGACCTCCTCGCCAAGACAATCCACCGGGGTTTCCGGCCCAAGCCGATCCACCACGCCAGCGCCGTCCGAACCCAGGATGCACGGCAGGCGGATGGCGGGATACTGACCGAGGGTAATCCAGACATCGCGGTGATTGAGCGCCGAAGCGTGCAAGCGCACCCGAACCTGGCCCGGACCCGGGTCCGGGATAGCAGTATCGCTGATGCGCAATTGCTCGGGTCCGCCGAGTTGATCGAGGATGACGGCTTTCATCGCTTATGTTCCTTCGTGGGTGTGGTTCAAACAGGCGGGGCGGCCGCCTCGGCCGAATTGGCCGCCAGCTCGGCGAACAGGCGCAAAGTTTCTTCGGCTTCGGCCACATTCAATCGTTCAAGGGCGTAGCCGACGTGAACGATGACGTAATCGCCCACCGCCACCTCGTCCAGCAGGGCGGTGGAAATGGACTTGCGGATACCGCCCAATTCCACCACGGCGGTTTCGGCATCCGGTATTGCGATGACTTGCGCGGGGATGGCTAGACACATACGAGAACCTCATGGCCGTACCAAAGTGAAGTTAAAAGATGCGCGCTCGACCCTTATCGTCAGCCTCGGTGCAAAGGGAAACCCGCATCGCGACCCACGCCTGTCCCAGGCTTAAGCCGCCATCGTTCGGCGGCGCCTGACTGGCCTCGTGAACGCTCAGGCCGTTCCGCTCCAATAGACTCCGTAACTGAACGCCGAGCAAGCGATTGAGAAAACAGCCGCCGCCCAGGGCGATGTCGGCCACGGCTTCTCGCCGCGCGGCCTGTGTGACCCAGTCCGCCAGCGCCAGCGCCAGCGTGGCGTGGAACCGGGCCGCGCCCCGGGCGGGTTCGGCGGCATGATCGGCCAGCCAGGCCAGCAGCGGCAACAGGTCGAGTTGACCGCTTGCCGTCAAATGATAGCCGTCAGCGAGCGGATCGGCGTAACCGTGGGTTGCGGCGAGCGCCTCCAGTTCCATCGCCGCCTGACCTTCATAATCGCTGATCCGACGGATATCGAGCAGCGCGGCGGCGGCATCGAACACCCGCCCGGCACTGCTGGTGAGTGGACAGTGGACCTCGTCCCCCGCCTCCAGCAGGCGGCGCACTGGCTCCGCCAGCGGGCCGGGAAAGCGCCGGGGAATATCCGCGCCGCGCCCGAGCGCGTGCAGCGTGGCGGCGGCCATTCGCCACGGCTCGCGGGCGGCGCGGTCGCCGCCAGGCAGCGGCAATGGCGACAGATGACCGATGCGGCGGTAATCCGCGTCGTCCACCCACAGCAATTCCCCGCCCCAGTTGCCGCCATCATCACCCAAGCCGACGCCGTCCAGCGCCAGTCCCAGCACCGGCTGGTTCAGGCCGTGCTCGGCGACGATGGCGGCGATGTGGGCGTGATGGTGTTGCACGGTCACGCGGGGTAGACCACGAGCAGCGGCGAGCGCGGCGGCAAAGCGGCTGCTATAAAAATCCGGATGCCGGTCGCACGCCACCCGTTCCGGGACGATGCGCAAGGTGTCCAGCAAGCGTTCGGCCATCTCCTCCAGGGCGCGGCAGGCGGCGGGGTTGTCGAGATCGCCGATGTGCGGCGACAAATAGGCCTGGGCATCGCGGGTCAGGCAGATTGTGTTCTTCAGCCAGCCGCCGCAGGCCAGCACCGGGGGACCGGCGGCCGGCAGGGCGATGCGGCGCGGGACGTAACCACGGGCGCGGCGCACGAAGGCCGGTCCAGTCGGACGCCAGAACCGCACGCTGTCGTCGCAGCGGGCGACGATGGCCCGATCGTGGGTGAGGAAGCCGTCGGCGATGCCGGCCAGCCGGGCGAAAGCTTCTTCGTCATCGATCACCAAGGGCTCGCCGCTGGGGTTGGCGCTGGTCATCACCAGCAGCAGCGGCCGGGGTTGCGTGAGCCAGTCGCAGCCGTCGGGCCGGCCGGCGGCCTCGTGAAACAACAGGTAGTGCAGCGGGGTGTAGGGCAGCAGTACGCCGAGCCGATCCACGCCAGGCGCGATGCCGGGCAGTCGGACATCCGCGCCGGGTCGTTTGTGCAGCAGCACGATGGGCCGTTCCGACGCTTCCAGCAGCCACCGTTCGTCCTCGTTGCATTCGACCCACGGCGCCAGCGAGGCGAGGTTGGCGGCCATCACCGCGAAGGGCTTGGCCTCGCGCTGCTTGCGCTGGCGCAACTGGGCGACCGTGGCGGCATTGCCGGCGTCGCATGCCAGATGGAAGCCACCCAATCCCTTGATGGCCAGAATCGCGCCATTCCGTAACTCCTCCAGGGTGACAGCGATCGCATCGGCAACGGCGAGAGGGTTGCCCGTGGCATCGCACAGGCTCAGGCGCGGCCCGCAGACCGGGCAGGCCACCGGCTGGGCGTGAAAGCGGCGGTCGGCGGGATCGTGGTATTCGCGCGCGCAATCCGGACAGAGCGGAAAGTCGGCCATGCTGGTATTGGGGCGGTCGTAGGGCAGGGCACGGGTGATGGTGTAACGCGGGCCGCAGTGGGTACAGTTGACGAAGGGATAGCGGTAACGACGGTCGGCGGGATCGAACAGTTCGGCCAGGCAATCGGCGCAGACGGCGGTATCGGGAGTGATTTCCGTCAGGACCGGGCCGGCGTGGCTGACATGGATCACGAAACCGTCTTCTTTCTCGATGAGAATGGGCAGCGCCGTGGTCCGCAAGGTATCGATCCGGGCCAGCGGCGGTGGCTGGCGCAGCGCCGCCAGAAACCGCTCCAGCACCGCCGCCGGACCCTGCGCCTCGATGGCGACGCCAGCGGCGTCGTTGCGCACCCAGCCGCCCAGTTTCAGGTCGCAAGCCAGCCGGTAGACGAATGGCCGGAACCCGACGCCCTGGACCTGACCGCGAATGCGGATCGCCAGCCGCCGAGGGGCGACGTTGACCGGATTCGGCGCCGCGGCATCGTCCACCACGGAACCCTCACCCGCCCAGGCGGACCCGCGCCTCGGTCAACCGCGCCTCCAGTTTCTCAACCTGCTGGCGCAGCACCGCGCGCCGCTCGGCCCGCAGCCAGTCCAGCCAGTCGGCCACGCCCTCGCCGGTACGGGCCGACAGACGCAGAACCACCAGGTCGGGATTGGCCCGCCGGGCGTACTCCAGACACTGTTCCACATCGAAATCCAGGTGCGGCAGCAAGTCGATCTTGTTGAGCAGCAGCAGATCGGCGGCGGCGAACATGTTCGGATACTTGAGCGGCTTGTCCTCGCCCTCGGTCACCGACAGCACGACGACCTTGTGCGCCTCGCCCAGATCGAAACCAGCCGGACAGACCAGATTGCCGACGTTTTCGATGAACAGCACCCCCCCCTCGGGCAGCGCTAGTGATTCGAAGGCGTGGCCGATCATGTGGGCATCGAGATGACAGCCCTTGCCGGTGTTGACCTGGATCGCCGGCACGCCGGTGGCGCGGAGACGGTCGGCGTCGCGGCTGGTCTGCTGGTCGCCCTCGATCACCGCCAGCGGCATCTCCTCCCGCAGCGCCTCCAGGGTCCGCGCCAGCAGGCTGGTCTTGCCGGAACCGGGGCTGGACACCAGATTCAGCGCCAGCAGACCCCGCGTCTCGAACAACCGCCGGTTGGCGTCGGCGAAACCCTGATTATAGGCCAGCAAATCCTGTTCGATCCGCAACAGACGCGCCGGGTCGGAACCGGACGGAGATAGCGCCTGGAAATGAGCGTGGACATGCGTCCGGGCAGGATCATGCGCGGGGTCATGCGCATGGACGTGCCCGCGCTCCGGATGTTCGTGTCCCTCGATCCGCACTTCTCCCTGACCACAACCACAGACATTGCACATGCGGGTTTCCTCTCGCCTCTGGTGGCGCGCGGGCGTGTTGAACTTTAAGCATAGGACAGCCGGACGCCCGTGGCGATTCATCGCATGGAGCCAGCGCCATTCATTTTCTGCGAAAATGCTCTATCTTTAACTTTCGCGAAGCGAAACGGCCGGCCCTGTACAATTCCAGGACCTTGCCCATACTTGAAAATCATCATGAACAACGACCACGGACGGGGTGGAACTGGTTGCAACCACCAGACACTTCCCGTCTCCAGGGACGGAGGTCGCCCCTCACCACCAGACGATTGCGAAGAGAAGCACGATGACCGACAAGCCCATCAACATGACGCGCCCGCTGGACCTGACGCATGAGAAGCGCAACGTTGGCCCACAGCGCATCCAGCGGCCGATCTACGCCGATCTGCTACCCACCTGCAACAACGCTTGTCCGGCGGGTGAAAATATTCAGGCCTGGCTGGCGCATGCTCAGGCGGGCCGCTTCAAGGAAGCTTGGCAGAGCCTGACCGAGAACAATCCGATGCCGGCCATCCACGGCCGGGTGTGCTATCACCCCTGCGAGACCGCCTGCAACCGCGGCAAACTGGATTCGTCGGTCAGCATCCACGCCGTCGAGCGCTTTCTGGGCGATCTGGCCCTGCAGGAAAACTGGCAGTTCACCGTGACCGCCCCGCCCAGCGGCAAGCGGGTGCTGGTGGTCGGCGCCGGCCCCAGCGGGCTGTCCGCCGCCTACCACCTGGCGCGGATGGGCCACAGCGTCGAAATCCACGAAGCCGGGCCGATGGCCGGCGGCATGATGCATTTCGGCATCCCGTCCTACCGGCTGCCGCGCGATGTGCTGGACGCCGAGATCAAGCGCATCGAGAACATGGGCGTCAAGATTGTTCTCAACCATCGGGTGGACGACCTGCTGGCCGAGAAAGAGGCTGGCAAGTTCGATGCGATGTTCATCGCCGTCGGCGCCCACATCAGCAAACGCACCGAGATTCCGTCCCGCGACGCCGGCAAGATGCTCGACGCCATCAGCTTCCTCAAGGACGTGGAAACCGGCAACGCGCCCAAGCTGGGCCGCCGGGTCGCGATTTATGGCGGCGGCAACACTGCCATGGACGCCGCCCGGGTTGCCAAACGCTTGGGCTACGAGCCGCTGATCATCTACCGCCGCGACCGCGCCCACATGCCCGCTCACGACTTCGAGGCGACCGAGGCGCTCGAGGAAGATGTGAAGATTCACTGGCTGCGCACCATCAAGAGCATTGACGAAACCACCTTCACGGTCGAGATCATGGAGGTGGATGCCAAGGGTCGTCCGCAACCGACCGGCCAGTTCGAGACGCTGGAGGCCGATGCGCTGATCATGGCTCTGGGTCAGGATGTTGACACCAGTTTCATGCGCAAAATGCCGGGCGTGGAGTTCAAGGACGACGGGGTGGTGATGGTCGACGACCAGATGATGACCGGCTATGCTGGCCTGTTCGCCGGCGGCGACATGGTGCCATCCGACCGCACCGTCACCATCGGCGTCGGCCACGGCAAGAAAGCCGCCCGCAACATCGACGCCTGGCTGCGCGGCGCTGCCTACCTCAAGCAACCCAAGCACACCCTGGCGACCTTCGACAAACTGCATGTCTGGTACTACACCGACGCCGCCCAACGCCCGCAAGGCCATCTGGATCTGAAGAAGCGCGTCAGCGGCTTCGAGGAGGTGGTGGCCGGTCTGAGCCAGAAGGAAGCGCTGTACGAGGCCAGGCGCTGCCTGTCCTGCGGCAACTGCTACGAGTGCGACGGCTGCTACGGCGCCTGTCCGGAAGACGCCATTATCAAGCTGGGGCCGGGCCGGCGCTACCGCTACAACTACGATCTCTGCACCGGCTGCGCGGTGTGCTTCGAACAGTGTCCCTGTCATGCCATCGAGATGATTCCCGAGCCGGCGGACGAAACCTAATCATTCGATCCCCGCTCCCCCAGTCATGGGAGAGCGGGTTAGGGTGAGGGAGTCATTCTTGAACGCACGCCCTCACCCCCAACCTCTCTCCCGCCAGCGGGAGAGGGGAGTTAACGATCAAGAATCCACCGCCCGCTGTCTGTGGCGGGCCAAGACAAGAGAAGCACAATGACCGAACGGCAAGTCACCACCATCGACGGCAACGAGGCCGCGGCCTACGTCGCCTACCGGGTCAACGAAGTCTGCACCATCTATCCCATTACCCCGTCCTCGACCATGGCCGAACTGGCGGACCAGTGGGCATCGGAAGGCGTCAAGAACATCTGGGGCAGCGTGCCCCTGATCATGGAGATGCAAAGCGAGGGCGGTGCGGCCGGCGCGGCGCACGGCGCCCTGCAAACCGGCGCGCTGACCACCACCTTCACCGCGTCGCAGGGGCTCATGCTGATGATCCCCAACATGTACAAGATCGCCGGCGAACTGACCTCGGCGGTGTTCCACGTCGCCGCTCGCTCCCTGGCGACCCAGGGCCTGTCGATCTTCGGCGACCATCAGGACGTGATGGCGATACGCCCCACCGGCTTCTGCCTGCTGGCCTCGAACTCGGTGCAGGAAGCCCACGACATGGCGCTGATCGCCCAGGCGGCCACGCTGGAAGCGCGGGTGCCGTTCATCCATTTCTTCGACGGCTTCCGCACATCGCACGAGGTCAACAAGCTCACCCTGCTTACGGACGACGAGATCCGGGCGATGATCCGCGACGATCTGGTGCTGGCGCATCGCGCCCGGGCGCTGAACCCGGACCAGCCCTTTATTCGCGGCACGGCGCAGAACCCCGACACCTATTTCCAGAGCCGCGAGGCGTGCAACCCGTACTACCTCAAGGTGCCGGGCATCGTCCAGGCAACCATGGACCGGTTCGCCGAGCTAACCGGGCGCCGCTATCACCTGTTCGACTACTTCGGCGACCCGAACGCCGATCGGGTCGTGGTGCTGATGGGTTCCGGCGCCGAGACCGCCTGCGAGACCGCCGCCTATCTCAACCAGCGCGGCGAACGGGTGGGGGTGCTACAGGTCCGGCTGTTCCTGCCCTTTTCGGCCAGCCACTTCCTGGCGGCGTTGCCGGCCAGCGTCAAGTCCATCGCCGTGCTCGACCGCACCAAGGAGCCGGGTTCCACTGGCGAGCCGATGTACCTGGATGTCGTCAACACCCTGATGGAGGCGCACACCGCCGGCACCCTGCCGACCCCGACCCTGCCGCGCATCATCGGCGGCCGCTATGGGCTGTCGTCCAAGGAGTTCACCCCGGCGATGGTCAAGGCGGTGTTCGACGAGTTGCGCAAGGATCGGCCCAAGAACCACTTCACCGTCGGCATCAACGACGACGTGACCCACACCAGCCTGGACGTGGACCTGAATTTCGTCATCGAGTCCGACAAAGTGGTGCGGGCGATGTTCTTCGGGCTGGGCGCGGACGGCACGGTCGGCGCCAACAAGAACTCGATCAAGATCATCGGCGACGACCCGGAGTTTTACGCCCAGGGCTATTTCGTCTACGACTCCAAGAAATCCGGTTCGCAGACGGTGTCGCACCTGCGTTTTGGCCCCGATCCGATCCGCGCGCCCTATCTGGTGCAGTCGGCCAACTTCATCGGCTGCCACCAGTTCAACTTCCTCGACCGGGGCGACGTCCTCAACCACGCCGCGCCGGGGGCAGTGTTCCTGCTGAACACCAGCCCGCACGAGCCGGAGGAGGGCTGGGACCGGCTGCCGCGCCCGGTGCAGGAGGAAATCATCGCCAAGAAGCTGAAGGTCTACGGGATCAACGCCGAGAAGGTCGCCCTCGACAACGGCATGGGTACCCGCATCAACACCATCATGCAGACCTGCTTCTTCGCCATTTCCGGGGTGCTGCCGCGCGACAAGGCGATTGAAAAGATCAAGTATTCGATCAAGAAGAGCTATATGCGCAAGGGCGAGGAGGTGGTGCGCAAGAACTTCGAGGCGGTGGACAACACGCTGGCCAACCTGCGCGAAATCACAGTGCCGGATCGGGCGACCAGCGTCCGTGAGCTGCCGCCGACGGTGCCGGCGAACGCGCCGGACTTTGTGCAAAGGGTGACGGCGATGATGATGGCCGGGCGCGGCGACGAACTGCCGGTCAGCGCCCTGCCGGTGGACGGCACCTATCCCAGCGCCACCACCCAGTGGGAAAAACGCAACATCTCCAACTTCGTGCCGATCTGGGAGCCGGACATCTGCATTCAGTGCGGCAATTGCAGCATGGTCTGTCCGCACGGGGTCATCCGCTCCAAGTTCTACAACGAAGCCAGCCTGGAAAGCGCGCCGAAAGCGTTCAAGACCGCGCCGATCGACGCCCGCGGCTTTCCGGACATCCGCTACACCCTGCAGGTGTATCTGGAGGACTGCACTGGGTGCGGGCTGTGCGTGGAGGTCTGTCCAGCCAAGAGCAAGGAGAAGGTCGGCCACAAGGCCATCAACATGGCGCTCAAGGAACCGGTGCTGGACAGCGAGCGGGCCAACATCGGCTTCTTCGAGACCCTGCCGGAGGTGGATCGCGGCCGGGTGGACTTCTCGACCGTGCGCGGCGTGCAGTTCCTGCCGCCGCTGTTCGAATTCTCCGGCGCCTGCGCCGGTTGCGGCGAGACCCCCTACGTCAAGATGCTGTCGCAACTGTTCGGCGACCGGCTGCTGGTCGCCAACGCCACTGGGTGTTCCTCGATCTATGGCGGCAACCTGCCGACCACCCCGTGGTCGGTCAACAGCGAGGGGCGCGGCCCGGCCTGGTCCAACTCGCTGTTCGAGGACAACGCCGAGTTCGGCCTGGGCTTCCGCCTGACCGCCGACAAGCATCTGGACTATGCCCGGGAACTGCTGCGGGCGTTGGCGTCCCAACTCGGCCAGGAATTGGTGAACGATCTGATCGTGGCCGAGCAGGTCACCGAAATCGACATTCGCCGGCAGCGGGGCCGGGTGGCCGAACTGAAGCAGCGACTGAAGGAAATTCGAGATCCGCGCGCCGCGCAGTTGCTGGCGATCGCCGACCAACTGGTCCGGCGCAGCGTCTGGATCGTCGGCGGCGACGGCTGGGCCTACGACATCGGCTCTTCCGGCGTCGATCATGTGTTGTCCAGCGGCCGCGACGTGAACATCCTGGTGATGGACACCGAGGTGTATTCCAACACTGGCGGCCAGATGTCGAAATCCACTCCGATGGGCGCGGTGGCCAAGTTCGCGGCGGCGGGCAAGCAGGTGGGCAAAAAGGATATCGCACTGCAGGCGATTTCCTACGGCAACGTCTATGTGGCGCGGATCGCGCTGGGCGCCAACCCGCAGCAGGCGCTGCTGGCCTTCCGCGAGGCGGAGGCCTATGACGGGCCATCGCTGATTCTGGCCTATAGCCACTGCATCGCCCAAGGCATCAACATGCAGCGCGGGCTGGACCAGCAGCATCTGGCGGTGGAGTGCGGGCACTGGCCGCTGGTCCGTTACAATCCGGCGGTGCGCGAGTCCGGCGAGAATCCGTTTGTGCTCGATTCGGGGCAGCCGAAGATTCCGCTCAAGCAGTACGCCTACAACGAGGTGCGCTACAAAGTGCTGACCCACACCAATCCCAAGGAGGCCGAGCGCCTCATGGATCTGGCCCAGCAGGCGATTTACCGGCGCTGGTCGGTGTACGTGGACATGGCGGCCCGCAGCGGCGCGACGTTCCAGCCCAGGTTCAAACAATAAGGGCGCGCGGCGGCTCCCCGTCCGGCCAGGACGGGAGATCCGCCCATCATCGGCATCCTGCATCTCAATCAAGGAATCACCATGGATTTACGAACCACTTACATGGGGATGGAACTGAAACATCCCATCGTGGCGTCGGCCTCGCCGCTGTCGGGGAGCGTGGCCAACATCAAGCGCCTGGAGGACGCGGGCGCGGCGGCCGTGGTCATGTTCTCGCTGTTCGAGGAACAGTTGAAACATGAAAGCGCGGCGCTGGAGTATCTGATGACCGCCGGCACCGAGAGCTTCGCCGAGTCGCTCAGCTATTTCCCGGAGGTGGACGACTACACGGTTGGCCCGGATAGCTATCTGGATCTGCTGCGGCGGGCTTCCGAGGCGGTGGATATCCCGATCATCGGCAGCCTGAACGGCATCACCAACACCGGCTGGATCGAGTACGCCCAGTTGATGCAGGAGGCGGGGGCCAGGGGCATCGAGTTGAACATTTATTACATCCCCGCCGATCTGACCACCAGCGGCCGCGCGGTTGAGGAACGCTACGTCGAGATCGTGAAGGCGGTGAAGGCGGCGGTGACCGTACCGGTCGCGGTCAAGCTCAGCCCGTTCTTCAGCGCCATCGGCTCGATGGCCAAGGCGCTGGACGACGCCGGCGCCGACGCGCTGGTGCTGTTCAACCGTTTCTATCAGCCCGATTTCGATCTGGACAAGCTGGAAGTCGCGCCGAACCTGCAACTGAGCACGCCGGACGAAATCCGCTTGCCGCTACTGTGGCTGGCCGTTCTACACGGACGGTTGCGGGCATCTCTGGGCGCCACCCGTGGCGTGCATACCCCGATCGAGGTGGTGAAGTATCTGATGGCGGGGGCGGACGCGGTGATGACCACTTCGGCCCTGCTCAAAAACGGAATTGACTATCTCACCACCCTGCGCGACGGGCTACAAGCCTGGATGGAGATGCATCGCTACGTGTCGGTGGCGCAGATGAAGGGGTCGATGAGCCAGCGCAACGTTGCCGATCCAACCGCGTTCGAGCGCGCCAACTACATCAAGACCCTGGAAAGCTACAAGGGTGACTATCTCTGATCGACCTCTCTAATTTCGCTTGGAGATCTTTGGGGGATTGCGGGAGCGGTCCCCTTTTTTATTGGCGCCCCCTTTCCGGCGGCAGGCAGCCTTCCCGATTCACTCATTCATCAGGGTAAACCACACTTTGGGTTCTTCCGGCCCGGGTTTGATTTCGCCCTGGGCAATCGCGAGCAGCCTTGCCCGGATTTGCTCCTGCGGCAGGATGCCGATGAGGATTGCCTACCCATGCAGCAAATGCCTTGGCCGTATCCCCACCGCCAGCACCGCCAGCAAATAACTTCCCCCGCCAGCGGCGATCAGCCAGCTTAGATGCCACAACCGTTCCCTGGCGCTGGCGTGAATCCAGCTTGCGAGATCGCCGGCGCCAAACCACAGCACCACTCCGAGCACCAGATTGGCAATGGTCAGTTGGGCCAGAAACTTCGCCCATCCGGCGCGCGGCTGATAAATCTCCCGCCGCCGCAGATTCAGAAACAGCAGCCCGGCGTTGAGAAAGGCCGCCAGCGAGGTGGCCAGCGCCAGCCCGGCATGAGCCAGCGGCCAGATCAAGATCAACACCAGCGCGGTATTGGCGCCCATCGCGATCAGTCCGTACCTGACCGGACTGCGGGTGTCCTTGCGGGCGTAGAAGCCGGGCGCCAGCACCTTGATCAGCATGAACGCCACCAGCCCCAAGGCAAAGGCCATCAGACTGCGGGTGGACATTTCCACGTCGCGGGCATCGAACTCACCGTATTGGAACAGCGCCGACAGGATCGGACCGGAGAGGATCACCAGCGCCACCGTGGCCGGAACCCCGATCAACAGCGCCCAGCGCAGCGCCCAGTCCAGCGTCTGGGAAAAACCGTCCACCTCCGCGCTGGCGTGCTGGCGGGACAGCTTGGGCAGGATTACCGTGCCCAGCGCCACCCCGAAAATGCCGAGCGGGAATTCCACCAGCCGGTCGGAGTAGTACAGCCAACTGACGCTGCCCGAGACCAGGAACGAAGCCAGCACCGTGTCGATCAGCAAATTGACCTGGGCCACCGAGGAGCCGAACAGCGCCGGCAGCATCAAGTTCAGCACCTGCCGCACCCCTTGGGCCGCCCAGCCCCAGCGCGGACGCGGCAACAACTTCACCTGGCGCAGAAAGGGAACCTGGAAGCTCAACTGGATGATCCCGGCGACGAACACCCCCCAGGCCAGCCCCACCACCGGCTGTTCCATTCGCGGCGCCAGCCACAGCGCGGCGGCGATCATGGTCAGGTTCAGCAGTACCGGGGTGACGGCGGGAATGGCGAATTTCCCGCAACTGTTCAGCACCCCGCCAGCAAAGGCGGTCAACGAGATGAACAGCAGATAGGGAAAGGTGATCCGCAACATCCGCACCGTCAGCTCGTACTTGCTGGCGTCGGCGGTGAAGCCCGGCGCGAACAGCAGAATCAGCACCGGTGCGGCCAGCACCCCAATGGCGGTGATCATCAGCAGGATCGCGCCCAGGGTGCCGGCGACCTGATCCACCAGTTCCCGCAGTTCTGCCCGCGACCGCTGAGTCTGGTATTCCGAGAATACCGGCACGAAGGCTTGCGAAAACGCGCCCTCGGCGAACAGCCGGCGCAGGAAGTTGGGAATGCGGAACGCCACGAAGAAGGCGTCGGTGCCGGCCCCGGCCCCGAACATCTGGGCGTACACCATGTCGCGGACGAAGCCGGTGACCCGGGACAGCGAGGTCATGCCGCTGACGATGCCGGTGGATTTGAGGAGGGCCTTGCTCATGCGCGATGCGATCCGGTGGCGTGGTTCGGAAGGCGCGGATGATAGCCGGGAATGCTCTGGACTGTCAGCGGCGGCGGTCAAGGATTGACAGGGGGCGGGAAAATGCCAATATTATCGATCTTTTTTAGCATTCGAACGCAGCCGCGTTTATCTCACTGCATCATTAAGGAGTCTTGCGTTTTGGCCAACACCGTTCAAGCGAAAAAGCGCGCCCGTCAGGCGGAAAAGCACCGCCAGCACAACGCCAGCATGCGTTCCATGTTGCGCACCTACGTCAAGCGCGTGATCAAGGCGATTAGCGCCGGCGACAAGGCGAAAGCCGAGTCCGAATACCAGACCGCCGTGCCGGTGATCGACCGCATGGCGCGCAAGGGCCTGATCCACGCCAACAAGGCCGCCCGCCACAAGAGCCGCCTGACCCATCACATCCGCGACATGCAGGCCTGAAGCCGGATTCGGGCCTGCGCCACGCCGCGGGACTTCTCCCTCCGAAAGCCCCAGCCGCTCCTGGCGCTAATGATCTTGAAAAAGATAATCGGGTAGCCGCCGGGTTCAAATCATCCCGGCGCTACGCGCTACCCCATCTCTGTCCGAGGATGGGAAAACTTCAAGATTCCGTGCTCAGGAGGCTTCCGGTGGGGGGCGCAGCAGGGCGTCGAGTTCATCGACCTGCTCGGCCCAGTCCGAGTCCTCCTCGATCACCTGCTCCAGGAATTCCACTTGGGCCGGCGTCCACCACGATGCCTTCTGTAACGGCGTGTTGGGATCGAGCGGCCGGTGCCAGTGGATGAAATTCTTGATGGCAATGGTGTCGGACGGCAGCCCCAACTGGTCGAATAGAGTGCTCAGATTGTGCGGCGAAGTATCCATGCGATCCTCCCGATGGTCTGGTTAGCACGAGTGAGTTCCCCAAGTATAGGCGCGCCGTCAGCGCGGGAGTTCCAACACCGCCTCCAGCCCACCCCGCGGATGATTACGCAAGGTCAATTCACCGCCGTGGGCGCGGGCGGTGTTGCGGGCGATGCTCAGCCCCAGCCCAGTCCCGCCGGTGTCGCGACTGCGCGAGCCTTCCAGCCGATAGAACGGCTCGAACACCTTCTCCAGTTCGGTCCCGGGGATGCCGGGGCCACGATCGCGAATGGTCAGCGTCAGCCGCTCAGGCGCGTCCGCCACCGTGATGTCGGCGCGCTGACCGTATTTCAGGGCGTTGTCCACCAGATTGGTCAGGCAGCGTTTCAGCGCCAGTGGCCGGCAACGCAGGGGTTGGCGGGCCGCCCCGGCGATGCGCATCTCGCGGCCAGCATCCTCGGCGTCTTCCTGCAACGATTCCAACAGGGCGTTGAGATCCAGCGGCGCCATCGGTTCGCTGTCCTCGCCACCGCGCAGGAAATCCAGCGACGCCTGCGCCATCCGCTGCATGTCGTCGAGATCGGCCTGAAATTTCTCCCGCAGCGGGGAATCGTCCAGCAGTTCGGTGCGCAGCCGCAACCGGGTGATCGGGGTCTTGAGGTCGTGGGAGACGGCGGCGAGGATGCGGTCGCGGTCCTCGATGTAGCGGATCAGCCGTTCCTGCATGGTGTTGAACGCCCGGGCGGCGCGGCGCACTTCCAGCGGCCCGGTTTCGGCCAGCGGGGGGTGGCGGATGTCGCGGCCGAGTTTGCCAGCGGCGTCGGCCAGCACCGCCAGTGGCCGGGTCAGCGTCCGCACCGCCAAGGCCGCCAATACCGCCACCGACACCAGCAGCACCAGTAGGATCAGCAGCAGCCGCGCTGGCCAGGCGATGACTTCCTCCGGTAACACCTGCTGAAACGTCACCGTCGCACCGTCGCGCAGGCGGACTTGCACGATGAAATTGCGCAATCCCAGCATCATGGCGTGCTTGCGCCAGCGCGGTGGCCGGTCGGTCCAGTTGCGCGGAGGTGGCGGCTGGTCCGGGGCCAGCCAGCGCGGTTGTTCGACCGGCGGTGGCGGTGGTGGCAGATCGTCGTTGATTTCCACCTGAAACGGACGGTCCGGTCCCAACTGGCGTTTCAACAGGGCACGGAACAGGGTGGTGTGATAGCGCTCGTCCGGTTCCGTTTCGGTTTGCCAGGGCAGGTCGAGGCTGAGGCGGGTGGGTGGCAGATCCAGCGCGGTCACCAACCGCTGGCGCTCGGTTTCGTCCAGGGCGTCGAGCAGTTTGACGATGGCGGCGATGCGTTGGGCGACATGGCCGCCGATGGCGTGATAGAGCGCCTGATCGCGGTCTTGCAGCAGGATCGTGGCGCTCAGCAACTGGGCCAGCACCAGCCCGCCGGTCAGGAACAGTAGCAGCCGGCCGAACAGGGATTGCGGCAACAGACGCATCAGAACTCCCGGTTGACCTGGGCCGCCAGCACATAGCCTTCGTTGCGGACCGTCTTGATCAGGGTGGCGTCGCGCGGATCGTCGCGCAAGCGCCGGCGCAACCGGCTGACCTGTACGTCGATGCTGCGGTCGAACGGCGCGGCTTCGCGGCCCTGGGTCAAATCCAGCAACTGGTCGCGGTTCAGTATCCGCTGCGGATGGTCGAGGAACACCCGTAGCAACCGGTATTCGCTGGCGCCCAGCGGCACCAGCACCCCGTCCGGGGCAACGAGTTGACGAGCGTCGGCGTCCAGCGTCCAGCCGGCGAAGTGGCAGCGCCTCGCCTCGCCCGGTTCGGCGGGGACACTGCGGGCACGCCGCAGGATGCTCTTGATCCGCGCCAGCAATTCACGGGGATTAAACGGTTTGGGCAGATAATCGTCGGCGCCCATTTCCAGACCGACGATGCGGTCGGTGTCGTCGCCGCGGGCGGTCAGCATGATGATCGGGATCGGCGAGCGGGCGCGCAGGGTGCGGCACAGCACCAATCCGTCGTCGCCGGGCAGCATCAGGTCGAGGATGATCAGATCCACCGGTTCCTGCTCCAGCGCCGCCCACAACCCGCGACCGTCGGCCACGCCGCTCACCCGGAAGCCGTTGCGGCCCAGGTAATCGGCCAGCAGTTCGCGCAGGCCGGGATCGTCGTCCACGATGAGAAGATGGTCGCTCATGTCGGCTGATTTCGGCGTTGGGGAATAGCGGGATTGTAGACCGTTCGCGGATCGTGAATGCCGTCTGATACAAACCGTTACAAAAATCCATTCCCAGCAAAATCCCGGTTACATGCGCGGTGTCTAATAGCTCCCGAAGCAACCCAATCACCATGAGGAATTGAAGATGAAAGCGCTACGCACGAAGCTGTTGACGGCCGCTGTGATCGCCGGTCTGGGACTGACCACCGCCGCTTTCGCCGGACCCTGGGGCGGCCATGGCCCGATGGGTGGCGGCATGGACGATTGTCCGATGATGGGCGGCGGTCCAGGAATGGGGCATGGCCGAATGGGGGGCGGCCCGGAGCAACGCCAGGCGATGATGCGGCAATTCCACGCCGAGCGGATGGAATTGCTGGAGGCGCGGCTCAAGCTCAAACCCGAGCAACAGGCTGTCTGGAAGGGATTTCTCGCCGCCCAGGACGCGCATCATGACGCCATGCGGAAGAATTGGAGGGAAATGCGGGACCAGGAAACGACCGCGCTGGCCCAGTTCCAGGAACGAGCGCAGGCCATGGAGCAGAATCTGGCCAGCATGAAGGTTATGGTCAAGGCCGCCAGCGATCTGTACGCCGCGCTCGATCCGGAGCAGAAGCAGGTGATGGACAAGTTCTTCACCGACCGGCCGATGCGTCGGATGATGCGCGGCCCGGACGCAGTGCCGGCCCAGCCCGCGCAATAACGAAATCCGTTCATTATCTCATCGAGGGCGGCGCCCGGCCGGGCGCCGCCCTTGGTCGTTTTTACGACGCCACGCCATTTTCCCGTCTCCATCTACCCCGCCTCGCGTTAAGCTGTTCTCAGTAAGCCCACAAGTTTGTTATGTTATTATGCTATCTCGACAGCGGCACAACCAATGAAGGGAAGGGCGATGCTCGAAGAACAGATTCAGAAAATCGTCGAATTGCGACACGACACGCCTTACGCGATTCTAGGGCCTCACTATGTCGAACGGGAGCGGGCGCTGGTCATCCGTGCCTTCCTGCCGTGGGCCGAACGCGCCTACGTGCTGCCAGTCGATGGAACCAGCAAACGCGAGATGCAGCGATCGCATCCGAACGGCCTGTTCACCGCCCGTTTTCCAGGAGTCAGGGAACTGAGGTACCAGCTCGTCGCTGTCGATGCCGGCGGCCCGTCCGTCACTTTCCACGATCCCTACGCCATTCGCGAACCATCCTTCAATAGCGCCGATGGCCAGGCGTTTCGGCGGGGAACGCTGGAAACCCTGTTCACCAAGCTGGGCGCGCACCCGCGAGTGAAGGAGGGCGTCATGGGTGTCAATTTCACCCTCTGGGCACCTCACGCCAGCCGGGTCAGCGTGGTCGGAACCTTCAACCAGTGGGATGGTCGCCGGCACCCAATGGAGCGGCACGAATCCGGGGTGTGGGAACTGTTCATCCCTGACCTCGGCCTGGGCGAGTTGTACAAATACGAAATCCGCAACGCGGAAGGCGCGGTGTTTCTCAAGACCGACCCGCTGGCTTTCCAAACCGAGGTCTATCCCAAGACCGCCGCGTTGACCTGCGACATCCAGCGCCGCCACGAATGGGGCGATGGCCCCTGGATGGCTCGATCCGTGGAATTGCCCGGCTGGGAACTGCCCGTTGCGATTCATCGGGTCACGCTCGGCGAGACCGCCAACGCGGGACCCGAGCGGGTTTCCTCCTACGGCCAGTTGAAGGAAATCGTCCTGCCGTATCTGCTGGAGCGGGGTTTCAACCATGTCGAGTTGTCGTTCTGGGCGCCCGACGAAACCATCGCCAGTTACTACGCCCCCAATCCGCGTCATGGCCGGCCCGAGGAGTTGATGGCCTTCATCGACGTCTGCCACCAGCGTGATATTGGGGTGATTCTCGATTGGATTCCGCCGCTGCTCCCGCGCGAGGGGCAAGAGCTAAGCTGGTTTGACGGCACGCGGATTTACGACGCTGACGTACCGGGCCAGCCCACCCTGTTGGCGTTCGATCTGGAACGGCCCGAAGTCCGAAATTTCCTGCTGGCCAATGCCTTGTTCTGGCGGCAGGTCTACCATGTGGACGCGCTGCGCACCGACGCCCGCACCTTTGCGGCCCGGCTGCAAGGGCACGGCGCGGTAACAAAAATGCGCTTCCTGCTGCGGGAAACTGCCGTTACCCCCACGCTGGACCCAACAGACAGCGCCGTGCTGACGCAGGGATGTCATGCCGATCCTCATGCCCTGCTGGGGCCGCATCCGCTGGCGGGCGAACCGGGGCTGAGCGTGGTGCGTGCTCTGCTGCCGGATGCGGAGTCGCCCTGCCTGCTGACCACCGACCAGCCGCAACTGTTGTATCCCCTGCAATGGGTGCATGGCGACGAGTTGTTCGAGGCCTTCGTCGCCGCTGAACCGGCCGCGCTGCGTTACCAGTTGAGCGTGACGGAACAGGGGCGGGCGCGGGTCTTTGCTGATCCGTATGCGTTCAAATTCTCGATACTCGGCGATCAGGACTGCTACCTATTTGCCGAGGGCAATCATTACCAGATTTTTGAAAAGCTGGGCGCACATGCCTGCGTGGTGGCCGGCGTCGCCGGGGTCAACTTTGCGGTGTGGGCGCCCAACGCCCGGCGGATTAGCATGGTCGGCGCGTTTAATAGCTGGGATGGCCGCCGCCACCCGATGCGGCTGCGACCAGGTTCGGGCATCTGGGAATTGTTTATACCCGGCCTCAGCGAAGGCGACTTGTACAAGTTCGAGATCCTGCCCCGCACCGGCCCGGCCTTCCTGAAAACCGATCCCTTCGCTTTCCATACCGAGATTCCGCCCGGCACCGCCAGCGTGGTGTACGACCGGGCCGGCAAGCATTCATGGCGCGATGAGGAATGGATGCGGCGGCGGGCGCGGAGCAGCGCCTGGGAGCAGCCAATCGCGATTTACGAAATCCACGCCGGTTCCTGGCGGCGCAAGGCCGATGGCGAATTTTTGTCCTACCGCGAACTGGCCGACCAGTTGATCCCCTATGTGCTGGAGATGGGGTTCACCCACATCGAATTTTTGCCGCTGGCCGAGCATCCCTACGGGCCTTCCTGGGGCTATCAGATTTCCAACTTCTACGCCCCGACCGCCCGCTTTGGCCGCCCGGACGATCTGATGGAGCTGATCGACCGCTGCCATCAAAACAATATCGGGGTGATTCTCGACTGGGTGCCGGCGCATTTCCCCAAGGATGCCCACGCCATGGCCTGGTTCGACGGCACCTGCCTGTATGAGCACGCCGATCCACGCCAGGGCGAACATCCCGACTGGGGAACGTTGATCTTCAACTATGGCCGCCACGAGATCGAAAACTTCCTGATCGCCAATGCCCTGTACTGGCTGGAGACCTTCCATTTCGATGGACTGCGGGTGGATGCGGTGGCCTCGATGCTGTACCTGGATTATTCCAAGAAGGACTGGATTCCCAACAAGTACGGCGGCAATGAAAACCTGGAAGCGATTGAATTCATCAAGCACACCAACGCGGTGGTTCACGGTCAATTCCCCGGGGTGATGATGATCGCCGAGGAATCCACCGCCTGGCCGAACGTATCGCGTCCCACCGATCACGGCGGTTTGGGCTTCGGTTTCAAGTGGAACATGGGCTGGATGCACGACGTGCTGTTCTACATGCAGAAGGAGCCGGTGTACCGCCGCCACCACCACGACAAGCTGACCTTCGGGATTGTCTACGCCTTCAGCGAGAACTTCATCCTGTCGCTGTCGCACGACGAAGTCGTGCATCTGAAAAAGTCGCTGCTCGGCAAGATGCCCGGTACCGAACGCCAGCGGTTCGCCAATTTGCGGTTGTTGTACGCTTTCATGTACGGCCATCCTGGTAAAAAGCTGTTATTCATGGGCGGGGAGTTCGGCCAACTGGGCGAATGGAACCACGACGGCGATCTGGAATGGGCGCTGTTGTCCAAGCCCGCGCACCAGAGTTTGCAGCGCTTCGTCAGTGACCTTAACAAGCTGTACGCACGGGAACCGGCCTTGCATCAGGTGGATTTTCGCGGCGCCGGCTTCGAGTGGCTGGACGCGAACGGCGCCGAAACCAGTGTCGTGGCCTTCACGCGCAAGGCCCGCGATCCGCGCGAGGCCGTGGTGTTCGTACTGAATTGCTCCGACCAGCCATACAAAGGTTACCGCATCGGCGTGCCGTATCCGGTAGCGTACCGGGAACTGCTGAACAGCGACGCCAGCAAGTATGGCGGCTCCGGCAAAACGCTGCCTGGCCAGCAAACCATGGCCGAGGAGTTTTCCAGTCATGGCTTTGCCTTCTCCATCGTCCTCGACCTGCCGCCACTCAGCGCGGTGGTGCTGAAACCGGCGCCACTGAAGCTGGAGTGAATTCGGGTGAGGCTGGCGACCGGCACGGTTCGGAGTGAATCGCGCTGCTTTCACCGCGCGATCATCGCGCTGTTCAAGGCTACGGTTCTCGCATCCTGATTGCGATCGTCCATTGCGATTATCCGCCGCTCGGGAAAACGGGTCATGTTTCATTCATTGAGCAAAGCGGACGTTCTGGTGACCACCCTGGCCGCCGCCGGGATTCTGATGGTGACCATGGGCGTGCGTCAGTCGCTCGGCCTGTTCGTCAACCCCTTGATGCTGTCGACCGGTCTGGAAATCGCCACGATCAGTCTGGCCCTCGCCGTCGGTCAGTTCACCTGGGGAGCGGTTCAGCCGATTACCGGCGGTCTCGCCGACCGTTTTGGCCCGCGCGCGGTCTTGATCGGCGGCTTGGTGGTGATGGCCCTCGGTAGCGCCATGACGCCGTTCATGACGTCGGGATTTGGCCTGGTGGTCTCGCTCGGTTTGTTGTCGGCCATGGGGTCGGGGGCCGGGAGTTTTTCCGTCCTGATCGGCGCGGCCGCCCGGCGCTTGCCGGCCGTGGCGCACGGTTCGGCGGCCGGAGTCATCAACGCCGGCGGTTCGTTCGGTCAATTCGTGTTTGCGCCGATCCTGCAAAAACTGATTCAGACCATCGGCTGGATGGGGACGATGTGGACGATGGCGTTGGTGACGTTGGCGGCGTTGCCGCTGATCGGCCCATTGACGAAGCAGGCGGAAGCCCCGGTCAAGCACGGCGGGGCGGATTCGGGGGTGCTGCGGGCGGTCGGCGATTCCTTGAAGAATCCCAGTTACCTGCTCCTCCATGCCGGCTTTTTTGCCTGCGGGTTTCACATCGCCTTTCTGGTCACGCATCTGCCGGGCGAGGTCAATCTGTGCGGCTTGCCGCCCTCCGTCGCCAGTTGGTCGCTCGCCATCATCGGTCTCGCCAACATTTTCGGAAGTCTTTACGCCGGTTCCTGTGTCTCCAGGTATCGCAGCAAATACGTCCTGGCGGTCATGTACGGCTCGCGCGCCTTGCTGATCGCCGGGTATTTGCTGATGCCGCGGACGCCGCTCACCTACTATCTGTTCGCGGCGGGTCTGGGCTTCACCTGGCTGGCGACGGTGCCGCCGACCGCCGCCATCGTTGGCAAGCTGTTCGGAGTCCGTTATCTGGCGACCCTGTTCGGCATGACCTTGCTTTCGCACCAGATTGGCGGTTTCTTTGGCGCTTATCTGGGCGGTTTG
>WBZP01000942.1_pt1 | contig 37788 bp, 40 predicted proteins | sample 5204301 | NCBI WGS metagenome assembly WBZP01 (sample SAMN12412401, study PRJNA552823) | activated sludge metagenome | isolation source: activated sludge from nitrification reactor of wastewater treatment plant... | place: USA: Pennsylvania | collected 2017
TGCGAACGGGCCTGCGGCAGTCCCCCCGACAGCGCGGACGGTGAGGTGCTGGTGGCCACCCCGGACGGATATCGGCGGCGCGAACCCTCGTAGGGTGGGCGGGTGCTCGACTACATCCGCGACGCCGCCGAGATCTACCGGCAGTCGTTCGCGACGATCCGCGCCGAGGCGGATCTGTCCCGCTTTCCCGACGACGTCGCCCGCGTGGTGGTGCGGTTGATCCACACCTGCGGGCAGGTCGACGTCGCCGAGCAGGTCGCCTTCACCGACGACGTGGTGAGCCGGGCGCATGCCGCGCTGGCCGCGGGCGCGCCGGTGCTGTGCGACTCGTCGATGGTGGCGGCCGGGATCACGGCCGCCCGGTTGCCCGCCGACAACGAGGTGGTGTCCCTGGTCGCCGACCCGCGGGCCCCGGAACTGGCGGCGCGCACCGGCAACACCCGCTCGGCCGCCGGGGTCGAGTTGTGGGCCGATTCGCTCGGCGGTGCGGTCGTCGCGATCGGCAACGCGCCCACCGCGCTGTTCCGGCTGCTCGAACTGCTCGACGACGGTGCTCCGGTGCCCGCCGCGGTGCTCGGCGGTCCGGTCGGGTTCGTCGGCTCGGCGCAATCCAAACAGGAACTGATCGACCGTCCCCGCGGGATGGCCTACCTGGTGGTGACGGGCCGGCGCGGCGGGTCGGCGATGGCCGCGGCCGCGGTGAACGCGATCGCCAGCGAGCGCGAATGACCGACACCGGCATCCTCTGGGGGGTCGGCCTCGGTCCCGGCGATCCCGAACTGGTGACGGTCAAGGCGGCCCGGGTGATCGCCGAAGCCGATGTCGTCGCCTACCACAGCGCCCGGCACGGCCGCAGCATCGCGCGGGGCATCGCCGCCCCGTATCTGCGGCCGGGCCAGATCGAGGAGCACCTGGTCTACCCGGTGACCACGGAGGTCACCGACCATCCGGGCGGTTACGCCGGCGCCATGGAGGACTTCTACCGTGAGTCCGCCGAGCGGATCGCCGCACATCTGGACGCCGGCCGCGATGTGGCGCTGCTGGCCGAGGGCGATCCGCTGTTCTATTCCAGCTACATGCATCTGCACACCCGGCTGACCGAGCGGTTCGACGCGCTGATCGTGCCCGGGGTGACCTCGGTCAGTGCCGCATCGGCGGCGGTGTCCACACCGCTGGTGCAGGGCGACGAGGTGTTGACTATCCTGCCCGGAACCCTGCCGGCGGCCGAGCTCACCCGCCGCCTGACCGACACCGACGCCGCCGTCGTCCTCAAGCTCGGTCGATCGTATCCGGCTGTGCGCCAGGCGCTTTTAGATTCGGGTCGATTGGACGACGCGTTCTACGTGGAGCGGGCCAGCACCACCGGGCAGCAGGTCCGGTCGGCCGCCGACGTCGACCCGGCCAACGTGCCCTACTTCTCGCTGACGATGGTGCCCGGCGGTCGGATGCGCCGCGACGAGCGCCGGGGGTCGGTCGTGGTGGTGGGCCTGGGACCCGGCGACGCGCAGTGGATGACACCGCAGAGCCGGCGGGAACTGGCCGCGGCCACGGATCTGATCGGGTACGGGCCGTACCTGGACCGGGTGGCGGGCAACCCCGGACAGCAAAAGCATCCCAGTGACAACACCGACGAGCCCGAACGCGCCAGGCTGGCTTGTGAATTGGCGTCGCAGGGCCGCGTCGTCGCCGTGGTGTCCTCCGGTGATCCGGGGGTGTTCGCGATGGCCACCGCGGTGCTCGAGGAGGCAGTCGGCTGGCCCGACGTCGAGGTCCGGGTGATCCCGGCGATGACGGCCGCCCAGGCCGTGGCGAGCCGGGTGGGCGCGCCGCTGGGCCATGACTACGCCGTGATCTCGCTGTCGGACCGGCTCAAGCCGTGGGACGTCATCGCGCGGCGCCTGGCCGCGGCCGCGGCGGCCGACCTGGTCCTGGCGATCTACAACCCGGCGTCGAAGAGCCGCACCTGGCAGGTCGCCGCGATGCGCGACATCCTGCTCGAGCACCGCAAACCGGACACCCCGGTGGTCATCGGCCGGGACGTCTCGGGCCCGCGCGAGTCGGTACGCGTGGTGCGGCTGGGCGACCTGGATCCCGCGGACGTGGACATGCGGTGCCTGCTGATCGTCGGGTCGTCGCAGACGGTGTGGCACGGCGATACGGTCTTCACGCCGCGCCGGTATCCCGCGCCGAATGTCGACTTATGACACACTTTTCGGCGTTCTGCGTGACATAACTCGACGTTCGCAGCTCAAAGGAATCTCAAAGACCGGCCACCCAGTCGACGGCCTCGTCGACGCCGGCCACCGTGATGACCCCGGGTGGCAGCGCGGGCCGGTCGATCATCACGACGGCCACCCCGAGGTCGGCCGCCGCGTCGAGTTTGGGCCGCGTCATCGCTCCCCCGCTGTTCTTGGTCACCAGCGCGTCGATGTGGTGTTCGCGCATCAGCGTGCGTTCACCGTCATATTCGTACGGGCCGCGGGACAGCAGCAGCTCGTGCCGGGGCGGCAACGCGACCGGGTCGGGCGGGGTGACGGCGCGGATCAGGAACCAGGCGTCGCTCCCGCGGAATGCCGCCGTCCCGGACCGTCCGGTGGTCAGGAACACCCGCGAATAGCCTTGCCGGGCAACCAGTTCGGCCGCCGCACTGTTGCTTCTCACCAGCTGCACACCCTCGGGCTCCCAGGCGGGCCGGGCCAGCACCAGATGCGGAAGACTCAGTTCGGCGCACGCCGTCGCGGCGTTGGCGGTGATGGTTGCCGCAAACGGATGAGTGGCATCCACCACGGCATCGATTCCGTTGTCCCACAGCCAGTCCCGAAGACCTGCCGCGCCACCGAAACCACCGATCCGGACGTTTCCGACCGGCAGCGCCGGGTCCGGAACCCGCCCGGCCAGCGAGCTGGTCAGCTCCACGCCGGGGTGCAGCCGGGCGGCCAGCGCGCGGGCCTCGGCCGTTCCGCCGAGCAGCAGGATCCGCGGGGCTTTCAATGCCGGACCCCACGTCGCCGGCCCGCCGAGTACAGGTAGCTGTCGGCGAATCCCTCGGCGGCGAGCACGTCGCCGACCACGATGACCGCGGTGCGGGTCACGTCGGCGGCTTTCATCTGCGCCGCGATGTCCGCCAGGGTGCCGCGCAGCACCACTTCCCGCGGCCAGCTGGCGAAGGCGACCACCGCCGCGGGAGTGTGCGGCGCATACCCGCCGGCCAGCAGGTCGGGAACGATCGCGTCGATCTGCGCGGCCGCCAGGTGCAACACCAGCGTGCCCCCGACGCCGGCCAGGGTGCGCAGGTCCTCGCCCGGCGGCATCGCCGTCGACAGCGTCGCCACCCGGCTCAGCGTGACGGTCTGCGCGACGCCGGGCACCGTCAACTCCCGGCCCAGCGCCGCGGCCGCGGCGGCGAACGCCGGCACCCCGGGCACGATTTCGTAGTCGATACCCATCGCGTCGAGGCGCCGGCACTGCTCGGCGACCGCGCTGTAGAGCGACGGGTCGCCGGAATGCAGCCGCGCGACGTCGTGGCCGGCGGCGTGCGCGTCGGCGAGTTCGGTGACGATCTGTTCGAGGGTCAGCGGGCCGGTGTCGACCACCCTGGCATCCGACGGGCACAGCGCCAGCAGGTCCTCCGGCATGATCGAGCCGGCGTACAGGCAGACCGGACAGCGCTGCAGCAGACGCTGACCGCGCACCGTGATCAGATCGGCGGCACCGGGCCCGGCGCCGATGAAGTACACCGTCACGGCTTCACCATCACCCACTGCGTCACCGGCAGGGCCGGGCGCCACCCGGTGAAGGAACCCACCGGCTCCCCGCTGTAGTGCTGGTACCGGCGCAATCGGCCTCCCGACTGCGAATGGCGCTGCGCCAGAAAGGCTTCCGACTCGGCGGTGACGGCGTTGGCGACCAGCCGGCCGCCGGGGGGCAGCGCCGCCAGGCAGGCCTCGAACAATCCCGGCTGGGTGAGACCACCGCCGATGAAGATCGCCGACGGCGGCGGTCGCCCCACCAAGTCCCGGAACCCGGCGGGCGCGTCGCCGCGGACCTCGACCCGGACCCCGAACGCGAGCACATTGTCGGAAAGCCGGGCCCGGCGCGCCTCGTCGCGCTCGAAAGCGACGGCGCGGCAGCCCGTTTGACTGCGGCACCATTCGATGGCGACACTGCCCGAACCCGATCCGACATCCCACAACAACTCGCCGGGCCGCGGCGCCAGCGCCGCCAGGGTGACCGCCCGGATCATCTGCTTGGTGATCTGCCCGTCGTGGGCGTAGGCGTCGTCGGGCAGCACCGAACCCCGTCGTTCGTCGGGCAGATATCGCACGGCGACCACGTTGAGCGCGTCGATGTCGCCGGGGTCCAGGGTGGTCCAGCCGCGCGCCGTGCCCTCGCGATGCCGCTCGTCGGGTCCGCCGAGCTGTTCGAGCACGCTCAATTCCGAGTCGCCGCGGCCGGATTCGGTGAGCAGCCGGGCGATGATCACCGGGTCGGCGCCGTCGCGACACAGCACGACCGCTTGGCCCCCGGACCGGATCGCGGTGTGCGGGCGCTCGGTCATCAGGCTGATCACCTCGGTGTCCTGCACGGCCCAACCCATCCGGGCGCAGGCCAGCGTCACCGACGACACGTGCGGCAGCACCGTGACCCGTTCGACGCCGAGAACTTTGACCAGGGTGGCGCCGATGCCGTGCAGCATCGGGTCGCCACTGGCCACCACGTGTGCGTCCGCCGTGGCGTCGCGCAACGCTTCCAGGGCCGGCATCAGCGGCGACGGCCACTCCCGCCGCTGCGCGGTCACGGAGTCGTCGAGCAGGTCGAGCTGCCGGCGCGATCCGTAGATCACCGTGGCGCCGCGCAGTTCGGCGCGCGCCGTATCACCGAGACCGGTCATCCCGTCGGCGCCGATGCCGACCACCGTGATCATCGGGGCATCCTGCGCCACAACCGCTGTGGAACGAACCGCGTCACGAACGCCAGCACGCCGATCCCCCACGGCACCCACACCGCGCGGCTGCCCTTGGCCAGCGCCCGCGCGGTCGCGTCGGCCACCTGCTGCGGCGTGCTCGACATCGGCGCGGGCGCCATGCCCTCGGTCATCCGGCCGATCACGAAACCGGGCCGCACGATCAGCAGCCGCACCCCGGAACCGTGCAGCGCGTCGGCCAGCCCGTTGGCGAATCCGTCCAGGCCGGCCTTCGCCGAGCCGTACACATAGTTGGCCCGGCGCACCCGGGCCCCGGCGATCGAGGAGAACACCACGATGCGGCCGTGGCCGGCGGCCCGCATCCGTTGCGCCAGCAGGGTCAGCAGACTCACCTGCGCGACGTAGTCGGTGTGCACGACGGCCACGGCGTGGTCGACGTCGTCCTCGGCGCGCGCCTGGTCCCCGAGGATCCCGAACGCCAGGACCGCGGTGCCGATCGGTCCGTGCTGGGTCACGATCTCGTCGAGCACCTGCGCATGTGAGGTCAGATCGTCGGCGTCAAAGCCCTTGACGTGGACGGCGGCGGCGCCGGCCGCCCGCAGCGCCGAAACCTGCTGGTCGAGGCTGTGGCCGTGGCGCGTCGTCAGGATCACCGTCGCGCCGGGCGCCAACCGCGACGCGAGTTCGGCGCCGATTTCGCTGCGGCCCCCGAAAATAACCACCGGCGCCGCGCTCGTGTCCTTCACAGCTGCGATTATCACCTGCGCTAGCGTGAGGACCGATGTCCCCCGCAACCACCCGCCTTACCAACGACGCCCTGGCGTTCCTGACCGAGCGTCACCTCGCGATGCTGACGACACTGCGCGCCGACGGATCGCCGCACGTCGTGGCGGTGGGCTTCACCTTCGATCCCAAGACGCACATCGCCCGGGTGATCACCACCGGCGGGTCGCAGAAGGCGGTCAACGCCGAGCGTGGCGGTGTTGCGGTGCTCAGCCAGGTCGACGGCGCCCGGTGGCTGTCGCTGGAGGGCCGCGCCGGCGTCAGCACCGATGCCGAGTCGGTCCGCGACGCCGAACTGCGCTATGCGCAGCGCTACCGCGCCCCGCGGCCCAATCCGCGCCGGGTCGTGATCGAGGTGCACATCGAGCGGGTGCTCGGCTCCTCGGAGCTGCTGGACCGCGGCACCGACTCGGAGTAGGCCGGCTATTCGCCGGTCCCGTTCCCTTCGCTGATGATCGTCTGCAGCAGTTCGACGATGTGCAGCTGTCCCGCGGCCGTGGCATCGAGCCGACCACGCATCTCGGTAAAACCGCGATCCACTTTTGCGAAGCCTTCATCGACGTGTGTCCGCAAGTCCACGAAATCCTGGCGCATCGCATTGAAACTCGCCGCCGTGGCCCGGCGCATGGCCGCGAATTCCGCTGCCGTCTCCTGACGAACCGCCCGGAACTCCATCCGCGTCTCCTCACGAACAGCCTGGAACTCCGCCCGCGTCTCCTGACGGAAATCGCGGATTTCAGCACCGAACTCGCTCACGTCGCGGTCGGCGGCCCCGGCGAGCACCCGGGCTGCGGCGGCATCATTTGCGCTGCCGCGCACCCGCGCATTCAAGTCGCGCACCTCGCCTTCGAGCGCGGTGACACGCTGCTCCAACTCCCCGGAATCCATGGCGCGAAGCCTACCGGCGGTCCGCCACACCGTCACTTCACTGCCCGCAACTCAGACGGGCACGACGACCAGTTCGTGCGGGCGGTTGTTCACCGCCTCGGCACCGTCCTCGGTGACGATCACGATGTCCTCGATGCGGGCACCCCACTTGCCGGGGAAATAGATGCCCGGCTCCACCGAGAAGGCCATACCGGGCCGCAGCGGCAGGTCGTTGCCGGCGACGATGTACGGCTCCTCGTGCACCGACAGCCCGATGCCGTGCCCGGTGCGGTGCACGAAGTACTCGGCCAGCCCGGCGTCGGCCAGCACGTCGCGGGCCGCGGCGTCCACCTGTTCGGCCGTCACCCCGGGGCGCACCGCGTCGACCGCCACTTGTTGCGCGCGTTGCAGAATCGAATACCGTTCGGCGACTTCGGGTTTCGGCTCGCCGAGGCTGTAGGTCCGGGTCGAGTCGGAGTTGTAGCCGGGTTCGACCGGTCCGCCGATGTCGACGACGACGATGTCGCCGGCCCGCAGTTCCCGCTCGGAGACCTCGTGGTGCGGGTCGGCGCCGTGCGGACCCGAGCCGACGATGATGAACGCCGCCGCCGAATGTCCTTCGGCGACAATGGCTTCGTTGATGTCGGCGGCCACCTCGGCCTCGGTGCGGCCGGGAACCAGGAACTCCGGCACCCGCGCGTGCACGCGGTCGATCGCCGCACCGGCCCTGCGCAGCGCGTCGATCTCGGCGGGATCCTTGATCATCCGCAGCGTGCGCAGCACGTCGGTGGCCAGCACCGGCAACACCCCGAGCCGCGCGGTCAGTGGCAACAGGTGCAGCGCGGGCATCGCGTCGGTCACGGCGGTGGCCACCGGCGACCCGCCGAGGACGGCGACCACGAGCTCGTATGGATCCTCGCCGTCGACCCAGTCGCGCACCGCCAGGCCGAGATCCACCACCGCGGACTCCTTCAGCGATGCGAGTTCCAGCCGGGGCAGCACCACCGTCGGATCACCGGAGATCGGCACGACCAGCGCGGTGAGCCGCTCGAAAGTCTCGGCGCGCGACCCGATCAGGTAGCGCAGGTCGTAGCCGGGGGTGATGATCAGCCCGGCCAGCCCCGCGTCGGCGGCGGCTGCCGCGACGGCCCGCAGCCGGTGGGCGTAGACGGCGGCATCGAAACGACTGGGGCTCACATGTCCTCCTCGGCTGAGCCCGGCGCGTGGACCGGGATCCCCGCGGCTGCCGCGGCAGCCGCCATTCGACTGTCATACGTGATCACCGCGCGCAGTCCGTCAGCGGCCCGCAATGCCGCCGCGAGGTGGATGGCGTCCAGGGTTCGGAGCCGGATCGGAGGCAGGTCCGCAGCACTGTCCAGGAGGCCTCGGGTGAGGTTCACGGTGTCCAGATCGGTGAGCAGTCGCCGCGCCAGTGCCGTCGCGGCTGGGCCGGCTCCTGCCACCGCACGCACCAGTTCGGTGCGAGCCAGCGCCGCGGTGAACAGGGTGTCATTGCGGTGTGCGCGCAGGTACTTGCGCAGGGCGGTTGATTCGTGTTCTTGCACAACGAGTTTCACCAGCGCCGAGGTGTCCAGGTAAGTCTTCACCGTTCGTCGTGGCGGAGCTCGTCCAGTGCGGCCGACGCGTCGTGAGTGGAGGTGAGCGGTTCGATGTCCAGTATGTCGGCGTGACTGGGTGACGGAGCGACCTCACCGGAGTCGATCAGATCGGTCCAGGGATCGGCGCCGATCCCCACCAGGCGAGCCACCGGGCGGCCGCGGTCGGTGATGACGATTGGCCCCCCGCCGGCGGCCACGATGGCGAGGTAGCGGCTGGCATTCTGACGCAACTCGCGCACACCCACCCTGTCCATGTGCTACATGGTAGCACATGGGTCGGGTTAGGCTGCTCGCGTGGAACTGTGGGAATTGGTTGCGCGCGAGCGCGTCCGCGACACGCTGGCCCGCTACACCTGGTCCGGTGACGGCGGCAATCTCGACGAGCTGGTCAAGACCTTCGCCAAGAACGGCGAGCTCGAAATACGAGGCGAGCAACCACTACGGGGCCGCAAGGCGATCAAGGCCAGGCTGGGCAAGGTCGCCGCCGCACCCCCGGCGCCCGGCGCGACCCGCATCGTGCGGCACAACCTGGCCAACGTCCGCTTCATCGAGGTGCGCAGGAAGCGCATCCGGGTGTCGTCCTACTTCACGGTTTTCACCGAGATCGGGCTGGACCACTTCGGCCGCTACCGCGACCTGCTCGTCCCCGTCGGTGACCACTGGCTGATCGCGCACCGGTTCGTCTCCACCGACTGGGCGGCGCCGAATTCCACCATGGTTGGGTAGCGGTCATGGGTTCGCTTGTCCTGCTCGACGGCGCCAGCATGTGGTTCCGGTCGTTCTTCGGTGTGCCGTCGTCGATCACCGCACCGGACGGCCGGCCCGTCAACGCCGTCCGCGGTTTTCTCGACGCGGTGGCCACCGTCGTCACCACGCAGCGGCCGAGCCGTCTGGTGGTATGCCTGGACCTGGACTGGCGACCGCAGTGGCGCGTCGACCTCATCCCGTCGTACAAGACCCATCGCGTCGAACAGGAGATCGCCGGAGCCGACCCCGACATCGAGGAGGTGCCCGACGACCTCACCCCGCAGGTCGAGATGATCCTCGACCTGCTCGACGCATTCGGGATAACCACCGGTGGCGCACCGGGTTTCGAGGCCGACGACGTGCTGGGCACGCTGGCCGCACAGGAAGCCGACGACCCGGTGGTCGTGGTGAGCGGCGACCGCGACCTGCTGCAGGTGGTGACCGACGAGCCGGTTCCGGTGCGGGTGCTCTACCTGGGTCGCGGCCTGGCCAAGGCGACGCTGTGGGGCCCGGCCGAAGTGGCCGAGAAGTACGGGCTGCCCGCCGATCGGGCCGGGGCGGCCTACGCGGAGCTCGCGATCCTGCGCGGCGATCCCTCCGACGGCCTGCCCGGTGTGCCCGGCGTCGGCGAGAAGACCGCGGCCGGCCTGTTGTCCCGGCACGGCTCCCTGCAGGCGGTGCTGACGGCCGCCGCTGACCCGAAATCCGAAGTGGCCAAGGGGATTCGGGCCAAGCTTGCGAGCGCCGCGGATTACCTGACCGCCGCCGACCGGGTGGTGCGGGTGGCCACCGACATCGCCGTCACGCTCTCCACCCCGACCGACGCCCTCCCGCTGGCGGCCGCCGACCCCAAACGGGTGGCCGACCTGGCCGCCGAATACGGGGTGGGGTCGTCCATCGCGCGCCTACAGAAAGCGCTGGACTCGCTGGACTGACTGCTACTTGGGCCGACCGACCTCGTAGGTGCCCTTGTTGTCCTGGAACGTCACGGTGACCTGACGCTTGGTGCCGTCGATGCTGACCTCGCAGGTGAAGGTATCACCCTTCTTCACGGTCGGGTTCTGGCCGTTGTTGCACTTGACGTCCTTGACGTTCTTGGCGCCGTAGCCGTTGGCCTCATCCGACAGAATCTGCTGCACGCCCGTCTGCGCCTTGTTCACGTCCAGCTTGGTGGTCACGAACCATTTTGGCCCGACGACCAACCCGAGGAGCAGGACCACGGCGACGATGAGGAAGGCCAGGACACCGAGGATGACACTCAGTGCGGCGACCGATCGCTTCGACGCCGGCTCATCGGCGCCGGGCTGGCCGTACGGCGGCTCACCGTATTGCTGCTGACCGGGCTGGCCGTACGGCGGCTGACCGTACTGCGGCTGCTGTCCGTACTGACCCGCCTGCTGGCCGTACTGCGGCTGGGCGTACTGCGGCTGGCCGTATTGCGGCTGGGTGTACTGCGGTTGGCCGTACTGCGGCGCGGCGTAGGGCTGACCGTACTGACCCGGCTGCTGGCCGTACTGGGGGTATGCGGCCTGCTGACCGTAGCCCTGCTGCGGGTACTGCGGCGTGGTGTAGCCGGCACCGGGAGCGGCCGGCGGCTGATACGCCGAATAGTCCTGGGGGGGCGTGTATGCGGGCGGCTGCCAGGCCGTGGCCGCTGAGGACTCCGCCGACGGCGTCGGCTCCGAGGTGGCCTCGGCCGGCTGATCGGAACCCTCGTACGACGGCGTGGGGTCCGATCCCTGCGGTCCGGTCATCGTTTCTCCTCAATTTCCGGAATATCCGGGCACTGCCCGGTATCAACCGTAGCTCCTGCAACACCCTACCCGTTGCCCACAGGTGAGCAGCGGCAGCGCGCGACAACGGGTCTCCGTGTCGCCAACCAGCGGTTTGCGCTGGTCAGTCAGCCGCTGTCGACCGCGACGACGCCGCGGCGCACATCGTCGATCGCCCGCTTGGCGGCCGCCCGCAGCGTGGGGTGGGGCGCCGCGATCCGCACCTGGTCGAGCAGGTCGAGAATCTGCCGGCACCAGCGCACGAAATCGCCCGCCGACAGCACGCTCCCGCCGCCGTCGGCCGCCTCCAGCGCGGCCGCCAGGTTTCCCGTGGTCGCCCACGTGTAGGCGGCGGTGACGAACCCTTCGTCGGGTTCGCGCGACGGGCCGATCCGGTGCCGGTTCTCATCGGCGCGCAGTTGCCCCGACAGGCGCTGGGTCGCCACCAGGGCGCGGCGCAGTCCGGCCGTCGGGGCGTCGTGCCGGCGCGGTGCGGGTCCGTCGCCGCCGCGGGACTCGTAGACCACCGCCGACACGACGGCGGCCAGTTCGGCCGGCGCCAGGTCCTGCCAGGCGCCGGTGCGCAGGCATTCGGCGACCAGCAGGTCGCTCTCGCTGTAAATGCGAGCCAGCAGCCGTCCGTCGTCGGTGGCCTTCAGATCCGCCCCGTCGACCACCACAAACCCGCGCTCGGAGAGCAGCCCGACGATCCGGTCGAAGGTGCGTGCCAGAGAGTTGGTGGCGGCGGCGATCTTCTGGCGCAGTTGCGAATTCTCACGTTCCACCCGCAGGAAGCGCTCCCCGACTCGCGCCATCTCCTCGCGGTCCGGATGGGAGTGCGCGGGATGACGACGCAACTCGTCGCGCAGCGCCGCCAGTTCCGGGTTCGTGTCCGCGTCGACGTCCCCGCCGCGCCGGCGCCTGCCCTCGGGGATGACCAGTCCGGCCGCGGCCGAGCGCAGCGCCGAGGCCAGGTCCCGGCGCACCCGCGGCTGGCGGTGCTCCACGCGTTTCGGCAGCGACATGGTGCCCACCGCGGCCGAGGCGCCGGTGAAGTCGGCGGTCGAGATGCGTCCCGCCCAGCGGTGCTCGGAGAGCACCAGCGGGCGCGGGTCCTCGTCGTCGCGCGCGGGTTCGAGCACCACCGCCAAGCCGCCCCGCTTACCACCGGTGATGTTGACGATGTCACCGCGGCGCAACGCCGCCAGCGCTTCGGTGGCCGCCTGCCGGCGGTGCAGGCGCGACGAACGGGCTTGCGCCCGTTCGGATTCGGAGATCTTCGCGCGCAGCCGGACATAGTCGAGCATCTCGCCGTCGGGTCCGCCGAGTTCGTGGGTGATCTCCTCGAGCATCTTCTCGCCGCGCTCGGCGCCGCGCACGAGTCCCACCACCGACCGGTCGGCCTGGTACTGCGCGAACGACTGCTCCAACAGGGCCCGGGCCTGCGCGGGACCCATCTGCTGGACGAGGTTGATGGTCATGTTGTACGACGGCGCGAACGAACTGCGCAGCGGGAAGGTCCGGGTGGAGGCCAGCCCGGCCACCTCGGCCGGCTCGGCGGCATTCTCGGCCGGGTTCCACAGCACGACGGCATGCCCTTCGACGTCGATGCCGCGCCGGCCGGCCCGGCCGGTCAGCTGGGTGTACTCCCCCGGTGTCAGTGCGGCGTGCTGCTCGCCGTTGAACTTCACCAACCGCTCCAGCACCACGGTGCGGGCCGGCATGTTGATGCCCAATGCCAGTGTCTCCGTGGCGAATACGGCCTTCACCAGGCCGGCGGCGAAGAGTTCCTCGACGGTGTGCCGGAAGACCGGCAACATCCCCGCATGATGGGCGGCCAGGCCGCGCAGCAGGCCCTCCCGCCACTCGTAGTAGCCGAGCACGTGCAGGTCGGCGTCGGGCAGATCGCCGCAGCGGCGGTCGATCACCTCGGCGATGCGCGCGCGTTCGGAGTCGGTGGTCAGCCGCAGCGACGAGCGCAGACACTGTTTGACCGCGGCCTCGCAGCCGGCCCGGGAGAAGATGAAAGTGATTGCCGGAAGCAGGCCTTCGCGTTCCAGCGTCGCGATGACGTCGGGGCGCCCCGGCGGCCGGAAGATGCTCGGCCGGTGTGACCGGTTGCCCCGGTCGCGGGGGCGCCAGTCGGCCATCCGGTCGGCCTCGCGCCGGTGCGCGATGTGGCGCACCAGCTCCGGGTCCACCACCAGCTTCTGGGCGGCTCCCTTGTTGGCCTGGTAGTCGAACAGGTCGAAGAGTCGCTTGCCCACCAGCATGTGCTGCCACAGCGGAACCGGCCGGTGTTCGTCCACGATCACCGTGGTGTCGCCGCGCACCGTCTGGATCCAGCCGCCGAACTCCTCGGCGTTGCTCACCGTCGCCGACAGGCTCACCAGGCGGACCTCGTCGGGCAGGTGCAGGATCACCTCCTCCCAGACCGCGCCGCGCATCCGGTCGGCCAGAAAGTGGACCTCGTCCATCACCACATAGGACAGCCCTTGCAGCGCAGAGGAATTCGCGTAGAGCATGTTGCGCAACACTTCGGTGGTCATGACCACCACCGGGGCGGAGGCGTTCAGCGACACGTCGCCGGTCAGCAGCCCGATGCGCTCCGGCCCGTAGCGGCGCACCAGGTCGGTGTGTTTCTGGTTGCTCAGGGCCTTGATGGGTGTGGTGTAGAAGCATTTGCGGCCGGCGGCCAGGGCCAGGTGCACCGCGAACTCGCCGACCACCGTCTTACCGGCCCCGGTCGGCGCGCACACCAGCACGCCGTGCCCGCGCTCCAGGGCGTCACACGCGTCGCGCTGAAACGCGTCGAGCGCGAACGGGAGTTCGGCGGCGAACAGATCGAGTTCGGTCACCGCAGCCGCATTCCGTGGCGGCGTGTCGCGTACCGACGCGCACGCTCGGCAAGTACGGGAAGCACGGGAAGCGCCACCTCAGGTGACGTCGTCATGGGAGAGCGCCGACGGCGCGGGCACCGCCGACGGCGAATCGATCACCGACGCCTGATCGTCGGGAATGGCGGCAACCTCCTCGGCCGCCTGCCGTTTGGCCTTGCGCCGGTCATTGATGTGCGCGACCTGGATCGCGACCTCCATCAACAACGTCAGCGCCAGGCCCAGGGCCAGCATGGAGAACGGATCGGAGCCCGGCGTGGCGAACGCGGCGAACACGAACACACCGAAGATCAGCCCGCGCCGCCAGGCCTTGAGCTTCTCGTAGGGCAGGATCCCGACGAAGTTGAGCATGATGATCAGCAACGGGAATTCGAACCCGACCCCGAACACCAGCAGCAGGTTCACCAGGAAGCCGAAGTACTGATCACCCGACAGGGCGGTCACCTGCACGTCGCTGCCGACCGTCAAGAGAAAGTGCAGGGCCTTCGACAGCACGAAGTAGGCCAGCACCGCGCCGGCGAGGAACAGCCCGGCCGCGGAGATCACGAACGCGGCGGCGAAGCGGCGCTCCTTCTTGTACAGACCGGGGGTGATGAACGCCCACAGTTCGTAGAACCACACCGGGCAGGCCAGCACGACACCGGCCAGCAGGCCGACCTTGAGCCGCAGCATGAACTGGTCGAACGGCGCGGTGGCCAGCAGTCGGCAACCGCCGTCGGCGCTGATGTCGGCGCGCGCCGACGGCGGCAAGGAACAGTACGGCTGGCGCAGCCACTCGCCGAGGCTTTCGAAACCGAAGAAGCCGTGTCCGTACCAGAAGAACCCGAAGATCGTGGTGACGGCGATGGCGGCGATCGCGATCAGCAGCCGGGTGCGCAGTTCCCGGATGTGGTCGACGAGCGACATGGTGCCGTCGGGATTGACCTTGCTACGACGGGTGCGCGGATCGAGCCGCCTAAGGGAGCCTGGTGTCTTCACGGACAGAGTCGACTAGCGCCACGATGCGCGGCGCGCTGACGAGTGGGCGATCAGGCCGAACGGGCGTCGGTGGGGCCGGGGTCGACCCGTTCGGACTGCACCGGTGCGGCAGCGGGCGGGGCCGGGGTGACCGGGGGCTCGACGCCGTCGTTCTGCAGTTCCTTGACCTCGGCCTTGAAAATGCGCATGGACTTACCCAGTGAGCGGGCCGCTTCCGGCAACCGCTTTGCACCGAACAGCAGGATGACCACGATGGCAAGGATCAGCCAGTGTTGCCAACTAAAAGCACCACTCAATTCGGTTACCTCCAGACGTTGACTCGATGCTACTCCAGCGCTCTCAACGGCCGTCCCGCTGACGCTCACGAACGGAGGCCGTCCAACCACGACCATCGAAGTAGCGTTCGGTTTGCGGATTCGCAGGATCGACGTACCACCCGTGCGCGGCAGTGGAACTCGGTCTGGCAGACCGATTGCTGATCGCAATAGCGACCACAACCACGACCACGACGGCCACGACCAGAAGGGGAACCGCAATGACCAGCAGGTGCCACGGAGAAAGAGCACCCAATTCGGTTACCTCCAGACCTGGACCTGCCGTGAGTTTCGATGCTACCCCGCACCGGGCCGATGGACCCGCGTCGGTGACACTCCGGACCCGGCTGTTCGGGTGCCACACTTTCCCGGTGAGCTCGGAGAAGCCGGCCCTGGTGCTGCTGCATGGCGTCACCGGGTCGGGGCGCATCTGGCGGGATGTGGTTCCGCTGGTGTCCGAACGTCACGATGTGCATGCGCCGACACTGCCCGGGCATCACGGCGGGCCCGCGATCCAGCGCCGTCCGGCCACCGTGAGCGAGCTGGTGGACGCGGTGGCGGGCTATCTGGACGAGCACGACCTGCAACGACCGCATCTGGCCGGGAACTCGCTGGGCGGATGGGTGTCCATCGAGCTGGCCCGACGCGGGCGCGCCACCAGCGTCTGCGCGTTCTCCCCCGCGGGTTTCTGGTGGGACCGCAAGTCTCATCAGCGGCTCGTGCGACAGATAAACCGGTCCCGCCTGCTGGGGCGCGTCGCGCGGCCGCTGGCGCCGGTCACGCTCAGGTCGGCTCTGGTCCGGCGCCTCGGGTTGCGTGCGGTCGCGTGCCACGGTGACCGCCTCACCGCCGCGCGGGTCCTGCAGTTCGTGGACGATGCCGGCGACTGCCCGTTCATGGACGACTACGCCGCCGACGAGCAGGCCGCACCGCTGGACCCGTTGCCGTGCCCGATCACCCTGGCCTGGTCGCAGTTCGACCACCTGGTGCCGGCGGCCACCTTCGGCCGGACGGCACGTGAACGCCTGCCGGGCGCCAGCTGGGTGCTGCTGCCCGGTGTCGGGCACATCCCGATGATCGACGACCCGGGCCTGGTGGCGCGGACCATCCTGGCCGTCACCGGGGCAGCTCAGTCGCGGCCGTAGGCGTCCAGCGCGGCGGCGGCCGCCGTCCGCATCCGGTCGGCCAGCTCCGGCGGCGAGAGCACCGTGACCTCGGCGCCGAAGCCCAGCAGCAGCCGGGTCATCCACTCCTCGGAGGCGTACGTCATCGCCGCCTCGCACGATCCGTCGGGCGCCTCGGCCAGGACCCGCATCGGGTAGTAGTCGAACATCCACGCCGCCTGCGGGGCGATGCGCAGGGTGGCCGTCGGCAGCGCCGGGTCGCCGTCGAACAGCGAGGTGTCCGTCGGGGCGGCGACGGCCGGCCCGGGCGGCATGGACGGCTGATCGAGCACGGTGGCGTCGACGATGCGGTCGAACCGGAACAGCCGCACCCCCTCGGATTCCCGGCACCACGCCTCCAGATAACTGGAGTCGTTGATCAACACCACCCGGATCGGGTCGACGGTGCGCGCCGACAGGGTGTCCCGCGACGCCGAGTAGTACTCGAGCGCCAGCGCCCGGCCGTCCCGGACCGCCTCGCGGACCGCGGCCGCGGCCCTGCTCTCGACCGGGGCCGGCTCCGGGTCGGCCGACGGCACACCGTCGGGCGTGACGGTGCCGGCGGCGGCCTCGATCTTGGCGATGGCGCTGCGGGCGGCCTCGGGGTCGACGACGCCGGGCACATCGACCAGGGCGCGCAGAGCGACCAGCAGCCCGGTGGCTTCCGGCGAGGTCAGCCGCAACGGCCGGTCCATCCCCGCCGAGAACACGACTTCGATTGTCTCGCCGGAGAATTCGATGTCGATCAGATCACCGGGGCCGTAGCCGGGCAGGCCGCACATCCACAGCTGGTTCAGGTCGGCCTCGAGCTGGCGGCGGCTGACGCCGAGGTCGGCCGACGCCTCGGCGAACGTGATGCGCTGATTGGCCTGGAAGTACGGCACCATATTGAGCAGCCGGACCAGCCGGGTCGAGACGCCGGTGGTCATAGCTGGGCCCGCAGTCGGTCGAGCACGTTGTCGCGCAGGGACTGCGGCTCCAGGACGACGGCGTCGGCGCCGTAGCCGGCGATCTCACGGGCCAGCCGGTCGCGGGAACCCAGGTCGATCTCGATGATCTCGCCGGCGCGGCCGCCGTGTGCGGCCGCACCCACCACGGTGCCGGCGCGCCGCAGTGCGGTGGCGCGGCCGTCGGCGATCCACACCCGCGCGGTCACCCCCACCGGCGCATCCCCCACCACGTTGGCGACGATCTCCCGCAGGTCCAGCCCATCGGGACGGCTGACCGCACCGGCCGGACCGGTCGCGGTGACGTCGGCGGCGATCCGGGACAGCCGGAACGTGCGGGTGTCGTCGCGGTCGCGGTCGTGCCCGACGAGGTACCAGCGCCCGTTCTGGGTCACGACGCCCCACGGCTCGACCGTGCGGGTGGTGTAGTCCTCGGTCCGGGTGCGCCGATGTCCGAACGTGACGACGCGGCCCTCGTTGATCGCGGCGAGCAGGGTGCCCAGCACGTCCTCCGAGCCGCGCAGACCGGGCAGGCCGGCATTGCCGTGCACCGGGATGGCGCGATCGGGATCGACATCGATGCCGGCGGCGCGCAGCTTGAGCACCGCGCCCTGCGCGGCCGTGATCAGTTCCGGCGACTCCCACAGCCGGGTGGCGACCGCCACGGCGGCCGCCTCGTCCGGTGTCAGGTCGATCTCCGGCAGGGCGTAGGCGTCGCGGTTGATCCGGTACCCCTCGGTGGGATCCAGCGCCGACACCCGGCCGGTCTCCAGCGGGATGCCGAGATCGCGCAGTTCGTTCTTGTCCCGCTCGAACATCCGCGAGAACGCCTCGTCGCTGGGACTCTCGGCGTACCCCGCCACGTTGCGCCGGATGCGCTCGGCGGGCAGGTAGCCGTCGGTCGACAGCAACGCGATGACAAGGTTCATCAACCGTTCGACTTTTGAGACGGCCATTACATCGAGGCGATGAGCCGCTTGACCCGTTCGTCGACGGAGCGGAAGGGGTCCTTGCACAGCACCGTGCGCTGCGCCTGGTCGTTGAGCTTGAGGTGCACCCAGTCGACGGTGAAGTCGCGGCCGGCTTCCTGTGCGGCGGTGATGAATTCGCCGCGCAGCTTGGCGCGGGTGGTCTGCGGCGGAGTGTCGACCGCCTCGTCGATCTCCTCGTCGGTGGTGATGCGCATGGCCAGGCCCTTGCGTTGCAACAGGTCGAACACGCCGCGGCCCCGCTTGATGTCGTGGTAGGCCAGATCCAGCTGCGCGATCTTCGGATCGGACAGCTCCATGCTGTAGCGGTCCTGGTAGCGCTGGAACAACTTGCGCTTGATCACCCAGTCGACCTCGGTGTCGACCTTCGCGAAGTCCTGGCTCTCGACCGCGTCGAGCTGGCGCCCCCACAGGTCGACCACCTGGTCGATCTGGGTGTTGGGCTCGCGGTTCTGCAGGTAATCCACGGCGCGGCTGTAGTACTCCCGCTGGATGTCCAGGGCGCTGGCCTGCCGGCCGCCGGCGAGGCGAACCGGGCGCCGCCCGGTCAGATCGTGGCTGACCTCCCGGATCGCCCGGATCGGGTTGTCCAGCGAGAAGTCCCGGAACGGCACGCCCGCCTCGATCATCTCCAGCACCAGCGAGGCGGTGCCCACCTTGAGCATGGTGGTGGCCTCGCACATGTTGGAGTCGCCGACGATGACGTGCAGCCGCCGGTACTTCTCGGCGTCGGCGTGCGGCTCGTCCCGGGTGTTGATGATGGGGCGTGATCGCGTCGTCGCGCTGGAGACGCCCTCCCAGATGTGCTCGGCACGCTGGGACAGGCAGAACGTCGCCGCCTTCGGGGTCTGCAGCACCTTGCCGGCACCGCAGATCAGCTGGCGGGTGACCAGGAACGGCAGCAGCACATCGGAGATGCGGGAGAACTCACCGGCGCGCACGATCAGATAGTTCTCGTGGCAACCGTACGAGTTACCCGCCGAGTCGGTGTTGTTCTTGAACAGGTAGATGTCGCCGCCGATGCCCTCGTCGGCCAGCCGCTGTTCGGCGTCGATCAGCAGATCCTCGAGCACCCGCTCACCGGCCCGGTCGTGCGTGACGAGCTGGAGCAGGTTGTCACATTCGGCGGTGGCGTACTCCGGGTGGCTGCCCACATCGAGGTACAGCCGGGCGCCGTTGCGCAGGAAAACGTTGGAGCTGCGTCCCCACGACACCACCCGGCGGAACAGGTAGCGGGCGACCTCGTCCGGTGACAACCGCCGGTGACCGTGGAAGGTGCAGGTCACACCGAATTCCGTCTCGATGCCCATGATTCGTCGCTGCACGACTCCGAGCCTACTTGCTGGGTGTTGATGTGGGTGTGCAAGTGCGCGCCGGCCGTGGAACGTGCCACTACTTACTTGCCGGTAGGGACCGGGGTGTAAATTTCACGGCTCAGTGGGGGTGGCCCGACCACAGACCCGGAAAGAAGGAAGCCGCCGTGACGTTCTCCCTGGAACTCTCCGACGACGTCGTCGCCGTCCGGGACTGGGTACACGAGTTCGCCGCCGACGTGGTGCGTCCGGCCGCCGCCGAATGGGACGAGCGCGAAGAGACACCCTGGCCCATCATCCAGGAGGCCGCCAAGTGCGGGCTGTACTCGATGGAGATGATGATCACCCAGGCCACCGAACCGACCGGGCTGGGCATCCTCACCGTCTTCGAGGAAATGTTCTGGGGCGACGCGGGCATCGGCCTGTCGATCATGGGCACCGCTCTGGCCGCCGCCTCGCTGAGCTCCAACGGCACCCCCGAGCAGATCGGCGAGTGGCTGCCCCAGATGTTCGGCACCCCGGAGGAGCCGTTGCTGGGCTCGTTCTGTTCCTCGGAGCCGGGCGCGGGCTCGGACGTGGGCGCGATCCTCACCCGGGCGCACTACGACGAAGCCACCGACGAGTGGGTCATCAACGGCACCAAGACGTGGGCGACCAACGGCGGGATCGCCAACGTGCACATCGTCGTCGCCTCGGTCTACCCCGAACTCGGCTCCCGCGGCCAGGCCACGTTCATCATCCCGCCGGACACCCCCGGTTTCAGCCAGGGCCAGAAGTTCAAGAAGCACGGCATCCGGGCCTCGCACACCGCCGAGGTGGTGCTCTCCGACGTCCGCATCCCGGGACGGCTGATCGTGGGCGGCCGGGAGAAGTTCGAGGAGAGAATCGCCCGCATCCGGTCCGGCCAGCGGACCGCGGGCCAGGCGGCGATGAAGACCTTCGAACGCACCCGCCCCGGCGTCGGGGCGATGGCCCTCGGGGTGGCCCGGGCCGCCTACGAGTACGCGCTGGAATACGCCCAGGAGCGCGAACAGTTCGGCCGGCGCATCGGCGACTTCCAGGCCATCGGCTTCAAGCTGGCCGACATGAAGGCCCGCATCGACGCCGCCCGGCTGCTGGTGTGGCGGGCCGGCTGGATGGCGGCCAAGAACATTCCGTTCACGGCGGCCGAGGGCTCGATGGCCAAGCTGGTCGCCAGCGAGACCGCGGTCTATGTCACCGACGAGGCCATCCAGATCCTCGGTGGCAACGGCTACACCCGCGATTTCCCGGTGGAGCGCTGGCACCGCGACGCCAAGATCTTCACGATCTTCGAGGGCACCAGCGAGATTCAGCGGCTGGTGATGGCCCGCACCATCACCGGCCTGCCGCTCAAGTAACCCTTTCGTTCGTGGCCCCTGTGGATAACGGTCGGCGCGACCCGGCCGGCCGGTGCCAGCATGCGGCATGGACAAAACCACCATTGACCTGAACCTGTTGCGCGCCACCGCCGACCGCGTGCAGCGAGGTGCCGATGCGCTCGCCCTGCTGCGGATGCCCGAGTTGAACAGCGCCGACCTCCCGGGTTCGGAGGTCGCCGACGTCATGGGGTCGGCGAAGCTCGCCGATTACTTCGAGGTCGTCATCATCGCGATGGAGGACTGGGCGCTGGTGGCCCGCCGATCCGCCGACGCGTTCGAATCCGCCGACCAGCAGGCCACCGCTAGTATCGGCGAAACATGGCCCGCCCCAAGGTAAGTCAGGCTCGCGGCTGGCGACCTGAGGCGTTGCACGAACTCGCCGACGCCTGGGATGCCGCCGCCGGGCAGGTGCAGTCGGCCACCTCCGGTGGCGGTCCCGACGGGACCGGGTCGGCGCTGCGGGCCGCGACCGAGAAGTGGCACGACATCACCGCTTCGGCCACCGCCGCCGCACGGGTCCTGATCGGCGCCGCGGTGGTGGCACGCAACGGGGCCGAGCGGATCTCCGCGGCGCGCCTGATGGTCGTGCAGGCGGTCGAATCGGCCGAGCAGACGGGGTTCCGCGTCGCCGACGACGGGACGGCGACGCCGCCGGCCGAAGCACCCGAATTCCTGCGCGTGATGGGCGGATCCGGAACCGTCGAGTTGTTGTCCTTTCGTTCCACGGACCTCACCGGCGAGATCTCGGCCGCACTCGACGGGCTCGGCGCCGCCGATGCCGATACCGCACGAAACCTGTTGGCGGCGTTCAGGTCCGACGCACCGACAGCGGAGCTGACGCGGCCCGCCGGCGTGAACACCGGCGGGATCGTCGCCGGCTGGCCGACGATGGCGCAGGACCGCATCGCCGAACAGGTCGCCGCGCTGACACCCGAACAACGCGCGCAGTTGGTCGCCGGGGCGCCGCAGCAGGTCGGCAACACCGATGGTGTTCCGTGGGCGCTCAGAATCGCGGCCAACCGGATCAACATCACCGACGCGATCCTGGCGGAGCGTCGCACGATCGATCGCCCGGTCGAGGAGAAGATCCGCGCGGTCGTCGCCGAGCGCTACGGCGCGCGCTGGGACCGCATCAGCCTGGAGCGGGCCCGGCAGTCCATCGCTGCGGACCCGGCCCGCCGGGCCGCCGCGATCGCCGACCACGACCGAATGGCCAACCGGCGCATCACTTTCTACCAGGGGCTACTCGCCGACGTGCCCGACCCGGTGCGGGCTGACGCGCCGCCGGTGCCGCGCCAGATCCTGGCGTTCGATCCCGAACGCGCCGAACTGGTGGAACTCACCGGCGACCTGAGCGCCGCGTCGAATGTCGGCGTCCTGGTGCCGGGACTCAACACGACCATCCTCGACTCGGCCACGAACACCGAGACCGCGCGCCGGTTCGTGGCGGCCGGCGGCGGTGAGGTCGCGATGATCACCTACCTGGGTGGACCGTTTCCCACCGGCCCGGTGTGGAATGCGGCCAGCCCGCACTACGCGCAGCAGATGGCGCCCCGACTGGTCGCCTTCAGTGAGGACGTCAACCGCACCGTCGACAACGTGGGCGCCGCCACCGGGCGGTCGATCGCGGTGACCTATCTGGGCCATTCCTACGGCGGTTCGATCCTCGGTACCGCCGAACGGGACGGCCTCACGGCCGACCGCACCGTGTACGTGGAGGCGGCCGGTACCGGTGTCGGCGTGTTCCATCCGTCGGACTGGCACAACCGCAACCCGGACGTGCGACGGTTCTCGATGACCGCCCCCCTGGACCCGATCGAACTCGTGCAGGGACTGCCCCTGGGACCCCACGGGGCGGACCCCGATCAGATGCCCGGCGTGGTGCGCCTGCCCACCGGCCGCCGGTCGGACGGTTCGGTGATGGCCGGCCTGCCCGCGCACGGCGATGTGCTCGACGAACCCTCGGATGCCTGGCATCGGTTGTTGGAGGTGATCACCGGGCGGCGGTGACGGCGTCTTGCGCTCGGTTCCGCCCTCAGGAAGTCACTCCGACGCGGGATCGGGAGCCGGATCCTGCTGCGGCAGAAGGGCTTCCAGTGCGGCACCGGTGATCCGCCGGAAGGCCCGGCGCGGCCGGTTGACATCCAGGATCGCCACCTCCAGCGTCGTCGGCCCCAGGACCCGCTGCTCGCCGTTGGCCCCGCCGGCCTGCAGGGCCGAGACGGCCATCCGCACCGCATCGCCGAGTTCGGCGTTCTCCGAGTAGGAGTCCTTCAGCGCGGTCGCGATCGGTTCGGTGGTGCCACCCATGACGACGAAGTGCGGCTCGTCGGCGATCGAACCGTCGTAGGTGATCCGGTAGAGCTCGGGCGCCTTGGGTTCGCCGTAGTGCGCGACCTCGGCCACGCACAGCTCGACCTCGTACGGCTTGGCCTGTTCGGTGAAGATGGTGCCCAGCGTGTTGGCGTACACGTTGGCCAGCTGCCTACCGGTCACGTCGCGGCGGTCGTAGGCATAGCCGCGGGTGTCGGCGAACTGGATGCCGCCGCGGCGCAGATTGTCGAATTCGTTGAACCGGCCGACGGCGGCGAACCCCACCCGGTCATACAGTTCGCTGACCTTCTGCAGGGACCGCGACGGGTTCTCGGCCACGAACAGCACACCACCGGCGTACGCCAGCACGACGACGCTGCGGCCCCGGGCGATGCCTTTGCGCGCGAGTTCGCTGCGCTCGCGCATCGCCTGTTCGGGCGAGATGAAGTACGGGAAGGTCATTCGTCACCCCGGGGCGCCGCGTTCACAGAAGTCGTATCATCGGGACCGAAAGTGTCGCTGCGGGAACGACTTTCGATGACCTCACGGGCCAGCTGGGCCATCCTGTCCTCGGGTATGTCCTCGGCGCCCTCGGCGCCGATGGTGACCGCCGTCGGATAGATGCCCCGCACCAGGTCGGGCCCGCCGGTGGCCGAGTCGTCGTCGGCGGCGTCGTAGAGCGCCTCGATGGCCACCCGCAGCGCGGAGTCGGCGTCGGTCACCCGCGCGTACAGCTTCTTCATCGAGGATTTCGCGAACAGCGAGCCCGAGCCGACCGACTGGAAGCCCTCGACCTCGATGTGGGTGCCGCCGGCGGCGTCGAACGACACGATGCGACCGGCCCCGACCGGGTCCGGATCGTCGAGGTCGTAGCCCACCAGCAGCGGCAGCGCGATGAAACCCTGCAGGGCCGCCCCGAGGTTGCCGCGCACCATGGTGGCCAGCCGGTTCACCTTGCCCTTGAAGCTCAGCGGCACACCCTCGAGCTTCTCGTAGTGCTCCAGTTCGACGGCGTAGAGCCGGGCGAACTCGACGGCGATGGCCGCGGTGCCGGCGATGCCGGTGGCCGTGTAGTCGTCGGTGATGTAGACCTTCTGCACGTCGCGGCTGGCGATCATGTTGCCCTGGGTGGCGCGCCGGTCGCCGGCGATCAGCACGCCGCCGGGGTATTTCAGCGCGACGATCGTGGTGCCGTGCGGCAGGTCGTCGCTGAGTGCTCCCACCCGTCCCGCGGCGGGCAGCAGGTGAGGTGCCTGCCGGCGCAGATGGTCGGTGAACGACGAGCTGTCAGATGTCGTGGATAGTGCGTCGAATTGGGGCAGCGCCGGGCGGTCGTTGTTCGGCCAGGTCACTGGCCGCCCTTTTGGACGTATGCCCGCACGAAGTCCTCGGCGTTCTCCTCGAGCACGTCATCGATCTCGTCCAGCAGGTCGTCGGTGTCCTCGGTGAGCTTCTCGCGGCGCTCCTGGCCCGCGGCGGTGCTGGACGTCAGATCGTCGTCGTCACCGCCGCCACCGCCGCGCTTGGTCTGCTCCTGAGCCATCGCCGCCTCCTGTATGACTGAAGTTCCTCCACCCTACCGGCAGGGGGTCAGATTGCTGGGCAACACCTGGTCACCCGAAGCCATCCGGAACTAACTCGTGAGCTGGTCCACGAGCTCCGCGGCGCTGTCGACGGAGTCCAGCAGCGCCCCGACGTGGGCTTTGCTGCCGCGCAACGGCTCGAGGGTGGGAATGCGGACCAGCGAATCGCCACCCAGGTCGAAGATCACCGAATCCCAGCTGGCGGCCGCGATATCGGCCCCGAAACGACGCAGGCACTCGCCCCGGAAGTAGGCCCGGGTGTCGGTCGGCGGGTTCTCGACGGCGTCGAGAACCTGTTGTTCGGTGGTCAGCCGCTTCATCGAGCCCCGGGCGACCAGCCGGTTGTAGAGCCCCTTGTCCAGACGCACATCGGAGTACTGCAGGTCGACCAGATGCAGCCGGGGTGCGTTCCAGCCCAGGTTCTCCCGCTGCCGGAACCCTTCGAGCAGGCGCAGCTTGGCCGGCCAGTCCAGGAGCTCGGCGCACTCCATCGGGTCGCGCTCGAGCAGGTCGAGGACGGCCGCCCAGGTCTCCACGACGTGATCGGCGCGCGGGTCGCGGTCGCGACTGTCCAGCAGCTTGGCCACCCGGTCGAGGTAAATCCGTTGCAGCGCAAGGGCGGTCAGCTCACGGCCGTCGGCGAGTGCGACGGTGGCGCGCAGCGTCGGATCCCGGCTGATGACGTGCACGGCGTGCACGGGCCGGGCCAGCGCGAGGTCGGACAGGTCCAGCCCGAGTTGCGGGCCCTCCTCGATCAGGTCGAGCACCAGCGACGTGGCGCCCACCTTCAGATACGTCGACGTCTCGGCCAGGTTGGCGTCACCGATGATGACGTGCAGCCGGCGGTACTTGTCGGCATCGGCGTGCGGCTCGTCGCGAGTGTTGATGATCCCGCGCTTGAGGGTGGTCTCCAGGCCGACCTCGACCTCGATGTAGTCGGCGCGCTGGGACAGCTGGAATCCGGGATCGTCGCCGGCGGGCCCGATGCCGACCCGCCCGGAACCGGTGACGACCTGGCGGGACACCATGAACGGCGTCAGCCCGGAGATCACCGCGGAGAACGGGGTCTGCCGGCTCATCAGATAGTTCTCGTGGGAGCCGTACGAGGCGCCCTTGCCGTCGACGTTGTTCTTGTAGAGCTGCAGCTTGGCCGCGCCGGGGACCGAGGCGACGTGCCGGGCCGCGGCTTCCATGACCCGCTCGCCGGCCTTGTCCCAGATCACCGCGTCCAGCGGGTCGGTGACCTCGGGGGCCGAGTATTCGGGGTGTGCGTGGTCGACGTAGAGGCGCGCGCCGTTGGTCAGGATCATGTTGGCCGCACCCACCTCGTCGGCGTCGACGATCGGCGGCGGGCCGGACGACCGGCTCAGGTCGAACCCGCGCGCGTCGCGCAGCGGCGACTCCACCTCGTAGTCCCACCGGGTGCGCTTGGCGCGCTGGATGCCGGCGGCCGCGGCGTAGGCGAGCACGGCCTGCGTGGAGGTCAGGATCGGGTTCGCGGTGGGGTCGGACGGGGACGAGATGCCGTATTCGACCTCGGTCCCGATGATCCGTTGCATGCGGCCAGCGTAACGGGCGGACACGCAGCGCCAACATCAGACAGGTTCGCCCGCTGCGTGGTGAACTATTCCGCGTGGCTAGCAGCATCGACCGCCGCCGACTGGCCGAACGGTGGTTTCTGGCCAACGGGCTGCCCGCCGTGTTGCGCCCGGGTGTCCTGGTGCGCGGCGTGCTGCCACGCTCGGCGCCCGCCCTGGCAGGCTTCGCGGTGCTCATGGGCTGCTCGATAGTGGTGGTCGCCTTCACCGGCGAACACACCATCGACATCAACGGGACACCGACGAGAACCGATTGGTTCGTGCTGGCCATGCTGACCCTGGTGCTGCCCGCCGCGCTGGCCCTCGGCTGGGCGGTGTCGCGGATCGACGGTGACAGGGCCCGCAGCGGCGTCGCCGCGGTGTCACTCGGAGTCGCGGTGCTCGGCGGGTTCCTCGGTGGTCCCAGTTCGGTGCTGTTCGTGGACCTGGTGTTCGACGCGGTGGCCCTCGCCCTGATATTTCTCTGCACCGCAACGGGAGTCGGTTCGGTACTCGGGTGGGCGGCCCGGATGACCGTCACCAACCTGGCGTCGATCGGCGAGCTGCTGGTGCGCGCGCTGCCCGTGCTGCTGCTCACCATGCTGGTGTTCTTCAACTCGCCCGCGTGGATCATGGCGGCGACGGTGAGCCGGACCCGACTGTGGCTGGCGCTGGGTTTTCTGTTCCTGATCGCCGCGGCTTTCCTGGTGTCGAACACGTTCGGCCGGGTGCAGCCGATCCTGCGGCCGGCCAAGGATCCGGCCGACGAACGGGCGGACGCCGAGGCGCTGGCGGGCACCCCGTTCGAGCACCTGCCCGACCGGCCGCGACGGGTGCCGCTGTCGGCGGTCGAGCGCGCCAATGTCGGTTTCGTGCTGGCACTTTCACAGCTGGTCCAAGTCCTGACGGTGGCCATCGTGACGGGGTCGATCTTCCTGGTGTTCGGGTTGATCCTGATCAGTCCCCAACTATTGGACGCGTGGACACACGGTTCCCCGTCGGACGGCCGGATCCTGGGCATGACACTGCCGATTCCGAACGCGCTGATCCAGATCTCCATGTTCCTGACCGCGCTGACGTTCATGTATCTGGCCGCAAAAGCGGTGAGCGACAAGGAGTATCGGGAACGTTTCATCGACCCGCTGCTGGCGGACCTGCGGGTGACGTTGGTCGCGCGCGACCGCTACCGCACCGCGACGGCCGCACGATGAGCGACCGCGCCGTCAACGAGTGGTTCCTGCACCGCGGGCTGCCGCTGGTGCTCACCCGGCGGGTGCGGTCGCGGGCGCTGGTCGAACGATCGGCGCCCATGGTGGCGGGCATGGGTGCGCTCAGCGCCCTGACGATGCTGCTCGCCAACTGGACCGGCGACAACCCCGACTACGGGTACATCATCCGGCTCGCGGCCGTCACGGCGGTCCTCGTCGGGGCCCCGTTCGGGCTGTATGTATTGCACCGGATCGGGACCACCGCCTCGGAAGCCGGACGGCGTACCGCGGCGCTGTTGGTGATGGGGATCTTCGTGGTCGTCCTCCCGGTGATCGCATCGGGATGGTCGATGACCGCCGTCGCCGAGGCTCCGATATTCCTGATGGTGACACTGCTGGCGATCTGGCTCACCTATCTCGGCTTCGGATCGATCCTGTTGTGGGCCTTCCGGTTCGCCTGGCTGCAACTCGGCGCACTGGGCACGCTGATGAGCCGGGCGCTGCCGCTGTTGATGCTCACCGTGGTCGTGTATTTCACCGGTGAACTCTGGCAGCTGGCCGCCCGGATGAGTCGCCAGAGGCTTTGGCAGACAATCGGTTTCCTCGCGCTGGTGGCACTGATCTTCGTGATCGCGACCATCCGTGACGAGGTGCGCACGCTGCGCGACGACCGTTCCGCCGAGTCCGATCCGGCCGCATTGCTGACGGGCACCCCCCTGGCGTCGCGGTCGGGCATTGCACCCGCCCGGACTCCCCTGTCGGCGGGCGAGCAGATCAATGTGGTCGCGGTGATGGTGCTCGCCCAGGCCATCCAGGTGGTGCTGTTCACCACCGGACTGTTCGCCTTCTTCCTGACGCTCGGTGTCATCGCCATACCCGACGACGTGACCGTGCTGTGGTCCAGTGAGCAGGCCTGCCCGGCGGGTGAACCCCCCTGCGCCGGAACGTGGTTCGGCATCCACATCCCGATCCCGCAAACGATGGTGCACACGTCGTTGTTCGTCGCCGTGCTGTCCGGCCTCTACTTCACCGTCAGCACCAGTGTGGATCCGCTCTATCGGCAACGGTTCTTCGAACCGCTCATCGCCGACGTCGCGGTCAGCCTCGCCGGCCGTGATGCCTATCTGGCCATGCAGCGGCCGACGGGCCGGCCGTGAAACCCTAATTACGTTGTGCCCCATGGTGTTCCATGACCCACCCTCGAACTTGACGCGCCGACTCCCGATTCGCCGCCCACTGCGCGGGTCCAGCGCCACCGTTGCCCATAATTCTGCGCGACGAGAAACCCGGCGGCACCCAAGCAACCGGCTGTGACCAGCGGTTTCCCACTCAAGGCGGCACCTGTCGCCGCCACGAATTAGTTGATTTCGCAACGATTGCCCGATCGGCATCCGCCACATCGCCTTCGGTGTGGTTTGCACCGTCCTAAACTGCGAAAACGCCGCGAACTCCCAGTGCAGCGGCTGGGAGTGGCGCTCTTGAATGCTGCACTCGCACATAAAGGAATCCGCCATGAAGAAACTCATTCCCGCCGCGGCAGCCGCGGTGTTCGCCCTCGGCGTCGGGTTTGCCGCGCCGGCCAGTGCCGACGAGGAGGGCTACCTCACGGACCTGGCCAACCACGAATTCACCGGGCCGAGCGAGGAGGCACTCACCCTCGGTTACCAGATCTGCACCGACATCGAACACGGCGTCCCGGAGGACACGACGGTCGCCGCGATCTACAAGAACACCGGCGACAGCATCGGGTCCGACGAGGCGAAGTTCATCTACGACTCCGCTGCGATCTACCTCTGCGGCTGAGCCGGGCCCGGCTAGAGGTACTGACCCAGGTTCGACTCGGTGTCGATGGCCCGGCTGGCGCTCGAACTCTTGCCGGTGACCAGCGTCCGGATGTAGACGATCCGTTCGCCCTTCTTGCCCGAGATCCGGGCCCAGTCATCGGGATTGGTGGTGTTGGGCAGGTCCTCGTTCTCGGCGAACTCGTCGACGATCGAGTCCAGCAGGTGCTGGATGCGCAGACCGGGCTGACCGGTTTCGAGCACCGCCTTGATCGCGTTCTTCTTCGCGCGGTCGACGACGTTCTGGATCATGGCCCCGGAGTTGAAGTCCTTGAAGTACATGACTTCCTTGTCACCGTTGGCGTAGGTGACTTCCAGGAACCGGTTGTCGTCGATCTCGGCGTACATCCGGTCGACGACCTTCTCGATCATCGCCTTGACCGTCTGTCCGCGATCGCCGGAGAACTCGGCGAGATCCTCGTCGTGGATCGGCAGGTGCTCGGTGAGGTACTTGCTGAAGATGTCCTGCGCCGACTCGGCATCCGGCCGCTCGATCTTGATCTTGACGTCCAGGCGGCCGGGCCGCAGGATCGCCGGGTCGATCATGTCCTCGCGGTTGGAGGCGCCGATGACGATGACGTTCTCCAGGCCCTCGACGCCGTCGATCTCACTGAGCAGCTGCGGCACGACCGTGGTCTCCACGTCCGAGCTGACGCCGGTGCCGCGGGTCCGGAAGATCGAGTCCATCTCGTCGAAGAACACGATCACCGGGGTGCCCTCGGAGGCCTTCTCGCGGGCCCGCTGGAAGATCAGCCGGATGTGCCGTTCGGTCTCGCCGACGAACTTGTTCAGCAGCTCGGGGCCCTTGATGTTGAGGAAGTAGCTCTTGGCCTCCCGGGACTCCTCACCGCGCAGCTCGGCCATCTTCTTGGCCAGCGAGTTCGCCACGGCCTTGGCGATCAGCGTCTTGCCGCAGCCGGGCGGACCGTAGAGCAGCACGCCCTTGGGTGGACGCAGCGCGTACTCGCGGTAGAGCTCCTTGTGCAGGAACGGCAGTTCGACGGCGTCGCGGATCTGCTCGATCTGCCGGGTCAGACCCCCGATGTCGTGGTAGCTGACGTCGGGCACCTCTTCGAGGACCAGGTCCTCGACCTCGGCCTTGGGGATGCGCTCGAACGCGTAGCCGGCCTTGGTGTCCACCAGCAGCGAGTCACCGGGACGCAGTTTGCGCGGCCGCTCGTCCTCCGCCAGCGCCTCCAGCACCTCGGGCGGCAGGTCCTCGGCGGCGATCAGCGGTTCGGCCAGCCAGACGATGCGTTCCTCGTCGGCGTGACCGACCACCAGCGCACGGTGTCCGTCGGCCAGGATCTCGCGCAGGGTGCTGATCTCTCCGACCGACTCGAAGTTGCCCGCCTCGACGACGGTCAGCGCTTCGTTGAGGCGGACGGTCTGCCCCTTCTTGAGGGTCTTGGTGTCGATGTTCGGCGAGCAGGTCAGCCGCATCTTGCGGCCCGAGGTGAACACGTCGACGGTGTCGTCGTCGGCGACCCCGAGCAGCACGCCGTATCCGCTGGGCGGCTGCCCCAGCCGGTCGACCTCTTCGCGCAGGGCGAGCAGTTGCTGGCGGGCTTCTTTAAGAGTTTCCATCAGCTTGGCGTTTCGCGCGGCGAGCGAGTCGATGCGGGCCTCGAGCTGGTGAATGTCACGGGCATTGCGGGCTCCGCCGGGCGCTGCGGCGACCTCTTGAAGCTGCGCGCGCAGCGCGGCCGCCTCGCGGCGCAACTGCTCCAATTCAGCGGCATCTTCGCTGGACATCTCGGGTTCGCGCGAAGTCTCGAAACCGTCAGAACGCTCTGACCCACTCATGCTGCGCTCCTCCCCCGCACCGAAAGTTGGTGCGGTAACAACGTCAACGCTACCGGCGATTCAACAATCGTGTGCGCTGTAGAAATCCGACACACGGGCGCCGCTGATAATCTCTAGAACATGTCGGGTCGATCGAAAGGACAACCGTGACCCTGAACTCCCTAGCCAAAGGTATTGCGACCGTGGCCGGTGTGGCCGCCGTCGCCGGCGCCGTGACTGCGGGGCTGACCTCAGCTTCGGAAGCCGTCACAGTGTCTGCTGCACAGGTACAGCCGGTGGTCTTCGGTGTGCCGATGCCGCTGGATCCGGCCGCCGATCTGCCTACTTCCGATCAGCTGTACGGGGTCCTCAACGGCCTGGCCGACCCGGGCGTGCCGTTCCGCTCCAAGTCCTACCTGGTCGAAGGCGGAATCGGCCTGATCGAGGGCCGCACCGCCGACGCGCTGATGCGTAATGCGGTCGCCAAGGGCCAGGTTCCGCTGACCTTCGAGGTTGCGGGCATCAGCCCGGTCGGTCCGGGTGCCGCCACGGCCAGCGTCACCGCTTCCGGTCCGGGCATGGCCACGCAGACACAGAGCATCACCTTCGTCGACCAGGGCGGCTGGAAGCTTTCCCGCTCCTCGGCCTCGCAGGTGTTGCAGCTGTTCTCGGCCTGATCCGGGTCCGCGTTGCCCCGGCACACACCCGCAGCTCTGAGCGCCGCCACGATTGTGGCGGCGTTCTGGCTGTCGGGGTGTGCCCCGCAGACGTCCACGATTTCGGAGTCCGTGACCACCCCGCCGACGAGCACGCCCCCCTCGGCACCCGCCGCGCCGCTGCCCGACCCGGTGGCCCTGACCGACCTCTTGGCCCGGCTGGCCGACCCGGCCGTCCCCGGCGCCGACAAACTCCCGCTCGTGCAAGGAGCCTCGGCCGCCGACGTCACCTCGCTGGACAACTTCACCAAGGCGTTGCAGGACAACCACATGATTCCGCTGATTTTCACCGCCGGCGGGGTGGCGTGGTCGGATCAGACGCCCGGCAACGTGGTCGCCTCGGTGAGCGCGGCCGGCCCCGATCCGAAGGTCGGCGGCTTCTCCTTCCCGATGGAGTTCACCCCGAACGGCCCCGGCTGGCAGTTGTCGCGCAAGACCGCCGACATGCTGTTGGTGTTCGGTGACAGCCCCGGCACTCCGCCGTCCCCGACCCTGCCGTTGCCGCCGCCGCCCGAGCCCGTCCCGCCGCCGGTGCCCACACCCCCGCGGTAGTCATGTGGATCGGCTGGCTGGAGTTCGACCTGCTGCTCGGTGACGTGCACTCACTGAAGCAGAAGCGCTCGGTGGTGCGGCCCATCGTGGCCGAGTTGCAGCGCCGGTTCGCCGTATCGGCCGCCGAGACGGGTGCCCAGGATCTGCACCGCCGCGCCGGCATCGGGCTGGCGGTGGCCGCCGGGGACCGCGGGCACCTGGTGGAGGTGCTCGACGCGGCCGAACGGCTGGTGGCCGCGCGGCCCGAGATCGAACTTCTCTCCGCCCGGCGCGGACTCGTCCACAGCGACGACTGACCATTCGATCGATGCGGTGGTGTCAGAGATTCTTCTTGCGCCGCAACGGAGTTGGGGCGACAACGCCTTCGGCCAGCCGGCGCGCCGACACCAGGAAGGCGGTGTGCCCGCGCATGTTGTGCTGCGGGCGGACGGACAGCCCGACGACGTCCCAGCCGCGCTGCAACGTCTCCCAGGACCGCGGCTCGGTCCAGCACTGCTGCTCGCGCAGCGCCTCGACGATCCTGGACAACTGGGTGACGGTGGCGACGTAGACGATGAGCACGCCGCCGGGGATCAACGCCCGCTTGACCGCGTCGAGCACCTCCCACGGGGCGAGCATGTCCAGCACCACCCGATCCACCTGGTCGCCGGCGTAATCGACGACATCGGCGATCACCAGATCCCAATTCTCCGGGCGGCCACCGAAAAAGGTCTCGACGTTGCGTTGCGCGTGCACGGCGTGGTCGTCGCGCACCTCGTAGGAGATGACGCGCCCGGTCGGCCCGACGGCCCGCAGCAGCGAGCAGGTCAGCGCACCCGATCCGGCACCGGCTTCCAGCACCCGGGCGCCGGGGAAGATGTCGCCGTCGTGCACGATCTGGGCGGCGTCCTTGGGGTAGATCACCTGGGCGCCGCGCGGCATCGACAGCACGTAGTCGATGAGCAGTGGGCGCAACACCAGGAACGGGTCGCCGTTGGTGGACGTGACGACGCTGCCCTCGGGCAGCCCGATGACATCGTCGGCGGCGATCGCCCCGCGGTGGGTGTGGAACTCGCCGCCCGGGTTGAGCACCATCGTGTAGTGCCTGCCCTTGGCGTCGGTGAGCTGCACGCGGTCCCCCACGGCGAACGGTCCGGTTGACGACACGGCGTTCAGCCTGCCATGCCTTGTCGGACCCGGCTCATAGGCTCGGATTCATGAGCCGTCCCGCCCTGTCACCGTCGCGGGCCGCCGACTTCAAGCAGTGCCCGCTGCTGTACCGGTTGCGGGCCATCGATCGGTTGCCCGAGCCGCCGTCGGCCGCACAACTGCGCGGCTCGGTGGTGCACGCCGCCCTCGAGCAGCTCTACGCGCTGCCCGCGCCGCTGCGTGACCCGCAGACCGCCATGACGCTGGTCGCCCCGGCCTGGGAGCTGGTGGTCGGTGAGGAACCCGAACTGGTGGCCGCGTTCACCCCCGAACAGCGCGGCAAGCTCCTGGTCGAGGCGCAGTCGCTGTTGGCCGGCTACTACCGCCTGGAGGATCCCACCCGGTTCGACCCCGAGAGCTGCGAGCAGCGCGTGGAGGTCGAGCTGTCCGACGGCACGCCGCTGCGCGGGTTCGTCGACCGCATCGACGTCGCGGCCACCGGTGCGTTGCGGGTGGTCGACTACAAGACCGGCAAGGCGCCGCCGGAGGCCCGCGGTTTCGCCGAGGCCAAGGCGTTGTTCCAGATGAAGTTCTACGCGGTGGCGCTGCTGCGTTCCCGCGGGGTGATGCCGGCGCGGCTGCGGCTGATCTACCTGGCCGGCGGGGCGGTGCTGGACTACAGCCCCGAGCCCGACGAACTGATGCGCTTCGAGCGGATTCTGCAGGCCATCTGGCGGGCCATCCAGAATGCCGGTGCCACAGGCGATTTCCGCGCCACACCGTCACGGATGTGCAACTGGTGCGCCCATCAGTCGCTGTGCCCGGCCTTCGGCGGGACGCCGCCGGTGTATCCGGGTTGGCCGGAGGTTCCGGCGGCCTGAGGGTTCGCGCCGACCTGTACTAGCGCCACGCACTAATCCGGATTTCGATGGATAAGTCGGATTAGTGGTACCGTTAGTCCGAGTTCGGAGGTGTATTCGGCCATGACACCGGCAGCATCAGCATGGCCCCCGCATGGCCGGGAATCACGGCATTGGGCACAGAGTTACCGCGGTGGCACGCGAGATGACCGGACGCTCCGCTCGATCACCGTCTCGTTGCCGCCGCTGATTGCAGATCGCACCGTCGCTCTGGACTCCGAGGCCGCGGCTGATCTGGAAGCGGCCACGTCCGAGGTCGCCAAGCTCGACAGCAGCCACGGTGACGACCTGTCGGCGCTGGGCACACTCCTGCTTCGCACTGAGTCGGTGGCGTCGTCGAAGATCGAACAAATCCAAGCCGGCGTCGAGGACTACGCCCGGGCGTTACACGGCGTGCGCGCCAACCCGTCCGCTGTCGCGATGGCCGCGGCGACGTCCGCTCTGCAGGCAATGATCGGCGCCGTCGGCCCGAATTCACCTATCCAGCTCTCGGCAGTCACGTCGGCGCACGCGGCGCTCATGCGCGACGATCCGGCGGACTCCCCCACCGCCGGCGAGTTCCGTGCCGTGCAGAACTGGATCGGTGGCAGCGATTACTCTCCGCGAGGCGCGCTCTACATCCCGCCGCCGCCGGAATTGGTTGCGCCCTATATGGACGACCTCATCACCTTCGTAGCACGCCGCGACATGCCCGCACTGTTACAGGCCGCCATCGCGCATGCCCAGTTCGAGTCGATTCATCCGTTCATCGACGGTAACGGCCGTATCGGCCGTGCACTCATCAATGCGATCCTGCGCCGCCGCGGTACCACGACTCGCGTGGTGGTGCCCCTGGCCTCGGCGTTGGTAGCGCGCCGCGACAACTACTTCGATGCGCTGGGCAGCTACCGCAGCGGCGACCTTGCGCCACTCATCAGAATCTTCGCGCTCTCCACCCGAATCGCCGCGGCCGAATCACGGATCACGGCGCTACGCCTGCACGAAATCCCCAACCAGTGGCGGGAATTGACCGGACCGGTTCGACATGGCAGCGCTGCCGCCAAGATCTTGGCGGTGTTGCCCAGTACACCAATCCTGTCGTCCGACGACGCCGTCGCCTTGGTCGACGCCCCGCGCAGCAGCGTGTTCGAGGCCATCGGCCGGCTGCGCGAAGCCGGTGTGCTCCGCGCGCTGACGGATCGCAAACGAGACCAGATCTGGGGCGCCGGAATGGTTCTCGACGAGCTGGAGGATCTCGGGATGCGGATCGCCACTGCGGTCCACCGATAACGTCAGAGAGGTCTCAGGTCGCCCCGACGGGCGGCGACCGATAGGTAGTGCTCGGGCCGGATGCGCGTCTCCCCCGACCACCGGTACGCCGTCAGCGCGCCACCCTTGACCGCGCTGAAGTCGACGCACGCCGTGTAGTCGGTCCAGTCGTGCAGGTGCTGCGGGTCCGGGGTGCGCCAGTAGTGGCCGTAGAAAACCGGAACCTGCTCGTTGTACACGTGCGTGCGGTGCGCGGCGCTGACCTCGGTGTGCGGCAGCAGCGGGTACGGATCGCCGTCGGCGGTCGTGAATCTGGCGCCCATTTCGGCGATGTCACGCAATGTCGCCGCTCCGGCGTTCCACCAGCGCGTCCGGGCACTGCCACGGGCAACGCCGTCCTTGTCCAGGTACCGATCGTGGCCATGATCGGTCAGGCTGATCTCCGGTCCCTTGAGCAGTGTCTCGACCGCGGCGTAGAGCGCGTCGCCCGCGGTCCAGGCGCGCACCAACTGCGCGACGGTGCGCAACCGTGCACCGCCCAACTCCCGGGCGAGAGACTCGATCGACGGCGCGTGCCAGCATGCGTGCACCACCCGGATGCCACCGAGATCCAGCCACAGCGGCAGCGTCCAGAACCAGTCCAGATACCGGTCCCGCTCGACGCCGGTGATCTGTTCCAGGAAGGCCCGGTGCTGCTTCTCGTTCTTCCCCGACCACGGATTGTCCGGGTCGTCGTGCGGACGCAGGTATGTGCCTGACGCAGAGGGTGATTCGGTCGCGTAGGCGATGGCGTTGAACTCGTGGTTGCCCATCACGATCTGGGCGCTGCCGGCATCGGCCATGCCTTTGACGGTTTGCAGGACCCGCAGCTGATCGGGCCCCCGGTCGATCAGATCGCCGACGAAGACCGCCTGGCGGTCAGAATGCCGGTACGGACCGGACGCTCCGCTACGGCGGTACCCCAGCTTGTCCAGCAGTGCTTCCAGTTCGTCTGCGCAGCCGTGGATGTCACCGATGACGTCGTAGCCACTCGGATTCGAAAAGCTCATGTGCTGTCCCCTCCAAAAAGCCTCCGAAACGGAGGCGCTCTTGCCGACACCGGATGGTGTCGACCGCTTCGTCATCCGAGCCACCCACGAGCGTGGGGTTGGCGTGCCCTCAAGTCGGAGCTTGGCGAAGGCATCTCGTGAAGCTGACTTCAGTATACCGGCGGGCGCCGACAGATCCCTCACGCCGGAGGGCGAACCCGGAACACCGCGGCCGGCCGCCCCCGGCCCGCGGCCACCTGGGCGCCGGTCGCCTCCAGCCCTGCCTCCATCGCCCGCCGGAACGTATCACGTTGCAATGCTTCGCCTTTCACCGCTTCATGGAGCAAGCGGAGCTCCCGCAGCGTGAACTCGGCTGCGAGCAGGCCGTCGGGGTCCGGGACGGCGGCATAGCGGGCCCGGACGTCGTCGACCGCCAAGGCGATGATGTCGGCATGGTCGTAGATCAACCGACCCGGCGCGTGCACCGGCACCAGGCGGGTGTTCTCGACCAACCGCGCGGAGAGCCGTTCGGGCGAGACGACCGCGATGTGCGCGACGGAGAGCACCCAGCCCCGGTCATCGCGGTCCGGTGCGTCGAAGACGTGCAGTTGACGTGGACGCAGCCCGCGGATGTTGGCCTTCTGATCCAGCGACCGCGTCACGGCGTCGGCGAGCGTCTCCCCCGGATGGATGAAGGTCCCCGGCAACGCCCACCCGGGTCCCCGGCCGCGGCGCACCTGCAGCACCACCAGCCCGCGCTCGGGATCGGGTGCCAGCACCGCGGTGTCGACGGCGACCGACGGTCGCGGGTAGTCCGCGAGGCTGCGCCCACTGCTGTCCCGATGAATTGTGCTGTCCATGTCAGTGCCTCACTGTACCGTGATGACGGAAATTAGCGTAGATATGCGCAAAATAGAGGGAGGGTTCCGATGACGTCACGAAGCGACCGGATCGAGGGCGTGCTGCTGGCGACGGCGGCCGGGGACGCCCTGGGGGCACCGTACGAGTTCCAACCGCCGCGCGGACCCGAGTTGCCGGTGGAGATGGCCGGCGGCGGCCCATGGGAGCCCGGCGAATGGACCGATGACACCGCGATGGCGATCGCCATCGCCGAAGTCGCCGCGACGGGAGCCGATCTGCGCGATGCCACCGCGCAGGACGCGATCGTCACCCGCT
>WBZP01000943.1_pt1 | contig 37724 bp, 31 predicted proteins | sample 5204301 | NCBI WGS metagenome assembly WBZP01 (sample SAMN12412401, study PRJNA552823) | activated sludge metagenome | isolation source: activated sludge from nitrification reactor of wastewater treatment plant... | place: USA: Pennsylvania | collected 2017
CCGCGACGTTCCGTTAGTAGTCGAACGGCCACCTCCTGGCCCTTAGCTTTGGACAGCCACCAGTTCGGTGACAGGGGAACCAGCCTTCCTGTGCGAGGACAGGCAACTGTCCGAGCGAAGAGATATGCATTGACGCGCTCAGATTCTTGGCGCAACTCGAAGAGGCCATCAAGCTTCGCGGAACAACGGCTTACCAGAAGCTCGCCCCACTTTCGGATGTCCTCCGTGAGCGCTGCTCCCTCTTCCGCCGGAACCTCCACACCGGCTCGCAAGACTGCCGCTGCTACGGGATTGATGTCGTTCGCCACCACCGCCAATCCGTATCTCGCAGCAACGAAAGGTATCGACCCGCCGCCAGCGGTTGGATCCAGAACGTTGGGAAGCCCTCCCCATGTGCGCTCTAACACCCGGTGGAGTAGGTCAAGGTCGGCCGGCGACGGCGAGTTCTTGAACGCCGGCCGGTAACCGTAGCCATTGCCGGAGAGTTTCAAGCCGTTCGCATTGGCGTGGTCCAGCAGCTTCTTCGCCGCGACCGGATCCCCCCACACTCCGCCGAGTCGCAAAACCCAACGCCGGTAGTCAGTTTCAGTTCCGATCCGAGGGTCACCATCGAACGCATCGGCGAGCCCCTGAGACCAGGCGGGCAGTACGCTGGCCAGGACGACGCCTGCCGAAGCGGCAAGGGGCCGGCGGGCCCACCAAACGTGGAGAGTCTTGAGTTTTGGGAACTGACCAGGAATTGGGGCCGTTTCGCGACGCGACTCGATTCCGAGCTCAGCAATGGGCAACCAGTCTTCGATAAGTACGCGTGGACGATTGTTCAAGTTCAATTCCCGTCAGGCTGTGATGCCGGTTCGTCCATCGTCGGCCAGCAGGATTCGGAGTGCTCGCAGTGCTCGAGAACCGCTGTCCGGACGGGTGGTCTTTGCGTACCAGTAGTAGGCCTCCTCATCGCTCATCGCTGCGATGCCTTCAAGAACGGACTGACGCCGGCTCGGTCGGTTGAGCGGCACTCCTGCGTTGATGGCGAGCGCCAGACGAACACCTGCGGGCTCAACCAGCATCACTGGCACCTTCCGGGCAGGTCCGACGATGGTGTGCGGGTGACCCGACTCGCGAAGCGCTGCTCTGAGAGCTGGCAGGAACGGCGATAGACGGTCGGGCATCAGGCGGGCAGCGAGGCTGTTGTTATCGGGAGTTCCGTTGGTTTCGTCAAGCCGAAGACCGTAAGTGTCCGTCCCGAATCGTTCGATCGTCAGTCTGAACCCGCGCGTAGCACCAGTCTTCGACCGACTCATGAGCTGACCTTCGTGTGAACCTCGGCTTCGACGACGACATGCCCCGGGTTGAGCGTCGAGCAGTTCTGCGCGAGGTTCTGCCAATCACCGACTCCTGGCTTGATCGGGCTGTCGTCCTTGCTGGTGGCCGTGAGGGTCAGATGACCCGACGCTTCGCCTGCGTGAGCAGCGAACTTCATCAGGTCTGTCTCCAGCTTCTGATAGTCGCTTCCGGGCCCATCGAAGAAGATGCTCGCGCTGCCGTGAGGTAGGCCGAGATCGACATTGAGTTCAACGTTAAAGGCGAGCTTCGGAGTCATCGCGATCGCAGCTCCCAGAGCCCTGAGGTCTGCCACACCCTCGCCAGGGTCGGCAGTAGCTGTGACTTTGATCCAGTTCACGCCTTCGGCCTCAGTGACTTCCTCTGCCTTCTCAGCCACTTTGGCAAAAGCAACGGCGGCCGCCCCGTCGGCCGACACGACCTTTGGCCCCCCGCTAGTGGCGGCGCCGACGATTCCGACCTTGTTCGCAGCGGCCCGAGTGAGGAAGGTGACCTTGTCGTGATTCGTCTTCTCGATCTGAGATGCCGAGAGCTGAACCTTGCCGGCCTCGGCTTCACCGTCGACCAAGGCAAGCCGTGAGCCAGCACTGACCGCCACGCGTAGCAGAATCGAAGTGAGGTCCTTCTTCGTAGGGCGCTTGCCGGTCTCACTCTCGAGCTTCTCATAGAGGTCTGGACCTGTGAGCTGCCCACCAGCAGCGTGTATCACCTGTTCCACAAGGGCAGCCGTGAGCTGAGCTGCAACAACACCGGCTTCGGCTGCGCGGTCCGGAGTCATCAGGAAGGAGTCGGCGCTGATCCTGACGGGGGGCGGGGCATCCTTGTCGGTCCAAGCCTTCTGGGAGTCTGCCTCGTAGTACACCCAGTCGCCATTCTTCACGCCTCCTCGGATGCATTCGACGATCCGAGTTGTGTCGATCGGCATCTCCAGCGAGGGATCGACCCAGAACCAGTCGTGGACCTTGTCGAGAGTGATCTCATCCTGCGCGGACCACGTCTTCGACCTGAGATACGACGGCGCGAGAGCTGGATCAGATGGCTTGATCTTCCCGAGGCTACGGAGCGCATCGAGGATCGCCTGAGTTTGAGAGGCACCCTTGCCTTGAATCTCACCCTTGGTCTTCGCCGGGACCTCATGGTGATGAAGATCGTCGTGAGTCTTATCCCTAGCCGGGTAATAGAGATGCGCGTAGCAACGAGTGACAGCAACTACGACCTCTATGTCGCCCGAATCCTTGATCTGTTGGACTTGTTTAACGACCTCCGGCCCCAGGGCTTGGCGCCGAGCCTCCGAGCCGAGGATGCGTTCGGCAGCCATCTGCCTACGAATCGTCTGTTTGAGTGGCGCCACCTGGGTCGGATCAGGACATAGGAAAACGACTCCATTGCGGTGCCGTCGGTTATTGCCTCCGACCCCGGCCTTGGTCGTGATCTCTCGCACCTTGCTTGGCGCTGGGAGCGGAGCAGACGGGTTTGGCACGTAGCCAGCGGAGTCATCCGGGTGGAACACAACGAGGTGAAGCGCGGCCTCGTCCGGCACGTCCGAGGCGCCCGACGGCTCGTGGATTGCCTTCACCTTGCCGCCCACCGACGCAAACGCCTGCGCGACCTTTCGTTCCATTTCCTCGGTGACCATCGAGGAGGCGATGTTGTCGGCCTCCTCGGCCACGACAGCTCGGGCGTTCGCCTCAATCTGGAACCGCCAGCGAACATTGTCGAACGAGAGGTGCCAGGCACTGGCGGAAAGCGCGTTCAATGCCTCGTCGTAAGCCTCCGGGGTGTCACCCGGCCGCAGGCAGCCGAGCAGGTAGTCGCTTCTCCCGGCACCGACCGTCGAAACCTGTTCAAGTGAGTGGAGGAACACACAGGTCGCTGCCCGCGTCGCGTAGGGCTTCCCACCGAAGCGCGCTTGGTCGACCTCCGCCGCGTGTGCCTTCGGTCCGGAGATGTCGACAGCAGCAACTTGCTTGAACCGCTCCTTCTGAAGACGTTCGGTGAGTTCGTAGAGAACCTTTTCGGCGTCAAGTGGCAGGTCCGCGATGTTCAGCATCACGGTGTCGCTCTTCGAGTCCCACACATGGTGGATTGCAGCAGCGAGCAGCCTGAGTGCACCACGGGCACGCTGGAACGTTGGGATGGTGGCGATGCGCGAGTCCAGAACTCGGACCAGTTCCGGATGAAATGGGTAGCCAGCTGCGACCTTCGCTCCATAGGTCACTGGCTGGGCAGCACCCGAAGGGAGAGCTTCCCCGGCTGCCACCAGCGATTCGTAGAGCACCTGGTACTCGGTGCCCGCGGCCGTGGCCGCACCTTCGTCGATCGAATCGAACAGGCGACGACGCAAGATTGCGGCGATCTCGTCATCCTTTGCGGGGATCAGGACGGCCTCCTGCCGCGCCAGAATGCTGCCAGCCTCGCCCACCGTCGAGTCAAGCAACGACTGGACCTGATCGGTCTCCTTGCCGTATGCGTCCTTCTCCGTCGCGAGCGTTACTACCACGACGAGGCGACTGCCCTTCTCAGAAGCAACTTCGAAAAGCGATTTCAGGAACGCTGGCAGCGAACTGGCAAGCGCCTTCACACTCTCCGACCCCGCTGTGGAGAGAACTCTCAGGTACTGGGCGATCTCGTCGACGATGATGACGGTCGGCTTACCGCCGAGCATCTTCTTGATGGTCCCAGTCCCGGGGGCGGTCCGCTCGTCGTCGGACTTCTGGACTTCGGCCCATGCGTCCGGCCCAAGCTGAGCTCCAATGGCGCCCCACAACGTGTAGGCGGTCTCCCCGCTGATGTCGACGCCATTGACCGGATCGATCTGTTCACCAACGAGTGCTGCGACTCGCATGTCGCTCGGAAGCACGCCGACATCGAACCCGTCGTCGAAGAACTCGTCAGTCGGGCAATAGCCCTTCGCGACGTGGTAGGCGGCGATCAAGCCGTGCGTCTTGCCACCCCCGAAGGAGGTCTGAAACCGCACGACAGGATTCTCAGCACCAGGGACATCCTGACCAGACAAGCGGCCGAACACACCGGTGAGCAGACGCTTCATTCCCCCGGTGGGGTACGTCAAGGCGAAGAACTTCGCCGGATCGCCGTAGTCGGCATATCCATCTGGATCCGACACGACCTGTTCAAGTCTCGCGGCGAAATCAGCGGCGGCGAAGTGGCCGGCAAGGACATCCTTCCGCGGTTGACATGTGGCGGTGATCGGCTTCAGAACTGCCATGTCAACTGATCCTCATTGTCTGTCAAGCGTCGCTCTTCTGTCTTCATCAATCCCTACCAGATCAACAACGTGCGAACCGACGATGGCGCAGCCAGTCACGGTTGAACACACGCCGTCGCCGGACCAGCTCGAGACGTCTCGGCTCACCGAACACTAGGCGTTCGACGACCCAAGCCGGGCATGCCTCGCTCTGGCAGGTGCCGTTGCCGCCCTCCGGTCGGGTGCAGTGGGTGCGTCGGCGCTCACGGCCGGTCAAGCCCACTCGCAAGCTCGGGGCCAAGCCCTTCGGGTTGACCGGCCGTTCGTCGTCGCCGCATCCCGTAACGACGAACCCGGACTTGCGAAGGAGGAGTCGAGATGTCGGCAAGCGATCTGTTCGAGAAGGTGACCGCCGATCTGGTGGCGGCGATCGAGGAAGGGGCGAGCGGCTGGCGGATGCCTTGGCACCATCTCGCCGCAGGCGGTACGCCGCGGAGCATCGACGGGCGGCCCTATCGCGGATGGAACGCGCTCGTCCTGGCGATGACTGCGGCCGATCGCGGATGGTCCTCGACGTGGGGCACCTATCGAGGCTGGCAGCGGCACAACGGCCAGGTTCGCCGCGGCGAGCGTGGGACGCAGGTCGTCCTGTGGAAGCCAACCGAGCGCCAGGACCAGAAGACGAGCGACGACGAGACCGGTCGCCCGAGTCGCTCGCTGCTGGCTCGCACGTTCACCGTCTTCGCGGCCCAACAGGTCGAGGGCGGCGAGCGCGTCATCGCCCCGCGCATCGAGCGGTCTGAGAGCGAACGCCTGGCCGCTGCAGACGCCTACTTCACGGCGGTCGGCTCGCGAGTGCTGCTCGGCGGAGACCGGGCGTGCTACGTCCCATCTCTCGACCAGATTCACCTTCCGGCGTTCGAGCAGTTCGGCCGACCGAGTGACTTCTACTCAACGTCGGCACACGAGCACACCCACTGGAGCGGGCACGCCGACCGCCTCGGGCGAGACCTCTCCGGCAGGTTCGGCGACCATGCCTACGGTGCCGAGGAGCTCATCGCAGAGTTGGGCGCGGCCTTCTGGTGTGCACAGTTCGAACTCGGCCAAGTGACACGCGAAGACCACGCCGCCTACCTCGGCGACTGGCTGGCGCTCCTGCAGAGCGACTCACGGGCACTCGTCGCCGCCTGCGGACATGCTCAGCGAGCGGTCGACCATCTGAACACCCTCGCTGGCTGGTCGCCGCCCAGCGGTTCGGCCGACGAGCCGGTTGAGGTCGCAGCGTGAGAATCGCCGATGCGGTGAAGGAGGTCCGCCGCCTCATCTGGGCGGTGGACCTCGACCACCGACAGATCATCGCCATCGCGGTCGTCTGCGATGCGCTGGACGGACACCGAATCGCGCCGGTCCCAGGCGAGGTGTCGGACCAGGTAACGCCAAGCGAGTGAGTGGTGCGGTGGGCGGTCGAGTGAGTGGTGTGCCTCACCGTCGGCACGCCTGCCGCTCGTGCCGTTGCCGCCCTTCGGGCGGGTGCGGTGGGTGCGTCGCTGCTCCCACCCCGTCAAGCCCACTCGCAAGCTCGGGGCCAAGCCCTTCGGGTTGACGGGGTGCTCGCGAGCGGCTCCACCCGTACGAGCAAGCCCGCCCACTCAACGGGCGGGTCGCCGGTCGGAGCGGTCGAGTCTTGGGGAAGCACTCGGCCGCTCCGCTCGGACACCCGAATTCCCGAGGAGCTCACGATGAACGAAACGACCCGACCGACCAGCGTGCGAGTGATCGCCGACCACAGCGACGGCCCTCACCGCACGGACAGCGACGACATCTGGTGGTGGCTCCCCGTCCTGGGGCCGACCGCGACGGTCCTCGCCTACTTGCTCGCCCGCTACGCCGCCTACAACGAGACCTGCTGGGACACCACGGTGCTCGCCAGATCGGTTGGCCTCGCAGGCAACCGGTGCAAGCTGTGGGCCAGTCTGGAGCGACTCAGCCAGTTCCACGTGGCCACCTTCGTCGCCACCGACGTGGTGACGGTCCGCCTGAACCTGCCGTCGCTCACCGAGCGACAACTCGCCTGCCTCCCCGAATGCCTGGCGATGGCCTACCAGCCACCAGCCTGACCGCGCGACGGAGGCGAGCAGCACCCTCGCTGCTCGCTTCGCTCGCCGTGGCGGTGACGTTGCCGCCCTCCGGGCGGGTGCGGTGGGCGCGTCGCCGCTCACGACCGGTCAAGCCCACTCGCAAGCTCGGGGCCGAGCCCTTCGGGTTGACCGGCCGTTCGTCGGCGACGCCACCCGTAACGACGAACCCGGCACCTCAGCGGGGCGAACGACAGGAGCAACCACATGGACCCGACCACCGCCATACGCGTCATGCGCGACGCCGACGCCGAACCCGATGATCGAATCGACGCAGCCCGAGACCTGCTCGCTTGGCTTCACGCCGGCGGCTTCACGCCCGAAAGGGAAGATCGAACGACGCTTCTCAACGAGGCGGGCCGGCTCGCTCGACCGGTGTTCGAGGTCTCTCCCGATCACCACCTCGAGGCCGCCTACGACGACCGCTTCGCCGACGACGAGGTGTGGTCATGATCGTCGACCCGTCGACTGTTGTGATCACAGCGCTTGTCGTCGCTTGGGCCGACGACGCGATCGAGCGGCAGGCGTGGTTGGCCGAGTGCCTCGCCCGCCACGACAATGGCGACTGGGGCGACCTCGATCACGACGACCAAACAGCCAATCAACTTGCGCTCCGCAGGCACGAAGGTCGAATCCTGTCGCGCTTCGTGGTCCCAGATTCACTGGCCGCCGACAGCGACGAAGAAGCCGTGTGGATCATCACCGATGATCTCGAAGAGCCCGACAGCCCGACGACCATTCTCTGGCCCAGCGACTACTGACCGGGACCAACTACTCGGGCTGAAGCACATGCAGCAGCAACTGCGGCACCGCCACCATTGCCTCGTCGAGCACCGCTTCCAAAGCGACAGCGTCATCGTTCTGATCGATGCGAAGCGAACGCAGCCAGGAGGCAGGCTCGTACCGGGCGAGCATTGAAGTTGCAAAGAGCACCGCCCAGCACGCCACAAGTGGATGCAATGGCCGATCATTGCCCGCCAGCGCCGGGGAGACCCAACACTCGCCGTTTGCACGGAGCTGACACATGCGCATGATGCGCTCCCGCCGGTGATAGTCGAAGGTTCCGTCGGCCTGCCACATCAGGCGTACGCCCTTTACACCCGCCTCGTCGAATCCGATCGTCACCGGGCGATCGTCGGCGCCCGGGACCTCGAATCCGATCATCGTGGGGTAGTCGGCCAGATCGGCTTGAAGAGCATCCCGCTGCTCGGAGACGGGGAGAACGCCAAACTCGCGACGGAGCCCGTACACCATCGCGCCCGCAACTGAAGTCGACGTTGAGTCGACTACCGGCCCGCCGAAGGTCTCCGCAAGCTGATACCGCTCGCGCGCGATCCTCAGTGCTGGTGCGCCGCCAGCGCTGATGGGCATCGAACCGACTACCTCCGGCAGCGACGCACAAAGGTCGCCGAGCCTCACCTCGGTCGGTAGGGACGGCGACTTCAAGATGTCGGCCACCCTCTTGAAGGCACCCTGCTTCTGGTCCTTCAGCTCAATGTCCCACGGAACCCCATCCAGATTGCTGGCGCCGATCCCATGTCCACGAAGCACCCAATCGTCGAGCGCGATTGCTGCCGCCACTGCGCGGCCGCCCTGGCTCAGGGCGTAGAAGAGCGGAAGCGGACGAGCCTCGTAGCCCACACTGGCCGCCGCTTCGAAGAGCTGCTCGCACTGCTCGAGCGCAGCGCTGAACGTCTCCGTACGTTCGCCCAGGCCACCTACGCCGGGCGGACGAGCGCGGAGGGCTCGAAGCTGTCGCCAGGTTGCGCGAGCAGTTGTCGAGTCGAATCGAAGCATGTCGAAAGCGTACGGGAGGTCGGACTACGTGCTCGCTCGGTCGTGGCTGCGGGATCGCCTCTCGCCGAGTTCGAGCCGGCGGCGGCCCGAGGGGCGATCTTCTTGCACATGATCCGGGACGCGGGGTTATCCGGGGTGGGGTCGGCTGGGTCGTGCCCGGCGCGGTGTTTGTGTCGCGCAGTCCCGGATAATCACAGGGCCTCGAGGAACGCGAGGAGGGAGTCGGGCGGGCGGTAGCGGCCGGGCGTTGTGGTCAACGGCGCGGTTCGGGCGAGCGCGCGTTCTTTGATCGTGAGGTCGCCGTGGAGGTAGATCTGAGTCGTCTGGGTGTGCTCGTGGCCGAGCCACATGGCGATCACGGTCGTGTCGACGCCGGCAGCGAGCAAGGTCATCGCGGCGGTGTGCCGCAGGGTGTGTGGTGTGACCTTGGCGAGCGTCCAACCCGGGTGGTGTTGGCGGGCGGTGGCGACGTGACGATCGACGAGATCACCGACGGAGTCGGGGTCGAGCGGACCACCGCGGCGGGTCGGGAACAAGTGCTGGTCGGCGTTGTCGCCGAGCTCGTTGATCCAGACGCGCAGCACGCTGACGGTGTGGCGGGTGAGCGGGGTGCAGCGTTGCTTGCGGCCTTTGCCGAAGCAGCGGGCGTGGGCGCCGACGCCGAGCACGACGTCGCCGCGGCGCAGCCCGCAGAGCTCCGAGACGCGCAGCCCGGTCTGGATCGCGGTCACGAGCAGGGCGTGGTCGCGGCGGCCGAGCCATGTGTCGCGGTCCGGCGCGGCGATCAGGGCGTCGACTTCGGCTGGGGCGAGGTAGGACACGACGGGGTGTGGGGCGCGTTTGTCGGGGATCGCGAGGACGCGTTGGATCAGCGCGGCGTGGGCGGGTTCGCGGTAGGAGGCGTAGCGGAACATCGAGCGGATCGCGGCGAGGCGGGCGTTGCGGGTCCGCACGGTGTTGCCACGTTCGTGTTCGAGATGGTCGAGGAAGCGGCTGATCAACGCGGCGTCGACATCGGCGAGGTCGAGCTGCGACGGCGCCTTGCCGGTCTCGCTGTGGGCGTAGGTGAGCAGCAGCCGGAACGTGTCGCGGTAGGCGCGCACTGTGTGCGCGCTGGCGTGCAGCTGGCGGTGGAGTCGTTCGCTGAAGAACCCCTCCAGGATCGGCGCGAGCGCGCTCACCGGTCCGCTCCGTCGTGGTCGGTGCGGTGTTCGAGGCGTTGGGCGGCGAGCGCCATCAGCTCGGGAGCGGCGGACAAATACCAGTAGGTGGAAGCCGGCTCGACGTGGCCGAGGTAGGTGGACAGGCGCGGCAGCATGGCTTGCACGTCGAGGCCGTCGCGATACCAGCCCAGCAGTGTCCTCACCGCGAAGCTGTGGCGGAGGTCGTGAGCGCGGGGCCGGTGTCCCGCGGCGGTGGTGATCCCGGTCGAGTCCAACAACTCCGAGAACGTCACGTTGAACCGGCCGTAGCGGACACGTCGGCGGTCGGGACCGACGAACATCGCCGGCGTCGGCAGGTCCGCTGGGAGTTGCCGACGGTAGAGGTCGAGCGCCGTGATGGTGCTCGGTGCGAGCGGGACCAGGCGGGACTTGCCGAACTTGGCCAGCCAGACCGTCAACACACCCGTCTCCGGGTCAACGTCGGCGGTGTCCAGACGGAGCACCTCGCCGATCCGCATGCCCGTCGCCCACAGCAACCCGATGATCGTCTCGACCGTCACGTTCCACGGTGACCGGTCCACGTTCCGAGCGGCGGTCATCAACACGGTGATCTCGGCTTCGGAGTACAGGTGTGGGATCGCGCGTCGGACACGGCTCGGCAGCACCCCGGCCGGTGGGACCTCGTGGGCAGGGTCGAGTGCTTGGAGGTAGCGGGCGAACCCGCGGATCGCCGCCAACCGCTTGGCACCGTTGCCGCCATTCGGTGTCGCCGCGGCCCACTCAACCGCCACCGCAACGGTGAGCGTGTCGATCCCGCGGGCGTCGAGGTGAGCGACGAAGCGGGCCAGCAGACGGCCGTCGTCGTCGAGGCGGTAGCCGACGGCGCGGCGCACCGCCAGATAGTCGCCGAGCGCGGTCTCGAACGGGCTCATGATCCGCTCCCGGGCCACGGCTGAGCGACCATCGCCAGCGCGGTCGTGTCGACCCTGGCGTAGATCGCCGTGGTCGCCAGTTTCCCGATGCCGCAGCAGCTGGCCGATCTCGGGCAGCGCGGCGCCGCGCCGCAGCAAGTCGACCGCGAGCGTGTGCCGGAGACGATGCGAGCACAAGTCCGGCAGCCCGACCCGGACACACCCGCGGCGGATCGCTGCCAGCACCGTCGATCTCTGCATTGGCCCGGGCGGATCGATCCGCAAGAACAACTGCCGCCACCGATCCTCGGCACCGCGCAGCACGAGATACGCGGCGACGGCCTCGCCGCCATCGACCGGCAACGGCAGCGGGTCACGCCAGCCGCCCTTGCTGCGCACCAGCAGCTCCCCGCGTCGCCAATCGACATCGTCGAGCTTCATGTCGATCACCTCGCCCAACCGCAACCCGAGCCGCGACATCAACGTCACGATCGCGAAGTCCCGCGCCCCCGCGACCGTCGCCCGGTCCAAGCCGGCCAGGATCTGGGCTGGCGCTCCCGGAACCGTCGTGCGAGGCAGCGTCGACACCCGGCCGCGTGCCAGCCACGGGGTCGCCTGCGCGAGCGGTGTCGCGATCAGACCGACCGCGTAGAAGTAGCGCAGCAGGGCTCGGACGCCGACCACGATCGTGTTCACCGAACTCGCCCGGCGACCCTCGCTGACTGCCACGACGAACCGTGCCACGTCGCCCGCCGTCAACGACTCGATCCGGGCGACATCGTCGCCGCACGCCGCCAACACGAACAGTCGAGCGTTCCACAAGTACGTGGCGACCGTGGTCGGGCGCAGCCCGCGCTCGACGATCAGATACTCGCGATAGCGATCCAACAACGCGCCGACCGGCGCGGGCACCTCGACACACGAGACCACCGACATGACACCCTCCTCGTCCGAGCAGGGACCACCCCCGCCCGGCGAGGAACCTTCACACCGGCGCCGTGTCGGATTATCCGGGACACCGCGTCACCGAGGCGCTGTCCGACCAGCGCCCGAACCGCCACACCCCGGATAACCCCGCGTCCCGGATCATGTGAGTTATCAGGGCTCCCGGATAATGCACAGATAATCACCCAAGGGTGGACCGGCATGTCCGTTGTGGTCGTGCTCTCGATTGCCAAGCTCCGCGTGGGGCAGGAGGCGTACCACCTGTCGGGCGTCGCACAGTCGCTCGACGCTTACTACACGGGTGCTGGCGAGGCGAACGGTGTGTGGGTGGGCGGCGGCGCGCGGCGGCTGGGTCTCGACGGTGAGGTCGTCGCCGAGGATCTTCAGGCGGTTCTCGCCGGCCTGGCTCCGGGAGTCGGCGGCCTGACACCCAACGGAGATCGGCAGCACCCGCACCCCCACCGCGTTCCGGGCTTCGACCTCACGTTCAAGGCGCCGAAATCCGCCTCGGTGCTCTACGCCGTCTCGGACGACCCACGGGTGCAAGGGGCGATCATCGATGCGGGCGAGGCAGCGATGACCGCTGCCATCGGCTGGATCGAGCGAGAGGCGATCCGCGTCCGGCGCGGCTCGCACAACCAGGCGTGGCTTGCTGCGCACGCCGATGAGCCAGGTGCTGGGCCTCGCCAGCTGCCCACGTCGGGAGTCGTCGCCGCGTCGTTTCGTCACCGCACGTCCCGTGCGGGTGATCCGCTGCTGCATTGGCACACACTCGTCGCCAACCTCGCCGAGGGCACCGACGGGAAGTGGTCGGCGTTCACCCACCCCGACCTCTACCGGCATGTTCGGGCCGCCGGCGAGGTCTTCCAGGCGGTGTACCGCACCGAACTGTCGCACTCACTCGGCGTCGAGTGGCGACCCGGCCGGCATGTGCCGGAGATCGCCGGAGTCCCGCAGCAGCTGATCGACACCTTCTCGAAGCGCACCACTGAAGTTGACGCCTGGCTCGCTGCGACGGGCACGCCCGACACGCCGGAGGGCCGACAGGAGGCGGTGCTCGCGACCAGGAGACACAAGCGCGAACTCGAAGGGCACCGCTTCGACGAGGCCTGGAAGATCGAGGCCGACGCTGCGGGATGGGGTCCAGCGGAGGCTGAACGGCTGGTGGGCTGGTACTACGCGCGCGCCGCACCGACTTTCGACGAGGTCTGGCGGCTCGACAGCGTCGTGTTCAACGAACTCGGCAACCCCGAGCACATCGAGCGAGTCGTGGATCCCGAGGAGTGGATCGAGCACGTGCTCCGTGTGGATCTGACGAGCGATCGTTCGACCCTCACCGAGCCCGACCTCGTTCGAGCCATCGCGGCTCGTCAGGGCCAGGGGGCGACGATGGAGACCCTGGAGCGGATCTCGGCTCGGGTGCTCTCCTCCCCTCAGGTTGTCCCCGTCGAAGCAGGCCGTGACGGCGTGCAGCGGTGGACGAGCCGCGAACTGTTGGACGTCGAGAGGCACTTCATCCGCGCACTTGACGCTCGGGACTCCGGAGCCGCCGTGCCGACGGATCGGATTGCTTCAACGCTCGCGAGCTTCGAGACGCTCGGAGTCGACCAGGAGGCTGCGGTGCGCGAGATAGCTGCGGCCGACAGTCACGTGATCGTGCTCGTCGGGCCCGCAGGTACGGGCAAGACCTTCACGATCGATGCAGTGCGCATCGCCTTCGAGAGCGCCGGCTGGCTCGTGCACGGAGCCGCGCCGTCGGCACGCGCTGCCCTCGAACTGGCAGGCGGAGCGCACGTCCCATCCAGCACCCTCCACTCACTGCTGCACGCATGGGACCGCCAACACGACACACCCACCCCTCGGTCGCTTCTCGTCATCGACGAGGCGGGGATGGCCGACACTCGAACACTCCAGGCCACCGTCACTCGCCAAGTGGAGGCTGGGGGACGAGTGCTGCTCGTCGGCGACCACCACCAGCTGCCTGAGGTCGGAGCTGGCGGCGGCTTCGCATACGCCGCGACCCACTCGCCCACAGTCGCCGAGCTCACGGTGAATCGGCGCCAACGGCACGAGTGGGAACAGGCGGCACTGGAGCAGATCCGGACCGGCAGCGTGGCGCAAGCAGTCGAGGCCTACGTCGCGAATGACCGTGTCGTCGTCACGGAGACCCACGACGACATGATCGCCAGCGCCGTCGATCGATGGTTCGCAGCCCGAGCGGAGGGTCTCGACCCCGTCCTGCTCGCTGGCACGAATCAGACGGTCGATCGCCTGAACGCCGCCGTCATCAAGCGGCTCGTCGAGATCGGCGAGCTGACCGACGACTCGTCAGGATTCGGACCCCACTCCTTCCGTCTCGGCGAGCGCGTCGTCGTCCGGCGGAACAGCACAGAACGAACGGTCGACGGAGACCTCCACGACATCGCCAACGGCCAGGCGGGCGTCGTCACTGCAATCGAGGACACGCAGATCACGGTCCGGTTCGATGCCGGCAAGGAGGTCACGCTGACGGATCGCTACCTCCGCCGCGGGGGTGCCCTCACGCACGCCTACGCACTCACCACACACCGCGCCCAAGGAGGCACGTGGGACCTCGCCATCGCCGTCGGAGCGGACGGCCTGTACCGAGAGGGCGCCTACGTCGAGCTGTCACGCGGTAGACACGAGAACTGGATCATCCTCACCGACCCGGAAGCCGCCGAGCTCCACCGCCAATCGACCGCCGAGATCCAACGCCACGACAGCGACCTGGCGCCCGGCTGGGATCGCGCTGGCGATGTCGAAGAGGACCTCGTGGAACGAGTCAGCCGATCCCACGCCAAGCAGCTCGCCCACAGCCTCGACCCCGACCTCGAGCGCATCGATCACCTTGCGAGGCTCTGGTCCCTCAGTGCACTCGAGGAACGACGAGACGCTGCAGTCGCAGCCGAGCTGAGCGCAACCAACCGGCTGGGGCACAACGCACTCGACCTTCTCGAACAACTCACTCACGTGGAGACGATTGGTCGTCACATGTCGATCGGCGCCACGTTCAGCCCCGGCGACCGACACAACCTCGGAACCGTGATCTCTTTCGACGACACCGTCGGGACCGCAACGCTCCACTTCGTCGCCGAGAGCGGACGGGAGGCCACCAGAGCGTTCGATTGGTCAGACCTTCGCATCGTCGAAGCACACACTCCTGATCCCCGACCACTCACTCCGGCTGCGGAGGAGCACCTCGCTGCCCGTCGCGCCGAGGCCGCCCTGCTGATGGGGCAGTGGGACGACCACGTCCGGTCGCGCGGTGTCGAGCCGGGCGACGCACGAGTCTTCGGGCGAGCCGTGCAACAACATGAAGAGGGTGCGGCCAATGCACTTGCGGCGGATCGGCCGACCTGGCTCACGCAGCTCCTCGGTCGTCGCCCACTCGACGTCGTCGGCGCCGTCACGTGGGACGACGCCGTCAAGGCGATCGCACGGTGGCGATCGGGTCATGAGCTATCCGACGCTGTCGATGGGCTCGGCCTCCGGCCGGAAGTCGGCCCCGCCGAGACCGAGTGGGAGCAACTGCAGGAGCACCTCGCCTTCACTCGGACGTGGCTCGCAACGACCGATCGGCTGGAGGCCCAGGCGCTTCAGGCTCCAGCCCCGGACGAACTCCTCGGCCGCCGAGCGGAACTGCAGGAGATCCTGGACGCTGCGCCAGCCGATTGGCGGCACGTCATCACCGACCTCGCCGCCGGCCAACTCACGCTCGACGACACGGCCGAACTGCTCCGTGACGCCCTCCATGGCCAGACCGAGCGGCGCACCTGGATCCTCGAGCACTGGCCCCACGTCGTTGAGCTGCAAGAGATCGATCGCGAGCTGGCGGGCGATCGCCTCTTGGATCGCAATCGTGGTCACGAGATCGACTCGTTCGATCTCGAGCTCTAGCTTGCGACGGGCCCCGTGTTCGTCATCGCGGCGGCGAGTGTCGACCCGCACCACGAGACGGCCCGCGTGCGTAGTGTGCTCTGGATCCGACCTATGGTCCACTTTGCCACCGAGTGCGTGGGCACGCGGTCGGAACCAAGGCAAGGCGCGAGACGCTTGCGGACAACTCGATGTCAGGCGCGTGCCAACGAGGAGAAGTGGCTTGAAGACCGTCTTTGCTGTGCAGTGCAACTTCACCGACGCCGGTTCTACGACCGCCGAAGCGGCTTGGGCAGTCATCTCGAGTTGGCTCGGCAGCACTCATCCAGATGCTGATGACGTCAACGCCATGTTGGGCAGCGAATCCGGAGAGCTGACCCTTCACGAAAGGGAGTTGGTGCGCTGGGGCATCGTCCAAAGCGCTGGGGCCTCCGTGCGGCGTCTGGAGCACGTCATCCCGCCAACCCCCGCCTCGCCGGCGGGATGGCTGACTCGAATCTGGGTCTGCTGTTCGGACGACCGAACGTGGAGCATCGTCCGGGCCGGTCCCGGTAGTCCGGTCGGCGTTGTCACCTCGAACAACTTCGAAGCCCGACGGCCACGCGTGGTCGGTGATTGGATCAATGGCCTGCACGTGGCCCGCGACGGACTGCGCATCGGTGACGGCGCATTGAACTGGGGGCTTGGGGACCGTGATGTGCTGCTGCGCCTGCTGCTCGACCCGGAACGAACGTTGCCTGTCGTAGCTGTTTCGAAAGCACTGGTGGATGGTCGGACCGAGGTGCTGCTCGACGTCCGCCAGTTGGCTCGGGACCTTGGAGGCAATGCACACACCGTTGTGTTGGACAGAGCCCTCAGCTGGAACGTCACCGAAACTCTCGGCCAGCCTCTGAGCGCATTCAACGGAGCCGCGCGCATTTGGTGGCCCGGGTTGTCGGTCGACGACGATCCGGCACGACACCCCCTCTTGATGCCGGACCGAATCGCCTCCAGCCCGGACAGGGCACGACTGCAACTGACGCGACGGGTGTGGTCCGCCGCAGTCGACGCCATTCCTCCGCCCCTGTTGGAGCGCCAGCTGATCACAGCGAGGGACAAGCGCGCGACCGATGACCGCATTGCAAGCTTCAAGACAGCGAACAGCCAGGACGTCGACGCAGTCTTGGCTGAGTGGCAACGGGAACTTGACGAGGGCCGGCGGCTTCAGGAGGTGATCGCCGAGCTCGAGGCACAAGTCGACGAACTCTCGGACGCGCTTCGCTCAGCGAGGGTGGGGACGGACTCGGCCCGGGAAGACGAGCTTCCCGAAGTCGAGTCCGTCGAGGAAGCAGTGAGGCTCGCCGCGACCGAATCCACCAACGTCGTATACCTGCCGACGGCCTTCGAGGCTGCACGCGCTTCGCAGTACCCGGACCCCCAACAGGTGCTCCTCGATCTACGGGCGCTGAACCGTGTCGCCGCACGTTGGGCAGCTGGAACGTTGCGTGGTGACTTTCGCGTTGGCTTCTCAGAAGAGGCGGTTCGCTTCATGCCGGGGATCAGCCAGACGGCAGAAACCAAGTACCGCTCGGACTACGAAATCAGAATCGGCGACCAGAAGGTGTTGATGGGTCCGCACCTCCGGCGTGGCACAGGTTCTCCTGCCGAGATCCTTCGCGTCTACTGGTACGTGGACGATGCGACCAAACAGATCTTCGTAGGACACGTCGGTCGAAAGCTGCGGGATCAGTCCAACCCCTGACAGGCATCCCCGAGTTCTTGGCCCGGGCGTTTCGTGTGGACGGGTCTGGGGAAGAGCCGTCGCCGACGCAGGGACGGTGCAGCCGCGTCACTCGAGTCGACTGCGAAACAGGTGAGAGGAGGCCCTACCGAGTCGAAGGGTGACCTCGCCAAGGTGGCTAGGAGTCTGCGGAGTGGAGACGACTGCCGACTTCCACCTCTAACAACTCGCGGACAGTGCGCAGCGTACCGATATCTGCACGCGTCAGGAGAGACACCACTAAGCCGAGTTCGACCGCCCGATCGGGCGAAGGGCCGCTGTCGTATTCAGAGTCGCCGAAGCTCCACTCCTTGTCGAACATCGAGTTGCGGTCCTCAGGTTCGCTTCGCCGCGCTTCGCGGATGCGACTCTTGAACTCAACGATGACAGGCTCGAGATCGTGCGGGTCGATCACCACCAGGTCCGGTCGGTCACCGCCAGGCATCAAGCCTTCGACCTCACCGTCAGCACCGTAGGTGTCCAGGAAGCTGCGCATTTGCCCGAGGGCGGGGGTTCGTTTGCCCGCCTCGATGAGGCGCAGGTACTCCGAGGAGAACCCGAGTCTGCTGGCGGCATCCGCCCGGGACAGACCGGCGTGCTTTCGCAGGCGTTCAAGAAGTTCGCCGAACCGACGATTGTCTGGCTCGAGACCGGGGCCAACCCTCAGGTCCACGAACGGAGGTCTTTCGGACATCACCCGAAGCCGGGTCTCGGTCGGCTCGTCATTTGCCACAGCCCTCACTGTAGCCCAACAAGTGAGTAGTTGGAACTAGTTGTGGTTGCGTAAGGGGCCTTCTATGATGCAACAAGTCACAACAACTGAGCAGCGAGGAGCACGCAAGATGGAAGAGCACACGAACGGCGACGACCGCAACGAGTTCGACGCCCCGATGGAGAACGCGACGGTGGGGGCGAGGCCGACACGATGGAAGCGGACCGCCAAACAAGTCGCCGGCGGGGTAGCCATCGCAGGCGCGGCGGTCGCAGTAACGCTCGTTGCCACACGCCGGGAAGCACAGCGACAGAACCTCATCGCGTTCCTGCGGGGTCAGGTCGATGGACTGAAGCAGGGTGGCTGGCTGGACGGGTGGACCGCAGCTGAAAAGTGGTACGCCGAGCTCGGCCTTGGGGATCTGGCCGAGGCGCTCGCCCAGCAGCCGGCGTACCTCTGAGAAGGTTCGCGATTCGCCGGAGGACCTAGTGCTATCCGATAGGGGCGAATGGACGATCGTCGTTGTAGGCAGCCGCCATTCCCTCCAGCCAGCTGCGTAGCGCACCGTCGATGACAGCTGGCAGATCATGGCCGTCCGGCGTGCCAGCTGGTGGCACAGTTCGCAGAAGCAGCTCCATTGCAGTGCGCATGGGGTCCGAGTCACTCCACGGAGGTTGGTACCTCTCGCGACCCGCCTCAGTGCGAGAGTCCTCATCCTCGACCCACCAACGCACGGCCTCGGCTAGCGCGTCCCACACGGTGAGTCCCGGCCGGTGGGTAGCGCCGAGGTACTCAACGGCTGCGACCACCTCGAGCCACATCGCGCTGTCCGCGACGTTTGGTGCCGCGTCGCTCACAGGTCCACTCCCAAATCTGTGATGGAACCCGCGTCGACCAGTTCGCGCATGTCGTCGCACGAAGCGAGCTCGACGACCGCACGCTGCTCCCCAACCAACACCTGGTTGATGAGCTGCCCATCGGCGCGCAGCACCCCCGATGCAAGCTCGTAGGTGGCATCGACGTCGTGGTCACATCGGAGGTGGATCGTCTCGATCGCACGGTCCAGCGGAACTGACGCGCTGGCAAGGGCGCGAGCGGTCTCGTTGGGGTCGAGCCCGTAGCGCTCCGACAGGGCTGCAAGGTCCTCCGGGGTCGCTCGACGCGCCGACAAGGCGAACGCGCTCGGAGCGTCATCCACCAGCGCCACGACACCAGCAACGAACGCCTGTGGAGTCGGTGCGTGCGCGGCAATGTGAGCCACCGCTTCTCCGACGGTGTAACCGGCCTCGACGAGCGACGGACCCACTCGTTCCCATGTGCTCTCTCGCGAGTCGAGACTGCGCAGAGTCTCTCGCGGCGCCGCAGCGAGCAGTTCGGTCGGCGTGCAGCCAGCGGTTCGTAGCTCCTCGACAGTCGCACCGAGCGAAGCCGCGACGTCCAGCCGATCAGCGCCCCACCCATCATGGATCCTCGCAATCGCCTCGGGCACACCCAGTCCGATCGCAGGGACAAGCCGGACGGCCTCGTCCACGGGCACGTTCTCGGCCCGCAGCACCTCAAGGATCGTGCGCGCCGCGAGCACGCCGGTGGCGACCAGCGCGTCGACGAGTTCGACGGGATCTGCGGTCGTCGCAAGCGACTGCCGGTCGATGTCGGACAGCCGGTGGCCAACGACTCCGACCACCTTCGAACGGTCCCAGCAGTCGCTCGTGGCGAGTTCGGCAACGAAGCGGTCGGCGCGGTCCGGTGCGTAGGTGGAGAGGTCGGCCAGAGCTCCCGCGACCAAAGAATCGGCCGCTTCCTTGGCAGATTCGACGGAGGCACTCAGTGGGCCCTGTCGCAGCACACCATCCACCGTCGCCCACGTCTGCCATCGACCGCCGGGACCCGGTGCAACGACTGCAGCGACTCGATCGTCGATCACCCGCTGCAACGTTCGCTCGTCACGCGCTCCCGGCATCGGCCTCCACGCGAGCGACGCGCCCACCACCCGGGACTCACCCGCCGCCTCGACGGCGTGGGCGACTTCTGGGAAGCGATCCCGAAGCGCTTGACGGGCGGACTCCTTCCCATCGGGAAGCGAGTCCGCCGCACCCTCGTACACGAGGCCGTGGTGAGCACCGCGTCCAGTTGTCTCGAGCCTCCACATCGCCCCTTGGCGGGTCTCGTAGACAGCCAGGTATGAGCGCTCATTGACCCGAAGAAACGAACCGACGCCGGCGGCACCGGCAACACCCCTCGACAACCACTCCGCTCGCGAGTACGGACCAGCCTCGATCCACACGCCCAGCGGCAGTGCTCGAAGGTCCGCTGGCGCGAGGTAGTTCCGCCGGCCGGGAGCCACCTCACGATCGTCGACCAGCTCGTGGCGAGGGACGGACGATTGCGCTAGGTCGACGCCCAGGCCGTGCGACACACCGTCCAGCACAACCCCAGCGGCGCGGCGCACATCGACGAGTGTTCGCCACTTCTCTCGCGCTGATGACTCCGCCGGATCGAACGCTGGCATCGCGCCGGACGCGAAGCCAAGTCGGTCCGCAACGAGCCACCCGGCCTGCGCCGCCAGGTCCTCCGGCAGCCTCCCCCTTCCCGGCCCGTGCGTCACCCTCGCGGCCAGCGACGCCAACTGCACCTCAGGGTCATTCACCTTCCGAGGGGTCCGACCCAACACTCGCCCGGACGCCACCCGGACGACTTCAAGCCAGTCGGCCGGCGACAACCTCGGCGCGGCGACCTGGCTCATCGTCGACGGATGGGGCCGACGAGCAAGTTGTTCGAGCGCGAACACCGGTTCCCAGCGCAGCGAGCGAGCCATCGACTCCGTCGATGCGCCGGCACGGGAGCGCTCGCTGGCGGTTGGGCCGTCGGCCAAGACGGGGACCCGAACCGGGAGGCCGTGCTCGCCTGCCCGCACCGCGCAGTTCCTCCCGGGTTCGATGGACGCCACCCGTTCCCACGTCGACGCGCCAGCCACTGGACCAGCGACCCCGTACGAGGCGAGCAGTACCTGATTCCTCGCCGAGTAGTCGACCCACTGGCCGCACCGCTCCAGCGTCGATGCCCACGCCTCCGGCGACCGGAGCGACTGCCGCGCCCACGAGTCGAGGTGCTGCAACATCGGCCGAGGATCTTCCTCGTCGAACGAGAACGGCCGAGACACGACTACCACGGGGCTCACCGTGACGGGGACGACACACTCGACCGCTCACTCGACCACGCACTGCCGAGTTCAGGCCACCTTCTCGTGGCCAATCGATTGCCGGAGGATCCTGCGGGCGTAGTTGAGTTGCTGACGCTCGCGCTCCGTTCGGCCTTCGACGTCAATCAGCTGAGCGGCCGTCTTCCATGCGCGATCGACCGCCGCATCGGATCGGCGCAGCGCCAGCATCTGGTCGTACGCCGAGGCGAGGTCGACACGTTCGACGGCGATGTCGGCAGGATCCGGTTCAGCCGCGAGGAGCCGGCGATGCAGCCGGACTGGATCGACGGCGACCGGTTGATGCACACGACGTGCCGGGAGACGCACGCGACCCCAAGCACGATCGAGTAACTGATTCGCCACACGACGGGTCGTCGATCGCAGGATGCCACCTTGGCGCTCCTCACCGATCACGATCGCCAGCTCGGCCAGGAACTCGTCGACCCGATCCGGCCTCCCGGCGCAGCGAGCGAGCACGAACGGGACGAGGGCGGCCAGGATCAACTCACCGGCCACCTCCTGTTGAGTGTCCGCTTCGAGTAGCACTCGCAGAACGTCGTCTGATCGTTGATCCAGTCTGCGGATGGCTACGACGAGCTCCTCGAGGGACTCCGCTCGGTCTAGCCGGCGGCCGCTGCACCACTCATCAGGCAGAGGACGTCGGCGAAGATTCTGAAGGCAGCCATCGAGGGTTCCACAGTCGAACATGGCGGCGACGCTGGAGATCGCCGCACACCCGACCGCACACCCGACCGCTCACGGAGGCATGTCCTCGGTGTTCTGACGGAAAGGAGGTTCGTGACAGCTGAAGGCGATCTAACCTCGGGGAAGCGGTTGTCGCGTGCTCACGGATGGCGCCCGGAGGATCATGGGTCGAAGTAGCCGACGGAAGTGGGAGCGGCGCAATGACCCGATGTGGCAGGGTCTCCAGGCTGAGGCGCGAGGACGGAAAATGTCTCCTCTTCTCGACGTCTACGAGGCGGCATTGTCGAGTCGAGGAATCGAAGGCATCAAGGAAGGTCTCTACTCGCGCCACAACCAGCGCTGGGAGAACATTCAGCGGAACGGCCATGCGAACGCCGCGCAGGTGTTGCCTGTCCTAGGTCCCGCTGGGGTAATCCAACTCGTGGCCGAGCGGGTCGGCGCGAACCGCCTTCGGCTGCCAGCCTCTCCTTACGGGACCCCCATTGACCATCTCTTGTGGGGGGTCGACGGAGTCACTGCAGCTTGCCGACTTCTGCTCACCGGGCAAGCGTTCGGCGCCGCTGCGCTTGCACGTACACAGCTCGAGCGCTGGACCTTCAATTTGGCTCACGGGCTTGGCACCGAATTCGAGTTTCACTCATTGGGGACCGATGAGATGCGCAGCCTGTGGGATGTCCACCACCTTGACGTCGACATCGCTGAGATCTGGAACGACCTCTCGGAGCTGCTGCACGGTCGAGGGCGATACCTGCCCTTGGGCCGGTGGGAGACGCTCGATCTCATGAAGGGGACTGCGCCAAGCGCCTTGAGCGAGCTCACCGGAGCTCTTGGACCAGTCTTGGTTCAGCTCCGGTCCGTGGCGCTAGGTAAAGCACATGAACTGGATATGAGCACTGCGACGGACCTTCTCCGACGGTGGCCCGCGTCGACTGCGTTCGAGGCACCAGTCGATTTCCCCATCGGCGCGTTGTCGAGCGCCGGACTGTGGCCGCTACTCCACAACCATGTCGCCGAAGACCTGACCCTCGTTGCCGTCGTCGCCCCACCTTCTGCACGCCTGTGCGCATCGAGAGATCGCTTCGTCGATGGTGGCGCAGCCCTCTTCACACCGGCTGAGTTGCCGGGCCTCGTGTTAGCTGACCATCGGTATCGAGCGTGGCACTCCGCCGCGAGGAGTTTCGATGCTGAGGCAGCAGAGGTCGGGCCGCTATTCAACCCCGATGTCATCGCCCTCCGGGCCCAACACTTGATTCTGACGGCGGAAGCTGCGGCGCTCACGTCGACGTGGGCGCTGCCACAGGACGGCGCCGATGCGCTCTGGATCGCAGCTTCGGCGGTTCGAAGCGCGTTCTTCCTCTGGTTGGAGGACGATGACCGCGCGCTTGCCTGCGTGCGAACTGGGCTCGAGTCCATCGCGAGAGCTCGCGCATGGCGTACGAAACCGGCTCGGGCACTCAAGATTCGACCGAACGCCATAGCACGAGACTGGTTCGAACTCGCCGGTTGGCGCCGCCTCAGGCTCTTGAACCGAAGCCTTGGAGAGCTGTCCCACTCCATGCCCTCCTCCAGATGGTCAGGCGCGCGTGCCGCCCTCATCGAGGCCATACCACCCCACGAGGAAGGCCAGCCCGCTGCGATCGCACGCGGCGCGGCAGTACGCACGGCGATTGCGCTGCTTGGAGTCGAGACGATCGAGTGGCTGCGCCTGCAGTCCACGACCCTCGCGGATGCTCTCAGCGAGATTCTCGTCGAAGACCAGGGCATCGAGAGCGCCGACGAGGGCCAATGGCTCAATCAGGTCTGGTCCGCGCGGGACCTCGACTTTGGCGACCCCGACTTCTCGTTCGTGTCAAGGGAGGCCGGCCCGATGCGGGACACCCGCTGATCCGCTTAGCCCACAGCGTCGTCAATGAGCCCGTATGGAGGCCGATCGACCGAGCCGGAGAAGCGGGCCACCACGTACTCTTCGGCCACCGACTGAGGCGCGTTGTCTACAACGATGATCTGCGTCCCCTCACCGTCCGGCCCCGCCGCCCAGGCGATCAAGTGCTGATACACGGCGCGCGCAATCGATGACGACTGGAACTCATCGGCTTCCTCTGACTGCGAAGCCAGAAGGCCCTTCTGGGGGCTGTCGATGAGAAGGAGACCGGGATGGGGTCCGCCCGCTTGGCTTGAGAGCTCGAAGATGGACAGATACCAGGCGAGAGAGACAAGGGTTCCAGCGCCCGCCGACCCCAGCCTGCTGTACACAAGATTGCGGACGTGGGGCACGTACCTTGAGTCCACGAACGCATCACTCAGCTTCGGGAAGCGAAACGCGTCGAGCAGGACGGCGAACCGATCGCTTACCAGGGCAACGGCGTCCGCTCTACTGCTTCTCGAGACCTCGGCCTCGACCTGGGCAGCAAGCAAATCTGCGACCTGCTGCCTCAAGCCGCCTAGTTCCACCCTTCGACGATGTGCGCTCTGATGCATCGCCAAGTACCGGCGCTTCTGGTCTCGATCCTGGGCGGCCGCTGAGAGTTCCGCGATCAGCGCGTCGCGTTGGTCGATGAAGGGCGCAAACCGTGCGCGCATCGCTCGATCCAGGGCCAGCTGTCGGCGACGCGCCTCAGCAACTGCATCGGCGTATGTCTGCTCCGCACTGGCCGCGCTCTCGTGCAACTCGGTCAAGAGCTCGGACAGCTCTCGCTGCCGCTGCTTGACTGCGCGAAGCTCCCGGTCGAGGGCGAACTCGCTGCCTCCTGATTCCGGCTCGGATGACAGATGCTGGTGGCAGATCGTGCAGGTGTCGTTCACTTCATCGGGACGTTCCACAGGCTGCAGGCACCATGGGCAGACCGTGATCAACAAGGGGTCGAAAAGCCGGTTGGCCTCCATCGCAAAAGTCAGCTTCTTGACGTCCTGGTCGTACTGCGCGGCGAGTGCAGTCAGTCGTTCGATCTGTGCCGCTGACGTCCGCTGATCGTTCGCCGCGGCGTTCGCAACGCCCGTGGCGGCTTCGTGCGCACGTCGTTGCTCCTCACCGAACGTCGCAACCGCCGACATGCGCTCCTCTACCTCTGCGAGTAATGAGCTAGCGCGCTCCACGGTCGAGTCGATCAGAGCGACCTGCTCATTAAGCACGTCCGCAGCGGGGACCTGTTGCTCCACGAGGAAAGCAACGATCGTGTCCAACTCGGTCTGCCGACGGGCGATCTCGCCCTCAACGCCCTTGATCTCCGAGGCAATCGACACTGCGCGGTTGTCATGCGCATTGAACATCAGGTCGATTACCTGCTCGTGCTTGAGCCGCACGACTGGCACTGAATTCTCTAGCAGCAGGTTGTCGCCGCCGAGATCAGTGTGCCGAACGTGAACCAGTCGCAGGACATCGCGGATGCTCAACCGATCTGAGCCCGAAGAGGCCTTGGTGGGTGCCTCTCGCAGCTGAACGTCCGCCACACCAAGGTGACGGAGCAGGAAGTACGAAAGCGACCCGGGATCACCGGAGGGCGCGATCTTGCACTCACTGCTCAGGTGAGTCCGCTCAAGATCCTCGAGCCTGCACGAGTGCACAACGGCACCCTGCGAGGGGCGCTCAACACAATCACGCTCGACTACGTAGATGACGCCGTCAAGGTCGAGCTCCAGAAGAGCGGTTCGCACACTTCGGCGGATCTCCGAATGATGTGGGAACTCGCTCCCGCCGAGGCAATACGTGATGAACTCCAAGACGCTCGACTTGCCAGTGGATATCTCGCCAGCAATAACCGCCAAGGGCCGGACCTGGTCCTGAGCATCCAAGAAGGACACTTCGTATGAGCGGAGTAGCCCAACCAAGCGAAGGCGTCGAACTCTGATGGTGGTCACAGCAAGCGCCCTTGAAGCTCGTTGTCATACGAGAAGTCAATATCGAGGAGATCGATACGGAACTCATCGACCCGCAGCCACTGTTGCACAAGCCTTGCCAGGCCGGCATTCGAGAGCCCACGCATCTTCGGTCGGATCAAGCTGACACTGAGCCGATAGGCATCCGCATAGAGGGACGTAAATGAGGCGGCTCTTGCGCGTCCAGCCTCCGTCAGCTGGCATGCGACCAATCCGTCGACGGACGCGGTACGAGCAAGACCCCATGCGACCAATGCCCCCAGATCAGACCGAAGCCGGGTACGACGGTTTGCGAATCTCTCCGTCGAGGCCTGGTAGGAGAGGGCCTTCGGATTGAACCCGGCCATGAGGAGCTGCGTTCGCTCGCTGCTCTCGGCCCGGTGAACCAGGTACGGGTTCGCCGAGAAGAACTCCAGATAGCCGATTCGATCGACTGATACCGCCTCGTCAAACTGCTCCAGTAGCAGGAGCAGTTGCCCGCGCCGAAAGGCGGAATGAGTCTCCGGCGGTACAGCGACTGGGTTGAGATCGTCCATTACGGTCTCGACCTATGGTCTGCGGCGATCGAAGAGAAGTGGTCGACCCAGCCGACCTGCCCGTCCTCGGCGAGATGGTGGATCAAGCCGGTGCGATGAATCAGAGAGTCCCGAAGCAGAGAGCTGGGCTGACGAGTGTGGTAGTCCTCGATCGCCGTGCAGACTGCTGGGTAGAGCCTGGGCAATCGCCCGCCAGCTTCCGGGCCGTCCGCACGAGCGGCCTCGAATCGCGTATGCCACTTCTGTTCGATCACCGACCGGATCTTGCTCAGCTCTGCGAGCTCAATCGCCGACTCACGCTCATTGATGTCGCGCGTCATAACCTCAGCGTTGAAGAAGGCGCGGCGCGCGGGTCCGTCATTCAGGATGTCTGCCGCGTGTAGCTGCGCTATGAACAGGGCGCCATCGAACTCATCGGGCGCAGCAAGCTCCTGTACTTCCCGCTCCGAGTTCGTCACCGCCGTCGGGGACTCTCCGAAGTACTGGCTCCGAACGTGTGCAAAGTCCGGCTTCATGAGAAGGCTACGAAACTCCGCCTCATCCCACAGCTGCACCTCTACTCCATGTTCACGGCGTTGTCGGACGGACCAGCCATCCCACCACTTCGCGCATGCGGCATCGAGGGTGCCTGACATGGCCAGCGTCCAGCTTCCCACCACGAAGCCATTGGCGCCTGCGCTGTCGAGAACGCTCTTGAAAGATTTACGGATCTGCGCTTGCTGAGACTTGCCCACGTCATCCAGGAAGAACTTCGACTGCCAGACGGCAATGGTGCCGCCATCGAGACGACCCACAAAGGTATCGATGCCCCAGTCGCCCGGATTCGGCTTGACCTCACGTGCAGTTGGGTGAATGACCTTGACGATGTCGGTGACGAGTCGCTCGAAGCGCGCACGTCCGGCCTCAACACCTTGCGCCGCGAGAAGCTCAAGCCTGATCTCTCCCCGTCCCGCGGACGGGATGGCGACGAGTGTCGAATGCTCATCGCTTGCGCCAGCCATGAACCGGCAGGATACGTGGTTCGTAGGGTCCGAGAAGCGCTACCAAGTGTCAAGAGCGATGGTCCGTGTGGTGCGCGGCGTACGACCGGTCACGTCGGCGCTCCGTGCACGACGGCCAACAACGCATCACCGTGCGCCGACCCTGTCGATCAACCTTGATCTCATTGGGCTTCACCTGTGCACCACAGAGGTCACAGCGCATCTGATCGTTGGGCGGCATTGTTGATCGCTTCGGCGGAGGGTCTGCAGCGATACTCCCGGGGGCCGGTGAGCGCTCGGCACCCGCGGCAGACGAGGAGGGGCCCGTTCCCTTGCCTCCGTTGTCCGGCGGTGGCAACTGCGCGAGCGCAGCGGCGAGGGTCGCAGGGTCGACGGGGCTGACCGGCTCGCTTGCTGGCAGTTCGGTCAGCGGGCATGTGGAAAGGTCGTCGGGAGGACGAGGATTGCCGTTGTCGTCGAGTGGCACCAGCCCGGCCAACTGCTTCTCGTTCCACCAGCGCACGGCATCGAGGTGGATAGGCGGCAGAGTGCCGTGAAGGAGGACCGCCTCGCCTGGATACATCTGCCGCAGCGCGTTCGCCGGAGCGAACTCCTCGCGCTGGACGCTCTGCGACACGCTTCTCCGCCCCTGACGCTCGCCACCGAACAGCGACGGGATGTCGCGGGAGGAGCTCCGGCGGGTCACGTACTCGTGCCCGAGCAGGCTGGACAGGTAGCGCACGGTCGACAGGTCATCGACGCCGGCGAAGAAGCACTTGGTGCGATGGCCGGACAGGACTGCGTCGGCGAGCGTGTTGTAGCGGTGTTGCACCTGCGACAGGTTCTGCCAGCAGGTCACGAAGAATGCACCCAGTCCAGCGATCGTCGACACCTCGGCAGGCAGCCAACCGAGCTCGAGCTGCCCGGCCTCGTCGATAACGAACAGCAGCGGTTTGTCGAGCCGACGGCCAGCGATGTCCCACGAGTGAATGGTGTCCTTAAGATCCGCGAGCAGCCCGCCCAGTACTGGCGACAGCCGTTCGAACTCGGGCTGCGACGCCGTGAGGTAGAGCGTGTTCCCCTGGTCCGTATCACCGGCGAGGAGCCACTCCAAGTCGATGTAGCGAGGCTGGAGCGGAAAGGCATCCTCCGACGAGTAGAACGGCCGCGGTGAATCCGTCGCCGAGTGCGCAACGGATGGCTCCAGCCACGGGGCCAAGGCCAGCGCGGCAGTCGAGTAGATGCTCGACCGGATCTTGTGGTCCTCCTTCGCGACACCGGCGAACGTCGTGGCCGCGTGACGCGCGAGCAACTTCACTTCGAGGGGCTGCTTCTGGTCGAGGCCCCGGCGGAGCAGACCGTTGATCGTCGGCTCGGATGCAACTGCCAGCACCGTCACCCAAGCAGCCAACTGCTCCATCGACACCGGCCGGGCTGGCTTCCCCTCTGCCTCTGTCGTCAGCCTCGACAACCCTGCGACGCACATGAAGGCACCCAGCAGGTTCTCGCCGTGCTTCGCCCAGTACTCGGCGTTGCTGACGCCACTGCGCGGTATCGCCTGCGCGAGTGCCCGACCTGTCCGCAGAGCACCCGACGATGTCACAGCAGCATTGAGCGGCGTCCACCTCGCACTGGGCAGGTTCGTGGCAGCGCCTGGGTCGAAGACGGCGATCTCACCCCTGCGCTGACGAACTGCGGCCGTGGAGTCGTAGAGGTCTCGCTTCACGGAGACTGCAACGACGGGACCGTCCCACGTGGCGATCGCCGACGTTGCGAGAGCCGTCTTGCCCGACCCGGTCGGGCCGATGAGTGCGACGGAGCCGCGGTTGCCTTGACGTCGCGCTGCCTTCCCAGCGAGCGGATGACGGTTGCGGTCCTCGGTTGCGAGCAGCTGCCGGTGGCCGGCAAGGCGACCGAGCAGCATGCGTCCCATCGGCGGCACTACATCGTCCACGACGAGCGGACCGATGTCGGCGGGAGTCGCTTGACGCGCCTCCGTCTGTTGCCCGAATCGACGCCGTTCCCGGGCGGTGCCGTCGAGGTGTCTCCAGCACCAGGCGACACCCACGCCCGCAGCGCTGGCGACGAGCACTGCCAATACTGTGCACACCCAGTAGAGCCAGTCAGCGGGCAAGCCGTCTGCCTAGGCACCCCACGCATCGGCCGGGCGAGTGCCCGATGCGAGTCGCCAGCCGACGCGCAGCCACAGGTCGAGTCCGCCACGAACAGTGCCGCCCGTGAACAGCGTCGCGAGCCGTGCACCGAGCCAGATCGAGAAGCCGCCGCCGATGACCGCGAGGCCGAGCCCGATGAGTGCCAGCTCTCCCCCGGCCCCTGGCTCTCGCTCGGTCGTCATCGAGGTTCTCCCCGGCGGTCGGCCGCGGCCTGCATGAGCTCGACCAGCGCCTCGATGGGAGGGTCGAGCTGATCGAGGCGAAGTTCGTCGACGACTGCCTGCGCGTCGGCCACCGCATCGGTCGGATGCGGGTAGGGACCGGCGATGATCAGCGCGAGGTCGGTGGCGTGGTCGAGCCACCCGTACCAACGATGGGTGCTCGCCTCGATCGGCGCGCCGGCCGGGTCGTGCGTGGTGATGCCGAACTCGATGACATCACCGACCGACAACGTCATGGGGATCTGCCAGCCACGCGCACCCTCCTCCCAATCGAGTGCGGAGAAGCCGTCGTGACACAGCGCATCCGGCCAGAGCGTGGCGACCCATCGCCAGGCGATCCGGTTCGACGGAATCGGAAGGTCCGGCCAATCGATGAGGCACCCGCCTGCATGGCGGAACACCCATTCGCCGGCGGCGGTCACAGTGTCACCTCGTGCATGTCCGTCTCGGGCGTTGCGTGTGGTGGTCGGTCGAGGAAGGTGACAGTCGTGGCCCGGTTGAACCACCGAGTCGCCTTGTCGCCTGCTCGGGTCACGTACTCCTCGCAGAGCAGCTGACCGCTCACGGCCACATGACGCCCAGTCGTGAGGTGCTGCGCACATCGACCGGCGAGCTGTCCCCAGGTCTGGACGACGATCCACAGCCGAGGCCGCGAGTCGACGGCAAGGCGGAACTCGCAGACCACGCCTTTGGCGGTGTCGCGCCGAACTGGGTCGGCCGCGAGCACCCCTGTGAGGCTCAACACGTTCATGGCAGCCCCCTCCACATCTGTGAATGCAGGATGGGGGGCGCTTGATCGGAGCACCTCGAGCCGGTGAGACTCACGCTACAGCGCAGATGTCCAGGCATGTCGTCCATCTCCTTTCAGAGGTCGACCCCATCGAGCTCCGGACGATCGGCTGACGCTGCGAGCGACGCACGCCGGAGGCAATCGTCGATCGTCTGGTCCCAGGTCGAATCGGCGAGCGCCCAGGCGTTCAGATCGAGGCCATCCGGCGGGATGATCGAGCGGACCCCCACCTGTTGCTGGTCGAGCAGCTCGGTAAGCGTCGACGTCAGCCGCCGCCCGGCTTCGTCGGGATCGGCGGCAATTGCGATCCCGAGGCCACGGTTCGCGGCGTAGTTCGCCAGGCGAGCAGCTACTGACTCGTCAGGCGTCTGCGCACCGAGCAGAGCGACCGCAGGGAAGCCGGCCTGGCTCGCAGTGAGCGCATCAGGAAGCCCCTCGCACACCAAGAGCGTGCCGCAGCGCTCACCGCTCGACACCGGATACGCGAGGCGCGGGTGTGGCGCGATCGCCGCAGATGGATTGTCGTACTTGCGCCCCGTCGACTCGGGTTCGAGATACCGGGCCTGGACGTACACGGCGCGACCCGTGGGATCGAGTGCGGGCATGACCGCGGCGAGCCCGGCCCCGTACGGCAGACCACGATCGCGGCGCATCACGCTTCGCCCCGGATCCGCGCCGAGCCGGTTCGCGCGGATCGTGTCGTCGTTCAGCCCGCGGGCGTGGAGCCACTCACGTACTTCTCGGCCCTGTGGCCCACGAAGGATGCTCTCGCACACCCGCACGTATCGCTCGACCATCGGACTCGGCTCGACCGCCGCAACCGTCGGCTTCGTGCGCTTGATCGGGATCGGCGGTAGCGGCCTGTCGGGGAGGAGACCGGCCCGAGTCGCCAGCCAGTCGATGGCGTCGAGCCGATCGCAGTGTCGAACGCTGGCCACCAGATCGACGGCGTCGCCCCGATGGTCGGCCGACCAGCATCGCCAACGCTCGTGCCCGTGACGGTCGCGGAACATGGTGACAGAGGCGTGGTGGTCGTCGTGGTCGGCGACTGGGCAGTGCCACTTGCGCCCCGGGCCCAATCGACCTGAGGGCTCGGTGAGCTCGTCAAGGAGGGCAGCGAGGTCGGTGCGATCGAGCACGTCGCCGATCGACCACCGGTGGCGAAGGTCACGCTGGCTCATCGCCGTGTTCCACCATCGCCTGGTCGGTGTCGAACAGCCGCCGTTCATTGGCGGTGAGCACGGTGTGCACGACGGCTGACCTCGCGCCGACGCGCCAGATGCCGCGACCCTGCACGAGCTGTCCGAGCCAGTCACGTTCGCGTTCGGTGAGATCGAACATCTCGGCTGCGAGTGCAACCTGTTCGGGCGGCTGGCGAAGCAGCACTCGCGTCTGGATGTCAGAGAGCAGTCCCGCAGCGATCTTGGCTGCGGCCGTGCCGTCGTCGGCCTGAGCGGTGAGGTCGGACGGACGATGGCAGACGAGGACGGTCGCGACGCCGTAGGTGCGCGAGAGCTTCAGCGACGACTGGAAGTAGCCGGCACCGTGTCGGACTGCTGCCCATGCTTCGTCGATCACCTGCACCGAACGGCGGTCCGGCCGGCCTCGCAGCGCACCCGTCAACCAGTGCGTCGCGGCGACCATCACCAACGGCAGCGCCTCGGCGTTCCCGTACACCGTGGACAGGTCGAGGACCAAGCCCGGCCCGTTGTCCCAGTCGATCGACACCGTGGTGGGACCATCGAACATGCCGCGCAACGTGCGGCTGCAGAGCTTGTCGAGCGCGAAGGTCACCGGTGCCGTTGCACGGGCGAGCTCGAGGGGAGAGTGTCGAGAGAGGCGCACCAGCTCGTCGGGCGGGTCGAGGATCTCGGCGCAGAGATCGCGAAGCGTGAAGGGCGATGGGATCTGCGAACGCCGTTCGATCGCCCACCCGAGAACGGCGTCCTCGAGTGGCGACAGCTCGCGACCCAGCACGCCGACGACGAGTTGCGAAGCGAGGTTCTGACGGGCGATCACGCTGCCGTCCTGATCCCCTCCTCCGGGATCCATCGGGTTGACTCGATCGGTCCCGCCGGGGTGAAGGCGCACCACAGTGAGGCCGAGATCGTGAGCGAGAGCGCTGTACTCGCCTTTCGGATCCACGATCGCCAAGTACCGCCCGGCGCCGTAGACAGCCTTCAACCGACGCACGAGCGCCTTGACCGTCGCCGACTTCCCGAAGCCGACCGATCCCATCACGATCATGTTCGGGTTCGTTAGGTGACCCTGGGCGTAGAACTCGAAGGGGTCGAAGTAGAAGCCGCTCATGCCGGCCGTGACGTTGGCGCCCATGAGCGCTCCGCGTTCACCGAACGATGCGTCGGCGTGGAACGGATAGACGGAGCAGAGGTGTGCCATCGTCGACCGGGCCCAGTCACCGGGGATGCCGCTGTGAGCGGAGAAGGCACCGGGAGGTCGCACGTCGGAACGGGGACGCTGATGCGGACGCTCACTGCGTTGAGCAACGGCGCGGGCATGCCGTTGGCGAGCCTGCTCGGACGGCAGCAGACGCACCTCGTTGGAGCGCCTCACGAGCGCGTCCCCGTGGCGAAGGATCGTCCCAACGGCAATGAGGCGACCCACCCTTCCGCCTGACGTGCAGCAAGCGGTCGAAGGTCGAGCATCGACTGTGCCGCCGCCTGCTCGACACGGGCGCATGCATCGTCGAGCTCCTCCATGGTGCCCGCCACCACAGTGATGATGGCCGCGTGTCGGAACTCGGGGTAGCCCTCGGCCAGCTCACGCTCGCGGGTCTCGACGTCGGCCTGACGCCGGCGCTCGCGTGCGGTCAGTCGGAAGCCGTGACGTTCCTTCTGAGCATGGTCCGCCTCGATGGAGGTCAGTTGCCGGTTGGCGTCTGCTGCAGCACGCTGCAGCGGCACCGGCTCGAGCACCACTGTGACGATGCGAGTTGCACCGTCACCGGCGAGCAGGGGCGCCATCCAGTCCGCGCCGACAGGGAGCATGGGCCACCCGGCGACCCGGAAGGAACGGTGCTTCGAGCCGTCAACGGACACGACGTCCCAGCGAGACTCGACGGCCATCGGGCCCCACTCGATCTGCCCTCTACGGGCGGCGGCGGCCAACGATCGCCGAATGGTCGACAGCTGCGCCGAACGAGATGGGTCGGATCGAAGTCGTATCGCTGTCGACAGGTCGAGTGGATCCAATGGGCCCGACACGCGGAGGCCAGCCGATTCCAGCCTGGACGCCAGTAGCCGGGCCTCGTCGGTGAGCGTGTCGATTGCGGCCTCCACTGGCTCACGCCTCCGGGCGCGGACTCGACGGATCTCGACCGTTAGAGTCAGCAGCACCTCGTGCGCGATCGTGAACGGATCCTGGAGGTCGAGCAGCTGTTGGTAGTCCGTGCGAGCCGCCGAGTTCGTCGGCTGCTCGAGGCCGTCGAGGAACTCGCGATGGCCGCTCACTCCGATCGGGTGCGCCCACTCCTGCCATGTAATGCGGCTCACCGCACACTGTGCTCGGGCCAGTGGGCCGAGAGCGGCTCCCCAACCGGCGACCAATCCGTCCTGCTCGCGCAGTGAGGCGACGGGAAAGCCGGCGCCGGTTGCCTGCAACACCATCGAGACGGAGCCGGAGCGCTGGTCGTGTACGACGGCGGCAGTCCGGCGCGCTGCCTGCCAGTCGACCGGAAGGTCGAGCACCGCAAGCCCCGCCAGAGGCTGCGGCACGTCGTCGTCGAAGCCGGGGCCGGCGCCGAGGAGCGAGGCCTTCACCCACGGGCCGCGACCCCGTCTCCGGGTCCACCACAGGCGGAGGCCAGGAGCTGCGACATCGAACAGCGGCGCTCGACGCCAACGCCCGAACGCGAGGCCGAGACCGACGATCGGACCGACGACGCCCAAGGCTGCGAGACCCGCCATCAAGGAGAGGGTGAGCCACAGCACGCCGATGACGAGCGGTATCGACTGTCGCAACGACAGTCCGAGAAGGAGCGACGCACGAGCGGGGTCACCGAACCGATAGCGCGCTGGTGCTGCGTCGTTCACGACTGCACCTCCTCGTCCTCACTCTGCGATGCCGGCGCAGTGGTCGCCCTCGGAGCCACCGAGGGCCGGGCCGGACGAGTCCGCGCCGAAGCGCCCGGGCCGCTCGCTCCGCCTCCAGCCGGGGCCACGCTTCCCGTCGCCGGAGAGGTGCCCTGCGACCTCGACGTACCGCCGGTGCCAGCTGCCGCGCTGGTGCCTCCGCGAGCAGCACCTGTCGACGCGAACTGCTGCGGCACTGCTCGGGTCGCGGCCGACGCAGCTGCGCTTGCACCGAGCGACTTCACCATCAGGCCTGCCTGTGCGGCCGTCAAACCCGCACGACCCCAGCCACCGACGATGCCGGACGACACCGCCGCACCCTCCACTGAAGGCAGCAGTCGATAGACCACCCATGGCGACAGCCCCGCAATGGCGAAGCACGCGAAGCCCGAGATGAGCGTTCCGAGTGCAGCCGCGCCCGTCGTCCCGTCAGCACCTGGAGCGCCGGCGTTGGCAAGGAGCTTCACACCGACCACGAGCGTCACGGCGATCGCCGGCTTGGCGAGGACGAGCGCCACCGTCACGTGCACGAGCCGTCGACCCGAGCCACGCATCATCGGCGACACGGATGAGGACCAGACGATCGGAGCGAACGCTGCGACGAGGTACAGCAGCGACGACCGCATGAAGAGCACCACAGTCGTGACGAGCAGCCCGATCATCCCGAACAGCAGGGTAAGCGGGCCGAGGAACGTCGTCGCCAGCCCGCCCGCACTGCTCATCGTTCGGGCGAGGCCATCGAGCACAGCCTGTGCGTCGGTACGGCCTGCCTGCCAAGCGACGTCGGACAACACGTCAGCCCCGCGGATCAGTACGTCCATGACGGTCACGGTCAGCGCCGAAGCCACGATCGCCTTCGGACCTTCCTTGAGCGCATCCACGATCAACTCCGGGCGACCACCGAAGCCGGCTTGCACGGCCGAGGCGAGCATCAGCGCGATCGTGATCCCGAGCGAGATGCCGGCGAGCGGACGCACCAGTCCTGTCTCGAACCAGGCCTCGCTGAGCCGCGGCGTGGTTGCGGTGTCGAGCACCCCCCACACCCACTCCATCAACAGCAGCAACCCGTTCGCGAACCACGTGTAGATGCCCTGGATCACCTTGTCCCACGCCCAGCCGACAACGCCGCCGATGGCATCGCCGAAGAGGTCCAGCGGGTTCGGGAAGGGCCACATCAGTGCACCACCGACGTGGTGGCCGACGGCCAGCCGAGCGGCTCGATGAAGGCCTTCGCGTCGTCGAAGGCGGCCTCCGCTGCAGGCGACGGGGTTGGCCCAGGAGCTGAGGACCAACGGTCGACCAGCCAACGAGTGCCCACCAGCACCATGTCGAGCGTGACGGTTCGCCACACCTGCCTGCCCGGCCCTGTGCCCGGCACCGCCACGACCATGACCGACCACACGTTCACGCGCACGCCACCAGCAGTGCGCTCGGCGCTTGCCGAGATCGGTTGCTCGACGACGTGGAGGTCGGTCGGATCGACATCGCGCTCGCCGAGGTCGAGCAGCATCGCGGTGACCGCCTCTGAGGTCTCGTTCGCCAGCGTGGGCCCGTACGAAGGCGTGGTGAACGACTCGATCAACTCACGGCGGGAGATGAAGCCAGCCCGAGCGACGTCATCGGTCAGTGCGACGGCTGCCACGGCAGCGACACGCGCGGCCTCGATGTCATCCGCTGGTTCAGCAGAAACCGATCGAGGTTCGTGCTGGTCGACCGCCTCGGTCGTGGTTCCGCCCGACTCGCGGGAGCCGACACGTGAGACGACAACCCCGATCGTCGCGACGGCCGCCAGCACTGCGAGGAACACCGTGAGCCGACGCACAATCAGCCGCCGGTCGCTGCGTACAGCGTGGTCGCGATGGTCCACGCCAGACCGGAGAGGATCGCTGCACCCATCCCACCGAGCAGCCATTTGCGCCCGGCCGACGACGCCCCGTAGTTCGAACCGAAGTGGCCGATTCCCGTGGTGATGGCCCCGATGAGCAGACCAGCCAGCGCCGCCGTGAGCCCACCCCACTTCAACCACCCGAGCACCTGACCCACCAGTTCGGCACCGGGGGCCGTGCCGTCCGCAGGTGGGTTCGGGATCGCCGCACCCGCCCAGGCCACGCGGGGCAGCGCCATCACGCCGATCAAGCACGTCGCCGGAGCGGCGGCCAGCAATCGAGCCTTCCGGCTGATCGACCGAGTTCGTACGTCCATCGAGTCCTCCTGATGTTCGATCCCAACCGACCTGGAAGGGTTCGACCACAACGGACAGGCCCCGACCGCCCTGGATGAATCGCTCACCGAATCACTTCGCCGATGTCCGTTGGAGGTGATGAAGTCCGCTGTTGCGCTCACGAGCTCCCTCCTCCTCGGCGTCGTGGTGCTGCCGGTGCTCCTCGCCGGCGGAGACCCACCGCCGATGGCCATCTGCGGTCAGCAAGCAGGTTCGACCGACACCGTCCTCGCCACGATTCGCACCCTGGAGTCGGGCGGCAACTACAGCGCGCAGGCAGCCGGATCGACTGCTTCGGGCGCCTATCAGTTCCTCGACAGCTCGTGGGCCGGGTACGGCGGCTACACCCACGCCAAGGATGCTCCGCCCGAGGTGCAGGATGCGAAGGCGGCGGAGAACGTCACGCTGATCCTCAACAAGCACGATGGCGACGTCACCGCCGTGCCCGTCGTCTGGTACATCGGCCACGTTCCCGGCCCGACGTCGACGGAGTGGGACAGCGTGCCGTTTCCGGGCGCGGGGAACCGGCTCACGCCACGGCAGTACCAAGCGCGGTGGATGGCGGTGTACAACCGACTCATCGACGAGTCGACCGGAGTCGGTACGACGGTGACTTCATCGACCACGATGGCGCCGGCGGCCGATTGTCTCGGCGGCGGAGTGGTGCCGATTGACGGCGACTGGTCCTTGCCCGGACCGCGCAGCCTGATCGAGGCCAACGCGTCAGCACTCGACCAGCCGCACCACGACTATCCGGCATGGGACTGGCTGATCCCTGTGGGCACCCCGATCTATGCCGTTCGAGGCGGTCGCGTCGCCGTGGTGCGGACGTGGCCCTACAACTGGTGGAACCGAGGCTGCGGCTCAGAAGGTGGCAACGAATGCGACACCTGCGGGATCGGCGTGACGATCATCGACGACCAAGGAACGCACTGGACGTACTGCCACGGCAGCGCCCTCATGGTGCAGTCCGGTGAGACCGTCCGAGCGGGCCAGCAGATCATGCGAAGCGGCAACACCGGGCGATCCGGGACTCCCCATGTCCATGTCGAGATCCAGGTCGATGGATTGC
>WBZP01000944.1_pt1 | contig 37717 bp, 40 predicted proteins | sample 5204301 | NCBI WGS metagenome assembly WBZP01 (sample SAMN12412401, study PRJNA552823) | activated sludge metagenome | isolation source: activated sludge from nitrification reactor of wastewater treatment plant... | place: USA: Pennsylvania | collected 2017
GCTGTCGTCCTCGCCGCCGGCACGGCCGGCGAGGATGTCGGTCAGACGCTGAACATCGGCGCCGGTGATCACGTCCTCGCCGCCCTCGTGACGCTTGCGAAGACGGTTGACGAGTTCGGCCCGGAGAATGTCGATCTTGCCGTGAAGAATGCGCCGGCGGTAGGAGATCTCGACCTCCTCGTCGGTGAGCTGCTGGATCAGATCTTTGAGTTCCTGGTCGGACAGGGAGCCGAGGTCGGGAAACGAGTCCATTGGGGCCTTTGCGGTCTTGGTACGGGCGGCGCGAGCATACCAATCAACCTCTGGTTCAGGGTCGGAGTGCCGCGGCCGCAGGTCATCCGTCTTGGCTTGCCCTGACCGCGCGGCGTGCATCGCGGGTGTACTGGGCGGCCGCGACGACGCCCATCGCCAGACCGATGTAGAGCAGCGTCGTCGCGAGCGTCCTCCAGTCGAGCATCGCGAAGAAGATCGCCGACATCGTCGGCCAGACACCGAGTCGCCCCGCCCAGTTGATCGACAGCGAGATCCCGCGGTCCAGTACGCACTTGGCCGCGGCCATGACGTACAGCTCCCTCAGCGCGACGGCGATTATCGCCCAATGCGGCAGCAGGTCCGCATACCAGCAGATCGCCAGGCCTGAGAGGACGAGCAGGCGATCGACGAACGGGTCGAGCAGCGCGCCGAAGCGGCTGTACTGGCCGGTAACGCGCGCGACGATCCCGTCGAGGTAGTCGCTCCACGCGACGATCGCGAAGATCGTCGCGGCCCACCCGTCGCCGCCGTCGTGGCGCAGGCCGAGCCAGAGCATCAGCGGAATCAGCGCCAGCCTCACGATCCCGATCGCGTTCGGGATCGTCCAGACGTTCCAGGGAGCGCCGGCGAGCGTCTGCGGCGGGGGTGGCCCCGAGCGGTCGAGGCCGAACAGGCGCCGGAACGTGAGACGCGGGTTGCGCCAGGCTTCCTGGGCGGCCTCGGCCGCCTGCTGGCGGCGCTCGTCGAACCGCTGGCGCCGCTCGCTCAGGGCGCCTGCTCCAGCAGCTCGCGGACCCGCTCTGCGCCGCCGACGAGCGGCACGCCGCCCTCGACCTCGGCCGAACCCCGGCGGATCTGTGCCTCGGCGCTGCCGGAGTCGAGCGAGCGCCTGCCGACCGTCAGCCGCAGCGGCACACCGAGCAGCTCGGCATCGGCGAACTTCTCACCGGCACCGCGTTCGCGGTCGTCGCGAAGGACGTCGATGCCGGCCTCGATCAGCTCGGTCTCGAGTGCCGCAGCGGCGTCGGCCTCTGGCGTGCCGGGCTTGCCGAGCGCGATCAGATGGACGTCCCACGGCGCGATCGCCCTCGGCCACGAGATCCCGTTCTCATCGGCGTACTGCTCGACCGCCGCCGCGACCACTCGAGCCGGGCCGATGCCGTAAGAGCCCATCACGACGGGATGGGACTGACCGGATGCGTCGAGGTATGTGCAGTCGAGCGGCTCGCTGTAGCGCGTACCGAGCTTGAAGATGTTGCCGATCTCGATCGCAGGCTCGATTGTGACCGGCGTCCCGTCGATCGTGTCGCCGGGCTCGACCGTGCGAACGTCGGATCGCGGGCCGTCGCCGATCACGACGACGGCGTGGTAGTCGCTCTCACCGCCACCGACGACGTAGCGGCCTGGCGTGATCGCTTCGTCGTAGACGGATGGGACGTCGTCGCGTGGTCCGAGGTATCCGGCAGGGCCGGCGATCTCATCGGCGCCGGCCGGGCGGAATGCCTCGCCTAGCGCGGTCTGCAGCTTGATCTCGTTGACCTTGTGGTCGCCGCGGACGAACACGTTGACGAGCCCGCGCGACTCGGTTACGACCGGAAACGCCTTGATCAGGCAGCTCTGGTCGACGCCGAGCGAACCTGCGACCTGCTCGACGGTGATCAGGCCGGGCGTGTGCAGACGACCGTCGATCGTGTCCGGAAGGCGCTCGCCGGGGCGACTATCTGCGCTCGCGACCTCAATGTTCGCGCTGTAGCCGCCGGGGCCGACGACGACGTCGTTCTCGCCGGCCGGACAGGGCGCCATGAACTCGTGCGCGCCCGAGCCGCCCATCATGCCGACGTCGGAATGGCTCTCGTAGAACGTCAGGCCGCAGCGCTCGAAGATCCGGTGATAGGCGAGCCGGTGGCGCTCGTATGCCTCGTCGAGGCCGGCCTCGTCGGCATCGAAGCTGTAGGAGTCCTTCATGATGAACTCGCGGGTGCGCAGGACGCCGGCGCGGGGCCGTGGCTCGTCGCGCTCCTTGATCTGGAAGTGGTAGAGGCAGAGCGGCAGGTCGCGGTAGGAGCGGATCACCTGCGCGGCGTGCTGGGTCACCGCCTCCTCGTGGGTCATCGCGAGGACCATGTCGGCGCCCTTGCGGTCCTGGAGGCGCATCAGCTCGTCGCCGACCGTCTCGTAGCGGCCACTGCGACGCCAGAGGTCGGCCGGTTGCAGAACCGGCATCAGCATCTCCTGCCCACCGATCGCGTCGATCTCCTCGCGGATGATCTGCACGACCTTCTCGTGCACCCGCCAGCCTGCCGGCAGCCAGGTCCAGAGGCCGGCGCCGAGCTGGCGCACGAGCCCGGCACGGACCATCAGCTTGTGCGAGATCGCCTCGGCGTCGGCCGGGGGCTGCCGCTCGGTCGGGAGGAACAGGGACGACTGACGCATCCGCCGGAGCCTACTGACGACCGGAATACAGACCTCTCGGGTCGGATATGGTGGGGCGAGTCAGACGATCCCCAGCGAGGAGTCCCACCGATGGCCTACGAAGTCCCCGCCCTCCCCTACGCCTACGACGCGCTCGAGCCGACGATCGACGAGGCGACGATGAAGCTGCACCACGACAAGCATCATCAGGCCTACGTGGACAAGGCCAACGCCGCCATCTCGGGGACCGATCTGGAAGGCAAGCCGGTCGACGAGGTCCTCGCGAACCTGTCGAGCCTGCCGGCCGACCAGCAGGGACCGTTCCGCAACAACGGCGGCGGCCACGCCAACCACACCCTCTTCTGGGAGTCGATGTCGCCGGACGGCGGCGGCGCGCCCGACGGTGACCTCGGCGCCGCGATCGACGCGGCGTTCGGCTCGTTCGACGCCTTCAAGGAGCAGTTCGAGGCCAACGGTGTCGGCCAGTTCGGCTCCGGCTGGACGTGGCTCGTGCTCGACGGCGGCGAGCTCAAGCTGACGAAGACGGCCAACCAGGACTCACCGATCCTCGAGGGCCAGACGCCGCTGCTCGGCAACGACGTCTGGGAGCACGCCTACTACCTCAACTACAACAACCGCCGCCCCGACTACCTCAAGGCCTGGTGGAACGTCGTCGACTGGGGCAAGGTCGCCGAGCGATACGCGGCCGCCAAGTAGCAGCGAGCCCGCCAGTCACCGATCTCCGGGATGTCCGGAGATCGGTGACCAGTTCGGTATTCGCTCGTATGCGCTCAGGCGCGGGTGATCACGTTGCCGGAGATGCGAATCCACATGCATCCGGTAGCGAGTCGCACGGTGCGCGTCGCGTTCTCCACGGCGGCGCAGAACAGCCAGCCACCGTTGGTCGTCGGCCACAGGTCACCGAACCGCTGCATGCTGCCGTACTCGATCGTCCATGGGTTCTGCCACATCCCGCCGGACAACGTCATCGGCTTCGGCGTCCCCGCATAAGTCACCGATCCGTTTGTGACGTACGGGTAGTACACCGGTGCGAAGATCCCGCCGTACCAGTAGCTGCACTGGGCGTGCATGAACATCTTCGTCTCCGGATGCCCGAAGAACCCGTAGTACCCGCCGCGGTTCTCGATGCGGTAGGTGCCCTGGCAGTTCGCCGACGGCGACCCTTGGTAGAAGCCGTTCTCGAGTGCCTGGGCGGAGTTCGCCGTCCCGAGCAACAGCACACCGACTGCGCCTGCTGCCAGCAGGAGTCTTCTCATGGCCTTCCCCCTGAATGCTGCCGGGCCCCCATGACCTGGCTGAACACTGGAAACTAGCGATCTGTGGCGGACCGTGCGCTCAGCTGCGGCTGAAGCGGCGCCGTCGCGGGACCCCAGGCGTGTTCAGGCCCAGTTCAGCCATGTGCCCCAGAGGGCGGAGTTCTTGACCGCGAACCTGCACGTGTCGAGCAGCACACGACCGTTGCTCGTGATCAGGGCGCACGCGTCGAAGAACGACCAGGAGTGCCAGAAGACGCCGAACTGGCGGAAGCCGTCGGTCACGTACGACTTTCCGTCAGCTGTGCGTCGCATCGTCTTGGGGTTGCCGATCTGGTACCGCACAGTCCCGTCGAGCGGGTAGAACTTCATGTACGCCAGATAGGCTGGCGCGGCTCCGACGCCGGTCGAGCAGTACGCGGAGAGGTACGGGCTCAGGTTGCTCGAGTTGTTGTTCTCGACCCTGAGGACGCCGGCACAGCCACCGCCGCTCACGTTGGTGTCGATCGCTTCGGCGGGCGTGCTTCCCAGCGCCAGGGCACAGAGCGAGGAGGACAGGACAGACAGTGCGCGGATTCTCATCGCAGCCACCGTACTGGTTTGCGGTGTCACGTGCGCGTGAAGCGCCTGCCGTCGACCGGCGAGATCGCCTCGTCGATCGGCGTCACGACGTCGGCCTCTCGGGCGGCCTGCTCGGCCTCGAGCGCAGCGAGCCGCTCGGGCGTCATCGCCGAGTCGTCCTCGTTCTCTGACAGCCACTGTGCGGCCTCGCGGACCGATGCCTCGTCGCGGACGACCGTCTTGCCGGCTGCGTAGTACCTGTCGATCTCCGCGAACAGCTCGTCAACGAGCCGCTCGGTCGGCACCTTCTTGAGCGGTTCGCCCTTCGAGAAGATCATCGCCGCGTCCTTGGCGCCGGTGATGCCGAAGTCGGCGTGCCGCGCTTCGCCGATGCCGTTGACGGCGCAGCCGAGGATCGAGACCTCAATCGGGTCCTCGTATGCCTCGAGCCGCTTCTCGACCTCGATCACGACCGAGTCCATGTCGAACTGGAGCCGGCCGCAGGTCGGGCAGGCGATCAGCACCGGCCCCTTCTCGCGCAGCTTCAGTGCTTTGAGGATCTCCCAGGCGACCTTGACCTCTTCCTCGGCGTGGAAGGTCGAGAGCGAGATCCGGATCGTGTCGCCGATCCCGTCGGCGAGCAGCGTGCCGAGGCCGACGGCGCTTTTCAGCGAGCCCGACCACTTCGTCCCGGCCTCGGTCACGCCGAGGTGGAGCGGATGGTCGATCTTCTCGGCGAGCAGCCGGTTCGAGGCGATCGTGTTCGGGACCGACGTCGACTTCATCGACACCTTGAAGTCGCGGTAGTCGAGCCGGTGCATCAGCTCAACGAACTCGGTCGCGGCGGTGACGAGGGCATCGACGGGGTTCTCGTACTCGAGCTCGCGCAGGTGCTTCGGCAGCGAGCCGGAGTTGACGCCGATCCGCATCGGGACGGAGTGCAGCTTCGCCACCGCGACGACCTCGGCGACCTTGTCCGGGCCGCCGATGTTGCCCGGGTTGATCCGGATGCAGTGAGCGCCGGCCTCGATCGCCTTGATCGCGAGCGTGTGGTTGAAGTGGATGTCGGCGATTACCGGTATCGGCGACTCGACGACGATCGTCTTCAGCGCCTCGACGTCCTCGTCCCGCGGAACCGCGACGCGGACGAGATCGGCGCCGGCATCGGCGACGCGCCGGATCTGGTCCATCGTGGCGGTCAGGTTCGCCGTCTCGGTCTTCGTCATCGTCTGGACGGCGACGGGCGCGCCGCCGCCGATCGGCACCGAGCCGACCTGGATCCCGAGTTTCGAGGCCATGCGATCAGTCTAGGAACGATTGCCGGATACCCTCGTGGCGTGCCCGGGCCGGCGGTCTATGGCAGTTCCGATGCGCGCCTGCGCGGCCGGATCCTCTCGATGTTGGCGGGCCGCACCCGTGCGGCGCGGCACCACCGCTTCTTCGAGCTGCTGGAGCTAGCGGACGACGCCAGGATCCTCGACGTCGGCTGTGGCCGCCTCGGGCTCCGCGCCTTCGAGCCCGGGCGCTACATCACCGGCGTCGACATGCTCGCGATCGACGACTACCCAGGGCCGTTCGTCCAGGCCGACGTGCTCGCCGGGCTGCCGTTCGAGGACGGCGAGTTCGACCTCGTGCACTGCTCGAGCGTGATCGAACACGTGGCGCCGGAGCACCGCGCCGCCTTCGTGGGGGAGCTTCGCCGCGTCGGTCGCCGGCTCTTCCTCCAGACCCCGGCCTACTCGTTCCCGATCGAGCCACACGCCGCCCTCCCCTTCGCGCACTGGCTGCCACCCGGGATCCGAAGGCGCTACTGGAAGCTCGGGGTGCAGGGTGTGTGGGAGGACCTTCGGCTCATGCGACGCCGCGAGGTCGAGGGGCTGACCGGTGTCGACCCGAAGGCAGAGCGGGTCGGGCCGTTCGTCAAGAGCTGGGTCTCGATCGACCCCTCGCCAGGCGTCCAGCGCCCTCAAGTCGGGGCCGCAGCGCTCGATTGACCGGGGGGAGCCCGTGCCCGGTCCATCTCCCCTGCCCGACGCCGCATCGCTCCGCGTTCTGCTGACCCGGGCGCGGTCGGCGCGTACCGCCGACGAGGCGAAGGCCGTGCTCTCGGACGTCGCGGAGTACGCAGCGGCGAAGTCGTTGATGGGGTTCGCGATGATCGACGTCCACCGGCCGCAGTGGGACGACTTCGAGACGGTCGCGATCGCCGGCCCCGAGCACGTCCGCGAAGCGCTGATCGACACGACGACGCAGTGGTCGTTCTGGGCGTCGAAGCTGCACCCCCGCTTCCGGCGGGGGGCGGTTCACCACGTCGGGCCCGGTGAGAAGCCGGGCGCAGAGCTCGATGGGCCCTGGCAACCGGGTGAGGTCCTCTTCTGCACGCTCCAGCGATCGGGCGGCGACATCCTCGGCCTCCTACGAGCGGGGGCGCCGTTGTCCGGCGAGCGCCCGACCGACGAGCAGCTCGAGGCGCTCGCCCTCTGCGCCGAGTTCGCGACGACCGCGATCGAGGCGGTGCTGCTGAACCGAGCGATCGCCGGCTCGAGAGCCGCATTCGACGGCCTCGCCGAGACGGCTTCGCGCGCGCCCGACCGCCGTGCGGCTGCGAGCTCAATCACCGATGTCTGCCGGCAGGTTCAGGCCGGGCTCGGATTCGGGCGCGTCGCGGTCCTCGCCGCCGAGGGGACCGGCCTCCTGCGCCCGGTCGCGACGGTCGGCTGGGACGAGGGCAGTGCGCTCCTCGATCACCCCTGGCTCTCGCTGGCACAGTTGCCGCTGTTGTTCGCTGGTCCCTACCAACGCCACGGCTGCGCGCTGCTCGAGCGCAGCGACGTGGTCCAGCTGCTCGACCTCCGCGTCCCGGTCCCGATCTGCCGCCGCAACGGCGACGGACCGTATGCCTGGCGTGACCACTGGCTGCTCGTGCCGCTGACTGACGCTGCCGGCAGGACGATCGGCATCCTTTGGCCCGACGAGCCCGCCGATCGCCTGCTGCCCGACCGCGAGCGGCTGGCCGCGCTCCGGGTGTTCGCGGGCCAAGCTGCCGCCGCACTTGCCCTGTCCGGGCACGAGGGCGCGGCGACGACCCAGGACATCCTCACGGGGCTGCCCACCCGGGGCACGCTCGCCGACCGCCTCAGCCATGCGTTGAGGCGTGAGCAACGATCCGGCACCGGCGTCGCGGTGATCTTCCTCGACCTCGACCGCTTCCGCGAGATCAACGACGCCGGCGGACACAGTGCCGGCGATGCCCTGCTCCAGCGGATCGCCGCCCGCATCGACGACACGCTGCGGCCGTCCGACACCGTCGCACGCTTCGGCGGCGACGAGTTCGTGATCGTCTGCGAGGACGTTGGCGGCACCGAGCAGGCGCTCGAGGTCGCCGAGCGGCTTCGCGCCGCGATCGCGTCGCCGGCCGAGGTCGAAGGCCGGACGATGACGGTGACCGCGAGCATCGGCGTCGCCGTCGCCGGCCAAACCGCCACCGAGGCTGACGCCCTCCTCCAAGCCGCCGACCGCGCGATGTACGAGGTCAAGGCTTCCGGGCGGGACGCCACCCGCCTCGCCTCCCCCGGCACCTCCTGGCCGTAGGCCAGGGCGCGGGGCTACTGCGCCTCCGCGTACATCGCCTCGATCGCGTCTGCGTACTTCTCGTCGATCGGCTTGCGCCGCAGCTTCATCGTCGGGGTCAGCTCGTCGCCGCCGGGCAGCCACTCGCCTTCGACGATCGTGAAGCGCTTGATCTGCTCGACCCGCGACAGCTTGGCGTTGGCGTGCTCGACCGCCTCGGCGACGACCTCTCGGACCTTCTCCTCGCCGGCCAGCTGCTCGATGCTCGCGCCCTCGAGGCCGTTCTGTGCGGCCCAGACCGGGGCGAAGTCGCTGTCGAGGACGATCAGCGCGGTGTTGTACGACCGCCCGTCGCCGATGCAGACGGCGCTGCCGATCAGCGGCGACGCCGTCTTCAGCTCGGCCTCGATGTTCGAGGGCGACATGTTCTTGCCGGCCGCGTTGATGATCAGTTCCTTCTTGCGGTCGACGAGGGTGATGAACCCGTCGTCGTCGATCGTCGCGACGTCACCCGTGTGGAGCCAGCCGTCCTCGTCGAGCGCCTCGGCCGTCTTGTCGGGGGCGTTGCGGTAACCGGGAAACACGAACGGAGCGCGGATCAGCAGCTCGCCGTCGTCTGCGAGCTTGATCTCACAGCCCGGCGATGCCTGGCCGACGGTCCCGATCTTGATGTTGCCGGGCCGGTTGACCGCACCGGCGCCGCAGGACTCGCTCATGCCCCAGAGTTCGGCGACCGGCAGGCCGATCGCGTGGAAGAATTCGAGCACGGCGACCGGCGTCGGTGCGGCACCTGTGTTGATCGCGATCACCTGGTCGAGCCCGAGCGCGTAGCGGATGCCGCCGAACAGCTGCTCGTCGGCCGCCTGAACCGCCGCTTCGAGCTCGTCAGGGACCGGCTCGCCCGCCTGCTGGAGCCGGACGCGCTGGATCGCGGCCTGCAGCGCCGCCTCGGCCTTGGTCCGCTGCTCCTCCGGTAGCCCGTGGACCATCGCCTCGAGGCCGGCCTTCATCTTTTCCCAGACGCGCGGGACTGCGAAGAACCAGTTCGGCCGGACCTGCGTCAGGGTCGCGGTGATCTGCTTCGGATCGGGGCAGGTCGTGATCTCGCCGGCGAAGATGATCGGGATGTACAGGTGCGCGGCGCGCTCGGCAATGTGCGCGTTCGGAAGCCACGAGATCACCTTCGCGCCGGTCGGGAAGGCGATCACCTCCTGGATCGCGCTACACGCGGCCATGATGTTGCCGTGGGTGATCTCGACGCCCTTCGGCGGACCGGTCGTCCCGGAGGTGTAGATCAGGGTGACGACGTCGGCTGGCTCGATCTGCTCGAGCGCTGCGTCGACGTCGAAGCCGGCGGAGAGGTCCGCGAGCGCGGTCGTGCCCTCGGGCGCGTCGCCGTCGACGACGACGATGTGCTCGAGGCCGGGGATCGACTGCTTGGCGGCCAGCACCCTGTCGAGGAACGCCTGCTCGGTGATCAGGATCGAGGAACCGGCGTCGTTCATCACGAACTCGATCTGCTCCGGCGACGCGGTCAGATAGATCGAGAACGGCGTTGCGCCGACGAGCGTCCCGGCGATGTCGCAGAGATGGAACTCCGGACGCGAGCTGAGCAGCATCCCGTAGCGGTCACCCCGGCTCAAACCGAGCTCGACCAGCCCTCCGGCAACCTCGCCGGCGCGCTCGTACAGCTCACCCCATGTCCACGACGTCGCGTCGTCGATCGTGCGGATCGCTGTGCTGTCGGGAAACTGCTCGGCGGTCGCCTTGATCGCGTGCGCCATCGTCGGCGCTGCAACGGCGGAAGGGGTCGTCGTCATGCCCGGACCCTACAGAAGCCGACAGGGTGTCAAGGTGTCATCGGCATACCGTCGCGGAACCAGGAGATGTCGTTCGACAACCCGATCGCGAACAGCATCAGGACGAGCGCGAAACCGACGACGCTCGCGCGCTCCATCAGCCGGAAGTCGATCGCGCGCCCGCGGATCTTCTCGGCCAAGGCCCAGAAGACGTGGCCACCGTCGAGTGGCAGAAACGGGAACAGGTTGATGATCGCGAGCGAGAGCGAGATCACGGCGAGCAGCCATATCGCCGATGCGATCTCGTCCTTCTCGATCACGTTGCGGGTGCGCACGTATGCACCGGCGACGCTCGAGACCTCCTTGCGGGCGGCGCTGTCGTAGACGAGCCGCGTGATCGCACCGACCGTGCGGTGAGTCACGAACCACATCTGATCGACGGCGCCGCGGGCCCCTTCGACCGGTCCGGCGTGGACCTTCTGCTGCCCCGGTAGGTAGCCGATCAGCATCCGTCCGGCCTCGGCGCTGTAGGCCGGCGTGATCGCGAGCGTGCGCGTCTCTCCCCCGCGCTCGATCGTCACAGCGGCCGCGGTCGCGGCCCGGCAGCCGTCACGCTGCGCGCCTGCGGCGCAGCGATGTGTCCCGATCTGCCTGCGCAGCGTCTCGAAGTCGCCGCGGACCCCGTCGACGGCGATGATCGCGTCGCCCGGCTTCAGCACGCCCTCGGCGGCGCCGCCCTTCGACACCTGCTCGATCGTGTTCGTCGGCTCGAACGTTCCGTGGACCACGTAGAGCCCCCAGATCAGCACGAACGCGACGATCACGTTCATGACCGGGCCGGCGAGGATGACGACGATCCGCTTCCAAGGCGGCTGGCGGTAGTAGGCGCGGGGCTGGACCTCCTCGGGCAGTTCCTCGTAAGGGTTCATGCCGCTGATCCGGACGTAGCCGCCGAGCGGGATCGCCCCGATGCCGTACTCCGTCTCGCCACGCGTCGTCTTCCACAGCAGTGGCGGGAAGAACAGGGCGAACCGCTCGACGCGCATCCCGACCGCTTTCGCGGCGAGGAAGTGCCCGAGCTCGTGCAGCACGATCAGCAGCGCGAACCCGGCGAACGCCAGGAACCAGCTCACGCAAGCGCCCCGATCAGCTCGCTCGCGGCGGCGCGGGCCTCGCGGTCGGCCTCGTAGAGCGACTCGAACGCGCGAACCGGTGCGCCAGGGACGCGGTCGAGCGTCCGCTCGATCAGCTCGGCGATCTCGGTGTAGCCGATCCGGCTGTCGAGGAACGCGTGGACGGCAATCTCGTTGGCCGCGTTGAGCACGCAGGGTGCTGTGCCGCCGGCCTCTGCGGCCTGGCGGCACAGCGACAGGCACGGGAAGGCGTCGTCGTCGACCGCCTCGAAGGTCAGCGACCCCGCCGCCGCCAGATCGAGCCGGCGGGTCGGAAGATCGGCGATGTCGGGATGGTGGAGCGCGTAGGCGATCGCGATCCGCATGTCGGGAATCCCGAGGTGGGCGAGCTGCGCCCCGTCGGTCGTCTCAACGAGCGCGTGGACGATCGACTGCGGATGGACGACGACGTCGATCTCGGAGTAGGGGATCGCGAACAGATGGTGGGCCTCGATCACCTCGAGCCCCTTGTTCATCAGCGTCGCCGAGTCGATCGTGATCTTGCCGCCCATCGCCCAGGTCGGATGGGCCAGCGCCTGCTCGACGGTCACCTCACGCAATCGCTCCCGGGAGTAGCCGCGGAACGGCCCACCCGATGCGGTCAGCGTGACACGGGACCGGGCCCCCACCGGGACCGCTCCCATCAGGTGGTGAAGCGCGGCATGTTCGGAGTCGACCGGCAAGATCCTCGCGCCGGTCGCCTCGGCGAGCTGCGTCACGAGCTCGCCGCCGACAACGAGCGACTCCTTGTTGGCAAGCGCCAGATCGATGCCCTCGCCGAGCGCCGCGACGGTCGGGCCGAGCCCGGCGGAGCCGACGAGCGCGTTGAGGACGAGATCGGCACCGGACTCGACGACGAGCCGGACGAGACCTTCGGGGCCGGCGAGCACCTCGCCCTCCGGCCACGCGGCGACGGCACGCACGGCTGCCTCGGGGTCGACGAGCGCGATCCGGCCGACGCCGTGCTCGATCGCCTGGTCGACGAGCGCCTCCCACGAGCGGTCCGCGCTGAGGCCGGCGAGCTCGAACTCATCGCCGGCGCGCGCGACGACATCGAGCGCCTGCGTGCCGATCGAGCCGGTCGATCCGAGGATGAGGAGCCGCCGCGCCATCGAGCCAGGGTACCGGCCCCTGCCGGGACAGGATCGAGCGCAGCTCGATCCTGAGTCGTCTTCCTAGACGAGCACTTGCCAGACGTAGAACGTCGTGACGACCGAGAACATCACCGCGTCGATCCGGTCGAGCGCGCCGCCGTGAGCCCCGAACATGACGCCACTGTCCTTGACCCCGGCATCGCGCTTGAGATACGACTCGAACAGGTCGCCGAGCGGCGCCGCGATGCCGATCGCGAGGCCGAGCATTGCGCCCTTCGAACCGCCGAGCCAGTCGTCGTAGCTGAGCCCGATCCACCAGACCACGAGCACGCACGTCAGCAGGCCGATCACCAGGCCTTCGACCGTCTTGTTCGGCGAGATCGCCGGTGCGAGCTTCGTGCGCCCGAACCAGCGACCGCCGACGTACGCGCCGGTGTCGCCGATGAACGTGCCGAGCGCCGCGGCGACGACGAGCGCGGCGCCGTGCTCGAGGTCGCGCAGCAGCACTGCATGCGCGAGCGCGAGTCCGACCCAGATGATCCCGAGCATCGTCACCGAGACTCCGGCCGCGCCACCGCCTCCGGCCTGGAACGCCACGAGCAGGAAGACGAGCGGGATCGTCGCCATGAACACGAGCAGGACGGTGTTCTCGTCACCGAGCGAGGCGGCGGCCACAACTGCGACGAGGCCAACCATGCCCGCGAGCCGCGACGGTCGCGCGTGATCGAACATGCGGAAGAGCTCGTGCAGGCAGACGAGGCCGAGAAGTGCCAAGCCGGCGGCGAACAGATCGCCACCGGCGGCGATCAGCCCGATCGCGATCACGCCCGCAGGGATCGCCACGAGCACCCGCGCGAGCATGTCCTGCCGGTCCACCGAACCGGTTCTGGCGGGGCCGCTGGGGCCTGATCTCCTGCGTGGCATGTCTGTCAGCGTCCTCCGAAGCGCCGCCGCCGCGAGCCGAACTCCGCCAGCGAGCGCTCGAAGGCCTCGCGCGTGTAGTCGGGCCAGAGCTCGTCGGCGAACACGAGCTCCGAGTAGGCAGTCTGCCAGAGCAGGTAGTTGCTGAGCCGTTGCTCGCCGCTCGTGCGGATCACGAGGTCGGGATCGTGCATCTCGGGGGCATAGAGGAGCGCGCGGAAGTGCTCGTCGCCACCGCCCTCGTAACGAGCCGCGGCCTCGAGGATTTCGTCGCGGCCGCCGTAGTCGAAGGCGACGAACAGGGTGATCCGGTCGTTGGCGGCGGTCAGCTCCTCGGCGATGTCCATCCGTTCGAGGAGGGTAGGTGCGACGCGGTCGCGTCGTCCGATGAACCGCATCCGCACGCCCTGCTCGTGGAGCTCGGGAGTCTCGGTCCGCAGCCGCTCTCCGAACATCGCCATCAGCGCATCGACCTCGGCCTGCGGCCGCGACCAGTTCTCGGTCGAGAACGAGTACACGGTCAGCTCCTCGATCCCGAGCTCCGCAGCGTCCCGGAGCCGCGCCTTCACCACGTCGGCGCCGGCGGCATGCCCCTCGGCGACAGACAGCCCTCGCTCCTGAGCCCAGCGACCGTTCCCGTCGGTGATGATCGCCACGTATTTCGCCATTTCAGCCATTACGCCAAAGAAGATGCGAGCAGGTTGTTGCGCCCACTTGGTCGAGCCGCTGGTCAGTCACGATCGATTCGGGGAGGGTGTTGTCCCCCGATGAGGAGACTCGGGCCCCTCCGAATCGGGGGACAACACCCTCCCCCAACCACCAGCGTCAGCAGCTCAGACCTCCATGATCTCCGCTTCTTTGACCTTCAGGTGGTCCTCGACCGACGCCACATGAGCGTCCGTCAACTTCTGCAGCTCCTGCTCGCCACGGCGCTCGTCGTCGGCGCCGACGTCGCCGTCGTCCTTCAGCGACTTCAGGTCGTGCATGATGTCGCGGCGGACGTTGCGGATCGAGATCCGGCCTTCCTCTGCGAGATGACGGGCCACCTTGACCATCTCGCGGCGGCGCTCCTCGTTGAGTTCGGGAATCCCGAGCCGGATGATCTTGCCGTCGTTGTTCGGGGTCAGGCCGACATCGGACTCGAGGATCGCCTTCTCGATCAACTTGATCGATGAGACGTCGAACGGCTGGATCGTGAGCAGGCGCGCCTCGGGGACGTTGATCGTCGCGAGCTGGTTGAGCGGCGTCTGCGCTCCGTAGTAGTCGACCATCACGCGCTCGACGAGCGCCGGGCTCGCCCGCCCGGTCCGGACCGTGCCGAACTGGTGCTGGGTTGCCGAGACCGAGGCGTCCATCCGCTCGGCGGCGTCCTCGAGAAGTGCGTCGATCAGTTCGCTCACGACTGGTCCTTTGTCCTGACGATCGTGCCGACGCGTTCGCCGGACACGATCCGCTCGATGTTGTGCTCGTCGTCCATGTTGAAGACGTGGATCGGAAGCCCGTTCTCCATGCAGAGGGTCAGCGCCGTCGCATCCATGACGCGTAGCCGCCGTTCGATCGCCTCCATGTGGCTGATCTCGTCGATCAGCTCCGCAGACGGGTCGGTCCTCGGGTCGGCTGTCAGCACTCCCTCGACGCCGTTCTTCGCCATCAACAGCGCGTCGGCGCGGATCTCGATCGACCGGAGCGCGGCAGCGGTGTCGGTCGTGAAGAACGGGTTGCCGGTGCCGGCCGCGAAGATCACGACTCGGCCCTTTTCGAGATGGCGCATCGCCCGGCGCCGGATGTACGGCTCGGCGACCTCGGCGACCGAGATCGCGCTCATCACCCGCGTGTAGACACCGAGCTTCTCGAGCGCGTCCTGAAGGGGCAGAGCGTTGAGAACGGTGGCTAGCATCCCGAGGTAATCGGCCGTGGCGCGATCCATCCCGGCGGCGGCACCGCTCATGCCGCGGTAGATGTTGCCGGCGCCGACGACGACCGCGACCTCGACGCCGCGGTCGTGCACCGCCTTGATCGCCTCGGCGACTGCCTTCACGCGCTCTGGGTCGGTGCCGTACTCGAGCGAGCCCAGGAGCGACTCGCCGGAGAGCTTCAACAACACACGTTGGAACGCCGGCCGGTCCATGGGGTCGCACCCTAGCGGGGCCAGAGGGTGCCGGAGGCCGCCACGTGGCGGCCGCAGGCGGGCCCCTCCTCGTTACTCGCCGATCGCGTAGCGCACGAAGCGCTTGATGACGACGTTCTCGCCGGTCTTGGCCGACAGGTCGCCGCGCAGCTGCTCGATCGTCTTGCCGTCGTGCTTGTCGGGGTTGACGTGCTCCTGCTCGAGCAGGACGACCTCCGACAGCCACTTCTTGAGCATCCCCTCGACGATCTTCGGGCGGATGTTCTCGGGCTTGTCGGCGGCCTGCTGCTCGAACACGGCCGTCTCCTTGTCCTTGGCCTCCTGCGGCACCTCGTCCTCGGAGACGTACAGCGTCTGCGGGCTCGCGGCGATGTGCATCGCGATCTCGCGGGCGAAGGCGACGAAGTCGTCGTTCTTGGCGACGAAGTCGGTGTTGCACTCGACCTGGACGAGCACGCCGACCTTGCCGGTCGCGTGGACGTAGTGGCCGATCGTCCCCTCGCTCGTCTCGCGGCCTGCGAGCTTGCCGAGTTTGTTGCCCATCTTGACGCGGAGGATCTCCTCGGCCTTCTCGGCGTCGCCGCCGGCTTCGGAGAGGGCGCTCTTGCAGTCCATCATCCCGGCGCCCGTGCGTTCACGCAGGGCCTTGACGTCGGCGGCGCTGATCGTGGCGGTCATCTTCTTTGCTCCTCTTGCTCAGGACTCGGCGGGTGTCTCGGCTTCCGCGGCCGGCTCAGCCGGCTCGGCGGGTACGGCGTTCGGATGCGCAGCCGCCGGAGCGGCCGGCTCGGCCGGCTCGGCGGGAACGGCGTTGGGGTGCGCGGCCTGCTCGGCGGCGGCCTGCTCGGCGGCCTTCTTGACCTCTTCGCTCTCGCGGCGGGCCTGCTCTTCGGCTTCGCGGCGCGCGGCCTCCTCGGCAGCGAGCCGGGCGGCCTCCTCGGCCTCGCGGGCCATCCGCTCGGCCTCGGCGGCGCGCCAGACCGACGCCCCGTCGGTGATCGCGTCGCCGAGCGCCTTGGCGATCAGCGAGCAGGACGACATCGAGTCGTCGTTGCCCGGGATCACGAAGTCGATGCCGTCGGGGTCGCAGTTGGTGTCGACTAGGCCGATCAGCGGGATCCGCAGCCGCTGCGCCTCCTTGACGCCGATCGTCTCGCTCTTGAGATCGACGACGAAGACGGCATCGGGGGTGCGGGTCATGTTCTTGACGCCGCCGAGGTTCGCGCGCAGTTTCGCAAGGTCGGCCTCGGCCGACAGGCGCTCGCGGGTCGGCAGCAGCGCGAGCTGGCCGTCCGCCTCGTAGCGCTCGAGGTCGTGGAGCCGCTTGATCCGCTGGTTGATCGTCTGGAAGTTCGTCAGCAGCCCGCCGAGCCAGCGGTGGTTGATGTACGGCATCCCGCATGCCTCGGCGACCTCCTTGACGGAGTCGCGCGCCTGCTTCTTGGTGCCGACGAACAGGATCACGCCACCGCGCGAGGCGAGGTCGGAGACGAACTCCTGCGCCTGCTTGAGCAGCCGCTCGGTCTGCATCAGGTCGACGATGTAGATACCGCCGCGCTCGCCCCAGATGAAGCGACGCATCTTCGGGTTCCAGCGGCGGGTCTGGTGCCCGAAATGGACGCCGGACTCCAGCAGCTCGCGAATGCCGACTTCGGCCATGGTGGTACTCCCTTGGTGGTACTAAAGACGAGGATGCCTGCGGCCCGGTCGCCGCAGACCTTCGGGAAGGCAGGGAGCGGCGCCCGCGTTCTCCGCAGGGGAGAAGGAAAACGGACCGTCTCAATGTAGCGCGCGGCTCAGGCCAGCGCCCGCAGCACGAACGGGGCCAGCAGCGCCCGGATCTCGCCGGCGACGTCACGCTCGGCAGACGACGGGAAGACGGCGAAGCTGATCGCGAGCCGCACGAGCGCATCTGAAAGCAGCGCTACGTCGGCGTCGGCCGCCTGCGGCCAGAGCGCGCCGATCGCGCCGCCGAGCCGCGCGGACGCGTAGCCGACGACGTTGATCCCCTGCTCGATCAGGAGGGCGAGCAGGTCCGGGTCCTCGTCGACGACGATCGCCCTGACGAGCGGGTTCTGCTCGATTCCTCGCAGGTACGCGGCGAACGCCCGCTCGAGCGCGGCCTCCGGATCGTCAGATGCCGCATGGAGCTCGGTCTCGACATCGCTGAGGAACGACTCGACCTCGCGCAGCAGCAGCGCCTGGGCGAGCTGCCGGCGCGTGCCGAACGCGTTGTAGAGCGTCTGCCGGCTCACGCCGGCGTTCTCGGCAACTGCCGCCATGCTCAGGTCGGACCAGGTGGCGTCACCGAGCAGCACGGCCGCCGAGTCGAGCAGGCGCTCGCCGGCCGTGCGGGCGGCGTCAGGCACCGCTCGCTGCCGGCGGCTGCCACCTGGCGAGCAGCTTCTCGCGCTTGCTCGGCATTATGTTGGCCTTCGTCACGTCTCCCCCGTAGTGCTCGACGAGCCGCCTGTCCATCACACGGAACCAGACCGGCGGGAGCACGGCGAGCAGGATCATCCCGGCGTACCCGGTCGGCAGCTGCGGCGACTCGTCGAAGTGGCGCAGCGCCTGGTAGCGGCGGAGCGGGTTGGCGTGGTGGTCGCTGTGGCGCTGCAGGTGGTAGAGCAGCACGTTCGAGACCGTGTTGTTCGCGTTCCAGCTGTGCTGCGGCGTGGTCAGCTCGTACTTGCCGTCGGGCCGCTTCTGCCGCGCGAGGCCGTAGTGCTCGAGGTAGTTGACGACCTCGAGCAGCGAGAAGCCGAGAACGGCCTGGACCAGGAGCCACGGCAGGATCTCGATGCCGAAGACGACGCAGAGACCGGCGAAGAGCACGACCGACATCAGCCAGGAGCCCAAGTTGTCGTTGCCGATCGACCAGACAGCCTTGCCGGCACGGCGACGGTGGGCGGCCTCGATCTTCCAGGCAGAGGTGAAGCTGCCGGCGACCGTACGCGGCAGGAAGCGCCAGAAGCTCTCGCCCATGCGCGAGCTGGCCGGATCCTCGGGCGTCGAGACGCGCACGTGGTGGCCGCGGTTGTGCTCGACGAAGAAGTGCCCGTATCCCGTCGGGGCAAGCGCGATCTTGCTGAGCCAGCGCTCGACCGACTCGCGCTTGTGGCCGAGCTCGTGCGCGGTGGCGATCGCGATCCCGTTGACCATGCCGACGGTGGTCGCCAGCCCGAACTCGGCCACCGTCGAGAGCTCGCCCGAGCCCCATTTCCAGCACGAGAAGATCAGGCCTGCGAACTGCACCGGCAGGAAGAGGTAGGTGCACCAGCGGTAGTAGCGGTCCTGCTCGAGCCAGGCCATCACGCTCGCCGGTGGGTTCGTGTCGTCGAAGCCGCCGAGGTAGTCGAGCGACGGGAAGATCACGAAGATCAGGCCGACGCCGGTGAACCAGAAGAGGTCCCAGCCGGTCAGCTCGACGAGTCCCCAAGCGAGGAACGGGAAGGTCGGGACGAAGATCCCGAGCAGCCAGGCATAGCGCTTGCCGTCCTTCCAGGTCGCGGGGGTGACATCGACGTCGTCCGAGGTGAACTCGGCGTGGCGATGGGTGCCGGTGTCGCCGTCTTCGCCGAGCGCGTGCTCGAGGTCCTCGCTGACATAGGCGTCGTCGTACGCGGTGTGTTTCGACATGGTGTCAGGCGACTTTACAACCCGGGGCGGATGTGTCAAGCCGGTGGACTGTGCGAGCGCGCACGTCCAAGCGCCTCCGCCAAGTCGGTCGGCAGCTCGCTCGAGAAGTCGAGCACTTCATCCGTGCGCGGCTGTGTGAACCGCAGGCGCGCGGCATGCAGGAACTGGCGTGAGAGGCCCAGCACTCCCTCGCGACCGTAGACGCGGTCACCCGCAACCGGATGGCCGATTGCCTGCATGTGAACGCGGATCTGGTGCGTGCGACCGGTTTCGAGCCCGACGTCGAGGAGCGTGAACCGCGGCGTCATCTCCGCGATCTCGAAGTGAGTTCGCGCCTCCCTCGGCTTGTCGGTGTCGGTCGAGTGCCGGGTCCGGTCGCGGCGGTCGCGCCCGATCGGAGCGTCGACCGTGCCGGTGCGCGACGGCGGCCTGCCCTCCACGAGCGCCAGGTAGCGCCGCTCTACCGTCCGTGCCTCGATCTGAGCTTTGAGCGCGGCATGGGCCGCTTCGTTCTTGGCCAGCACGAGCAGCCCCGACGTGTCCCGGTCGAGCCGGTGGACGAGACCGGCTCGCCAATCCTCGTCGCCCCCGGCGACGCGCCCTGCGAGCAGCTGCACGAGTGTTCCCTCGCGGTGCCCCGGCGCCGGGTGGACCACCAGCCCCGCCGGCTTGTCGACGACGATCAGGTCGGCGTCCTCGTAGACGACGGGAACCTCGGCCGGCGCCGTGACGACCGCCGGCGCAGCCGGTTCGCCGGGCTCGACTATCCGCACCGTCTCCCCTGCCGCGAGGATGTGGCGTTTGACGACCGGCGCCCCGTCGACGGTCACGTGGCCCGCGGCGAGCCACTGCTGCGCACGCGTCCGCGAGCCGGCCAGCTCACCGACGACGATGTCGATCCGCGAGCCCGCCTGCCCGGCGTCCACCTCGAACTCATGCTGGGGCATCGGATGCCGAAGAACGCTCGGAGAACCAGACGAGTGCCACTCCACCGCAGACGATCGCTGCGTCCGCGAGGTTGAACGCCGGCCAACGCGAGACCTTGACGTAGTCGGTCACGGCCCCGAACAGCACCCGGTCGGTGAGATTGCCCGCTGCGCCGCCGGCGATCATGCCGGCGGCGACCCAAAGCCCTGTGCGGTTGCTGCCGCGGACCACGAGCACGAGCACCACGAGGATCGCCGCTCCGATCGCGACGAGCGCTAGCGGCGGAAGCCCACCGAGTGCTCCGAAGGCGACACCGTCGTTCCGTGCCGAGACGATCGCAAGCGGCCCGGCGAGGTCGACCCGCTGGCCTTCGTCCATCATCGCCCTGACGAGCGCCTTGACCGCCTGGTCAGCGGCAAGGACGCCGATCGCGACCGCGAGCGCCCGTAGCCGCATCAGCCGGCGATCAGAGCGGCGATCAGGTTGCCGACGAGGCCGACGCCGATCAGCGCGACGAGCGGGCTGAGGTCGAGCGGGCCGATCGGCGGGATCACGCGCCGCAGCCTGCCGAGCAGCGGCTCGGTCAGGCTCTCGACGAAGTCGATCGCCGCGCGCATCGGCCGGCTGTACGGGATCCGCCCGCCGATCGACTGGTACATCGAGATCAGCACCTGGACGAGGATCAACAACGAGTAGATCACCGTCAGGGCGACGACGAAGTCCGCGATCCGGCCTCGGACAGTTGCGAGGACGAGCAGGTCAGGCATCGAGAACGGCGTCGATCGCGTCGTGGAACGCAGCCCGGATCCCGCCGCGCTCGAGCGCCGCGAGGCCGCGCGCGGTCAGTCCGCCGGGCGATGTCACCGCCGCCCTGACGGCGTGCGTGTCGCCGCCTCGCTCGCGCAGCAGCGCGGCGGTCCCGGCCATCGTCTCGATCACCATCTCGGTTGCAAGGTCCGGCGGCAGGCCGCGGCGCACGCCGGCCTCGATCTGCGCCTCGGCGACGAGCGAGTCGTATGCAGGCCCGCAGCTCATCAGCTGCATCGCCGCGTCGACCTGGTGCTCGGGCAGCTCGATCAGCGTGCCGAGCTCTCCGAGCAGGCCCCGCACCGTGTCGCGATGCAGTCCGGGCGTATCGGCCGCGGCGAGCACGACGACACCCTGCCGCAGCTCCACCGGGGTGCTCGGCATCGCCCGGTACACCTCGGCATCCGGGTAGGCGGCACGGACATCGGCGATCGCCACCCCGCCGAGGATCGAAATCACGACCTGAGCCTTCGGGTGGATCTCCGACGCCACCGCGGCGAGCTGCGCAGGCTTGTGGCAGAGCACGATCACCTCGGCCGCCTCGGCTACGTCCGAATTCGACCCCACAGCCTCCCCGCCGACCGCCTCCGCGAGCGCGGAGGCCCGTCCACGGTCGGGATCCGAGACGACCAACGGCCGCCCCCACCCCACCGCCATCGCCCGCGCCATGTTGCCGGCGCCTATCAGTCCGATCAGCATTGTGAATCCTCGCTCGGCCCATGGGCTTCGCATCTGGCGACGATCCTTCGCTCGGGGCGGCAGTCACGTGCAGGAGCACGCTCCTTTGCCCCTCGCTCGCCTCCCCGCCACCTGCTTTGCCCATGAACCTCGGGCCGGTGGTGCGTCACCTGCGGCACCCTAAGACTGATTGAAAAATCCTTTTTCTATGAGTTGAGCGCGCTCTTCGGCCGAGATCTCGACGTTCTGCGGCGTCAGCATGAAGACGCGATCGGCGACCTTCTGCATGCCGCCGTCGAGGCCGTAGGTGAGGCCGCTGGCGAAGTCGATCAGGCGCTTGTTGAGCTCTCCGTCGCTGTTCTGCAGGTTGAGGACGACCGGGATGTCGTCCTTGAACCGATCGGCGACCTGCTGGGCGTCGTTGAACGACTTCGGGATCACCAGGTGCATGCGCACGCTGCCACCATTGCGGCCCGCTTTGCGGCCCCCTGCCGCGATCTCGTCTGCCGACGGGACCGGGCGCAGGATCGCGCGGGTCGGCGCCGGCTCTTCGCCGAAGATGTCGTCGAAGTCCTCGGAGGGCGCGGATTCCGCGCGCCGGCCCGCCCTGCGCGGCTCGCTGCGCACACGATCGCGACGACGCGCCGCAGGGGCCGTCTCCTCGAGCGCGGGATCGCGTTCCTCGGCGAGACCGAAGTAGACGAGGGCTTTGTTCCAGCTCAGAGCCACATCGTCAGTGTACGGGCAGGCCGACCGGTCTGCCACGACTCAGGACATAAACCCGTTTTCAGGCGTACAACCTGGTCCCGATTCGCACGAACGTCGCGCCCTCCTCGACGGCGACGACGAAGTCCTGGGTCGTTCCCATCGACAGATGCTCCAGCCCGTGGCGCCGTGCGAGAGCCGCCAGCTCGCGGAACCACGGCCTGCTCGCCTCGGGGTCGGCTGCGAGCGGCGGCATCGTCATCAGCCCGCGGACGTCTGCGCCTGCGACCGACCTGCAGCGGCCGAGGAACGGCTCGAGCTCGTGGGGAGCGATCCCGCTCTTGCCCTCTTCGCCACTGACGTTGACCTCGACCAGGATCGGGAATTGCTCGGGAGCATGCCTCGCGAGCTGCTCGAGAACCGAGTCGCTGCTGACCGCGTGGATCAGCGAAACGCGCGGCACGATCTGCTTGACCTTGCGGCTCTGGACGTGGCCGATGAAGTGCCAGTCGAGGCTCGGCGCCAGTTGCTGCTTCTCGACCAGCGCCTGAGCCCGGTTCTCGCCGGCATGGCGGATGCCGGCCGCTTCGAGGACTCCGAGCTCGCCCGGCCCGACGTACTTGACGGCGGCGACCACCTCGACGCTCGCCGGCGGCCTGCCGGCACGCTCGCAGGCGGCCTCGACCTCGGCCTCGACCTCCAGCATGTTCGCCCTGACCCGCTCGACCGTCAGCCCCTCGAAGATCATCGCCATATGAGCCCTGCCTGCCTGCCGGTCACGGGACCGCTGCGCCGGTGCGAGAAGAACAGCTCGGGCTCGCAGATCGTGCAGCGGCCGACGTCGCGGGCCGTTTCGGCGCCCGCAGCGAGCAGGCGGCGCCTGGCCGCTGACTTGAGGTCTACCGTGCCGCTCGCTGTCGCGTCGTCGGGGAAGAGCCCTGCTACATCGGCGTTCACCTGGTAGCAGCAGGCGCCTGCGCCCGGACCGATGACAGCAGCGATCGATCCAGATGCGTCGAGTGCGCGGAGAGCCTTGACGCCCGCCTCGATGACTCCGTTCGCAAGGCCGCGCCAGCCGGCGTGCACGATCCCGATCGCTGCAGGGGTGGCGATCGCCACCGGCAGGCAGTCGGCGGTCAGCGCGGCGAGCGCGAGGTCACGCCCCGTCGTCACGAGCCCGTCGCCTTCGCGCAGCTCCGCCTCGGCGTCCGCGGACGCGGCCGTGTGAACCGACACGCCGTGCACCTGCCGGAGTCTCGCCACGGGCAGCCCGCCGGCGGCTCGCCTGACGTTCTCCCGTACCAAAGCCGGGTCGTCGGCTGTACCGGGTCCGAGGTTGAGCGTCTCGTACGGAGCTTCCGAGACACCGCCGGCGCGGCCGGTGAACAGCACGGTGGCGCCGTTCAGCTCCAGTTCGATGACGGCGACCGTCACGATCCCGATGCTAGAGGTCGGCGAGCGCGGCGAGCGCGTAGGCGATCTGCGTTCCGGCATCGGCGTCGGGGGGCAGCTCGCCGTCGAGCAGCGCGTCACGGACGGCGGCGAGCGCGATGCCGACGTCACGGCCCTCGGGCACGCCTGCCGCCTTGAGCGAATCGCCGTCGATTGCGGGCGCCCGCCGGCGCCAGTCGCCGAGCCACAGCCGTGCCGCGGCGCTGCTGCCTCGCGCTCCCGCGACAGCGACGGCCTCGACCGGCTCTCCGGCAAGAGAGCGGTCGACATCGGACGGGCGCAGAGGAGGAACCGTGCCGAGCGGAGCGATAGCGGCGCACCGATCGAGGATCCGTCGCTCGGCAGCGGGGAACGCGAACGCATCGCTCCAATTGCTGTCCGCCAGGCAGCTTCCGAGGATCGTCAGCGCCGTGCTGCCGTGGCCGTCGACGAGGTTGACGGCTGCCGCGGTCACGACCGGATCGAGCACGAGGCCCTCGGTCAGACCGAGATTCTGCGCCGCGTGAAGGACGTCGAGCGGTGACGGCTCGACCAGCGCCAGCCGCAGCTCCGCGGTGAGCCGCTCCCGGGAGACGGTCGACAGCGCACCTGCTGCCACCGCCTCGTGCGCCCAGCGGTCGGTCTCCGGCTCGGGCAGGAAGCCGAAGCGGACCGCGTAGCGGACGAGCCTCCAGAGCCGGGTCGGGTCGTCGCGGAACGACCGCTCGTGCAGGACGCGCAGCCGCCCATCCCTGAGATCCGCGAGCGCGCCGTCGGCGGAGTGCAGGACGCCGTCGGCGCCGAGGGCAATCGCGTTGACCGTGAAGTCGCGCCGCATGAGGTCCTCCTCGAGCGAGGCCGGCTCGACCTCCGGCAGCGAGCCCGGCTCTGGGTAGCGCTCGCGACGGGCGCCGACGACATCGCATCGCAGCTCGCCCGATGAGGCGATGACGACGCCGAAGCGCGGGTGCTCGGCGGCGACGGTGCCGATCGCCTCCGCGACCGCGAGCGGCTCACCCTCGACGACCAGGTCGCACTCCGTGGGAATCGTCCCGCGCAAGAGGTCGCGGACAGCGCCGCCGACCAGCCGCGCCTCCGGATGGTCGCCGAGGACCGCGAGCAGCCGCTGGCCTCCCGGAGCCCGGGCGAGCAGAGCCAGTGCCTGGGCGGCGTCGAGCACGAGGCGATCGTCGCACGAGGGCCGGATCGCCGTACGGGGCCCTAGCCTTTCGCGACGATGTTTAGCCGCGACGGCGGAACCACACGCGTGCTCGCGCTGGTCGCGATCGTGCTCGCCGCGATCCTGGCGTTCGCCACCGCGTACCTGTTCCTGGCCACCCCGGGCAATGTCAACAACGCGGACGTCGAGTTCGACGAGCGTGCTCCGACCATTGAGACGCCAGCTCCTGAGGGAACCGGAGGACAGCCGTCCGGCGACGCGTTTCACTGGCCGTTCTACGGCCTGACGGCTCAACGCACCAAGTACCTGCCGCTCAAGCGGAAGCTGAAGCCGCCTTTCGTCGAGCGCTGGCGGATGACGGGACGGATCCTGCTCGAGTTCACGCCGTCGCTCTGCGGACGCAGGCTGTTCCTGCTCAAGAACAACGGCGCCCTGTACGGGCTCTCACGTCAGACCGGCAAGATTCTCTGGAAGCGCAAGCTCGGCTACCTCGCCGCCTCGTCGCCGGCGTGCAACGAGAAGACCGTCTACGCGGTCCTGCTGAGCCGCCGCAAGGGCGTCAACGCCGGGCGGGTCGTCGCCGTCTCCTCGACCAGCGGGCGCACGATCTGGTCGCGCAACCTGGCAAGCAGGAGTGAGAGCAGCCCATTGCTGCTCGACGGCCGGCTCTACTTCGGATCCGAGAACGGCACGATCTACAACCTCCGCGCCCGTGACGGCCAGGTGCGCTGGAAGACGCGGAACGGAGGCGCCGTGAAGGGAGGGCTTGCAGCGGACGGCGGGCGGCTCTTCTACGGCGACTACTCCGGCGCCGTCACCGCGATCGACCGCGGGACCGGCAAGCGCGTCTGGCGCACCGGTACCAGCGGCGGCCGGTTCGGGCTCTCCTCGGGCACCTTCTACGGCACGCCCGCGATCGCCTACGGGCGGCTCTACATCGGCAACACCGACGGCTTCGCCTATTCATTCGGGCTGCGCAGCGGCAAGCTCGCCTGGCGCCACAAGACCGGCGGCTACGTGTACTCCTCCCCCGCCGTCTCCGATGCCCAGGGCGGCACCGTGTTCATCGGCTCATACGACCGTTCGATCTACGCGCTCAACGCCCGCTCCGGAGCCGTCCGCTGGCGCCACCGGACCAAGGGCCGCGTCGTCGGCGGTCCGGCGGTGATCGGGAACCTCGTCTTCTACTCCGACCTCGGGGCGACCGCGACCTACGCGCTCGGTGTCAACACCGGCAAGATGCTCTGGTCGGTCGACCGCGGCGCGTTCAACCCGGTCATCTCCGACGGCACCCGGATCTACCTCAACGGCTACTCGTCGCTCTACATGTACACCGAGCGCGGGCGCCGGCCCGACGGCAGCCTGACGACGGCGGGACGGAAGCGGATCGCGGCGCTCGCGCTGGCCCGAGCCGCCGAGCGCCGCCAGCGGTACGTCGGTAGGCGCGTCGAGCAGCGCAGGCAGGCCGTGCGCGAGGCGAGCAGGCTGAGACGAGCCGGCACCAAGGTCTGCTTCCGCTCGAACGGGAAGACCGTCTGCCGGGTCCCGCGCCCGGTCGTCTGCTTCCAGCCCCAGGACGGGCGCGTCGTCTGCCGCGCCCGTGCGGCTCGAAAACGCTGATCAGACGCGCACGGGGAGTCCGGCCTCGGCCAGCGCGGCCTTGGCTTCGGCGACCGTGATCTCGCCGAAGTGGAGCAGCGAGGCGAGCAGAACGGCGTCGGCCCCCGACTCGAGCGCCTCGGCGAGATGTCTCAGCCGGCCGGCGCCTCCGGAGGCGATCACCGGGACCGGCACCGCACCGCTCACCGCGGCGGTCAGCGGCAGGTCGTAGCCGTCCTTCGTGCCGTCGCGGTCCATGCTCGTGAGCAGGATCTCCCCCGCTCCGCGCCCGGTGCCCTCCCGGACCCAGTCGAGCGCATCACGGCCGGTGTCGGTCCGGCCGCCGGCTCGATAGACGCGCCAGGTACCACCGGCCCCGCGTTTGCAATCAACGGCCAGAACGACGCACTGCGACCCGAAGTGCGCCGCCAGCTCGTCGATCAGCTCGGGCCTGTCGAGCGCTGCGGAGTTGATCGAGACCTTGTCGGCACCGGCGTCGAGAACGGCCTGCGCGTCAGCGAGCGACCGGATGCCACCGCCGATCGTGAAGGGGATGAAGACGTTGTCGGCGGCCCGGCGCGCGAGCTCGACGACGGTGTCCCGGCGCTCATGGGTTGCGGTGATGTCGAGGAAGACGAGCTCGTCTGCGCCGGCCTCGTCGTAGCGCGCAGCGAGCTCGACCGGATCACCGGCGTCCCGGAGGTCGACGAAGTTCGTGCCCTTGACGACACGGCCTCCGTCGACGTCGAGGCACGGGATCACCCGCTTGAGATGCACGCGGCCTCAGTCTCCGGCCGGCGCCGGGCGGTACGGGCCGCGATGCCGGCGGACCGGCTGGAGAGCCTCATGTGCCTCGGCAATCGTGAAGCGGCCTTCGTACAGAGCCTTGCCGGAGATCACTCCGCCGAGGTTCACCTGGCGAAGGTCGCGCAGCGCGCGCAGATCGTCGAGCGAGCCGATGCCGCCCGAGTAGAGGAACCGGCCCCGGACCGCCCCGGCGACCTTGCGGACGGTGTCGAGATCGATGCCGCCCAACATCCCGTCACGGTCGACGTCGGTGTAGATGAACGAGTGGACGCCGCGCTGCTGGAGCCGCTGGATCACTCCCTCGGCGTCGAGGTCGATCGTCTCCTGCCAGCCGGAGGTCGACACCTTGCCGCCGCGCGTGTCGACGGACACGATCACGCGGTCTCGGTAGAGACCGAGCACGTCGTCGAGAAAGTCGATGTCGGTGAACGCGGCGGTACCGAGGATGACGCGCTCGGCGCCGGCGTTGAGCGCGTCCCTGACAGCGCCGACGCTCCGCAGCCCACCGCCGTACTGGACCGGCACCGGAAGCTCGGAGACGATCTGCTCGAGGTGGCCGAGTGAAGCGGGCGCGCCGTCCTTGGCGCCGTCGAGATCGACGATGTGAAGGAAACGTGCGCCGGCCTCGACCCAGGCCCGTGCAGCCTCGAGCGGCGAGTCGCGATAGACGGTGGCCTGCTCGAAGTCGCCCTTCACAAGCCGAACGGCGCGGCCCTCGCGGATGTCGATCGCGGGATAGAGGATCATGCGGCCAGCTCCGCATCCGCCCCGCGGCAGACCGAGACGAAGTTGGCGAGCAGCGTGATCCCGTCGCGCGAGGACTTCTCAGGGTGGAACTGGGTGCCCATGATGTTTCCGCGACCGACAACGCTCGCGAACCTCTCACCGTAGTCGCTCGTGCCGAGCACGATCTCTGGCTCTCTCGGCCGCGGGACGAAGCTGTGGACGTGGTAGAAGGGCCTGCCGTCCTGAAGCCCTTGTGCGAGCGGCGTCGGACGCTCCCAGCGGACGGCGTTCCAGCCGATGTGAGGCAGGTTGAGGCCGCCGCTGTCGAGCTGCGTGACGGTGCCGGGCAGAAGCCCGAGGCCGTCGGCGCCGCCGAGCTCCTCGCTCTCCTCGAAGAGGAGCTGCATCCCGAGGCATGCGCCGAGCAGCGGCACCTCGGCGCCCGCGCGTGCCCGGACGAGCTCGTCGAGGCCGCTCTCGCGCAGGAGTGTCATCCCGGCGGGAAACGCTCCGACGCCCGGCAGCACGAGCCCGTCCGCGAGCGAGAGCCGCTCAGGATCGCCTGTCAGCTCGACGCGAGCGCCGGCGCGGATCAGCGACTTCTCCATCGATCGCCTGTTGCCGACGCCGTAGTCGATCAGGCCGATCAGCGGCGCCGAGGCGTCGCCGATCACGTGGTGAGAGTCCCCTTCGTCGACGGCACGCCCTCTTGCCGCGGATCGATCGCGACCGCCTCGCGCAACGCCCGTGCGAGCGCCTTGAAGCACGCCTCGATGATGTGGTGCGCGTTGGTTCCGGCCTCGACCGACACGTGAAGGGTCAACCGCGCCGTCGTGCTGACCGCGCGCAGGAACTCCTCGCAGAGCTCGTGCTCGAAGTCACCGGTCACGCCGGCCGGCAGTTCGGCTTCGAAGACGAGGAACGGACGGCCGGACAGGTCAACGGCCGCCGCCGCACGCGCCTCGTCCATCGGCACCACGGCGTGGCCGTAGCGCGTGATGCCGGCGCGGTCGCCGAGCGCGTCGTTGATCGCATGCCCGAGCACGAGCCCCGTGTCCTCGACGGTGTGGTGCGCGCCGGTCGCGAGGTCGCCCTCGACCTTGACGTCGAGGTCGAGGCCCCCGTGACGAGCCAACAGATCGAGCATGTGGTCGAAGAAGCCAACGCCGGTGGTCCGCGAGCCGGAGCCGTCGCCGTCGAGGTCGAGCGTGAGCCGCACGTCGGTCTCGGCGGTCTGGCGGTGAAGCGTCGCGCTGCGGCTCATGTGCCGTGATTCTGGCGAAGTCTCAGCGATGCCGCGTGCCGGGTGAAGCCCTCGGCCTCCGCGATCGCGATCGCGGGAGCGGCAAGCCCGGCTGCGGCCTCGCCGCTCAGCTCGACGACGCTCATCAGCCGGCGGAAGCTGCGCGCGCTCAGCACGGACGCGAAGCGCGCGGCACCGGCCGTCGGCAGAGTGTGGTTTGCACCGGCGATGTAGTCGCCGAAGGCGACACCGGTGGCGGCGCCGACGAACACACAGCCGGCCCGTGTGACGCGCGTCGCCAACGCCTCCATCTCGGCGCCCACAAGCTCGAGGTGCTCGGGAGCGAACGCCTCCGCGACGGCAAGCGCCTCGTCGGCTCCCGAGACGCGACCTAGGGCGACGGCGCCGCCGGTCTCGACACCTTCGATCTCCCCGGCGACCGCCTCGAGCAGCTGCGGATCCGGGCTCACAAGCGCGACGACGCTGCCCACGCCGTGCTCGGCCTGGGCGAGAAGATCCGCTGCGACTATGGCCGGATCGGAGCCGGAGCCTGCGAGGACCAGCAGATCGCTCGGGCCGGCGAAACCGTCGACGCCGAAGCTGGCGCCGGCGAGCAGCCGCTTGGCTTCCTGTACGTAGAGGTTCCCCGGGCCGGCGACGACGTCGACCGGCCGCAGCTCCTCGGTGCCGTAGGCGAGCGCGGCGATCGCGTGCGCGCCGCCGACCCGCCAGACCTCGCAGTCGCCACAGAGCGCGCAGGCGGCGAGCATCACGGGGTGCCCGCCCGGGACACAGACGACGACCTCCTCGACGCCGGCCGCCCGCGCGGTCACGGCGCCCATCAGGACGGTTGACGGATAGGGGTTCCGGCCTCCCGGCGCGTAGATCCCGGCACGGCCGACGGCCACTTCGCGCATCGTCACGCGATGCCCGGAACCGATCTCGACGGTGCGGTCTTCGCCGGTGGTCGCCGATGCGACGGCCGCGATGTTGGCACGGGCCTGCTCGAGGCTCGACCGGAGCAGCGGGTCGAGGTCTGCGAGAGCTGCATCGAGCTCGTCCCTCGGCACGCGGATCGCGGTGCCCTTCGGCAGCCCGTCGAGCCTCTCTGCGTGCTCCTGGAGCGCGGTCTGGCCACCGTCTCGCACCGCCCTGACGATCTCCTCGACGGTGGCCGTCACCGACGCGGCGACCGGGGCCAGCGCGCGGATCTCGGCGGCCAGCTGCTCCGGGCCTGCAGGGGCGAGCCGCACGAGGCTCATGTCGCGCCTGCCGCGGTCGCCTCCTGCAGGGCGCTCAGGAAGGCGTCGACCGCTGCGGCCTTCAGCCGGTAGGCGGCGGGGTTCGCGATCAGCCGCGCCGTCGAGCGCTGAAGCTGCTCGCGGACGACGAGCCCGTTTTCACGCAGCGTCGTCCCGGTAGCCGTGAGGTCCACGATCGCATCGACCATCCCGGTCAGCGGTGCCAGCTCGACCGAGCCTTTGACGGCGACGATCTCGGCCTGCCTGCCGGTCGCCTTGAAGTGGCGCAGGGCGGTGCGGTCGTACTTCGTCGCGATCCGCAGGTAGCCGTGCCGGCGCAACGCCTCCTCGATCGGGTCCGGGTCGCGGTCGATGCAGGCGAGCACCATCGTGCATCCGCCGTAGCCGAGGTCGAGCAGCTCGAGCACGTCGCGCTCGTCGTGCTCGGTCAGCACATCCTTGCCGGTGATGCCGACGTCGGCGGCGCCGGACTCCACGTACGTCGGCACGTCCGACGGACGGGTGGTGACGATCCCGATGTCGGAGAACAGCAGCTTGCGATCGTTGGCGCGAACTTCCGAGACGTCGATCCCGGTCCGCTCGAGCAGGTCGAGCGTGGCCGGGAATAGCGCGCCACGCGGAACCGCGATCGTCAGTGCGGGGCCGGTTGTCATGGCCCCGGCTCCTCCGCCATCAGCGCGCCGTGGAGCTGGTCGACCTCGATCGCAAACCCGGCCGCGGGCATCTCGCGGCCAAAACGGCCGACGAGCTCGTCGTAGCGGCCGCCGCCGCCGATCGGAGCGCCGAGCGCGGGATGGAGCACGTCGAACACGGCGCCGGTGTAGTAGCCGAGGTCGCGGGTCAGGCCGAGGTCGACCACGACTCGGTCGCGGACGGCCTGGTCGGCGGCTTCGAGCACACCACGTAGCGCGGCGGCGGCGTCGCCCGGGACACCGTCGACGACCTCCAGGCCACCACGCAGCCGGCTGATCGACACCAGCTCTCTGGCGAGTCCGTTGTCGCCGACCGCGCCCGCCAACCTCACGAAGTCGCCCGCGGCGAGGGCTGCGAGCAGGTCGGGCCTGAGACGCTCGTCGACTCCGAGCGCCTCTAGGACGCGCGGGAAGACCGCCGCCGAGCCGAGCGCGATCCGGTAGTCGCGGAGCCCGGCCTGGTCGAGCGCGGCGCAGAGCACCGACAGGACCTCGGCGGTCCCGTCAGGGCCCGGTGCCCCAAGCAGCTCGATCCCGGACTGCTGGATCTCGCGGGCCTCGCCACGATGCGGGCGCACGCTGCGATAAACGTGCGCGAGGTAGGAGAAGCGCAGCGGCGGCTCGGCACCGGCGAACCGCGTCGCCCCGAGACGAGCGATCGGCACGGTCATGTCGGGCCGCAGCGCCATCACGTTGCCGTGGTCGTCCAAGACGCGGTAGCCGGGCTCGATCGACGAGCCGCGGCGGATGACGTCGTCGACCTCGATCGCCGGGGTCCTGACCTCGCCGTAGCCCCGGCCCTCGTAGACGCGGCACAGGGCGTCGGTGATCGCGCGCAGCTCACGGAGCTCGCTGTGCAGGACGTCGCGCGTGCCTGTCGGAGTGGCGTACATCATCGGCAAGCGTAGGGCCGCTCAGACGACGTCCGGGACGCGCACGCGGTCGATCTGCGCGCCGAGGTCGGCGAGCCGCTCGTCGATCCGCTCGTAACCGCGGTCGATCTGCCGGATGTTGCCGATCTGGGTCTCCCCGTCGGCGGTCAGAGCGGCAAGCAGCACCGCCATCCCGGCGCGGATGTCGGGCGACTCGACACTGGCGCCCCGCAGCTGTCGTGGCCCCGTTACCAGCGCGCGGTGGACGTCGGCGATCAGGATGTTCGCCCCCATCGCGATCAGCTTGTCGCAGAAGAAGAGCCGCGACTCGAACATCCACTCGTGGACGAGCACCTCACCCCGGCACTGCGTCGCGAGCGCGACCGCGATCGACGTCAGGTCGGCAGGGAACGCCGGCCAGGGACCGTCCTGGACCTTGGTCGTGTGATCGCCCATGTCCCGCTGCACCTCGAGCCGCTGCCCCCCGGGGACGAGCACGTCGGCGCCGTCGATCTCGGTGTGGAGGCCCATCCGGCCGAACACGAGCCGGATCATCCGCAGATCCTCGGGCTCGGTGTCGCGGATGCGCAGCTCACCACCGGTCATCCCGGCGGCTGCCATGAACGATCCGATCTCGATGTGATCGGGCCCGATGTCGTGGTGCGCGCCGCCGAGTGCGTCGGCGCCGCTGACGAGCATCACGTTCGAGCCGATTCCGCGGATGTCGGCGCCCATCTTGACGAGCAGGCGTGCGAGGTCGACGACGTGCGGTTCGGAGGCCGCGTTGCCGATCCGGGTCTCGCCCGGCGTCAGCACCGCCGCCATCAGGGCGTTCTCGGTCGCCATCACCGACGGCTCGTCCATGAAGACCTCGCCCGGAGCGAGGCGTCCGGAGATCGTGATCCGACCCTCTTCGTCGGTCTCGTCACGCGCACCGAGCGCACGGAAGGCGTCGAGGTGCGGGTCGAGCCGGCGGCGGCCGATCACGTCGCCGCCGGGCGCCGGCATTTCGGCACGGCCGAAGCGCGCCAGCAGCGGACCTGCGAGCAGGAACGACGCCCGGATGCGCTCGGCCGCCTCGGCGTCGATCCCGGACTCGGCGGTCACGCCCGCCGCACAGACGACGACCTCGTTCTCGTCTTCCCAGTGAACGCTCGCGCCGAGCTGCTCGAGCAGCTCGAGCATCGCTTCGACGTCACGGATCCGCGGGACGTTGCGGAGGACAACCTCCTCCTCGGTCAGGACGGTCGCTGCGAGGCACGGCAGGGCGCCGTTCTTGTTTCCGGCCGGCGTGACGGTGCCGGACAGCGGGACCCCGCCTTCGATGACGAATTTCTCCATGGAATATCGCTGCTCAGCGCAGCGTCCTGGCCGCGATGGAGAGCTCGGCTAGGGTAACAGTCGTGGGAGCCGTGACCACACGGGAAGAGGCGTTCGGCCTGCTCTGCGACTGGGTCGGCTCGGAGTCCCTGCGCCGCCATTGCCTGGCAGTCGAGGCGGCGATGGTGTGGTACGCCGAGAACTCCGGCGAAGACGCTGAGCGCTGGGCGATCGCCGGCCTGCTCCACGACGCCGACTACGAGCAGCACCCGGACATGGACGACCTCGTCTCCGGCCACCCGCGCACGATCATCGCCCACCTGCAGGCCACCGGCGGAGACGACGACGTGATCGACGCGATCGCCGGCCACGCGCCATTCCTCGGAGTCGCCCGTAGCTCCGCGATGGCCAAGACGCTGTTCGCCGTCGACGAGCTGGCCGGGTTCATCGTCGCCTGCTGCGCCGTTCGGCCGGGCGGCATCGAAGGCCTGACCGCGAAGTCGGTCAAGAAGAAGCTGAAGTCGCCGGCGTTCGCTGCCGCCGTCAGCCGCGAGGACATCTCACTCGGCGCCGAGCAGCTCGGCCTTCCGCTCGACGAGCACATCACGAACGTGATCGCGGCGCTCGCGGCACGATCGGCCGAGCTCGGGCTCGATCCTGCTCAGGCCGGCTCCGGGACGTGATGGTCCGCGCCGCCGCGAGCGGCGCCCGGGCACGCTACGGCGCCGTATTGCGTCTGCCGCATGCCAAGGCGCTGCTGCTGGCCGAGATTCCCGCACGCGCACCGATCACCGTTCTCGCGCTCGCGACCGTGCTGTTCGTCCGCGAGCATGCCGGCTCCTACCTGTTGGCCGGAATCGCGGCCGGCTCGCTGGGGCTCTCGTTCGCCGTGACCGCGCCGCTCGTCGGACGGCTGATCGACCGGGTCGGCCTCGTCAGGGTCGTCGTGCCCGCAACTGCGTTGCACGGCGCCGGGGTTCTCTCGCTCGTCGCCTGCGGCCTGTGGAGCGGGCCGGACGTCGCGATCGTTGCCTCTGCGGCGCTCTCCGGCGCGGCGCTGCCGCCTGTCGGCTCGATCACCCGCGCACTCTGGCCACGAATCATCGAGGAGGGTGGCGGTGATCCGGACCTGCTTTCGACGGCGCTTGCGATCGAAGGCGTCCTGATCGAAGCGCTGTTCACGATCGGGCCGGTCTTCGTCGCCGCGACGACGCTGCTGGTCGATCCGGCCGTCGCGCTTCTGACCGCTCCGGCCCTGCTCGTCGCCGGACTCCTCGCGCTGCTGCCGCTTCATCCGGTGCGCACCTGGCGCACAGCCGGGGCAGACCACGGCCACGGGCTGCTCGGAGCGCTCAGATCGCGCGGGATCCGGGTGCTGATGCTCTGCATCCTGCCGCTCGGCTTCTGCTTCGGCGCCGTCGAGGTGACGCTCCCGGCCTTCGCCGAGGAGACGGCCTCGCGGGCGCTCGGTGGGATCCTGATCGCGAGCTGGTCACTCGGCAGCGTGCTCGGCGGCCTGCTCTACGGCGCGATCGACTGGCGGGGTCCGCTCGCGCGCCGCTACGCGGTGCTTGCGACCTTGGTCCCGCTGGGCTTCCTCCCGCTGCTGCTGACGCCGTCCTTCGGGCTGATGATCCCCCTCTCCCTGGCGGCGGGCCTGTCGGTCGCTCCTGTCCTGACGGCCGGAAACCAGGTTGTCGGCGACGTCGCCGCCAGAGGCACCGAGACCGAGGCCTACACGTGGCCGACCACGGCGCTCGTGACCGGCGTCGCGTCCGGGAACGCAGCCGCGGGCGGGCTCGTGACCCACACCAGCATCGAAGCCGCCCTGGCCGCGGCGGCCGCAGCCGCCGCTCTCGCGGCCCTCGTCGCATGGGCGCTGTGGCCGCGGCTACGCCCGGCCGGCCCCACCTGAGCAGCGGTTCCGCGCGCGCCGGTAGGTTGCGACGATGAGTTCCGCCGACCTGACGATCACCGTGCTCGAGGGCGACGAGACCGGCCAGGAGCTGCTCGAGCAGTCTCTGAGGCTGCTCGACCCCGAGGTCATCGGCGTCGCCGCGGCGCTCGAGCGCTTCGACCTGTCGTTGGAATCACGCCGCGCCACCGGCAACGCCGTGGTCGAGCAGGCGGCCGCCGCGATGCGGCGCTCCGGCCTCGGCATCAAAGCGGCGACGATCACCCCGGAGGGCAAGGACGACGTCGGCTCGCCGAACCGGCTCGTCCGCGAAGGCGTCGGCGGCAAGGTCATCATCCGCACCGGCAGGCGGATCCCCGGGATCACACCGGTCGCGGGCGTCCACCAGCCGATCTCGGTCGTCCGGATGGCGATCGAGGATGCCTACGGCGCTGAGCAGTGGCGCGAGGGCGCCGAAGGCTCACCGGACGAGGTCGCGTTCCGCACCGAGCGGATCACACGCTCGGTCTGCCGCGCCGTCGCCGAGTACTCGTTCGCAACCGCTCAGCGGATCGGCGGCAAGGTCTACGGCGGACCGAAGTGGACCGTGTCACCGGTGTACGAAGGGATGCTCAAGGAGGAGCTCGACGCCGCCGCCTCGCGCCATCCGGAGATCCCGTACCAACCGGTGCTGATCGACGCGCTGTACGCGGGATTGATCTCCGGGCCGGCCGAGCTGCCGCTCGTCATCCCAGCACTCAATCGCGACGGCGACTGCCTGTCCGATCTCGTGATGCCGATGTTCGGGTCGATCGCGGGCTCGGAGTCCGTCCTGCTCGCCTTCGGCGACGACTTCGCCACCGAGGTGGCGATGGCGGAAGCGCCGCACGGGACCGCTCCCGCCCTTCACGGCAAGGACGTCGCCAACCCGATGGCGATGATCTTGGCCGTCGCCGCCGTCCTCTACTACGCCTCGGAGCGCCGCGATCCGGTGCCCGGCGCGACCCAGGCGTCGCGGGCCATCTACGAGGGCGTGCTCGAGGCGGTGGCGGGCGGCGTTCGAACGCACGACCTCGGTGGCCACACCGGGACCGTGGCCTTCACCGACGCCGTGATCGAGCGTGTGAAGGCCAAACTCGACGCATGGGACTCGCTCGGCGGCCGTTAGGCGACGCCGCTCCCGCAAGATCTGTTGCACCCAGACGGTTCCGTCCGGACCCGTCCTTAGCGTACGAACACATGTTCCCGTCGTCGCGCCGCCCGACCAGCCCGACCCTCGCCGCCTCGGCGTTCCGCACCGCGCGGCTGCTGAAGGCACTCGCGACGCTCGACATGCGGCCGCTCGACGCCGACGGACGCCCCGTAGACCTGGCGGCCGGCGGTGATCGCCATGAGGCGCCCCGGCGCCTCACCCGCACGCCGCGCGCGCGGCGCCCCGGCGCCGTGCGCCGGCCGGAGCACTGCTGCTCGTCGCCGCACGGCGGCGGCGATTCGGGCGACACGCCGGCGGTCCTCGCCTGAACGACGAAAGGCCGCCCGCTGTGCGGACGGCCTTTCTGACATTAAACCGGCGGCGACCTACTCTCCCGGGCCCTTGCGAGCCAAGTACCATCGGCGCTGAGAGGCTTAACTGCTCTGTTCGGAATGGGAAGAGGTGTTTCCCTCTCGCCATAGCCACCGGAACTCACGAGAGCTCGGCGACCCCTCAAAACCGCACAGCGCCACGGGTACCACCTGAAGATCATCCGTCAAGCCCTCGAGCAATTAGTACCAGTCTCCTACACGCCTCACGGCGCTTCCAGATCTGGCCTATCAACCTGGTGGTCTCCCAGGGCTCTTACTCCCTCAAGGGGATGGGAGAGCTCATCTTGAGGCCGGCTTCCCGCTTAGATGCCTTCAGCGGTTATCCGATCCGGACGTAGCTAACCTGCGGTGCCCTTGGCAGGACAACAGATACACCAGAGGTCCGTTCACCCCGGTCCTCTCGTACTAGGGGCAAATCCTCTCAACTCTCCAACGCCCACGGCAGATAGGGACCGAACTGTCTCACGACGTTCTGAACCCAGCTCGCGTACCGCTTTAATGGGCGAACAGCCCAACCCTTGGGACCTACTTCAGCCCCAGGATGCGACGAGCCGACATCGAGGTGCCAAACCGGGCCGTCGATGTGGACTCTTGGGCCCGATAAGCCTGTTATCCCCGGAGTACCTTTTATCCGTTGAGCGACGGCACTTCCACTTGCTACCGCCGGATCACTAAGACCTGCTTTCGCACCTGCTCGAGATGTCTCTCTCGCAGTCAAGCTCCCTTACTGCCTTTGCACTCTACGCACGATTTCCGACCGTGCTGAGGGAACCTTTGTGCGCCTCCGTTACATTTTGGGAGGCGACCGCCCCAGTCAAACTACCCGCCACAGACTGTTTCCACACCGGATAACGGTGCAGGTTAGTAAACCAGATATAGAAGGGTGGTGTTCCATTGGTGCCGAAGCTCCCACCTACGCTCTACATCTACAACCAGCTTACAATCTGAAGGTGTAGTAAAGCTCCACGGGGTCTTTCCGTCCTACTGCGCGGAACCCGCATCTTCACGGGTGCTACAATTTCACCGAGCTTCTCGTTGAGACAGTGCCCAAGTCGTTACGCCTTTCATGCGGGTCGGTATTTAGCCGACAAGGAATTTCGCTACCTTAGGACCGTTATAGTTACGGCCGCCATTCACCGGGGCTTCGATTCAATGCTTCGGGTTACCC
>WBZP01000945.1_pt1 | contig 37714 bp, 32 predicted proteins | sample 5204301 | NCBI WGS metagenome assembly WBZP01 (sample SAMN12412401, study PRJNA552823) | activated sludge metagenome | isolation source: activated sludge from nitrification reactor of wastewater treatment plant... | place: USA: Pennsylvania | collected 2017
GAAGTCTTGCCAAGCGCTTTCTCGACCCGGCCTTAGCCGCTGATCGACGAACTGCTTCACCACACCCACAACGTCCGGAGAAGGCGGCCGAACCGGGGCGCGATCAGATCGGGCGGGTGTTGGCAGGCAGCGGGATGGCGACCAGCTGCGCGGGAGCCGGTACGACGGTGGCGGGGGACCCGGAGTGCGGGGCCATCGGGGCCGGCGCCGGGGCGTTGGCGGCGGGGATGACGACCGCCGGCAGGCTAGGCGTATCGAAGAAGTCGACCATCGCGATACCCACCGCGGCACCCATGCCCGCGGCGCCAAGCACAATCGCGGCCAGCGCGCCACCGGTGCGGATCTTGATCGCCGACTGTTGTTGGGCGCACGGGTCGGTGTCGAGGAACACGTCGTCGTCCTCGGCGGCCGGGTCACCCAGCGGGCTCAGCGACCAGGCCAGGGCCGTCGGGTCGTCCGAACCCGGGGTGTAGTGGGTGGCGGTGTACTCGGGTGTGATCGCGAACTCCGGGCCCGTCGGCAGGTCGGGGGAGAACGCGAAGGTCGCGGTCGGCTCGGCGTAGGTGGTGCTCATGGCGGGCTCCTTGCGGTGTTCGCGGTCCCGGTCGGGCCGCTCTCACAGGTAGGAGCAGTGACGTGGGCAACTCATGACACTTTTTTGAGAAGTTTTTCCGGCCAACGGGCCGGAGCGGTGCTTGAGGCAGGAACGCCCTGTTCAGGGCACACTCGAGCTGATGGAATTGCCACCGGAGCGCGGTGAACCCGTAGAACCCGTGGAGCCGCCCGTGGTGCCGCCCGTCGACCCGCCCGTCGTTCCGCCCGAGCCGGTCGAGCTGCCGGAATCCGACGAGCCCGACGACCCGCGCTTGGGGCCGTTGCCTCCCGAGCCGGTCGTGGCGGCCGGACCGCCCGAGCGCTGAGGAGCATACGAGGGGCTTGCGCTCGACGTCCGGGTCGGCGGCGTGACCGGCCTGGTGCTGGCGGGAGGCCGGGACGGCGGGGCCGACTCGGTGGGGGCGATGTAGATCTGCGAAGGGGGCGGAACGTACGGGATGACCGTCGGTCGAAGCTGAGCACTGGTCGACGGGGGAGCCGACGGCGGCGGGGTGGGCCGCGGCGGGGTAGTCTGCGGCGGGCTCGACAGCGTGGGACTGGGCTGCGTCGGGCTTTGCGTGATGACGACGGGGTCGAGCGAGCTGTCCCGGGTGAAGGGCCACAGCAACGCCACGACAAGCGCGGCGATCCCCGCCGCGCCCAGCCACAGGAACAACAGCAGCATGCGGCGCCTGCGCTTCTTGGCGTCGTCGGCATCGTCGCCGCCCTCGGTTCCGGGTTCGTCGACGAGTGCCACCGGGTCATCGGACCGGCCGGGAATGCGCGCAGCCAGCACAGTGGCCAGGCCCGAGGCCCCACCCGTCGTGCCGCCGGGCCCAGACGGGCCGCTGGATGCCGACCGGGTCATGTCGGTCTGCGCGCAGACCAGCTGGATACGGTCCAACGTCTGTTTGCGCAGGGCCGCAGGTGCCGGGATGAACAGCGGTGCACCGCCGAGCAGCGCGACGGGGTTCACCATCTTGCCGCGTTGTTCCAGGCAGCCGGGGCAGGTGTCGATATGGCGGGCGATGCGCTTGCGCATCAGGATGGTGAACTCACCGTCCCAGTCGGAGAGGAATTCGCCCAACTCCGCGCATCCCTGCCCCGTTCGGGCCCGCCGAGCCACCAGCAGCGCACCGAGCGACCGCTCGATGGTTTCCCGAAGTCGATGCGTCATGGTTCGGGCGCCCGCCGCGCTCACTCCGAGGGCCTCGGCGAGCTCGGGGCCGTCGAGGCCATGTCGGTAGGTCAGTTCCAGGACCGCCCGGTCGCGATCGGAGAGCCCGCCGGCCACCTGGGCGATCAGCGTTGCGAGCTCGGTGCGGGAAGCCATGACCTCGGGACCCGGTTCTGCCGAGGTGACCTCGGGCAACTCGTCCGAAGGTTGCTCGCGGTTGCGCTCCCGGATGCGCCGCAACGCCTCGTTGCGCGCGATGGCGTACAGCCACGGGCGGAGTTTGTCCAGCTCACGCAGGGATGACAGCCGCGTCGCCGCCGTGACGAAGGTGTCCTGGACGCAGTCCGCCGCGGCCTCGCGGTCCCGCACCATGCCCACGCAGAAGTCGTGCAGCCGGTCCGCGTAGCGGTCATAAATGCCGGCGAAGGCCGCCTGGTTGCCGGTCGCCGCGGCGGCGGCCAGCTCGGCGTCGCTGACGATGTCCCAGTCGATTACCGCGGTCATCGCGTGGCCGTCCCGGGTGTCCGGTCCGATGGAAGCGCGAAGGCGCCGGCCAGGCCGGCGTGGCTGATGCGCATCGAGTGCTCCTTGGCGGCGTCCGCGGCCCCGGTTGGGTCGCTGTCACAGGTAGGAGAAGCGGCCGGGGTCCGGCGTGACACTTTTCTGGATATTTCTTTGTCCACCTGGTCACCGCAGGCCTTTCACATCGCCGACCAGTGGAAATGCCCCTTCACCGTGCGGTCAGTTCGAGGCCGACTGTGACGATGCTAACAAGGCGGGTGCGGTGGTACCAGCAAATTCCGCTCCGCGCGGTTGAGAACGCAATTACCGGCGAATTGCTTGGACACGTGTCCGGCACCGTTAAGTGTGGACCGCCGCCAGCGAATGTGCGTCAGGAAGTCGGGTCAGAAGTGTGGGCTGCGACAGACGGGGGCCGGGTGCCTCCGCCGCTCGGGTCGGCGTCCGGCTGGCCGACTTAGCCCAGCCCCAGAGCCCGGCTGAGTATCGTCGTTCCATGACCGCGGTGCTGGACGGCATCTTCGATGCACACGGCGGGCTGGACTACTGGCGGTCGCTATCGACGATCGATGTGGAGATATCCGCGTGGGGATTCCTGTTCACCACCAAACAGGTCGAGCCACAGAACCATGCGCGTCTGACGATCGACACCCGGGAGCCGCGGGTCATTCTGCACGACTATCCCGCCGCCGGTAACAGCACCGTCCTGCGTGGCGGTCAGCGCGTCGAGATCCGCGACTCCGCGGGTTCGGTGCTCGACGCCCGGGACAACCCGCGCGAGGCATTCAGTCATGGGCGCCTCCTGCGCTGGGATGCAATCGACTTCGCCTACTTCTGCGGCTACGCCATGTGGAACTACCTGACCCTGCCGTTCCTGCTGTCGTACCCGGGCGTCTCTGTGGCGGTATCGGACCGGCAGGCTACCGGTACCCGGCTGCGGGTGGGCTACCCGGACGGCATTCCCACCCACTCCGCGACGCAGGAGTTGTACTTCGACCGGTCCGGTCGGCTGGTGCGTCACGACTACACCGCGGAGGTCGTCGGGTCCTGGGCCAGGGCGGCGCACCTGTGCACCGACTACCGCCGGTTCGGCGGACTGTGGCTGCCGACGACCCGGCGGGTCTATCCGCGGGGTCCGTTCGGCCGGCTCCTGCCGTTGCCGACCCTGGTGGCCGTCGACATCCACAACGTCGAGCCGCGGACGGCCGACTGACCGGATCGACGGGCGGTCGATCAAGCCGCATCCCGCTGCGGGAGTTGACCCTTCGCGGTCTTCGGTGCAGCTTGGCGAACCGCTTACTCGACCTTTCTGAGCGCCTCGTCGTAGAGACGAAGGGCGATGGGCACACCCTTGTCGACCCAGGCATCCATCACCCCGAGCTTGTCGGAGAGCATTTGCAGCCTTAGGACCCAGCGCTGGAAGTCGTCGTCATTGCGCAACGAGTCGATCTGCTCGCGACTCCCGCTGATCAGGCAGAAGCCGCCGAAGTCAATGTTCTGCGGCATCAGGACGACCATGTCGAAGTGTTCGATTCGGCCCTCCTGCTGCAGGTTCTCCAGTTCGCGGGTCGCCTCCCGGACCGCCTCGAGGGCCTGCCTCTCGCGTCCCCGCGCCGGGATGCCCCAAACAATCCAGAAACCAACTTTCGCCACAACGCTCCTCAGTTCACCTTGGACAGGTCGGTCCGCATGTTCATCACGTCGTAGGTGTTGAACAGCGACAGGTTCCAGTAGAGGTCGGATCCGGTGCCCTTGGTGGACGGCGACCACGGGTTCATCATCGGTGCATAGATGCCGCCCGGTTGCTGGTTCATGAGCACCTTGGCGTAGGACCACGCGCCCTGCGGCAGGTCGGATGTGCGCATTACGACGCTGTTGTTCTGGTCGGTGTACATGGCGATGTACTTCTTCAGGTAGGCGTTGTACTGGACCGACATCTCACTGGTGGTGGAGCCCGGCCCCCGCGAAAGTGCTCCGCAGGCACCGACCACCTGCTGTACCGGGAAAATCGAGGTCGCCGCAGCCGGATTACCAGTGATCCATTGCCCTGGGGGGCCGGGCTGGCCGGGAACGGCCGCGGCGTTGCCGTTCCAGTACTGGTACTTGGTCAGGTCCAGCATCGACTGCTCCGCGACGCGGGCCAGATACGCGTTGCCCTGCCGCCCGTTGGGCGTGCCGTACATGTACACGTAGCCGTCACCGGGACGAACGTAGGAAGCCTGCTGGAAATTCTGATTACCGGTCCACCATTGGTTGAGTCGAACGGTGGACGGCGCAAAGGTCCAGTTCTGGCCGTTGTCCACTGAGTAGGCGATCGCCGAATAACTGGTGGTCCAGTAGCCCGGGTTACCCCATTGCTGGACGGCCATGAAGTTGATGTACTGGGTGACGCCGAACATGGTCCCCGGAGTCGGGACGGAGATGCCTGCGGTCGGGATGATCGTCACTGCCGGACCGACATTGGGGTCGTTGATGATCTGCTTCGCGAAATTCACATAGGCCAGAGCTGCACCGCCGAAGTATGTGGACAGGTCGGCGGCATTGATCACGGTGCCATTGGGGATGGACAGCCCGTCGGACAACACCAGATCGGAGGTGCGCAGCAGGACATTGGACCGCCACTGCTGACCCGGCGCGTTGGGGTCGCCGAACGTATCCCCGAACGCGATCAGCAGCTGATGTTCGTTGTAGGGCGTGGACGGGTCGTCCACCATGCCGTTGTCCCAGATGATGCCCACGTCGGTGCCGTTGATCCCGAAGCGGGACAGCGTGTAGTTGTCCGGGAAGTTGCCGGTCAGCCAGCTGATGAAGTTCGTCGAGGGGCTCAGCTGGGCGCCCGGGGCGGGGAACGCCGGTGCCGGCGCGGTTGCCGCGAGCGCGACCGGCTCCACCGCGGCCGCCATCATCATCGGTGCGGCGGTGTCCAGAGCCGTCGGGTCCGCCGTCGGGTCGGACGTCGCGTCCACCGGGGTCGACTCCTCGACGGCGAAGGTGGTCGACGCGGTTGCCGCGAGCGCGACCGGCTCCACCGCGGCCGCCATCATCATCGGTGCGGCGGTGTCCAGAGCCGTCGGGTCCGCCGTCGGGTCGGACGTCGCGTCCACCGGGGTCGACTCCTCGACAGCGAAGGTGGCCGGCATCTCCGCATCCAGCGTGGTCGGCGCCGCGGCATCAAGCTCTGTGGGCTCGACCGCGTCCACCGTCGCCACCGGCGCGCTCCCGGCCAGATCCAGACGGAATGCGTCGATCTGCTGAGCGGTGAGCAGCGAGGTCGTCATGGTCGGGATCTGCGGAGTGCTCGGAACCGCACCGGCCAGTTGCCGTCGCACCCATCCCAGCAGCCCCCACAGCAGCGGCGACTGTGCGGGTGCCACCGGGGTGGTCCCGGCCAGCGGGTCGATGCCGAAAACGGACAGCAGGCTCGTCACGGCGCGGGCGACCAACGACGGGGGGCTGACCGGGGGTGGGATGGCCATCGGCGACAGCAGGTACACCGGCGTCGGGGCGGGCGAGGGCAGGGCGGTGAGCAGGGACCGGCTCACCAACGGCTGGGTGGGGGCGGTCGGTGCGGTGACCAAGGTCGCGGCGGGCTCGGTGCTAGCGCTCAACGTGGTGGTAGGCACCCGCAACGTCGTCGCGGTGGCGGTGGTCGTCTGCTGCTGCGTGCTCGAGGACTGCGTGGTCGATGATGAGCCGTTCTCGGCCACCGCCTGCTGCTTGGCCGACGGTGTCGGATCGGGGGTGGGCGTGCTACTCGGCGTCGGCTGCGTGGTCGACGTCGGTTCGGTGGGCTTCTCGACGGAGGTAGTCGGGGAAGTGCTCGTCGGCTGGGAAGTGGTGCGCGACTCAGTGGTGGTGGTGCTGCCCTGCACCACCCCCTGCGCGCTCAGCGTGGACTTCGGGTCGGTGGAGGATCCGGAGCCGGTCGTCACCGATGTGGTGGAGCCCGTTGTGGTCTGCGTGCCCGAGGTGCTCGTGCTGGTGGTGCCGCTCGTGGAGGACGTGGTGGAGTCGGAGTCCGATGTGGTGCTGCCGCCGCTCGACGTCGTGGTACCGGTCGACGTCGTGCCCGCGGTCGAGCCGGTCGTCGTACCCGTGGTCGAGCCGGTCGTCGTGGACTCGCCCGTGGTCGTCTTCGATCCGGTGTCGGTTGATCCGCTCGTCGACGAGGACTCCGATGACGAAGACGTCGAGTCCGAGGTTCCCGTGGTATCGGCCCAGGCCAAGCCGTAGCCGGACCCTACCGCCGTGCCAACCCCCAAAGCGACGGCCAGCGCGCCGACCCGTCCGATGTATCTGCCTGCGCCCATGTCAGTTGCTCCCCCAGCGTGTTGCGGTGCCCTCCGACACATATCCGGCCGACAGCGCCAGCCGACGCGGCAATTGTGACCCATGGGAGTTTGCTGGGGAGGCGATTCTGGGACGTTTGTTCCGGTTCTTGCAGACGGCACGAACTGCGAGCGCAGTCAGCACCCGCGACATTTGACGAACCCGCACCACCCTGCGCCTTCCCGACCAGCACGGCAAACTTCTGTCCACCGCTTTTTATACCATCGCCGGACCCGTTCTTAGTGTTACGCTGGGCCAGATGACCAGCGAATTCATGGCTCGCCCCGCGAGCCGCGAGTCGGTCCGGAGCAAATGACCATGGCAAATATCGTCCTGATCAATCCCCGCTTCGAGGCGTCGTACTGGGGCCTGGAGCACGCCCTGCCGATGCTGGGCAAGAAATGCAACCTGCCGACCGCCTGCCTGCCGTTGCTTGCCGCGCTGACTCCGGATGGGCACCGGGTGACGATCGTCGACGAGAACGTCGAGCCGATCGACTACGACGCGGTGGCCCGGGCCGACATCGTGGGCCTCACCGGCATGAGTGTCCAGCGGGTCCGGATGCGCGAGATCCTCGGCGAGCTCAAGGCCCGGGGCGCGTTCACCGTGGTCGGCGGCCCCTGGGTCACCGTGCAGGAGGAATACTTCGAGGGACTGGCCGATGCGATCTTCATCGGCGAGGCGGAGACCACCTGGCCGCAATTCCTCACCGAATGGGCCGAGGGTCGACACCAGGCGCGCTACGAGCAGCTCGAGCGAACTGACATGACCACCGTGCCGGTGCCGCGCTACGACCTGATCGACACCAAGAACTACCTTTTCGGCAGCGTCCAGTTCAGCCGTGGCTGCCCGTTCCAATGCGAGTTCTGCGACATCATCGTCACGTTCGGCCGTAAGCCGAGGCTGAAGACCAGCGCGCAGGTGATCGCCGAACTGGAGGCGCTGCGCAAACACAAACTGCTGATCGCCTTCATCGTCGACGACAACCTGATCGGGAACAAGGTCGCCGCCAAGAAGCTGTTGCGCGATATCGCGGAATGGCAGGCCGCCGAGGGGTACCCGCTGCAGTTCTTCACCGAGGCGTCGCTGAACCTCGCCGAGGACGAGGAGATGATGGCGCTGATGGTCGCCGCCAACATCACAGTGGTCTTCATCGGCATCGAGACCCCGAACGAGGAATCGCTGCGCGAAACCAAGAAGTTCCAGAACGTCCGGGGCGGAACGATCGTCGATCGGGTCCGCAAGGTGCAGGACTCCGGCCTGGAGGTCTGGTGCGGCATGATCGTCGGCTTCGACCACGACGACACCCGAATCTTCAAGGAGCAGTTGGACTTCATTCAACAGACCGACATCATGCACGCGATGGTCGGCATGCTCTCGGCCATCCCCAAGACCCCGCTGCACGCCCGGTTGCGGAGCGAGGGCCGGCTGGATCTCGCCGACGAGCAGCCGTTCGGCACGAACGTGATCCCGCTGGGGATGACCCGAGAAGAGTTGCGCGACGGCTACGTCGGGCTGATGCAGGAGCTTTACGAGGCGGACTTCTACTTCGACCGGCTGGAGAATCTCTACCTCAACCGCCACTTCGATTTCGCCCGGGTCCGCAACGCCTACTGGCGGAAACACCCGCTGCGGAGGTGGAAGTCGCAGTCGCTCGACGCCGCCCGGGCGATCGGGCTGTTCCTACTGCTGATGAAGAACATCCCCGACCCTGACCTGCGCCGGCTCTACCGGCGCCGGATGACGAGGATCCTGCGCCGGCGGCCGGACCCCAACTTCGCCTTCATCTGCGTGGTCAAAACAGCGATGCACTACCACCACCACATGATGTCGCGCGAAATGGTCGAACGCCGGGCGCCGGTCAACACGATATAGCCCGGTTCGCCCCTACGGCTCGGATTCGTCGGCGACCTCGGCAGGGGTGGCCTCGTCGCACAGGCCGAGTTCGTGGGCCAAGTCCGCGGCGACGGATGCATCGGGCACCAGGTGCAAAGGGATTCCCTCATCGCGCAATTCCGTTGCCCGCAAAGCCAATTCGGCGTTGCGCTCGTCGTCGTCGGCGCCGACCTGCCGGATGATGATGAGCTTTACCCGACCCGGGAACTCGCGGGCCATTTCCTCGTAGGTGAGCGGATCGCGCTGCCCGCTATCGCCGATGAGGACGAACTGCATGTCGGGATAGGCCTCGAAGATCCGACGGATCGCCGTGCGCTTGTGCTCGGCACCGCTGCGCCGCAGGTACCGCTCGGTCGGCCCCCAGTCGGTGAGGAACATCGGACCGGCCGGGAATCCACGCGACTCGATGAACTCGTCGAGCATGGGATAGAACGACCAGCTTCCGGTCGAGACGTAGAAGAACGTCGGGGGCGGCTTTCGATTGCCCGAGCGGTTGACGACGCCGCGGGCCAGGCCCCGGTAGAACGCCGCCATGCCGGGGATCGCCCGGCGCTCGCTGACGTCGCGCAGCACCGTTCGGAGCACCATCGTCACGCCCTCGGTCAGCCCGGTCAGCAGGATGGTGTCATCGATGTCGGAGATCACCAGGTACGGCGCGTTGCGCGCGGGTTTGACCACCTCGCCGGTGCCGTCGGCGGACTCCCCGCCGTCGATGGGTGTGGTCACCGCGTGCGCCCGATGCCGGCCGGCCCGCAGGTTCGGCACCGGCACCGAGAAGTTGGCGAATCCGTGGTCGTCGGTGACCTCGGTGGCGCTGTGCTTTCCGATCCGCAACTCGACCCCGGCACCGACGATGTCCAGCGCGGCGTGCCTGCGCAGATTGGCCTCGGCGGCGTCCCAGTAGGGGATGCGACTGTCGCCTGGCAGTTCCGGGGCCTCGATCACCTTGACGCGGACCTTCGCCACGCCATCGGCGACGAAGCCGCAATAGACGATCACGTGCAGGCCCCGAAACGCGCCGGAGGAGATCTTCTGCTCGCGGCGGCGCCGCGTCAGCCTGCTCTCGATTCCCGCCACCACCGCGGCGGTCTCCGGGCTGCGCAGCTTCGCGTTCAGTTCCGCAGCGATCCGGCGGGGGAGGCGGGCCATGGTGCCCAGCATGGCAAAGGTCGGCTCCACCGGTCAGGCGAATGTGCAGTCGTCACCGATCGTCACACCGGGACGGCGGTCACCGGAATCGTCACCGTGCCCTGGCAGGCACCCGAGCTGATGGTGGTTTGAAACGTTCCGGTGAGCGAACCGTCGGCCTGCGGCAGATAGGTGGTCACCGAGGTCGCCGGGTCGTAGGTGATCGTCCGGTCGGGAAGCAGGCAGTCCCACCGCCAGTTGTTGGTCCGCGACCACTGCGAACCCGTCCAGTCGAACTTGACCGCCTTGCTGACGTTGTCCTTCGGCGTCGGGCCGTCGATCGCCGAGGCGACGCAACTGCCCGACGAGCAGTCGGTGCTGAACTGGTAGGTCGCGGAGTACGGCTCCTCGCTCTGGGTCGCGGCCATGCTGCTGCCCGACTTCTGGTCGGTGTGGAAGGTGACCTTGTAGTTGCCCGACCAGTTGGGCGCCGGGTCACCCTGCGCGATGGGCGCGCCGAGCAGTGGCGCGACGATCAGGGTTGCCGTCAGCGGGATGAGCGCCGTAACGCGAAGTTCCATTGTGGTCTGCTCCAGGTCGCCGGGGTGTCTGGAGATCACTGTAGGCAGACATTCCGCGCAAAGCCGTCAGCGCAACGGTGTCGGCTCGACGACGCCGATCTCGGCGGGCTCGGTGATGGCGGCGGGCAGGAAGCGTTCGATACCGAACACGAACAGCGCACCGCCGATCAGCCCGCCCACCAACGGGGCCACGATCGGCAGCCAGAAGTACAGCTCCGGCCCGTTGGTCGAATACATGGCGTCGTGGTAGCCGGTCAGCCAGGACGCGATGCGGGGCGCGAAGTCGCGGGCCGGGTTGATGGCGTAGCCGGCGTTGGCGCCCCACCCGAGGCCGATGCCGACCACCAGCAGGCCGATGAACAGCGGGGCGGTGTTGCCCAGCGGCGGATTGTTGACCGCGCTGGTGAGCGCGAAGATCACCATCACCAGGATGGCGGTGCCGATGATCTGGTCGAGGAATGCCGTCGGGATCGAGACGCCGATATCCGGTGAGGTGGAGAAGATGCCCTGGGTGGCCTTGGTGTGGCCGGGGTCGACGCGGTTGATGGCGTCGGAGTAGGCCCAGCGCACCAGGAGTGCCGCGACGAAGGCGCCCGCCAGCTGTGCTGCGATGTAGGGCACGACCTTGCGCGGGCTGAAACCCTTGAACGCGGCCAGCGCGACCGTGACTGCCGGGTTCAGGTGCGCGCCGCTGAGCCGGCCGGCCACGTAGACCGCCATCGTGACGCCCAGCCCCCAGCCCCAGGCGATCGAGTTGTAGTCGCCGGTGGCGCCGGTCGTGGTGGGGAACCCGCCCGTCACGACCTGGGCGACCACCCCCACGCCGAACAGGATCAGGATCATGGTGCCGAAGAACTCCGCGAAGAACTCGCCGAGCAGGGGGCTACGTGTGATCCGGGGGGTGATCGAGGGTCGTGTCATGGGGCGTGTTCCTTTCCCGCGGCCGGCTTCTCGACACGGCGGTGCAGGGGAACGTAGCAACAGGCGGGGACCCGCGGCGCTCTTTTCGACGCGGCGAGTCGGCCCGGCTCAGCCGAAGTAGGACTCCAGCCCGGTGGGGTAACCGCCGCCGTCGGTGGCTATGTGAACGTGCGTGTAGTGGTTGGCGTCGTCGGAGCCCATGTTGGCCATCAGCTTGGGCGGAGCGTTGCGCTGATAGAGCATCCGCTGCCAGATCACGTGGTTGAGGTGGAACTTCGTCGCGTTCTGCAGGACGAAGGCGGCGATGCGATCACCGAGTTCCTTGCCCTCCGGGGTTTGGTAGTTGGGGATCATCACGTCGATCGCCATGCCGTTGGGATGCCACTTCAAGGCGTCCGGGCGAACGCCGCCGATGTTGCGGATCTCCGGGAAGGCGGCGCTGACCGCACGGGCCACCAGGATGGTCTCGACCTGCAACCCGCGCTCGGGGGCGACCCCGACCGGCAGCAGGCGGCCCCGGAAACTGCGGTCGGCGGCGAGCGTGCTGATCGCGAACGACGTCTCGGTGCTGGCGACGACCTTGTAGCGGGAGGCGGCGGGCGCGGCCGACAGGTCGGTGAATCCGGCGACGAGCTCCGGACAGCACACCGGGGCGGCCTCGGGGCGCGGTTGCGCACTGGCCCCGCTGGCGAGCGAGGCGGCGACGCCGGCCACCACAAGCGCCCCCAGCGGCACCGGCCAGCGGCGTCGCGGTTTGGCTAACCTGTGTCTCCCCACGAAAGAGCACCATACCCGCAGGTACAGCCCGAAACGGAATCGTTCGCGAATAATGACGTGAGCGCTATTTACACCCCGGCCATCGACTGGATCCAGCTGCGGGCGAAGTACACCACGAACCCCGCGGCGACGATCCACAACAGCGGGCTGATCTCGCGGCCCTTGCCGGCCGCCGACCGCACCACCACCCAGGTCACGAAGCCGACCCCGATGCCATTGGCGATCGAGTAGCTGAACGGCATGGTGGCCACCGTCAGCACGACGGGCAACGCCACCGAGAACTCGCTGATGTCGACATGCCTGAGCTGGGAGAACATCATCGCGCCGACAATCACCAATGCCGCCGCGGCCACTTCGGTCGGCACGATCTCGGCCAGCGGGGCGACGAACATAGCGGCCAGGAACAACCCGCCCGTCACCAGGTTCGCCAGGCCGGTGCGCGCCCCCTCCTCGATGCCCGCTCCGGACTCGATGAACACGGTGTTCGACGACGCCGAGGTGGACCCGCCCACCACGGCACCGGCGCCCTCGACGATCAGTGCGGTCCGCAGCCTGGGGAACGTCCCCTGCGGATCGGCGATCCCGGCCTGGCGGGACAACCCGGTGAAGGTACCCATCGCGTCGAAGAAGTTGGCGAACACCAGGGTGAACACCAGCATGGTCGCCGCGAGCACGCCGATGCGGCCGAAGCTGGTGAAGCTGACGTCGCCGACCAGGGCCAGGTCGGGCAGGGCGAACGGTGAACCCGACAGGGTGGGCACCGACAGGCTCCAGCCGCCGGGGTGGTCGACCTCGGCGCCGAGATGCCAGATCGCCTCGATCACGACCGCGACGACGGTGCCCGCCAACAACCCGAGCAGGATGCCGCCGCGCACCCGGCGGACCACCAGGACACCGGTCAACAGCAGCGTGCCGACGAAGACGAGGGTGGGGATCGTGGTGATGGAGCCGTTGCCGCCGGTGCCCAGCCCGACCGGTGGCGAGGGCAGCCCGGTCGACGAGATGAAGCCGGCGTCGACCAGCCCGATGAAGAGGATGAACAGTCCGATGCCCGCGGTGATCGCGAGTTTGAGCTGCATGGGGACCGCGTCGAAGACCAGCCTGCGTAGCCCGGTCACCGCCAGCAGCATGATGATGGCGCCGTTGATCACGACCAGGCCCATCGCCTCCGGCCAGCTGAGGGTGCCGACGACCGTGGTGGCGAGGAACGAGTTGATGCCCAGGCCGGCGGCGAAGGCGAACGGCAACCGGGCGAACACGCCGAACAGGATCGTCATCACCCCGGCCGCCAACGACGTGGTGGCCGACACCTGCGCGAAGTTCAACTTGTGGCCGAAGACGTCCGGGGCGCTCGACAGGATGATGGGGTTCAGCACGACGATGTAGGCCATCGCGATGAACGTGACCAGGCCGCCCCGAACCTCGGCCCCCACGGTGGAGCCGCGGACCGAGATCTCGAAGAACCGATCGAGCAGATTCATGCGACGAACCTTAGGGTCGCCGGGACGATCCCGCCCGCTGTCGGGCGATGCCCGGCGCGCCGCTAGGCGGTCCTGCCGCCGGAATGCGCGTTCGCGAACTCCAGCACTACCGACCGCTGGTCGGTGCACATGGCCAGGGACGCGGCGGCCACCACGACCGCGGCTTCGTACGGCGCGAAGCCGCTGTTCTGCAGCTTGGACAGCGCCGTCTCGACCGGCAGCCCCAGCCGCAGGTCATGACAGACCGCCTTGCCGATGCCGATCATCTCCGACGTCGACGGGTAGCTCACCCCGGCGGAATCGAGCTCGGAGATGAAGTCGTACTGATCGGCGGAGGCCTGCCCCGCCGATCCGAGAGCGATGGCGAGTGCCAGGCAACCCCCGAGCCCGATCCTGATCATGGTTCCCCCTCTTGCAGACTGGCGGGAACGGTATCGCCGGCCACCGACAGATTCGGCTCGTGCTAGAACCGCCATGTGGCTCGCGTGAAACCCGTTCGCCGGCGCTGGTGGCGCGGCGGCGCCGTGGTGCTCGCACTCGTGGTCTTGGGTGCGGTCGGGGTGCTCGTGGCGTGGGATCGGCGCGGCGCCGATGACCGCTCGTCGGCCCCGCCGCCGCGGACATCGGGGGTGGCGGCGGCGGGCACGCCGAACTTCGACACCGCCCGCGCGCAACTGGCCGCCCTGCCGGTCCGGGGCTGGGACCGGGGCCAGGACTTTCAGCGCTGGCGCTTCGGCAAGGCCTGGAGCGACGACGTCAACGTCGAGTTCGGCCGCAACGGCTGCAACACCCGCGACGACATCCTGCGCCGCGACCTCACCGACCTGGTGGTGCGCCCGGGCACCTGCTACGCCCAGAGCGGGGTGCTGCACGACCCCTACTCCGGGGCCGTCATTCCATTCCTGCGCGGCCCCGATACGTCGAACAGCATCGAGATCGACCACGTGGTGTCGTTGGCCGACGCCTGGTACAAGGGCGCGCGGGCCTGGGATCCACAGCGCCGACTCGACTTCGCCAACGACCCGCGCAACCTGCTTGCCGTGAGCCCGAAGGCCAACTTCGACAAGGCTTTCCGCGACGCCGCGTCGTGGCTGCCGCCGAATGCGGCGTTCCGGTGTGACTTCGTCGCCCGGCAGGTGGCGGTCAAGACCGCCTACGGACTGTGGTTGTCGGCCAAGGAGAAGCAGGCGATGGCCGACGTGCTGGCGCGGTGCTGAGCCGGTTCAGCCACGTCGCGGCGGGCGCGGGAAGAAGCCACTGGTGCGGGCGACGTAGGCGTCATACGCCGGGCCGCGGCTTCGGCGCATGTTCTTCTCCAGCAACGCCTTACCGCTGACGCGGACCAGGAAGAATCCCATCAGCAGCGGTGCGACCACCGTGACCAGGCCGCCCGGATGCCCCAGGGCGAGCAGCCACAGCCCGACCCAGACGCAGACATCGCCGAAGTAGTTCGGGTGCCGGGTCCACGCCCACAGTCCGCGGTCCATCACCAGGCCGGCGTTGGCGGGGTCCTTCTTGAACCTGCTCAGCTGGTAGTCGCCGAGGGCCTCGAACACGAACCCGACCGTCCACACCGTAATGCCCAGCGCACCAAGGACTCCCAGCGCGGAGCGCTGGTACATCGCGAACTGCACCGGCAGCGACACCACGAACAGGATCACCGCCTGGGGGCCGTAGATCTTGCGGGCGACGTAACCGGCGAGCGACCCCGAGCGGTGACTCATGATCGCGGTGTAGCGCGGGTCCTGGCCGTGGCCGATGTTGCGAACGCCGATGTGCAGCCCGAGGCGCAGCCCCCAGATCGCGGTCAGGGCGAGCACCACGAGCCGACGGACCTCGTCGCCGCCGGCGTGCCGGGACGCCACGAAGCTGACCACCGCCACCAGCACGAAGCCGGGACCCCAGAAGATGTCGACCAGCGACTGGTTGTCCACCCGGATCGACAGCGCCATGACCGCGGCGAAGTACACCGCGACCGCCAGCAGACACAGCAGCAGGTTGGCGCCGACGGCGGCCCAGGACAGGTCAGTCCTCCTTGGCGATCAACCGCTTGAGGGCCGCGCGATCCGGTTCGAGCAGTTCGGCGATGCGCGCCTGGTTCACGTCGGCGACCAGGATCTCGCCGACGTCCTTGTGCACGTCGCTGAAGATGCCGTGCGCCTTCATCTTGTCCGCCTGGTAGACGTTGTCGTCGGTGGGCGTCACGTAGTACACGGCGTCGGCCTTGAACCGGTGCACCATCCAGAGGTGGATGACGGTCATCAGGCGCTTCTTGCGCAGCTTCTCGGCGTAGGTGTTCTGGTCGCGCACCTGCAGGATGCTGCGGCCGTGCCGGTCCTTGATCGGGTCGAAGACCACGTCGGCCAGCTTCTCGCCGTCGTCGGCACCGTAGATGCCGAGTTCGAGGACATCGGAGCCGGCGCGGCGCGGCCGCAGGGTGACCCGCAGCTTCTCGCCCAGCTCGTAATGTTCGCTCCACAGCGACAGCCAGTCCTCCAGCAGCTTCTTGGGCACCTCGGTCTGCACCAGGTGCTGGTGCTGCGTGGAGCCCGCACCCATCGCCTTGGTGGTGGCGGTGCGCCCCGACGAGGCCGCCAGCGCGGCGTCGCTGCGCGGGCCGCCGACGAGGGTCTGCGGAGTGCGGTAGGGGGACTCGACCAGCCGCATCTTGCGCTGCAGCCGGGCCAGGGCCAGCATCCCGTCCTGCCGCAGGGCGGTGGCGAACTCCTCGGCGGCCACGCCGTCGATCTGGTGTCCGCCGTAGGTCATGAAGTTGAAGACGAAGCCCATCTTGCCGATCTCCTCGGGGAAGGCCCGCATCTGCTCGTCGCTCATGCCGGTGGTGTCCCAGTTGAACGAGGGGGACAGGTTGTAGGCCAGCATCTTGTCCGGGTAGACCGCGTGGACGGCGTCGGCGAACTCCTTGGCGTCGGCCAGGTCGGCGGTCTTGGTCTCCATCCACAGCAGGTCCGCGAACGGCGCCGCCGCAAGGGATTTCGCGATGGCGTACGGGATGCCGCCGCGCACCTGGTAGTAGCCCTCGGGGGTCTTGGCCCGCTCGCAGTCCCAGGCCGCGTCCACGCCGAGCTGGCGGGCCTTCTCCCGCGCCGCATACAGCGAGGCGGTCTTGGCGAACGCATTCCAGTCCGCCACGCTCATGTCGAGCTGTTCGCCCTCGCCCTCGCGGAACTTCAGCAGTTCGGCGACCGCATCGCCGTAGGTCTCCAGCCCGGCGTCGTCCTGCCAGGCCTCGACGAACCGCGACTCGACCTTGTCGAAGAGCGCATCGAGCGAGCCCGAGCGGTTGTCCTTCCAGACGCCGGCCGCCTCGGTGATCGCCGCGGCGATGCCATGCCGCTCGAGCCAGGCGTCGGCGGCGGCGTACTCGCCCTCGGGCAATGCGTAGAGCAGGTGGCCGTTGAGTTCGGTGACACCGGACTCATAGAACCGCCGCACCATGGCCAGGAAGCACGCCTTGTAGGGCGGGATCTTCAGGTTGGTCGCTCCCAGCAGGAACGGCTGGTCCCGCTCGTCGGAGCGGCTCTCCACCAGGTTGGCGGCCTCGGCGTCGGTGCGGGCCACGATGATGCCCGGGACACCCATGATGTCGAGCTGGAATCGGGCGGTGTTGAGGCGCTTGATCTGCTCGTCGGAGGGCACCAGAACCTTGCCGCCCTGGTGCCCGCACTTCTTGGTGCCGGGCCGCTGGTCCTCGATGTGGTAGCCGGAGACGCCGGCTTCGACGAACCGCCGAATCAGGTTGCGGACGTGTGGATCTCCGCCGTGGCCGGTGTCGGCGTCGGCGATGATGAACGGGCGGTAGTCCACCGCCGGGGTCGCGGCGCGCTGTTCCTCGGTCATCTGCAGCCGCAGGAACTGCTGGTTACGGTCGGCGGTGAGCAGGGCCCGCACCAGGCCGGCGGCCTCGTCGGGCACCTGGCTGAGCGGATAGCTCGCGAGGTCGGGGCCGGGATCCTCGGTGACCGAGCCCTTGGCCGACGTCGCCCAGCCGCCGAGGTAGATGCCCTCGATGCCGATCCGCTTCATGGTCACGGCCTGACCGGGGGAGTAGGGCCCGAAGGTGGTGATGCTCTTCTTCTCGGCGAACAGTTCACGCAGCCGCGCATAGAAGGCCTTGGACGCCTCGCGGGCCACCGTGTAGTCGACCGGGATGGTGCCGCGCTGCTCGACGACCTGCCGGGCGGTGTAGAGGCGGGTGATCCCCTCGAATCGCGGGCTGTCGATGTATCGCTGGGTATCGGCGACCGCTTGGTCGAATGCCGACGTGGTCTCTGCGTCCGCTTCGATGATGGACATGGTTCGTACGCTCCTCGCTGAGCTGATTCCCGCCTGAGCCGCCACCGTACGAGCGGCCACTTGCGATTATCCCGGGTCGGCTGCCAACTGGCGCCGCTTTGGCCCCAAGTGTGCCAGGCCCGGCAACCGACGCGCGGTGCGATGCCCGCTTATTCTCACACCCACCGCGTGGCGAATCGACGGCGGGAAATCTCCAGCAAACCACTTCACTGCAAAGTCCACCGCGAAATGCGGCAACCGTCATTCGATCCTGCTCGCACCCGGACTGGGCTGTGAAACAACATGATTGACGAATTCCGCCGCCTCTCGGCTTTTATTTACGGGGCTGCAGCGGAATTGCGCCTCGAACCGGCTCGGCGAATTGACGCAATGCCCGTCGCGGCCATTCCACGATCGGGTACATTTCTGTGGTCCGTCCCACCTCCGGGGTCGGTTGGACGGGTGCAGTTCGCTTCGGGTCGGGGGAAGGAGGCGAGATGTTCAGCGGTCTGCCCTTGTGTCGGCGCCACGTCGCGCGGTTTCCGCGGTGAACGTACGGGACCACCCCCCGATCAAACTCGCCGGACTGGCCCTGCTGGCCGCCATCGTGCTCGTCATGACCCTGGTCTACCTGCAGTTCCGCGGTGATCTCACCCCCAAGGCGGAACTGACGATGATCTCCGGGCGGGCCGGGCTGGTGATGGACGCCGGATCCAAGGTGACCTACAACGGCGTCGAGATCGGCCGGGTCTCGACCGTGTCGGCGGCGGAGAGCAACGGTGCGCCCGCCGCGCGCATCACGATGAATGTCAACCCCCGTTACCTAGCCATGATGCCCGCCAACGTGGACGCCGACATCCGGGCCACCACGATCTTCGGCAATAAGTACGTAGCGCTGAGCAGCCCGCGCAATCCGGTCCGCGCACGACTCTCGAGCTCCGATGTGATCCGGACCTCCACGGTCACCACCGAGTTCAACACGCTGTTCGAGACCCTGACCTCGATCTCGGAGAAGGTCGACCCGGTCAAACTGAACGTGACGCTGAGCGCCGCGGCCGAAGCGCTTTCGGGCCTGGGCTCCAAGTTCGGCCAGTCGATCGTGAACGGCAACGCGATCCTCGACGACATCAACCCGCAGATGGGGCAGATCCGCTACGACGTGCAACGGCTCAACGAGTTGGCCGAGGTTTACTCCGCGGCCAGCCCCGATCTGTTCAGCGCGCTCGACAACGCGGTGACCACCGCCCAAACCCTCAATCAGCAGCGCGGCGACCTCGACGCCGCGCTGTTGGCCTCGATCGGGTTCGGCAACACCGCTGGGGACATCTTCGAACGCGCCGCCCCGTATCTGGTGCGCGGCCAGGCCGACCTGGTGCCCAGCGCGCAACTGTTGGACAAGTACAGCCCCGAGTTCTACTGCAGCCTGCGCAACATCGCGGAGGTCGGCCCCGCGGCGTTGCGGTCGTTCGGCGGCAACGGCTATTCGCTCGCGACGATGACCGAACTGCTGGGCGCCCCCAACCCGTACGTCTACCCGGACAACCTGCCGCGGGTGAACGCCCGCGGGGGCCCCGGCGGCGCGCCGGGCTGCTGGCAGCAGATCGACCGCAACTTCTGGCCGGCGCCCTACCTCGTCATGGACAACGGCGCGTCGATCGCACCCTACAACCACTTCGAACTGGGCCAGCCCCTGCTCAACGAATACGTCTGGGGACGTCAGGTGGGCGAGAACACCATCAATCCCTGATCCCCGGGGGAAGATGTTCTCCGGCCCGGATGTCGCGGTCGGAGAGGGTGATTGAAATGCGGATTCGTCGATGACCGAGTTGCGCGCCACGCTGAGCGTGTGGTCGGCCGTCGGGGTGTCGGTCGCGCTGATGGCGCCGTCGATGGCGATCAACATCAATCCGCAGGGCACCGCGGCGGTGGTCGGCCGCGCGGTTCCGCTGACGTTCCTGCTCGCGTCCGTCGCCGTGCTGCTGATCGCGCACACGTTCGTGCGGTTGTCGCAGCGGTTCAACCACGCCGGCAGCGTGTACGCGTTCGTCGGCCTGACGCTGGGGGCGCGGACCGGAAGCGTGGCCGGCTGGCTCAACGCCGGAACCTATCTGTTCTACGGTGCCGTCACCTCCACCGCGGCCGGCATCTTCCTCACCGACCTGGCCGGAAAGTTGTTCGCGCCCAGGGCCGTTCCGGAGTGGTACGGCTTCGTCTTCGCCTGGGCCGTGCTGGCCGGGGTGTGCTGGATGGCGGTCCGGGACATCAGGGGCGGCACCAGGGTGCTGCTGGTGACCGAGGGCCTGACCATCACCGTGATCCTCGCCGTCGCGGCGATCACGCTGGGCAGGCTGACGATCCACGCCGCACCCGGTGGCAGGCACGTCGACCTGACGGTGTTCACCGTGGCGCCCGGCACCGACGTCTCCAACGTCTTCCTCGGCGTCGTCTTCGGCTTTCTGTCCTTCGCCGGGTTCGAAGCCGCGGCGACCCTCGGCGAGGAGACCGAGAACCCGCGACGCGACATTCCGCGGGCGATCCTGGGCACCGCCGTGTTCGGCGGGGTGTTCTTCGTCGTCGTCACCGCCATCGAGATGATGGCCTTCGGCACCGATGCGCAGGGCGTGCAGGCCTTCGCCGCGTCCCAGGCCCTGATGGGTGACGTCGCCACGCAATACGTCACGCCGTGGCTGTCGTGGGTCATCGTGATCGGCGCCGCGTTCAGTGCGGCCGCCTGCTGCCTGGCCAGTGTCGTGGGGGCCAGTCGGCTGATCTTCGCGCTCAGCCGCGACGGCATGGGGCCGCCGGTGCTGGCCTCGGTGCATGTCAGCCGCAACGTTCCGCACATCGCGGCCGCGGCCGGCGTGGTGGGGGTCGGGCTGATCCAGGCGGTGGGCTGGGTGGTGTTGGGGGCCCGGCCATTCGAGGTGTTCACCATCTCGGCGACGGCGGGAACGCTGATCCTGCTGGTCGCCTACGTCCTCGCGACGCTGGGGGCGGTGCGGCTGGTGTTCGTCTCCGGCGATACCCGGGTGCGCCGGTGGGAGGTGGCGCTGCCGGTGCTCGGACTCGCCCTGCTTGGCTACACGCTGTATCGCAACGTCGTGCCATGGCCGGCCGGAAGCGCCTTGTGGGGGCCGGGTTTGGCGATCGCGGTAACGCTGGGTGCCGTCGTGGCAGTGGCCGCCCGACCGGCCGCCGCGCGGGCTGCCGGTACGAGGCTGCTTGCGCAGCAGGGATTCTCGGAGAGCGACTAAAGGCCGCACCGCTCCCAGGGGGAGCAGTGCGGCCGTGGGCAGTGGGAATCAGACCGGCATCTCGGCGACCGGCGGGGCATCGGGCGCCGCGGGGGGTGGCACCAGTTCAGGTGCCGGCGGTGTGTCGACCGGCGAATCCAGCTGCGGCGCAGCCGGTTCGGGGTTCGCGACATCGACGATCATCGGATCGTCCTGCGGTGCGGCCGGGTCGACCTGCATCTCCTCTGCGGGCATCGGCAGATACATGTGGTGGGTGAACTGCTTCTGGTACGCACCTCCGCCACCGATCTTCACGCCGGAGCCGCCCTCACCGCTGGACACCGGGGTGCCGTCCGGCAGGGTCACCGCGGTGTGGGCGCCGTTCCATCCGATCACCAGGGAGTTGGGTGCGGTTCCGTAGTGGAATCCGCGCGCCAGCAAAGCGGCCTCTTCGTTGCCGGTGTGGAACCGGCTGCCGAACGCGGGCCGGCCGGTCGCCACATTGGACACCCAAGATGCCAGGCCAGAGCAGTCCGTTCCGCGCGGGGAGTCCCCGCCGGGAATGTACGGCGTGCCTGACACCTGGGAGATCAGCGTCATAACCGTCGCGAGTGCAAACATGTTTCGGACGCTAACAACAGTGGTGATGTTTGCCAAAAATCGTGTCGGCCATCACTTTTCATGAATTGCTATGGCGCTCACAACAGAAAAGCGTTGAAAACTGAGAAGATTAAGAACCCTAAGGTCATTGCCGAAACCCAGATTCGGCCCGGAACAGGCACTTTCGCTCGGCGGCGCCGAGAGGCGATTGTTACCGCCATGTGATGCGCCGAAAGGCCCGTAGACCCGCCGGCGCGGGGCGAGACGCGTTCCTGACCTGGTCGTAACGGCGCCGAGACGCGGCACGCCTTCTTGACCGATTCAGCAGGTACGGCCGGTAGTCGCCGGTCAGCCGTCGGCGCGGACCTGGTCTTTGACCGCGGCCACGATCGGCGGAGCGGTGCGCCAGTTCGGCAGCCCGTCCTCCTCCAGGCCCACCGGGAACCCGTTCTCGTGCACCTGGGCCCAATGCGAGTGGTTCAGCTGGTGCAGCGTGAAGCAGGCGTTCAGGGCGTTGTAGAAGCCCATGTTGTCCACCGACTGGTTCACCGCCTCCTTGGCGAGCAGCGCGGCCATCGTCGGTACCTCGGCGATCCGGCGGGCGAATTCCAGGGTCCTTTCGGTCAGCTCCGCTTCCGGGAAGACCTTCGACACCATGCCCAACTGATACGCCTCGTCGACGGTCAGCGCGTCGCCGGTGAGCATCAGCTCCTTGGTCTTGCGCGGGCCGAACTCCCACGGGTGGGCGAAGTACTCCACCCCACACATGCCCAGCCGGGTGCCGACCACATCGGCGAACCGGGTGTTCTCGGCGGCGATGATCAGGTCGCACGCCCACATCAGCATCAGGGCCGCGGCGTAGACGTCGCCGTGCACCTGCGCAATGGTGATCTTGCGCAGATCGCGCCACCGGCGGGTGTTGGCGAAGAAGTGGTGCCACTCCTGCAGCATCAGGCTTTCGGCACCTTCGCGGGTGCCGCCGTTGACCCCGTAGCTGGGGTGTTGATCGGGGCCCGGGGTGTACTCCGCGCGCGACACCGCCGACCCCAGGTCGTGCCCGGAGGAGAACATCGGGCCGAGGCCGCCGAGGATCACGACCCGCACCTGGTCGTCGGCCTCGGCTCGCAGGAAGGCCTCGTTCAGCTCGACGAGCAGGCCCCGGTTCTGGGCGTTGCGCGCGTCGGGCCGGTTGAGCATGATCCGCGCGATGCGGCCCTCGTCGAGGACCTCGTAGGTGACGAAGCGGTAATCCTGTGACATGTCGGCATCCTAGGTGAGGAGAATCAGACACTCCGCAGCGGAGCATCTTGTTTTCACGTGAGCGGCTGCACCAACCGTTCCCGCAGTTCGCGCTTGAGGACCTTGCCGTAGCTGTTCTTCGGCAGTTCCTCGACGACGACGTATCGCTTCGGGCGCTTGAAGCGGGCGATCCGCTCGAGCAGATGGGTGTCGAGCGCGCGTTCGTCGGCGCAGCCCACGATGAAGGCGACGACCACCTCGCCCCACTCGGCGTCGGGAGCGCCCACCACGGCGGCCTCGGCCACCCCCGGGTGTTCGAGCAGCGCCTCTTCGACCTCGCGGGGGTAGATGTTGCTTCCCCCGCTGATGACGACGTCCTTGGAGCGGTCGCGCAGCGTCAGGTAGCCGCGGTCGTCGAAGGAGCCCAGATCGCCGGTGTGCAGCCACCCGTCGCGCAGGGTGTCGGCGGTGGCCCGTGGGTTGTTCCAGTAGCCGGACATGACTACGTCTCCGCGACAGACGATCTCGCCGACCTCGCCGGCGGGCGCGGAGACACCGTCGGTGCCGAGCACCGCGACCTCGACACCGGAGCGGGCATACCCGACCGAGCCGAGGATTGCGTCGTCGTGTGAATCATGGTCGGCCCGGCGCAGGCCGGTGATGGTCATCGGCGACTCACCCTGACCGTAGATCTGGGCAAAGACACTGCCGAACGCCGCGAGCGCCTTCTTGAGGCTCTCGACGTACATCGGGCCACCGCCGTAGACGATGCTGCGCAGGTTGGCCGGCCGGCCGCGGCCGGTCTCGACGAGGCGGTGGATCATCGTCGGCGCCAGGAACGCGCTCGATCCGGGGTGGTGCGCACACAGGTCGAGGAACTCCGCGGGCTCGAACGCGCCCGAGACGGGCAGCACCTGACGGGCGCCGCGCAGCACGTAGGGCGCGATGTACAGACCCGAGCCGTGCGACATCGGGGCGCCGTGCAGCAGGCTGCAGTTCTCGTCGGGCTGGTCGATGTCGGCCAGGTGCGCCGAGGTCATCGCGGTCAGATTGCGGTGTGAGAGCATGGCGCCCTTGGAGCGCCCGGTGGTGCCGCTGGTGTAGAACAGCCACGCCAGGGCGGCCGGGTCGGTGACGGGGGCGGGGGCCGGCGTTGCGGCGAAACGTGTTTCGTAGTCGGGTCCACCGATGATGTCCACCGGCGCCGGGGCAAGGGGCGCCAGGTGCGGAGCGATCTTGGGCGAGGCGAACACCGTTGCGGCACCGGAGTCGGTGAGGATCTGGACCATCTCGCGCGGATGCAGTTTGAAGTTGATCGGAACCAGCACGCACTCGGCGGCCCACACCGCGTAGAACAGCTCGACGAGCTCTGGCCGGTTCTCGGCGGCGACCGCGATCCGGGTTCCGGTGGCATGTGCCGCCCGCAGCGAGCCGGCCAGCCGTAACGCTCTGTCCCGCAACTGGTCCCAGGTGTGAAGACGATGCCGGCCCAGGTACACCGCGCCGCGGTCGCCGAAGCGGGCGGCGGCCTGGTCCAGCGTGGCGAACAGGTTCAACGGGCGACCCACTGCGAGGAGAGGGCGAACTCGGAGAGGTACTTCGTCGAGCTCCAGCCGCCGTCGACGACGATGGTCTGGCCGTTGATGAAGCTGCCGCCCGGCGAACAGAGGAACCCGACGGTGGCGGCGATGTCCTCCACGGCGCCGAGGCGGGGGTACGGCGTCATCTCGGTGTTGATCTTGCGGAACCGCTCGTCTTCGAGGCGCTGCTCGACCATCGGGGTGACCGTCACCCCGGGTGCCACCGCGTTGCACCGGATGCCCTGCGGGCCGTACTGGCAGGCGATGTGCAGGGTCAGCGCGGTCAGGCCGCCCTTGGCGGCGGAGTAGGCGCCACCGCGCAGCCCGCCGACCACGGCGAACGTCGAGGTGATGTTGACGATGGCCGAGCCGGATCGCATGTGCGGGATGACCTCCCGGGCCAGCCGGAACGGGGCCCGCAACATCACCCCCAGGAAGTAGTCCAGGGACTCGTCGTCCGTTTCGTGCAGCGGTTTGGGGCTGCCGACGCCGGCGTTGTTGACCAGTACGTCGATCCGACCCCACCGCGACACCGCCAGGTCGACGATGCGCTGCGGGGCGTCGTCGTCGGTCAGGTCGACGGCCAGGGTGGCGACCCGATCGGGATCGCCGATCGCCGCCGCCAACGCCCCGAGCCGGTCCGGGTTTCGCCCGGTGCCGACGACGGCCATTCCCATCTCGGCCAGCTTTGTCGCGCAGCCGAATCCGATGCCGCTGCTGGCACCGGTCACGATTGCAACCTGCATGTCACTCATCCGTGTCGACCAACCTTGCTCGGATTTGATGTTTGAGGATCTTCCCGGCGTCGTTGCGGGGTAACGAGTCCCAGACGACGACCTGCTCGGGGCTCTTGAACTGGGCCATCCCCCTGGCGGTCAGGAACTCGGCCAGTTCGGCCACGCCCGGGGCGGGGCGGGCCCTGGTGACGATGACCGCGCAGGCGCGTTCCCCGGTGCGCGGATCGGGCAGTCCGACCACCGCGACCTCGGCGACGTCGGGATGGCCGATCAGTACATCCTCGACCTCCTTGGGCGCGATGTTCTCCCCGTTGCGGATGATGATGTCCTTGGCCCGGCCGGTCACGACGAGATGGCCGTCGTCCAGCCGGCCCAGATCGCCGGTGCGGAACCAGCCGTCGGTGTCGAAGGCGTCGGCGTCGTCGTCGGGATGCAGGTAGCCGAGGAACATCTGCGGTCCGCGGGCGCAGATCTCGCCGCCGTCGGGGGCGGCCGGGTGGGGGGCCAGTCGGATGGCGGCGATGCCGGGCCTGCCGTCGGTGTCGGCGGCGCGGGCCGGATCGTCAGGTGCGCCGATGGTGGTGACCGGGACCTCGGTCGAGCCGTACACCCGGCTGACGACGGCCCGTTCGAAATGATCGGCGGCGCTGCGGATCAGGGACGGCGACACCGAGGCGCCACCGCAGATGAACACCTTCAGATCGGGCAGGCGGGTACCCCGGCGCCGGGCGGCGAGCAGGAGTTGCTCGAGGAACGGGGTGGCGCCGGCCATGTGGGTGCACCGCTCGCCGACGAGCAGATCGACGGCGCGGTCCGCGTCCCAGCGGTCCATCAGCACCGCCGCCGTGCCCAGCAGCAGCGGGCATTCGAAGGCGTAGATGGAGCCGCCGATATGCGCGATCGGGGAGGCCACCAGGAACCGGTCGCCCGGTTCGACCAGCCAGTGCGCACCGATCTGGCGGATCAGGGCGTGGATCGAATTATGGCTGTGCAGAACGCCCTTGGGCCGGCCGGTGGTGCCGGAGGTGTACAGGATCATCCGCACCGCGTCGGGGTCGAGGACCGGCCGGCCGTCGGCGTCGGCACCGGACAGCGACGCGAGATCGGTCTGCCCGGGCGTCGGCTCGCCGCGCACCACGACGACCTGAGGCGGTGCCGCCATGGTCGCCGTCACGCGGGCCAGCATCGCGGGGTAGTCGTGGCCGCCGAACTCGCCGGGCACGAACATCATCCGCACGTCGGCGTCGGTCAGGATGAAGCCGAGTTCGTGGTCGCGCAGCGACGGCAGGATCGGGTTGACCACCATTCCGGCCAAGGTTGCGGCGTGGTAGACGATCGCGGCCTCGTGCCAGTTGGGCAACATGAAGGACACCACGCTGCCGACCGGGATGCGCGCCAGCATCGCGGCCGCCAGCGCGGCCGAGCGATCGTGCAGGCTGCGGCAGTCCAATCGGACCGGGCCGTCAACCAGGATTTCGCGTTCCGGCGTGGCCTGTGCGGCGTCGCGCAGCGAGTCGGCCAGCGTGCCGGAGGTCCACAGGCCGCTGCGGTAGGCCTCGGCGGCCCGTCCGGAATCGGTTGGCACGGTGGGCAGCACAGGCTCAGCCCTTCACCCGCCGCATCGTCATGGAATGACGGAAGCGGGCTGCCGGATGGGTGTTGACGGTGACCTGGGCGATCTCGGAGTCGGAGGTGGTGTAGCGGCGCTGCATCTGCAGCGCGGGGGAACCCGGCTCGACCTTGAGCACCTGGGCCAGTTCGGGGGAGAGCTGCACGGCGGTGATCTCCTGGCGCACCTCCACGACGCTGATCCCGAAGAGATCCTCCAGTAGCGGGAAGATCGGCCCGGTGTGGTTCTGCAGCATCCGGCCCACCGCCGCAAACGACCGGTTGATGTAGTACTCGGTTCGGCAGATGGGGATATCGGAGTCCTCGGCCCGCCGGAACCCCACCACCGCAAGCCATTCCTCGCCGAGCGGCAAACCGGTTCGGGCGGCCAGCTCGCGATCGATGGTGACCATAGCGATCGACTCGATGGCGAACCGGGCCCCGGTCGCGAAGGCGAGCAGATCGTTGATCGACACGACGTCCTGGACGTAGGCGTGCGAGGACGGCCGGGGCACGACCATGGTGCCCGCCCGCGGGCGAGAGGAGACCAAGTTGTCCTCCCGCAGCCGGCGCAGCGCCTCCCGCACCGTGTACCTGCTGACGGAGAAACGCTGGCACAGCTCGTGTTCGGTGGGTAGCTGCGAGCCAACGGGATACACGCCGTCGACAATCTCCTTGCGCAGCGCGCGGGCGACCTGGATGTAGCGGTGGTCGGTGGTCGGTCCCGGCAGTTCGGACATATCAGTCCCGCCGCCGGATCGCGAGCACGCTGCCCTCGGCGTCGGCCGAGACGAAGATGGTGCCGTCGGGGCCGGCCGTGACCCCGGTGAACGGGCCTTGCGGTCCGGAGAAGGGCGGCATCCCGAGCAGTGGTTTGGGTGTGACCCCGGGCGGCGCACCGACCGGTAGACCGGACGCGACGATCCGGCGGCCGCCGGTTTCGAGGTCGACCTCGACGAGCGTCTTGTCCGCGGTGTCGGCGACGTAGAGCCGTCCGTCGAGCACGCAGATGCCGTGCGGACAACGCAATTCGTCGACCACCGGTTCCGGTTGCGGCCCGCGGAGTGCGACCACGCGGCCCGCACCCCCCTCGGCGACCAGGGGCGCACCGTCGGGTGCGATGGCGACCCCGACCGGGGTGTCCAGGCCGGACGCCAGCACCTCGACCCGCCCGGAGCGGGCCGACAGCACCCGGCCGGTGCCCTGTTCGACGAACAGCACATCGCCGCCCGGGGCGGCTGCCACGCCGTAGAGCTGGTCGAAGCCCTCGGCGATCACCTCGCTTTCGCCCCGCGCCGGCCAGTAGCGGGCCACCTGCCCGCTGGACGTGGTGACGGTGAATTCGCCGGCGCCGGACGCCGTCAGGCCGCGGGTGTAACCGGGGAAGCCCGGGGTGAACAACATGCCGACCGGGCGCACTGTGCCGTCGCCGGGCGCCACGTGCAGGTAGGGCCCGTCGGCGATGTACAGGTTGCCGTCGCCCCCGACGGTCAGGTCGAGCGGCCAGTTGAAGCCACCCGGGAGCAGGGGCCGGGTCCGGCCGGGCCCGAGGATCTCGGTGATCTCCCCGGAGAAGTTGGAGACGAACAGCCGCCCGTCGGCGAATGTCAGGTTGTCCAGGCCCGGATACAGTTCGGCCAGAACGGTTTTCGCCCCGCTCCGCGGGTCGATGCGCAGTACCTGGCCGGTGTGTGCCTGGGTGGAGACGATGAAGCCCTCGGCGTCGAACTTGACCGAGTCCGGTATGCCCAGTCCGGTCGCGACAACCTGCGGGCCACCGCCGCGGTCGGGATCGATGCGCCAGATCTCGTTGGCGCCCATCACCGGGAAGTACAGCAGCCCGTCCGGGCCGACCTCCATGGCGTTGGGCATCGGCACGTCCGCACACAGCACCCGGGGCTCGCCACCGGAGAGGTCCAGTTCCAGGATGCGGCCGCCGGGCCGACATTCGGAGATGAACAGCCGTCCGCGGTAGATGGTGATTCCGTTGGCGACCGGCAGATCGCCGCGCAGCACCCGGCTGTGTCCGGCCGCATCGCGCACGGCGACGCGGCCGTTGAGCACCTCGGTCGCATAGATGTTGCCCGCGGCGTCGAATGCGAGGTCGTCGGGTGCGACGATGTCGCCGCCCTTGGGGCTGATGGTCTCCAGCCGTCCGGTGGCGATGTCGACCGCGCTGATCTGGCTGCCGCTGACCTGGGCGATGTAGATCCGCCCGTCGGGCCCGGTGCGCAGACCGTTGGCCCCGAACAGCCGGCTGACCGGGGTGACCCGCTCGATGTTCCAGCCGGGACCGGGGGTGGGGGGATGGGCGACGGTGAACCGGCCGTCCTGCAGTGACGTCGTCATCGGTGCCCAGATCCTTCCTGCACGGATGTACGGGATGGACGGTATCAAGCCAGGCTAGTCCAGACAATAGTGCGAAGTTGATCGCTTCGGTCCCTTGACGCTGATATAACCGCTGCGGAATCATGTTCTCCGGCTGATAGAGCGACAATTATTGTCCGGACAAGTAGTGAAAGCGGGTCATGGCGGATCTCCTCAGCCTCGACGGCCGCATCGTCGTGGTGTCGGGTGCCGGCGGCGGCGGAATCGGAACCACCGTCACCGAAATGGTCGCCCGGGCCGGGGCGAACGTCATAGCGGTCAGCCGGTCGGCCGACAATCTCGACGAGCACATCGGGCCGCTGGTGGCCGAGGGTCTGGCGGTCGTCCCGGTCGCGGCCGACGCATCCACCGACGAGGGCATCGCGGCGGTTCTGGCGGCGGTCCGGGAAGCGCCGGGCCGGTTGTACGGGCTGGTCAACGTCGCCGGCGGTGCCGCGCCGTCGACCTGGATGCCCGCCACCCGGGTGAGCCGGTCTGACTGGCGCGAGTTGTTCACCGCCAACCTCGAGACGATGTTCTTCATGAGCCAGACGGTGGCCGCCGAGATCCGGTCCGGCGGCGGCCCCGGTTCGATCGTGTCGGTCTCGTCGATCAGCGGGATGAACACCGCGCCGTTCCACGTCGCCTACGGCACCGCGAAGGCGGCGATCGTGGCGGCCACCCGCACCATGGCGCTCGAACTCGCGCCGGACGGCATCCGGGTCAACGCCATCGCGCCGGGCGTCACCGAGACCGCGGCCTCGCGCACCTACACCGACACCGATCCGGAGCGCGATCGGGCCGCGATCGCCATGGGGCGCCGCGGACGTCCGGAGGAGCAGGCCGGCGCCATCCTGTTCCTGCTGTCCGACCTGTCCAGCTACATCACCGGCCAGACCCTGCTGGTCGACGGCGGACTCGATCTCAAGTGGAGCCATCTCGGTGCGGACAACACATCGCTGTTCCTGAAAGACGAGTCCTTTCGGGACGCCATTCGGAGGATCTGATGAAAGACATCGACGAACTGTCCGAACCGATGACCATCCCCGTCGAGGCGTACACCTCCCCGGAGTACGCCCGTGCCGAGCGGGATCGACTGTGGCGCAAGGTCTGGCAGCAGGTCGGCCGTGTCGAGGATTTGCCCGAGGTCGGCAGCTACCTGACCTATGACGTCCTCGACGATTCGATCATCGTCGTGCGATCCGGCCCGAACGAGTTCTCTGCACACCACAACGTGTGTATGCACCGCGGCCGCAGGCTCGTCGACACCCCGCCCGGCGCCCGCAATGCGCTCGGGCGGGCCCGCAAGTCGTTCGTGTGCGGATTCCACGGCTGGACATACGGTTTGGACGGCACCTGCACGCACATCCGGGAACAGGACGACTGGCAGGGCGCACTGACACCGGCCAACACCCACCTGCGCCCGGTCAGCGTGGACACCTGGGGCGGCTGGCTGTGGATCAACATGGACCCCGATTGCGAACCGCTGCAGGACTACCTGCACCCGGCCGCGAAGATCCTCGACCCGTTCGGCCTGGAGAACATGCGGTGCAAATGGCGCAGATGGCTGCATTTCGACTGCAACTGGAAGGTCGCCCTGGAGGCCTTCAACGAGACCTACCACGTCTTCACCACCCACCCCGAGTTCAACAGGTTCGGCGAGTTCAAGGGCTGGGCCCGTGCGCAGGGCAAGCACAGCAACATCGGCTACGACGCCCCCGACGACCTCGCCGAGACGCAGTCCAAGATCCGCCTCGGCACCGGCGACCCGCGGATCTCGACCGCGGAGATGCAGGTGTACACGATGGAGGAGACCAACGCGACCACCACCCAGACGCTGGTGAACGCCGCGCTGCGACTGGTCGACGAACTGCCCGAGGGCACCCCGGCCGACAAGGTCCTCGAGCACTGGCTGGCCTCGGCCCGCCGCGACGACGCGGCGCGCGGGGTGATCTGGCCGGAGATCCCGCCGGATGTGCTGGGGCAGAGCGGCACCGCCTGGCAGATCTTCCCGAACTTCCAGATCGGACAGGGACTCACCAGCGCCCTGTGTTACAGCGCGCGGCCCGACCCGGGGTACGACCCGGACAAGTGCATCTTCGAGGCGGCGGTCTACGAGCTCTACCCCGAGGGTGAAGAGCCGCAGACGGAATGGGAGTACACCCCGGTGGGCGATCCGGGCTGGCGCAGCGTGCTGCCGCAGGACTTCTCGAACATGGCCGCGGTGCAGCAAGGGATGAAGTCGCTGGGTTTCCCCGGCACGCTGCCAAACCCGTACCGCGAGCGCAGCACCGTCAACCTGCACTACCAACTGTCGAAGTACATGGGCACCGGCGAACCGCGGGAGCTCACCAAGGAGCGCGACCGATGACGCCCGACTGCGGGCCCACCGACGTTCCGCAGGACGTCGACATCGACGCGCTGCGGGAGCGCTACCGTGCCGAACGGGACAAGCGACTGCGCCGGGACGGGTCCGCCCAGTACCTAGAACTCACGGGGAACCTTACCGACTTCTACGAGATCGACCCCTACACAACGGTGGTCGAGCGTGACCCGATCCGCGAGGACGCCGACGTCGTCATCCTCGGCGGCGGGTTCGCCGGGCTGCTGGCCGGCGCGTACCTGAAGAAGGCCGGGGTGGACGGCGTCCGGGTCATCGAGATGGCCGGCGACTTCGGCGGGGTCTGGTACTGGAACCGTTTCCCGGGCATCCAGTGCGACAACGACTCCTATTGCTACATCCCGATGCTGGAAGAACTCGGCTTCATGCCGTCGAAGAAATACGCCGACGGCGCGGAGATCTTCGAGCACTGCCGCAACATCGGAAAACACTTCGGCCTCTACGACGGCGCGCTGTTCTCCACCTGGGTGCGCGAACTGCGCTGGGACGACACGCTGCATCGCTGGCGGATCGGCACCGACCGCGGCGACGACATCCGGGCCCGCTTCGTGGTGATGGCGCAGGGCTCCTACAACCGCCCGAAACTGCCGGGCATCCCCGGCATCGAGGAGTTCCGGAACGCCGGCGGGCACGTGTTCCATTCGGCGCGCTGGGATTACGACTACACCGGCGGCGATGCGAACGGCGGGCTGCACAAGCTGGCGGACAAGCGGGTAGCGCTGGTCGGCACCGGGGCGACCGGGGTGCAGCTGGTTCCGCACCTCGGTCGGGATACCAAGCAGCTCTACGTGTTCCAGCGCACCCCGTCCTCGGTGGACGCGCGTACCAACACGCCGACCGACCCGGACTGGGCCCGCTCGCTGCGGCCCGGCTGGCAGGAGGAACGCAAGCAGAACTTCCACAACTGGTCGCCGTTCGTCGGGGTGGTGTTCGGGGAGCCGGACCTGGTCTGCGACTTCTGGACCGAACTCGGTCGCAACGTCACCGGGCGCATCGCGGCCAGCGCGGACCCCGCGGCGCTGGGACTCGAGCAGATCATGACGATCCGGGAGGAGGAGGACTACAAGATCATGGAGCGGCTGCGGCGGCGCATCGCGGCCATCGTGGACGACCCCGACACGGCCGAGACGCTCAAGCCCTACTACCGCTTCATGTGCAAGCGGCCGTGTTCGAGCGAGGAGTACCTGCCCGCCTTCAACCGGCCGAACGTGACACTGGTCGACGTCTCGGCCGCCAAGGGCGTGGACCGGCTCACCGGTCGCGGCATCGTGGCCAACGGTGTGGAGTACGAGGTGGATTGCGTCATCTTCGCCAGCGGCTTCGAGATCTCCACCGAGATCAGCCGGCGTTATGCCGTCGAGACGATCGAGGGCCGCAACGGGCTTTCGCTGTTCGACTACTGGAAGGACAGCTACCAGACGCTGCACGGCATGACCAGCCGCGGATTTCCCAACCAGTTCTTCACCGGCTTCGTCCAGGGCGGGGTGTCGGCGAACACCACCGCGATGTTCGAACAGCAGGCCCGCCACATCGCCTACATCATCGCCGAGGCGCAGCAGCGAGGTGCGACGACGGTGGAGCCCAGTGCCGCTGCTCAGGACGACTGGGTGAGGACCATCCGGGAACTGGCGATCGACAACTCGGCGTTCGAACTGTCCTGCACGCCGGGCTATTACAACAACGAGGGCAAGGGCGGCCACGACGGCAACGCCTCCTTCCTCGGCGACTTCTACTCGCCCGGGTTCTACGCGTTCGACGAACTGCTCGCCGAATGGCGGGCCAAGGGGGACTTGGCCGGCCTGGAACTCGGGAGCTAGATGACCGAGTTGAGATTCGACAACCGCGTCGCGGTCGTCACCGGCGCCGGCCGGGGCCTGGGCCGCGAGTACGCGCTGCTGCTGGCCGCCAGGGGCGCGAAGGTCGTCGTCAACGACTCCGGTGGCGCCATGGACGGACACGGCACCGACACCGGTCCCGCCGAACAGGTCGCCGGCGAGATCCGTTGTGCCGGTGGCGAGGCCGTGGCGTGCACCGAGTCCGTCGCGAACGCCGAGGGCGGGCAGGCCATCATCGATGCCGCGCTGGACCGCTACGGCCGCGTGGACGTGCTGATCCACAATGCCGGCAACGTCCGGCGCGCACCGCTGTCCCAGATGAGCTACGCCGACTTCGACGCCGTCCTCGACGTCCACCTGCGCGGGGCGTTCCACGTGGTGCGTGCGGCCTTCCCGGTGATGTGCGACGCCGGCTACGGCCGGGTGGTGCTGACCTCCTCGATCGGCGGGCTGTACGGAAACGCCGACGTGGCCAATTATGCGGCGGCCAAGGCCGGGATCATCGGCCTTTCGCACGTCGTCGCACTGGAGGGCGCGGCACACGGGGTGGTGTGCAACGTGATCGTCCCGGGTGCGGTGACGCGGATGGCCGACGGCCTCGACACGTCGGCCTACCCGCCTATGGGTCCCGAACTCGTGGCACCGGTGGTGGGCTGGCTGGCCCACGAGAATTGTTCCATCACAGGCGAATCACTGATCGCGATCGCCGGACGGGTGGCCCGGGTGGTGCTCGCCGAGACTCCCGGCGTGTACCAGCCGTCATGGTCGATCGAGGCGGTCGGCGAGCGCATCGACGAGATCCGCGACGCCTCGGCACCGGTGGTCTTCCCGGTGGTCCCCAGCGGCCACGCCGACCACATCGCGTACAGCTTCGCCATGGCCACCCGGGAAGGGAGCGGCCATGCCTGACGTCACCCGCAGCGGACCGCTCGCCGGGGTGCGGGTGGTGGACCTCACCGCGATGGTGATGGGGCCGTACTGCACCCAGATCATGGCCGACATGGGCGCCGACGTCATCAAGATCGAACCCCCGCACGGCGACGACACCCGCTACGTCTCGATCGGTCCGGCACCCGGCATGAGCGGGGTGTTCGTCAACGTCAACCGCGGCAAGCGCAGTGTCGTGCTCGACTTGCGCACCGAGGAGGGCAAGACCGCCCTGCGGGCGCTGATCGCCGACGCCGACGTGTTCATCCACTCGATGCGGTCCAAGGCGATCACCAAGCTGGGCTTCGGCTACGACGAGGTCGCCGCCATCAACCCGGCCATCGTTTACACCAACTGCTACGGCTACGGACGGCGAGGGCCCGAACGCGACCGTCCGGCCTACGACGACACCATCCAGGCCGAGTGCGGCCTGCCCGCCGTGCAGAAGGAACTGACCGGCGAGGCGAACTACGTCGCCTCGATCGTGGCCGACAAGGTGGCCGGCCTGACCGCGGTCTACGCGACGACGATGGCGCTGTTCCACCGCGAACGCACGGGAGAGGGCCAGGAGGTCGAGGTCGCGATGTTCGAGACCATGGCCTCGTTCATGCTCGTCGAGCACGCCGACGGTGCGATGTTCGACCCGCCGCTGGGACCGGCCATGTACCACCGAACCATCGCGCCCAACCGCAAGCCGTATCGCACCAAGGACGGCTACATCTCGGCGCTGATCTACAACGACAAGCATTGGGCGGGATTCATCGACGCGGTGCAACCGGATTGGAACGACGAGCGGTTCGCGACGCTGGCGGCGCGCGCCGCCGAGATCGACACGATCTACGGGCTGGTTGCGCGGACCATGACCGAGCGCACCACCGATGAGTGGCTCAAGCTGTTCGTCGAACTCGAGATCCCCGCGGCGCCGCTGAACACCCCCGAGGACCTGTTCGGCAACGAACACCTCAACGCCGTCGGCTTCTTCGAGACAGTGCAGACACCGCACGGGGTGGCCCGCATTCCCGGTGTGCCGACCTGGTTCTCGCGCACCCCGGGACGCGTGGCCGGACCGGCACCGGTGCTGGGTGCCGACACCGAAGCGGTGCTCGCCGAGGCGGAGCACCGATGAGCCTGGACTTCGACATGGGCCCGGAGGCGGCCGCTCTGCGCACCCGGCTGCGAGCGCTGATCGACGAACACGTGCCGGCAGGGTTCATGGGTGCGTTCACCGACGATCCAGCGGATCTGGAATCGGCGCAACGGTTCTGCCGCACCCTTGCCGACAAGGGGCTGCTCTGTCTGGCCTGGCCCGAGGAGTTCGGCGGTCGCGGGGCCTCAGTGTGGGAACAGACGGTGGTGCGCGAGGAGATGTGGGCCCACCACGAGCCGCGCGGCGCCCAGTACATGGGGGTCAACTGGGTCGGGCCCACGCTGATGCGGTACGGCACCGAGGAGCAGCAGCGCAAGCACCTGCCGGCGATCGCCGCCGGCGAGGTGATCTGGTGCCAAGGGTTCTCCGAGCCCGAGGCCGGCTCGGACCTGGCCTCGCTGCGGACCTTTGCACGCCGTGACGGCGACGGCTGGCTGATCAGCGGCCAGAAGATCTGGACCTCCTACGCCACCATGGCGCAGTGGTGTTTCCTGCTGGCCCGGACCAGCCGGGGTGAGCGAAAACAAAGGGGCCTGAGCATCTTCCTGGTGCCAATGGACGATCCCGCGATTCAGGTCCGGCCGATCCGGACCATGATGGGTCCGCATCATCTCAACGAGGTGTTCTTCGACGACCTGCGGGTGACCGAGGTCGACCTGCTGGGCCCGCTGGACGGCGGCTGGTCGATCGTCCAGGACGTACTGTCCTTCGAACGGGTCGGGATCGCCAGATACGCCCGCTGCGAACGGCTTCTGATGCTGGCTCCCGAGGCGCTGGGCGAGCGGTGGGATCAGGTGTCCGAGGAGCTACGCGGCCGCTGGGCCCGGATGCTGCTGCATTGTCGGCGGGCCCGGCTGCTGGCCTATCGGGTGGTGTCGTTGCAGAGCAGCGGACGAATCCAGCCCGCCGACGCCGCGGGCTACCGCATCGCGGTGACCACACTGGATCAGGACAGCGCCGAGGTGCTGATGGAGATCATCGCCACCGTGCCCCGCGATGACGACGCGACCGCCTACTACCGCTCCGAGGTCGAGGACCACTGGCGTTACTCCCAGTCGGCGACGGTGGCGTCGGGCAGCATCGAGATGCAGCGCATCCTGCTCTCCCGGGCTCTGCTCGGAGGTGGCAAGCGGTGATCCTCGAACTGTCCGACGACGCAACCGAATACGGCCGCCAGACACGGCGCGCGTTCGAGTCCGCCGGCGGTGATCAACTGCTGCAGCAGGCCGACGCCGCCCCGGAGACCCGGGAGACGCTGGTCGCCCCGGTGCTGGCCGAACTCGGCGCCTGGGATCTTGACGTGCGCGCCGACGCCGAGTCGAGGGAGGCCGCGGCGGCGCTGTGCCGCAGCGCCGGATACTGGGCGCTGCCGTACCCGCTGGCCGAGCGGCTGGCCGCGCCGGCCGATCTCGACGTCGACGGTCTGATCGTCATCGCCGCCGATACACCGGAGGGCGCGGTGGCCGGACTTCAGGGTCGTTGGGCAGCGGTCACTCTCGACGGCGCCCGCAGCACCGCGGTGGCCACCGCGGTCACCGGACCCGCCTTCACCGCCGCCCTGGAGTTGACCGCGATCGACGCCGCTGGCGCCAGTGACGTGGCACTGGGTCTGGTGCTGCCGTGCTGGACTCTGCTTGGAATGCTGGACCGGGCGATCGAACTGACCATCGCCCACATCACGTTGCGCAAGCAGTTCGGCCAGCCGCTCTCGGCATTCCAGGGTGTGCAGTTTCAGCTCACCGACGCCGAAGCGGAACGCAGCGGCGTTGACGTCCTGGCCAAGCACGCGCTGTGGAGCCTGGATGTCGACGACGCCCTGGCGCTGCGACTGGCCGCCGTCGAGGCCGCTGAGGTGGTGTTCCGGGTCTGCCACCAACTGCATGGGGCGGTGGGCTTCTGCGACGAGACCACACTGTCCTGGCTGTCGCGCTACAGCCAGCCGCTTCGCCGGCTACCGTTCGGCCTGTCGGGCACCCGCGACCAGCTGACCCGGCGGATCGGCCGGCGCGGGCTGACGGGGCTTTTCTCGTGAGCCCCGGCCTGGAGGACTTCCGCGCCACCGTACGGCAATGGTGCCGCGCGCATGTGCCCGCGGACTGGCGGACCACCCAGACCGGCGCCGGAGACGCCGAGTTCGTCGCCTTCCAGAAGGTCTGGGAGAGCGGCCTGCACGCCTACCTCAATCGGGCCGCCCTCAACCGTTCGCTGTTCGGCTCCCCGGCGGCGCACCGCGCACAACTGGCACAGCGTTACGAGAACTGGAGACGATGACGATGGCGGTACCCGTGTACAAGCGGATCCTCGACCTGTTCGAGGCCGAGGGCATCAACACCATCTTCGG
>WBZP01000946.1_pt1 | contig 37678 bp, 37 predicted proteins | sample 5204301 | NCBI WGS metagenome assembly WBZP01 (sample SAMN12412401, study PRJNA552823) | activated sludge metagenome | isolation source: activated sludge from nitrification reactor of wastewater treatment plant... | place: USA: Pennsylvania | collected 2017
GGTGTGTGTGCCGATCCAGTAGACCTTGTGGCCACCGTTTTCGAAAAGCAGGATGGCGTCGTCGGGGTTGATCGAATCATTCTTGAGATGAGTCAGCGGAACAGACACCATGGCAACCTCCATCTGCAGATGACTGAACGGCCCGGCCTTTGCACCTCTAAGTGAAATTAGAGAGGAACTTCCACCGATCACAAACTGAATACGCGAATGGGGGGAGTCTGACGGGAAAGTCCTTGGGGCAGAAACGGTGCCAGGAGTCATTTCCTGTCGCGTTGGTGGTCTCGCTCGAACTGAGCGATGAGAACGGCACTGCCTTTGACAGCATTGCCCTGCCGGGAGTACCGGGGTCGAACCTGAATGCCTACAATAGCCGGCGGTAATCGTTGTTGTTTAGGAACCCCGCGCGACGGTCTCGGGTTCGCTCGATACCTGCAAGCGGTGGCACTGCCTTCGACGTGGCTCTTTTTCTTTGGCGCGCTCGTAGCCGTGGGTGGTTGGAACAGGAGATCGCCTTGCCCTTGCAGATCGTTGCAGGGCTGAAAGCTGAAGTGGACACCAGTACGAGAACGGTACCTGGCATCGTGTCTGTTGCATGGGGCCAGAGGTCGTTGTCTTCCCGTATAGTATGTGAACCGCTGACACCCTCCTCCCAAGGCAGGCGTGTGACTAGGTTGTCCGCCTGCAGTCCTGTGACCAGTTCCTGGCGTTGTCTTGGAGCGAGTGGCTAACGTTGTTCGGGTGGGACTGCTTTGAGAGTGGCGGCGAATGCGCGATGGGCGGAGGGATCAACCGGCCGATGCCGGACTGTCGTGCTCGCTGGGTCCTTGCCGAGATAGTTCTCACCTCTCCAATTCGTCGATGGTCTGACGGGCCTTGGCTCGAAGCCGCCGCCGCAATTGGGGCAGACATTGTGCAACACGTCCGCGACGCATGCCGCGCAAAACGTACATTCGTACGAGCAGATGCGCGCCTCGGGTGAATCGGGCGGCAGCGGTGTATTGCAGTGCTCGCAGGTTGGCCGAAGTTCCAGCATGATGGATCTGGCTCGCTAGGGATGGTCGTCGACTATTCTACGCGCTCAAGCCTTGAGGATCTATGGGAGAGAAACGAGGGGGCGTTCGAGCCCGCAGGCGGCGTTGGTCCGGCCTCCGGCCACCCTAGCGAGACAGTTCGGTGCCTCGCACGTTGAGTTCCTCTCCTGTCCGGCATACACTCCGCGGAGATTTTTGAGGACAGGCAGCGCCGGCGCGATCAGTGCCCAAGGTGAACCGTCTGCAACACGCCGGGCGTTGCCTCGAAGGCGCACACCTCGAACATGACGAACCAAGACTATTTGACAAGAATGCAGGCTCTCCCTGATCGAGAAGGCCCGGCGCCGCGCATGACACTCGCCACTCCGCAGGAACAACTGGAAGACGTTCCGGCAGACTGGCAGCTGATCGTTGAATTGGCCGCTCACGCCTTCGCGCTGCCCCATGTCGTGGAACGACCCACTCGGATCGCCCCCGCCGGCTCACGCGCCTTGACTCTGGCTGACTCGGTTCACGCCAATGCCGCCGCGTTCCTCATCGATCGTGAATTTGCCCACATTCACAATCCTCCGATCGGCAGCATGCACGCCACGTTGCCTGAACCATACCGCAGTCTTGCGATCAAGAAAGGATGGGTCTTGCGTCATCCCTTCGCCGTGCGCGGGATCGGTCCCAGCGCAGCGGTCTTCATTTTTGCTCCCCGCGACCAGCAGGAACTCCAATGGGCCAGATTGCTGCTCGAACTGTCCCACGCCTGGGCGACCGGCCAACTGGGAGAGGTCGCGCCATAGGGGAGTCAGAGTCCCGCACGGCTTCCTCCGTCGAGAGCATCGACTCGTTCGGAAAGGCGGGTCTTCAGCGGAGCGGGGAAGCCTCTAAGAAGGTAGGGGGTAAAATGATCCCTGGCACTATTCCTCTCTCAAGCGAGGCCTCATGGTAAATCGCTACGAAGATGAGCGAGCGTTCAGCGACGTCATGATCCAATTGGGCTGGGCCTCGTCAGTGAGCTGGGATCGACAAGATTGGTCCCTGCTCTGGACGGAGCTCGGACGATCGAAGTTCAGTGACTTCATGGACCAGATTCGAGCCTGCGAACATCCTTGGACCCCGCATCAGCTCGCATTTATCGAGGACAACCTCTATTACCTTGGAGTCAAGAGTCGTACGGTTAGAGAAAGATTGGAAGCCGACTTCTCTGCCGAGCTACGCCATCAGCCACTCAAGGTGGTGATTAATTGGAACGGAACTCGCACCGCCAGGGTCTTCGTCGATGGTGAGCATGAACAGATGGCCGACTTCGTGATGGCCAACAATGTGGATGAAGTGCGCATCTATAAAGGCGACCGTAGCGGTGATGGGTGGTGGAGCAGACTGCCTCCGGGCTCGCTGAGTCGGTTGAACGAGAAAGAGTGAGCGGGGGGAAATAATTCCCGGCACCAGTTCTTCGGCATGGGTGCGGAAGCATTGTCGGACCGTTGGTAGATTACGTGTGATCCTTTCGTTGTCGTTCTGTGCGAGGCCAAATAAAACTCGTGGTCTGTCTGTGCCACCCGTGCTTGAGGTAGAACCGCTCTTTGCCCACTGCCGACGTCAGGGTCGTAAACACATAGTCGGCGAGTGCGTGTTCGAGATACGACAAGATATTGCTGCCAATTCCACGGCCTTGATACTGAGGGTCAACCACCAAATCGACGATCAATGCATAGTATTGTCCGTCATCCACCGTCCGTCCAATACCGACCAACGTACGACCATCGTAGGCACATCGAACATAGGAGCTGGATCGAAAGGCAGCCTGAATGTCGTCGGCATTGCGTGTCCCCCAGCCGACGCGTTCGAAGAGCTCGGAGACCCTCTCCCAGTCCACACCATCCGTGTCATTCTTGTACTGTATGTCCATGGGTCGTTTCATTGCTATGGGAAGACGTGAGCCCTGGTAGCATGACTCGCGTTCACAGTCTTCTGCTCTTCGCGCCGGTCATATGTCCCTCACATCGGCTTGTCTGTACCCATTGACGGTTAGGACAACTCCACACACCAACAGTACCGACGTCATGGCCAATATGGCTGTGGGATGGTGAGCGGTCTGTTGGGACGAGACCGGAGCGACCATGCGGATCAGCCCACCGAGGAGGAATAGCCACCCTGTGAGCGTGATCAGCACAGGCCAGCGAGGCATCCAATAGTTATGGGCACGGACAATAGTCAACCCCGCGACAAAGAGCAGAGTGCCGTTAAGGTATGTGAGATGCGCGGACGTATTCGCAAAGATCTCGAGGTTCAGCGATTCTGTAACGGAGACGGCAATGAGGCTCGGCCCGAGCAGTGCCGCCACCTGCTTCGACTGTGCCATCTCACCCTCTGTTCTCCGGCCTCAGCACCCCCGCAGTTTCGCTGGACAGGCACCGGCAGCATTCTACTGTTTCCGGTGGGTTTGGTCCATTGCTCGGGCCTGTGGTCCGTGCCGTCGCGGGCGATCGTCACAGGCTGGTGAGCCCAGGGCGATCCCTTTTCGTACCCCGCAAGTGAATGGTTCCGGACACCCGTTTCTTTGTAGCCTGCCCCTGGTGCTTCTCCTTGAGAGCAGGCCCTGCTCAATCTGACCTCAGCTCCCGTTTTTTCCCGTGGCATGTCAGGCATCTCGATGCCTTCCTCGTCGTCACCACACGTAGTAAGGCCGACGTTCGCCAAGGGCGAAACGCGCCGCATCCCAAGCGTCGATCGCCAACGAGATGGCATTCGTGGCGATGAGCGTGACGAGCCAGGCATGGAATGCGGTGTCCTCGCCAGGGATTGTGTCGAGACGCGAGACGATCCATGCCAGCATGGGCACCCACAGCACGTGCGTCGTGCCGAGCAGCCGAATGAAGCCTTTGCGCTGATAGATCCGGGCTTGGGTGAGCAGCGCCATGCCGACGGCTGCGAGGGCGATCTGCGCTTCAATGTGTGTGATGAACAGCAGGCAAGCCCCGTTTACGGCAATGAGCCATGCGCCCCAGATTCTCTGTACGGGCCGGAACCGAACCAGCACGATTCCGAGCAGTTCAAAGACCGACTGCATGAAGCCAGTGTGATTCGTTGAGGTGTCCAGTTCGGATGATAGTTCGGTGGTTCTCATAGCCGTCCTCCTCTGTGCGTGCGCGTGACCGCACTCGGTGTACTGCGCAATGACGGCTCTTACTATACGGAACAATTCTCCAGCGGTCTTATCCGGGAGTCTGATTCTCTTAGCAGCGGCGGGCGAGGAGGGGCTGTACTTATCCAAGCGTCCCGATCAGCTTGCCGAGGCAACGCTATGTGAAAGGAATGGGGCCGGGAATCATCCGGTTGGGTGGACGTAATTCCTGGCACCGTTTCCTGGTACCCACGTGTGTAGGAACTGTGGAGATCGAAAAACTGAATTCTTCAAGCCATTCTCTCTGGTCGATGCTAATTTTATCGAAACGTTACCGCCTTCTCGATGCACAAGGAGTCTCTATGGCAAGGACCGACAGCTCCTGGGCGCTCAACCTCAGCAAGGTGTCCGTCTTTATCGTCGGTGCGTTCCTGACGGCATGTGTTTCTACGACCGGCACGAAGACCACCATGGCTGGGCCTGATCTGGCACAGGTCAAAAAGGCAGGAGTGTTCGTGGAGTCCCCGCACCCGATCACCGTGCGCGTGGCACGCGACAATATGACGTATACCGGTGCCGTCCTCTTTGGGCTGGTCGGGGCCGCTGTCGAAGCAGGCTATAAATCATCAAAAGACTCCGGTCATGCGGACAATCTGTTGAGCGCCGTACGCAATTTCGATCCTGCACACGAAAGTGCCATTGCGTTGCGAGATCGCTTTGCTGCGGCGCACGTGTTTCAAACGGTGGCGATCGTGGCCTCGGATAATCGTCGAGCTGCACAATCGGAAGGATTCGATGCGTTGTTCCAACAAACGATTGAAGAGTGGGGATTGCGGCTCTGCGGCGGTGAAGATCGCGTGAGGGTCGAACTCGATGTCCACATGCATCTCGTGACGCTGCCTGAAGGAGCGGTGAAATGGGAGCGGGACGAGTTGATGATAGATGGAGTGTGTCGACCCATTAGTGAGTTTCAATCGGACCCTGAGCTGCTGCGGAGCAGTCTGAAATCGGCCATCGAGACTCTCGCAGGTCGAACGGTGAACGAGATCGCATTTCCATAATACAGGTAAGGAGGCATATGAAAATTACAGGTCTGAGCTTGGCGGTGGTCCTTCTGGTCTACGGAGGCATTCTTGGCGGGTGTGCGAGCACGGATGCCCATGTGACTCCCGTTTACACGGTCGAACCTGGAAAGAAAAGCCCCCTGAGCACCATCTCGCCTCTGGCTGTGGCGATTCAGGTCGAAGACCAGCGGAATCAGTTTGAACTCGACCGAGTGGGCAATAAGAAGAACGGATATGGGCAGAATATGGCAAAGGTGATTCCGGACAAGGCACCATCAGATATCCTTCGTGACGCATTGAAGGCCGAATTTGAGGCCAACAACCATACAGTCGTGGCACCCGAGGTTTCGCAAGCTGATGCGTTGGTGAAAGTCGGCCTCAAACGATTCTGGAGCGAAGCGACCATCCACTTCTTCGATATCGAAATGGTGGCCACCTTAGAAACGGATATTGGGATTCTCAATGGGACCGGCCAAGACAAGCTTTCGTCAAAGCCACTGATCAGCACCTTTCGGGAGAGCCGTCAGTATGGGGGAGAAGGAGCTTTCGAAGATTCGTTGAAGGGGGCGCTGCTTGAGTACGTGAGAACATTCTCGCGAGACCCGGCGGTATTGGATGCGTTGAGGTCAGCTGCACCGCGGAAATAGCGGAAGAAATGGTGCCAGGAATCGTTCCGGGGGCTGAATCATTCCTGGCACCGATTCTTGAACGCGGCGACGCGGGGTACCCCGCGTGACGCCGACGAACTGATGCACGCGAGAGGCCTATCGCGTGATGTCCATCAGACCATGGGATAGACTCAGCGCGTTCAAACGGGCGCCGCGGTGGAACATCTCAGCGGAGTCCAGTGTCACGCGTTCAACCCTATCGGCATAGTCCTGAATATACTCCAGCATGCCAGCATAGTGCGTGGTTATCGCTTGTCGGTTCATTTGGCTACGCGCTCCCTTGCCGAATTGCGCCGCCACCACCAGCTTGTCGTCCTGGAGTCGCTCAACGATCTCGGACTTGTAGCGCTGTAAGACGGCGCGGCGAGCCTGCAGCCGTTTGGTTTCATGGGCAAGCGAGATCGGCCAGGCGTTTTCGGCATAGGCCTGCCATTGTTTGTCGCAAGCACTATCGCAGCCGACATCGTCCCACGCCTGTTTCGGCATCCCGGCAGGGATGGGCCTCTTCCCGACAGCCTGCTCCACATTCAATTCCTCCTGAAGCGGGCCGGATCGGCCGAGATACCACCGATTTCCCTCGATCTGGTAGGCCTTGGACGCGTCCACCGCCGCCTGCACGGCAGGAGATTCTTCTGCTCCCGCCATCATGTCTTGCTGCATCGCCTTCATTTGAGGGGCCATCATCGCGTTCATGATGGCCATCTGTTCCTGCATGGGCATTTTCTGGATTTTCTTTTCCATCTCCTTTTGATAGGCAGGATCCTTCTGCATCCGTGTCATATCGATACCATGCACGACCTTGCCTTGCTGAGGCTCTGTATGCAGTGCCTCGCCGGCTGATTGAAATATCGCCTCACTGGCCTGCTTGCTCGCCTCGAGTTCGGCTCTCACGGCGATGAGCTTCGGCTGGATCAATTTCAGGACCGGGTATTGAGACGTGGGCGAGGGGTGGCTTTCATACCAGGCGCCGGCCTCCTGTACCGTTGCCGGCACGTCCGGCACATGGTTGAGCAACTCCAGGAGCGATTTGGGATCGGCGGCTTGGACTGGGCCCACGAGCAGCAGCGTAGCAGATACCCACATGATGACCATCAACATGACTGCCTCCTTCGTTGCGAACTATATCCGGCGCTGAAAGTTGCATGCAGGGCCTGAAGTGATTCCGTGCACCATGTTTTCTCTCAGTTTCCGACTGCTGAGGGGGCGACGCGCGGTGCGTTTGCATGAGTAGATCGGACTATGGAGAGCGTGGGCACGCATTGGTGTTCCTCCATAAGCAGTCTGGTGATGGGATACGAGGAGAGAATGGGGCAATTCTACGTTTTCTGAGCGGGCGGGTCTATGCAGAAATGGGAGAGCCCATACAAGGGTAGGCGTGGGTGCCACGATCGGAGCGCGTGGCGGCTGTCAGCCCGCCCACGAGGGAATCGAGAGGCGCCCCTCATCCATGTCGAGAAGATCCAGAAGGCTGAATCGAGTGAAATCGACGCGGGCGGCGAGTTCGGAGTGGGTGGACTGCAAATACAGGAGGACGCGGCCAGAGGGACGATAGGCTTCGACTTCTTCAGCCCACCGCTGTTTCTCCTCTTCCGAGTGGGAGTAGCCGCGCTCAGCTATCCATCGTATGACCGGCTCGTCGCCGTCACTGGTGATCACCGTCTCTCTCAGCGCTTCTCCCTCGACCCCTATGAAGGTGAGCAATCGCCCATCCAGGGTGATGCCCGGGCGAAGCAGATTGCGATGATAGGCTGCCGGAAGCATCCCTTGGGCATGGGCGCGGACCTTGTCGATCAAACGAGGGAGAATGATATAGCCGTCCAACTTCTCCCGTGGCGAACGAAGGAACCGTTGTGGAGGAGAAGCGGTCATAGCTGCTGGGCAGGCTAATGCGTAGACACCGAGATGTCAACGGCAATGCGGTCGGCTCGGCCTGGCATAGGAAGCGGGCAGAGGGCCCAGAAATCTGGCCGGAGGGCTCGACGGAAATTGGGGCGGTGGTTTGCAAAGCCTGACCCCTTCCACAGTCGCACTGTGCCCAACCGGCCCGCGAGACATCCGGTAGTTATGGGCGTGGGCGCGGACAATTGCCAGGCCGGCGACAAAGAGCAGGGCATCTTTAAGGTAGGTGAGAGGCGCGGACGTATTCGTGAAGATCTCAATGAGTTCCTGCACCAGCTCATTTACCACCATTTCATCGTATCTAAAAAGACGCATGGTTGTATCGGAAGGGATACGCAGGTATTGATGCCTGTCACTCGCGCCGCAAAACTGGACCTCCCGCCACACGTTTGAGCCGTAAATCTCATCCGACCAAGTCGAGACGACAGAACGAATCTGAAAGGTCCCCCCATGGGGTTGCCATCACCGCTTGCCCGATGGCTGCGATCACCCTCTCAGCGCGGATTTGCCAGGAACGCCGGCGGACGCTCTGCCTCCTGGTCTGGGTCAGCTCGGCCGCAGGAGCACCATAATTCGAGATGAGGTGGTCCTCAATTCGAGATGAGGTGGTCCTCACGATCCCGCATGAGTGCGCAAAAGTCTTTGGACCGCGGTCGTCGGCTGGCATGAGGGATGCAATTTCTCAGTGGTCAGGTGTGTGAGACCGCGGACGATAAACGACGCCTGTCGCCGGTGGACGCCGGAGTGCGTGAGGAGATCGCGCCGAAGCGAGAGGGATACCGATCCGTTGCCCTTCGGATGTTCAAGGATGAAGTAACCCGACACAGGAGGTGTGTGATGAGCCTGCGACAGGGAGATTTCGATGGAGACGGGCGTGCAGAGATACCAGTCACGAGTCCGTGGGGGATGGGGGTTCTCAAGCTTACAGGCTCGACGCTGACCTCGCCTGTGATGGCCGCCAATGGAACACGGTTCGACGGATGGCTGTTGAATACCGACGACAATCGGTTCGACCTGATGGGTGACTTTGACGGGGACGCGCGTCAGGAGATCCTGGTGACGAGCCCCTGGGGGATCGGCATCCTACGGCAATCCGGTGGGACGTTTCGCGCGGTGATGATGGCGCCGAATGGGACTCGATTTGGCGGGTGGCTGCTCAATACCGTCGACAATCGGTTCGGGCCCATCGTGGACATTGACGGCGATGGCCATGATGAAATTTTCGTGTCCAGTCCCTGGGGGATCGGCATTTTCAAGTTGGTGGGGACATCGATCACGGTCTTGATGATGGCGCCGAACGGCACGCGGTTCGGCGGGTGGCTACTCAATACTGCGGACAACCGGTTTGCACCCGTGGGCGACACGGATGGAGACCGGCGGGAGGAACTGCTGGTCAGCAGCCCCTGGGGAATGGCCTTGCTCGAGTTCAATGGCGCGACGCTGCAGCCGGTGATGATGGCGCCGAACGGCACACGCTTCGGCGGCTGGCTGCTCAATACCGCCGACAATCACTTCCACGCCATGGCCGACTACGATGGTGACGGCCGCGACGAGATTCTGGTGACGAGCCCTTGGGGGCTGGGGATCTTGGAGTTGGCCGGCTCCACGCTCACTTCTCGCGTGATGGCGGCGAACGGCACGCGCATCGGCGGGTGGCTGTTGAACACACTCGACAACCGCTTCGGTCCGGTGGCCGATTTCGATGGGGACGGCCGGGCGGAGGTCTTGATCGTGAGCCCCTGGGGGGTGGGGGTGATGGAATTGAACGACCGTACCTTGGCCGTTCCCATGATGGCGCCGAACGGCACACGCTTCGGTGGGTGGCTCTTGAACACGGCGGACAATCGGTTCGACATGGTCGGGGATTTCGACGGAGACGGACGAGCCGAAATCCTGGTGACGAGTCCTTGGGGATTGGGGATTTGGAACGTAGCCGGGTCCACGATGACGGTCTCCACCATGGCACCGAACGGCACGCGCTTCGGCGGGTGGGTGTTGAATACGGCGGACAACCACTTCGGGGCCGGGATGGAACTGGTGCGCCTCCATGTGAAGGTTCTCACCACTCCCACCATTGCCATCGAGCAGATGATCACCGCCATGCAACAGGTCTATGAAGCCATCGGAATTCGCGTTCAGCGCGTCAGTACCGAGACGCTAGTCTTGCCGGATTTGAACGACGTGGATGTGGGCGCCTGTAGTCTGGGGACGGCCACGGCGGAGCAGGCGCAGTTGTTCGGCAATCGCAACAACGCCAGTGGGAATGACGTGGTGGTGTATTTCGTCAGAAGCACGGTGCCGCCATACAATGGATGTGCCGCCCATCCGGCGAATCAACCGGGCGCCGTCGTCGCACGAGGGGCGACCGTCTGGACGTTGGCGCATGAGGTGGGGCATGTCCTGGGCTTACGGCATGTGAACGACAACAAGCGGCTCATGACCGGCAATGGCACGGCCAACATCACGAACGCGCCGCCCGATGTCGCCGCGCAAGAGGTGGTCGACATGCGGAGCAGCACACTCACCCATGCGGTCTAGGAGGAGGTCATCATGGCGCTGACATTGCAGGTGGTACGAGCACGCATCGATCTCGATGAAGTGAACTATCCCGAACTCGCGGCCGACCTAGGGGCGGACGCGCTCCCGCATCTGCAAACCTTGGCCGCCGGGCGCGACCCGATGGTGGCCTCCAAGGCCGCCTATTTGGCCGCCATGATCGGCGGGCCGAACGCCATGCCCGTGCTGGAGGTGGCGGAGCGGCGTGTGGAGCCTGAGGTGCGTGTGGCGGTGGCGTCGGCCCTGCGACATGTGGATGAGCAGCAGGCCGAGACGATCGCCGACCGGTTGTTAAGCGACGCGGACATCGGGGTGCGCAAGATGACGGTGAAAGCGGTGTCGCGCCTGGCCTCGCCGAGACTGAAGGCGCGTATTCAGCACCTGCGGCAATCAGATCCCGACCCCTTCATTCGAGACTTGGCCGGGCGAGTGATGGAGCGATAGCCCGTGAGGATGTGGGCGTGGGAGCCGTGGCACGATTGGCAACGCAGGACTCTTGGCGTCCGATTCGTACGAGCGAAGGGCCGGGGACGACGGGGGCTGCGAAATGATCATGAAGGAGGTTCGACATGAACGCCTCGACGCATCGTTCCGTGACACCACGAGGGAGGTCAGCGCCGGGAATACTCGTGGCCGCCCTCGCAGCGACCGGCGCGTTGGTCAGCCCTATCGCATGGCCGTCCACTGTGCAGGCGCAGGCCTGTCTCGATGTCGTCCCGCTTGAATTGTATTGGCATGCACAGCGACAGGACAATCTCAGCATTGCCACGGGGTATGGGGAGGACATGGCCCTTCAGCAAGGCTATACCAAAGCGAGTCGTGAGGGATATGTCTTCCCGACCATGGAGCCGGGCACCGTTCCACTGAAACTGTACTATCACGCCACGCGCGGGGACTATTTCTCCACGGCGACTCCAGAGGGGCAAAGCTCGGCTGAGACGGCTGGGTACACCCTGATTCGGTACGAGGGCTATGTGTATCAGGCACAGCAGCCCGGCACCGTTCCGCTGAAGAGCTATTGGAATCAGGCGCGAGGAGATCATTTCACCGCCGCCACCGATGCGGCGGAAGCCAGTGCGAAGGCCGCGAGCTATGTGTCGGTTCGCGTGGAGGGGTATGTGTATCCTGTGCAAGGAACGAACTTCTGCGCCGTGCTTCCGGAAGGCTCATACAAAGCTGATCTGAACCTCTACTGGAGTGGCACGCGTCAGGACAATTTTACCTCCACGAGTGGCCTCGGTATCGGGAATGTCCGTCCCGCGGGAGATGTGTTGGCCCGCAAAGAAGGGGAATGCTTTAGTGCTGCGCCGGCGGGAGGGATTCCGTTATGGATATTCTGGGAGAAGGGGCGAGGGGATTATTTTACAACCGCGACGGAAGAAGGGGAGAAAGCGGCCGTGAATGGAGGGTATTCGCGGGTCAGGGCTGAATGCTTTATCTACCTCACCTCCCGACCGGGGACGCGCCCCTTGAAGCTGTTTTGGCACCAAGGCAGGGGAGACAATTTCAGTACGGCAACCCCACAGGGCGAGGCTTCCGCCAAGAGTGCCGGCTATACCTTCGTGCGAGTGGAGGGGCATGTCTGCATGAAAATTCAGGACGGCGTCTGCACGCGATAGGGAGGCCAAGCTCTTTCTTTCATCGCCTGACGCGGTTGCAGAAGGGCGAAGGCATGGGGCGCGCGAGGTGAGGTCGAGAGCTTCCATAGGAAATGGTGCAGGAAGGCATTTCTCGAGTGTCTGAAATGAATTGGCGCCATTTCGCTTGTGATCGCTCCTTCTGTCAGCGTCTCTGCCAAGTAGAGGCAGATGGAGGCACGGCATGTCTAGATCTCAAGACAGTTGCTGGTACCATTTCCTCTTCTATTACAGGCTTACAGGGTTCCACCCCTTTTCTGCTTTTCTCGACGTATCTTTGCCCCACCGTTAGTTCTCGACCGACCTGGGGGCCGCTGGCGCGCCTTTCCTTTTGTGATTGTGGGGAGCATGACACCAGATTGGTACAGTTGTTCTAGCGCCGCGCGCACATCCCGGCCATATCTTCTACTTGTCAATAATTGTGCCAGTTTGAGTAATGTCGCTGTGTTGAGTTTATGTCCAAGCTGCTTAAGGATTTTGACCATATATTCAGGTTCTGTATGGTAAAAACGGTCGATGGCGGTATTTACGGTCGTCGCATCGAGTAGCACGCTCAGTCTTCCAAGTGCCTCGACTGCAGTATGGCGTACAGCTGAACAGTCATCAAGGATCATACCAGTGATTGCCTTGAGTGTCGTAGCATCAAGCCTCTCGCCTGACTTCGCGAGAGTTGTGATTGCCTTCATACGAATCTCTGGATGTACTATGGGATTCGTCAGCGGAATGACAGCGCTAAGTGTTGTGACATCGAGTGGTGAACCCAGCTTTCCAAGCACCTCAACTGCGAGTGCACACGTCATGACATTTCTGTCATGCAGCCGGTTAATGATGGCATTGAAGGCCGCTGTACCAAGTCGTGCCCCCTGTCTCCCAAGTGCCTCAATTGCGGCATGGCGCACACTTAAGCTATCGTCAAGGGTCAAGGCAACAATGGCATTCAGTGTCTGATCATCTAGGTGCTCACCCACCTCTCCAAGTATCTTGAGAGCAGCCTTGCGCATGTGCTCATCTTGGTCTTGCAATCGTTCGGCGATGGCATTGAGCGCCTGTTCGTCTAGATGCTCTCTGAGTGCGAAAAGTAGGTTTATGGCGGTGAATCGGACATTCACATCCTTATCACGGGTCTTATTGGTGATATCGCTGAGGTGTGGGGAAAACTTCCTACTCAACTCTGTGACCACACACGTACTGGCATGTCGGACCAAGAATTCTTGGTCAGTGGTGCACCTAACGATGGCGCTCAGGGCAGTATCGTCAAGCTGCTCACCTAGCTCGCAGAGAGACTGAAGTGCGAACAAACGTATGTAGGAATCACTGTCACGCGTTCGTTCGACAATGGTGTTGATAGCTGTCGCATCCAATTGCTTGCCCAGCTTACCAAGCGCCCGGAGCGCAGCAATCTGTATGTCCTTATTGTTATCACGAGTGCGTATTACGATAGCGTTGACGGCTATGGCATCGAGCTGCTCACGTAACTCTCCAAGCGTCTCGAGTGCAGCCTGACATACCTCTTTGTTGCGGGTACGAGTCCAATCGACGATGACGCTGAGCGTGGCGGCATCGAACTGCTCCCCCAAAGACCTAAGCAACTGAATGGCACCACAGTACATTTCAGGATGTGTGGTGCGTATCTCCTTAGCGACGGTTCTAAGTGTGGTGGTCTGGAGCGGGTCGCCCAGGCTGGACAACACGCTGAGCACTGCGTAGCGTATGTCTTTGTCGTCGTCACGACACAGATCGACAATGGTATTTAGGGATTCGGTATCGAGTCGAGCACTCAGCCCTCGAAGTGTCTTGACAGCATTCCAGCGTACACTATGATCATTGCCGCACATCTGTGTAATGAGCCACTCTATCTGCACCTTTCCAAGCCAATGCCTCAGGCTCGCAATCGCTTCCGCTGCGTTATCTCCAAATGCATGCGTTTCGAACAGTAGAACCAACTGCTTAACAATGAGCACTCGCTTATCTTCAGCGAGCTGCTTTGTCTCACCGGCGCACCGGGCAGCGAGAAAGAGATTGCTGTGAATGACGTTGTCGGACTCGGTTAGGAGCCGTTGTACGAGGACTTCACCCTGCAGCCCAGCAAGAAACCGGATCACCTCGGCCCACTTCGGATGCCAGCGTTCGGTGAGGATCTTGTCAACGCATTCTGGGTGGGCCACTGCATATTTAGCCGCCAGAAATTCCTGGAATGATTGGTGCGTGAAGAACAGGGCCTGCTCCCCTTGATCCACGATCCGGTTGAGCAGCCCAAATGTGGGCAGCTCAGCGATCTTGACTCGGGCATCCTTGGGATAGACAGACATCGGCACTTTCTGGATATTCGGTGTGTGGGCAGCTAAGGCGGAATACGCGAGGCGTTGGAGTTCGTGCTGCACATCTTGGGCGAGGTCGGGGCTTTCAAGCGAGATCGGACGGTTAGGTTCATGGGTCGACAAGACGTATTTGATGAATCGCTCATAGAGCTCGGTGCGTGTAAGAGATTCGGCACTCTTCTCGACCGTGATTAATGCTCGGACCATGTAGGCCAACATTGGCACCCGTATCAGGTCTGGTGCCGTCGAGCACACATTTTGAGATTTCGCATAGTGTGCCCCAAAATAAATTCGCTGATCTCTTGCTGAGAAGGGCTGCAATCGCAGGAAGTCCCACTTCGCATCATTCTCAAAGGTCAGCACCGCGGAAGGTCGCGACGTGATCAACACGGGGTGGCGAACGACAGTCGACAACACTTGGGCAACAAGTGCTGATGGTTTGTCGCTGCCAATCTGATCCAGCCCGTCGAACAAGAACACAAGCTGGCCCTTCTGGGCCGATTCTGCGATAAATGCCTCGATATCATGGGATGAGAACTCGCCCCGTAGCTGTTCAAGCACAGTGCGAATCATGTCATCACGTGTAGGAGAGTTAAGTTGTTCCAGCGCTTGGCACGTCATCACAATCGGCACAGCACGAGTCTTGTTCACTAACTCAACAGCAAGCCAGTCGAGGAAAACCGATTTGCCCGTGCCGACATCCGAGCTCAGCACAAAGGATTTGCGTGGGGGCAGGAGCTGCTTGAGCAAAAAAGCCTCCCACTGCCGACCGTGGGTATAGGCCTGGGTATCGACCTCGGATTTGGGCCCAGTCCTATCATCACCATCCGGTTTTGGGATCGACCCCACTTCAAGTTTGGGCGGAATGAATGGGGCGCCTCGGAGTCGCTCATCAAGTCTCGATTGGGCCCGCTGGCCAAGACGTTGCCGGATGTGTTCGAACACATCATGGAAAGTCCGTAGCTCAGGCCATCGTGTAAAGATCGGAGTCAGCGGAATCAGGAACGCCTGTTTGTCATGCTGTTTGGCATGCACCATCCCAACCACCTTGTGCGTGGTCCGATTAAAGAACGGCGCTCCACTATAGCCGTGATTAATATTCCCAACATAAAACCCCGTCACAGGGTACATCGTGAGTCCATTCACTTTTGTAGGACTCTTGCCTTGAAGATGTGCGGTCGTTGCAATACCAGACTCTTGGAATTGTCCGACTGGATAGCCCACGCTCTCTAACGGGTCGGTGAGTTCGGTTCGCTGGTGCACCTCGTACACATCAAGCGGGAGAGAAAGGATTTCTTGATCATCCGGTATTTCGAGTTTCAAAACTGCCAGATCGGCAGCCTGGTCGGAGCGCTCAAGGAGCCAGTCGGCACTGACGAGTTTCCCAGCGTATCTAACCGTTCCTTTAGTTGTAGACTCTTTGCGCCATGGTTCCATCACGTGCCAGCAGGTCAGCACAAACCCATCGTGATGGCAGAGGAACCCCGTACCCTCAACAGTGCCGCTGGGATTGAGAACTTGCACCAAGTAGGGGTGAAGTTCTCCAATCTTCTCTGGCATCAAGCGCTCCTGCTTCGGTGTTGGACGTCTCTCAACACCGCTCACACGGTATTAGTCCGCCAGTGCCTCATAAATCCGTCTGGCAACTTCCGGATCATTCAAGTACCCACTAATCCCGTGCCGGTTCTCCGTCTGGTTTTGGACATCTTGTTTGTTCTCAATGGACGGATTAATGGGGAAGTTCAGTGCGTCGAGCGGATACAGCGCAACGACGTCTCGTTCATCCATGGCATTGAACCACTTATCGACACATTCCGGATGTTTGTTCGGCGCGAGCCGCTTCTTGATCATCGTCACTGCCAGCGGTGAGCCTAATGTGATAAACAGGGGAACCATCCACCGGTTTATCTTGCCCTCTCGCCGCAACAGATTGTAGGCAACGACCGTTCCTAAGGAATGACTTACTACGACCGTTGGTACCCCAGGCTGCATGGCCTGCTTGATGCCAGTTTCAATCTCGTCTCGGATTCCTGGGTTAGTCAAATACTGGTATACATCGTAGGTGGCCAACGCGATGCTCGCGCCACTTCCAAAGGGAACATACCGGTCAATCGCCTTGAGGATCCCCTGGACCCATTCCCAATTGAGGGGGCCCTTCTGGACGACCTCCTGCCCAGCGATCTCCGCGAGTTGTGCGTCGCTAATCCCAGCCTTGTCTTTTACCTCTAGCATGATCGCTCGCATGAACGCACGCTGAGCCTCATCCGGGTTGTCTCCTTTGATGATGATTTGAGCGACCTCCTCAGGAGACTTTTCTTGAACAAGATCATAGAGGGTCTGTCCGTAGTAGGGGAACCGGACAGTCTCTTCAGACAGCGGTCCGCGCACACCACTTCTCGAAAGTCCTTCGCGCAATGCCGTCAACCACTCCAATTTTAAGGCTGCTGCATCCTTATGCTCTTGAGCACGACCATGAACGAACACTAACTGTTTCATCAGCGCACCTCCCCTGAAGCAATGGCAGACGTCAACATGGCCACCCCAACTTGGTCAAACACGGTCCACAACGATGATGAAGAACGGTGCTGGTGTAAGGTCTGGAGCGAGGCCGGCAGCGTCGAGTGAAACGCCGGTAGAAGGGACCAACCCTGTGAGAGGAGGGGGAAAGGGGGTGATACTCGCTCTGGACCTGGTTTGTTCTTCAGCTGGCGCTCAACGAGAAGCATCACGTCGAAAAACACAAATCCGAGGTCATCCTGTAGACAAGCACGTATGGTCTTGATCAGATCACGTCGCTGAACCTCATGATAGGCATAGGCCGCATATAGCCCCAACGACGGATCCACGCACTTGGCAAATTGCATGCGCTGAGCGAGCGTGAGGGCATCGTTTCCCTCAAGTCGAAATATCCCAAGATCTGCCGAAGCGGCAATCGAGGCGCGGAGCATCCGAAGTTCGTTCTGGCGCGCAGCATAGTCGCTCCACCGCCTACTGTTCTCCGAGGGCTCGTAGCTGACGTCAATGAGCTCGTCGTTTTGGAAGGTGAGGGCCGCAATGAACTCAGGAATTGCTGGAATCACGACACCAGTCCCGTTCTTGAGCCGGAGCAGCACCGCAGTGCTGGGTCGGGCCACCTTGTCGAGGCGAATGATGCTTCCATCGGCCAGAATCTCAACGGTCGCTTCACGACACACCACGTCCGAAACCAGATCTCCGCGTAGCTTGATACCACACTGGGTCTCAAAGTGTGTGGGACCAAATGGGGACGTCAACATGGCCGCGGCCTCTTTTAGCGGAGAGGCATTGGGTACGTCGTTGGCTTGACGCAAGGCGGCCCTCCAAAGTGAAGGATCACCGGCAAGGGCATGGGAAACTAACGCCTCCGAGATGGTGAATGGGGTATCTGGCATTGCGGTCGAAACTGGGACCAACGGCGCATCTGTCCGCGAGAGTCCAGGAATTCGAGATATCCAGGCATCTGAAGCTATGATACGTGCATCTGGTGTTTGACTGATCGGCGGCGTTTTCCCCAATTTTTGGGCCAGGCGTTTCGACACCTCAGCACGAAGAACGGGCATCAGCATCCGGTTTTTGGTTCGAACCAGCCCCACAGTCGTGTCATCTTCATCCTCGTAATCAAGGACCGTAGTGTACTGACCTTGGAGACATTCAGTTAATACCTCAGTATAGATGGCTGAGTACGTATTGACCGCCTCTGTCGCGGCCTGAACGGGACTCTTCACCTCAAGGGATGGTTTGCCTCGTGCACATGCATAGAATGCATCAACAACCTGCGCGGTATCAGAGCCCATATTGTTCGGAAAGATACTGCTACCTTTGACCTCCTGAGCTTGAATTCCTTCAGCCGCCGTGCGACATGCATCCGAAATAAGCACGATATGGCCGATGCCACAATACCAGGCCAGCCGAATGCTGTCTTCAACGTTGACTGCCTCATCGGCATCCTCAGGCGCGCCTGATAGCAGCCAGTATTCGCCTCGGTTGTTGACTCCATGTCCAGAAAAATACACGATGAGTTGCTCGATAGTTGTCAGATCTACAAGTGCTTTAATGGTTTCTTTGATCTCTCCGACGTAGACCTTACGGGACTTATCCGTGATGATTTTTATGCGATTGTCCGGAATCCCCTGGGAGCTTGCCCAATTGGCCATTTGCTGTACTCCCGACTCGACGGCCTGCAATTGAGGTAGATTGCCGGTTTTGCTGACACCGATCAGGACTACTGCTCGTTCCATATTAGGTCCTCCCGGAATACTTCAGACTATGGAGATCAGGTTGGACTCCATACCCTCGCATTGTAGTTGTTTGGATAGGTGGTGCTGTTCAATGTTTGCTTTAGTGCCACAGCACCGGGGATTTGATGCGAAGCTACAGGGTGGTCTTTGTTGTCATCGATGAAGGGTTTAATGGGATTCATTTGCTGGCGAGCGCCCACGCCTCCATCGGCTAGCCCGTTCGACAACTTCATTTAGCGGATCAAGGTTATGCATGTTATCCACCACGATGATGGTGGTATCTCGTAGTATTGGCAATTGCGCTGCTCAAGACCGCGTGGTTCTGCTAACGAACGATTTGGTATCTCTTCTGAGTCCGAAGTGTGCCGTCCGAACGAAAGGTCATGGAGTTTGTGAGGGACTCTTATATTCGCTTTGAAAGATCAGGATAAGTTCTCCGTCATATGTGAAACTTGCCGCCAGGCGACGAGGTTTGTTGAGGCCGGCTTGGATATCGCACTCGTGCTTTATGGCTTTTCCAAGGTCGGACTCGACTCCGATTGCGATCCGTTTCACGACAGTGTCTACGGAACTGGCCATTGGGTAGCCTCTTCTCATGTAGTTAGGTCAAGGACAGGTGATGTTGCTTCCCTTGAGCTTCTCTTGAAGCGATCGAACAGTAGCTGGGTCAGGCTCGTCAACGAAGTCGTCCCAGGTAAGACCATCGGGCCTCTCATTGCTTTTAGTTATTTCTTTGAGAGCTGCATCGATAGATCTACTTTTGGCATCGTCACTTCTGTGATTTGTGAGGCATGCCAGTACGGAACGGGTGTCGAGGTTGGTTGCTGGGATCGCCCGTACCGCTTTCAATGCCTTTTGCGCATCATCAGTGACGATTCCACTCGCGTCCTTCGCGAACATGAGGCTAGCACCCGGCTGCATAACCGCGGTCTTGCCAACAGCCAGCCTTTGATAGATCCCTGATGACGCCCCGGTATCGAATATTCCGCCGTAGCGCAATTCCATCAAGACATCCGTTGTATCTTTGGCACCTTTTCCTGATGAGCCATCGCTCGCCTTGTCCTCTGTAGAACGATTCGTTGGAACCAAAGCCAGCTCAGTTCTTTGATATCCCAATTTGGCCTGAGGGGCTTGTGTGGCTGGATTCTCAGAAACCTCCACGCCGATATTTGTACCTGTGGCGGCGACCACCATGTGTCGCTGTTTTGCGCAGCCTAGATCGCTTGAGAGCAGGAGCACCACTGGAATGAGGTAGCCAATTCTGTTGGTCGCTATGGGTGGTCGGTATCTAGTCATGGCCACTGCTCCCCATTCCCTCTTTTGCTCCATGTTGGCTGACGTGAGTATCTATTGCGAGCGAGCCTCCAAAGCGTTTCGACAGTTCTACCCGGGCATCCATTGTATCGGAGGGAATCATGACAACTGTGCTCGCGGTATACCCCATTCCAAGCTTCAACCCAGGTGCGTCCGAAAGGCTGACTCCGATGGCGGTAGTGTCAGTTGCGAGGACTGTTGGATCAGATGTCCCTTTACATCTCACGAGTCCGATCCCGATGATCAAGTGATGGAGAGTTCCGTTCTCACGCTTCAGTGGTATTGCACAGCCCAGAGTTGCGAAAACTACAGTACTAGCCACTGCTAGCAGTGGCCACCTGCGGGATAGAAGTCTCGTGAGTAAGCAATTGGCATTTGTTGCCATCGTGGACCGCCTTTCGGAACACCTTGTCGTACTGTACCGATACGAACTCGACATTCTAGTTCGCACAAGCTTTGTCCGCGCGTACCGAGTGTCTGCACGTGACATATCACGAGGAAGTTTTGGTGGATTGCAGGGTCGCGTTGCCACGGCGCAAGCGTTGCCAGGCACGCCGGACCACGCCAAGTCTGTCGGAAGTCTGACTTGCCCGCACGATCTCTTGCCGAATCACTCGATCGAAACCAGCTGCTCGATCCCAATGGTTCCTCCACCAGGCCAGCCATCCAAACGCACGAACTGCAAAGTACATCAGATATTTTGTGAGCCGGTTAACCCCAAGTTCCTCCATCCCCTCGAGAAAAATGCGATCTGCCTCGCTTCGCGAGAAGGATTCTTGCCGCCAATAGCGCCAATCATGCACAAGGGCCGGGTTCCCGTACTTGCCCCACTTCGGGAGTAGTATCCAAAGAAGTCTTGGCACTGACGCAAAGTCGGTCATGAATCCCGCCCCGACATCAATCGGCATTTCATGACCAGGGGCTCTGTGGGTATATCCAAAAGCTCCCACAAGAACCCATGTTTTTCCATCTGCAAGAGGTGTGACCACGAGTGCGTCGGTGAATTTGCTCATGCAAGCACCTTAGGAGTGGCGTTAGGTAAAGGAAACGGACTGGCTTCTTTGTAGAAGCAAAGCGCTAGCGGACGCCATGTGTTCTCTGTTGGAGGCCCATACGGCCCCTTCCCCGGAAAATCCAGACTACGGTTTATCGAGTCATGCTCGACTCGATTCTCACCCGCGTCCAAGCTGCCGGCCCTCAGCTGCGTGATTCAGAGGGGAGGGTTGCGAGCAAGGGTCATCTAAATGCACGCAAGAACAACGCCAGAGAAGAATTTGTCCTAGTGGATTATGGGGAGAATGGTAGATTGCGGAAGTTCGAGGAGTTAAAATGATTACGTAAATTGGGCTAGGAGTATCGATTCGTTCATGTGTATCGAAAGAGATAACGGGCAATGTATCGGTTGAGATACTTTCAGAAAGCGATACGTACGTGCCAATGGCCCTGCCGGCATTCTATTTGGAGTACGAGACGCGATAGTGTTCTGGGCTCGACCAACTCCTTCCTGCGGAGGTGTCAAGGATTTTGAAGTGGTAAGTGCTGCCAAGTTTAGTCGCACGATCTTCTAAGCGGAAGAAAGGAATCCTGGCACCATTTCCCTTCCGTCAGAAATCGCACGGACGCGCCCGTCGAAAGGCTTTACAGCCATCGGTCACTCGGCTAGCCTAGCGCCTCATGCAGGGATTCACACCGGCGATCGCCTACTTTCTGATTGTCTTCGGGTCTGGATTTCTCCTCGGGACAATCCGCGTCCTGCTCCTCCTTCCGGTCCTGGGTGAACGGGCGTATCCTGCACCCCTTGAAATTGAGACCACCCCTACGACAGGGTCCTGAAGTGGACCAAGGAGGTGGCGATGGCAGGCGAATTACCAGAACCCATTGAACGGTGGACGGCCAAACGACGCGTGGCGTTGGTCGTCAGTATTCTGAAGGGAGAGACCTCGGTCGCCGAAGCGGCGCGTCAGCACGGCCTGACCGTCGCCGAGGTAGACGACTGGCGGGAGAAGTTTCTGCTCGGTGCGGAGAACGCGCTGCGGAGCCGGCCACGAGACGAAGACGCCGTGAAGGACGAGCAGATCAAGAAGCTGAAACAGAAGATCGGGGATCTGGTCCTCGACAACGATATTTTAAGGGAGGCCTTGAAACCCTACCCTTTGGACCGGAAGACATCCGACGCGTGAGCGTCACGCTGCCGGGTGTCTCGGAACGACGAAGCTGCCAGGTGCTCGGCGTCAGTCGAGCCGGCTTGCATCGACCGGCCGCACCGGAGCGGCGAGGCCGGAGGGCCGATCCGCCGTGGGTCGAGCGGCTGCGGCAGCTGATCCAGCAGCATCCCACGTTTGGCTATCGCCGCCTGCGAGTGCTGTTGTGCTGCCAGGACGGGCTCATCGTGAATCGCAAAGCGGTCTATCGGGTGCTAAAGCAGAAGGGCTGGTTCGTGCATCAACGCGTCACCACCCCGCGCCCTCGTGTGCAGGGCTGGGTGAGTCGGGCGAGTCGGAGCAATGAACGGTGGGCGATGGATGTGACGCATATTCCCTGCGGCCAAGACGGCTGGGCGCATCTGGCGGCGGTGATCGATTGTCATGATCGGGAAGTGATTGGGTACGAGTTTGCGCTCCGGAGTCGGGCGAAGGAGGCCGAGCGCGCCGTGGAAGCCGCCTGTCTGGCCCGGTTTGGGACGCTGCGACCCGTGGGGGCGCCAGTCTTGCGCAGCGATAACGGCCTCATCTTTCAGAGTCGGCGGTTTCGACAAGCCTGCCGGGACTATCGGCTGACGCAGGAGTTCATCACGCCGTATACGCCGGAACAGAATGGGATCATCGAACGGTTCTTCCGCAGTCTCAAAGAAGAGTGCGTCTGGCAGCAGACGTTCCAAACGTTTGACGAGGCACGACGCATCATCCGGCAATGGATGCAGTGGTACAACCAGGAGCGCCCGCATCAGGCCTTGGGCTATCGAAGCCCAGTCCAATATCGGGCGCAACAATCAACTCAGGTGGCTTGATTTGAGGGGAGCACTACAGGCGGCGGAACTCTTGGAGATGCCGTTCATGCTCATCGTCATTGTGCTGGCGGCTCGTTGGATCGATCGGCGTTTTCTGATGGGTGTGGACGACCGGGGGCGGATCGTCGTGGGACTGCTGGCGTTCGGACTGGTCTTGAGCGCAGAGTTTGTCGTGGGCATCGCTCTTCGTGGCATGACGCCACGAGATGTGCTGTTCGCCAGAGATCCGGTTTCGGGCGCGGCCTACTACCTCAGCCTGCTGCTCTTCGCCGTCATGCCGTGGTTAATCGCGCAACGCCGCCGGCGATAACGATGTCGTAGGGGAAGGAACGATTCCTGGCACCATTGTCTCTGCTTGAGTCCAGTCCAAACTGCTTCGCCATCCGCCGCATCCGGGCATCTTCACCGAACAGGGGGCTCCGTTGCACACGCGTCACCCAATCGCCTGGCCGAGTCATGGGCCAGCACTGAGCCAAGCGGTCAGCTTGGCATATGCTTGATCCCGCCGCCACAGACCCGACCATTGCCAGTCTTCTGCGCGAGTCACGAGTTCTGCTCGCGGCGCCGATTATCGCGATTGCCGCAATGACCGCAACTCCGGCTTGCTTGGCACTCGAGAGTATAGCCCGTCAATCGGGCTCCTGCTCCTGGTGCCGCTCACGGTTCTTGCTGTCGGTCTGGTCTGGAAAAAGAGTGGTGGAAGGAGGAGAAAAATGGCGTGAGTTTCTGCGCCGGACGAGTAAATGTGTGATTGCAAGAGTTCACCCTATTTTTTTGTTCTACTGTACCCTGGCCGACTATGGCTAATTTTAGCTAAGAAATATCAATTCGCCATGTCTCAACGGCTTTCGCGGCCAATTTTCGCTGTCTATCTTCTATATCTGCCTTGAGCCAAGACTTATATGAGGTGAGAACGGAGGTGTAAAAAATGTCTTTTGTTCCGGAATAAAGCAGCTCTTTCTTCTTAGCAAAGCCTTTTGAACCAAGCCCCCGATTTGAAGCCGAAGATACAAGGGCTAAATTGCCTATGCGATAGATGTAGTCTGTGCGCTCATCCTCCTGAATTGAGTCAATGGTTTCCTTCCATTCGTGCGATGGATTTCGCGGGAAAACATGCTCGAGATTGACCTTCTTCGGATCATCATCAATGCGTCGTGATCCATCGAATGTTTGCTTTTCAATCTCGATAAGAAGATATCTGGCCTTGCGGGCATCCCTCAGTATTTTAGTTGAGAAAGACTGGAGAAAGTCGTCATCGCTAGGATAGATCGTGCGTATTTCCCTGAACACCTTGGCAGCCTTAAGGATATCCCCAGAGCGAATCTTCTTTGGAACGTCGACGTAATAGTTGGCTAGTACGCCAGTCCGAAGCTCGCCAATAAGATTATAGCGAACGGCCATTACAACTAAGTATTCAGTAAGCTTGCTGAATTCCGGTTCCGTAAATTTCTCAGCAGCCGCCAGTAGAATAGGAAGGGCCTGTTGGGCATCCAGTAAGTTTAACGTTTCTAAGTTCTCTCGAGTGCGTTGATCATAATCGTCCCAGTAGGTATGACCAGGCATGCTGAATGCTGCATAAAGCTTTGATGCTTTGCCGAGCTCCTTTGCGAAAGACACGGCCGTCCTAGGACTGGTGATGCCTTTTCTCATAAGACGGAATAGCTGCGATTTGGATGTTCTGCCGTGAAGAGATGACCAGTAGTGATAGAGGAATCGTTCGCTTGGATCAATGTCGGCCAGGTTTTCGCGGAGAATTGCCCACTGTCCCTTCACTACTTCAAGTTGGCCTCCTGATTTCTCGAATACATGATTTTTTAGTAAATCCATCGTAGTGAGTCCGCGCCCGCGGTCATTCAAGGTCTCGAAAATTACGTAGGCATCTGCTTCATCGGTGACGGTGAGCAGTAGTACATAGACGTGCTTGCGCAAATATCTCTCGATCGCCACAAGTGATTGTAAATCAAAGTCATGACCTGAAAAGCATCGTTGACGGACTGCGTCCCAAATGATTGAGACGGCTTGCAGAAGAAGATTGTTTGTGTCCTTCTTCAGCAGACCTTTCGCGGCCGCTTTGATGTTTTTTTCCTCACTGTCAGCGATGACAAACTTCTGAAACATTGAATCGTTGACTTCATTCATTTGGAACTTTGGGTGAAGCTCCATTGTGAGGATATCTTTCTTGCCGAAGTACTCTTGGTTTACCCACTCTGCTCGATCGTCGTCTTTATTGACCCGAAGTAGTCTTCTAATTACGCTTAGTATTATGTAAATGGTGGCCACTCTTTGTTGGCCATCAATGATCTCCAATTGAGTTGGACTTTTCTTTAATACCATTGGTCCCAGGAAATACTCTGTTTCTTCTGCATCCATGGCTTCGCTAATGTCCAGCCACAATTGTCTAACCTCCTCATCTGTCCAGGCATAGCTTCTTTGGAACATAGGCACTTTTAGCGCCCCAACATTACTAAGAAATTGTCCAATGGGAGTTGTGTCACTAGAGATATATGTGGACATGATTCTGCTCTCAGGGGGTTATAGGCAGAAAAACTGAAATACTAATTTGAATATGAGCTACATGGGCTATTCAAATGTCGACCACTATTCGGTCCGATTTAGCATGCCTCCTCAGTGGGAAAGAAGGCTAGGGGATTTATGCTGATCGAGTTTACTGTAATGTTCGATAGGTATCTACCGCACTAGGTCGTAGCGCTTGAAAATGGAGATCAGTGCAGCAGTTTCGAGCGCGGCTGGCCAGGCCCGCCTCTTCCTCTTCCCCCCTCTCACCTCGGCCAATACATCATTACCGTCACGCCCACCAGGCACACCATCGCCCCGATGACATCGAAACGATCCGGTTCCACCTGATCGATCAGCCACCCCCAGAGGATCGACAGGATGATGAACCAGCCGCCGTAGGCGGCATAGACCCGACCGAAGTGTGACGGCTGATAGGTCGGCACGATGCCGTACAGAATCAAGATGACGGCGCCCAGGAGGCCGATGCTCCAGTGGTTGCCGTTCCGCCACCATTGCCAGATTAAATACCCGCCTCCAATTTCAAATAGACCCGCCAGCACGAACAAGGCGATCGATTGTGTGATGAGCATGGGTTCTCTCATTGTTTTTCTTCTGGTAAGAAATCGACGTTTCGTTCGAATTGACGACACGCGCTCCAGGTGACGTACCCGAGCCCGGCCGGTTCGATGGCGAGGCGAGGGTGCGGTATGAGATCATGGCGACAACGGACGTGCAAGTCCAAGGGGGCAGCCCCTTACGTTCAGAGGAGGCTTCCATGAAACTTCTCTCCGTGCAAGTCGGACGTCCCCGCACCGTCAGATGGCATGGCAAAGTTGTCTCGACCGGGATCTACAAAGAGCCGGTTGAGGGCCGTCTCCCGCTGCAGCTCTTCAATCTCAAAGGCGACGAACAGGCCGACCTGACTGTACACGGCGGGCGAGAAAAGGCGGTGTACGTTTATCCGTCTGAGCATTACCCGTTCTGGAGGAAAGAATATCCCGACCTGTTATTTCAACCGGGATGGTTCGGCGAGAACTTCACCGTCGAGGGGCTGGACGAACGGACGGTGTGCATCGGCGATCAATTCCGGATCGGCGGCGCCCTGGTCGTGGTGACTCAGCCGCGTATGCCTTGTTTCAAGCTCGGCATCCGACTCGGCAAACCCGATGCCGTGAAGCGGTTCCATGCGAGCGGTCGCTGCGGCTTCTATCTCGGCGTGCTCCAGGAGGGAGAGGTTGGTTCCGGCGATCTCTGGGAACAGGTCGCCCGAGGTGAGGACCAGATGACGGTCCTCGAAAGCTACCGGCTGATGACTCAATAAGCAGGTCCAGTTGATCTTTGGATTACCAGGCGTCGAGTGCATCTGGAGTAAAGGCCTGCCCCCGATCGTGCGATTGACTGTGCGCGTTCTGCGATCTACAAGTGTGGCCAGCAGGTTCCTTCTTCCTCTCTTCCGTAATTCAGCCCCAACGGATGTGGCCGAGGTTGCCCTCAATTGCGCGCATGGGACGAGCACAGTTTTATCGTGCGCCTGTTCTTTTTCCACACCATTCTCATCTGGGGTTGGCCTGGTTGGTCTCCGTACTGCGCGCGTCCAACGAGGGCCTTCCGAGGCCGCGCGTTGCGCGAGCACAGGAGACCATCAGGCCAGCCCCATCCTCCCACTCTTGCATCTCCGTCTTTTCCCCTCGTACAATGACGAACTCCAAGCTAACCCTTTGGCATTCTGATTGTTTCGGAGTGCCGGACCGATACAAGGGCCGTCTTCATGCGGGTTGAGTACACAAAGGGCGAGCGGGCCTCGCGCGAGCTGATCATGCTCCAGCGCCAGTCGTCCGAAGCCGCCGCCGGTCGGAAGATGAAGGTCATGCTCATCTTTCCGCCGGACTGGTTTCCCTCCGAACCCTATCTGAGTCTTCCGTCCCTTACCGCCGTCCTTCGCCAAGCCGGGCATCAGGTCGTTCAAAAAGACATCAATCTCGAGATGTGGGATTGGTACTTCAGCGAGGACTTTCTCAAGAAGGTGCTGCGCAAGGTGCCGCAGCAACTCGATCGGCTGAGGAAGCTGGCCAAGAAGCGCGAGTTGGAGGATTGGGAGCAGGATCTCCAGCTGCAGCTCTGCGAAGTGAGCCGCCAGCGGATCGACGAACTGATCAAGAAAGCGGAACAGGCGAAGGCGATCATTCGCGGAGAAGTCTTTTACGAAATCGATCAGTTAGAATGGGCCATTCAAGTCTTTCGTGAAGTCACATCGGTGATCTCGCTGGTCTATGCGCCGGCGCGGATCTGTATGCCGCCGATGGAGACTAACCTCTCCTATAAGGTGTTCGTTTCGAGCGAAGTCATCGAGGCGGTAAACGACACTCAGGTGAACGTCTACCGCGACCTGTTCGATCAGCTGGTGAAGCCGGCCATCGAGGCCGAGCAGCCGGATGTGATCGGCATCTCGATCGTATTGCAGCAGCAGATGTTCTCCTCGATGACGTTCTGTGCGCTCATCAAGCAGCACTTTCCCCACATTCATGTCACGATCGGCGGCAACACGGTCACGCGTCTGCGCGACGTGCTCCCGCAGTCGCCGCTGTTCCAGTACTTCGACAGCGCCGTGGTCTATGAAGGGGAGACGGCCTTCGTGCAGCTCGTGTCGGCGGTGGGGGCGAAGCAGAGTCTGGCCGAGGTCCCGAATACCATCTATAAGGATGCGACCGGCGTGCATGTGTCCGCGACGAGTTTCGCCGAAGATATGCAGACTCTGCCGCCGCCGGACTTTGACGGCCTGCCGCTGGAAAAATATTTCGTCCCGACCAAGATTCTGCCGTATCTCGCCACGCGCGGTTGTTACTGGGGGCGCTGCGAGTTTTGCGATCACGGTGAAGGTTACACGGCGGGCTATCGCTCGAAGAAAATTCAGGACGTGCTGGCGGAGATCACCTTTCTGCGCGACAAGTATGGGGCCAGGCATTTTCACTTCACCGATGAATCCTATCCCCCGGCGCTGTTCAGAAAACTCGCGCGCGGCTTGATCGACAGCAACATGGGGATCGTCTGGACGACCCACATGCGGTTTGAGAAGAGCTTGCTGGAGGATCAGGTCTGGCAAGATGCGAAGGAGAGCGGCTGCAAGTATCTTCACTTCGGCTACGAGTCGGGCAATGAGCGGGTGCTGAAGCTGATGGATAAGGCCACCACAACCGCCATCATGACGGAGCATCTCAAGCGCACCGCCGAGGCCGGCATCTGGAACCATTGCATGGGCTTCTTCGGCTTTCCTGGCGAGACGCGCGAGGAAGCCTGGTCGTCCGTACAATTCCTGGAGCAGAACAAAGATTATGTGCATTCGCTGGGCTTCGGGACGTTCGACCTGGGCCGGCATAATCCGGTGGCGAAACACCCCGAGAAGTTCGGCGTGACCGCCTACAAGAACCCTGAGTGGGATCTGGCGCTGGATTACTATTTCACGGTGAAGCAAGGCTTGAGCATCGAAGAGGCGGAGCGCGTGTTCGAAGAGTTCGAGCGGAACCACAACCCGGGTTGGGACCTGCGGCTGTTCATCCGCGAATACATTTTCCTCTACATCGCGCGCTTCGGATTGCAGAAGCTGCCGGATTTGCAGTTCCGGTCGGCGAAGATCGTCGGGGCATCGCCGACGCTGGCAGGGAAGATGTAATGGTCAGGACGTTGAAAAAGGTCCCCTGCTGCGTTCTCACGTCGCTCAAGGACTCGACGTACGGCAGAGAGTACGCCTCGGCCTTTCGCTCGCTGCGGCCTTGCCGGAGATCCTTTTTGAACGTCCTGAAGGATAACGAAGCAGGTGACCGACTATGAGTAGTCACGGTCTCGTACAAATCGATGGCCTGTCGCCGATCAAGAAGGAAGATCGGAAGCAGTCGAAGGTGATGTTGCTGTTTCCACCCGAATGGGTGCCGACGGCGCCGTATCTCGCCTTGCCGATGTTGACGGCGGTGTTGCGCGAGGCCGGGCATACCGTTGTGCAGCGCGACATTAACATCGAGATGTACGACCATTTCTTCAGCATGGAGTTTCTGATCTGGGTGAAGGGTCGCCTGGGGATGCACCTGAAGCCGCTCCAGGACAAGGAGAAGGCGGGGACGCTGACCGATCACGAAGCCAGCCAGAAAGCGGTGCTGGAAGAGGCCTATGCGGTGGACGTGTTCGACCTGGCGGAGCGGGCCGAAGATGCGAAGCTGGTCGTGCGTGGCCAGCGCTTCTATGAAGCCGAAAAACTGGAACGCGCGCTGAATACGTTTCGCGAAGCGATGCAGTACATTTCTGCCGCCTATTATCCGGCCTCGCTCGTGTTCTACCCGATGGAAAGTAATCTGGGCTACCGCCCCGGCGTGTCGAAGGAAGTGTTCGCCTGCCTCGACGACGAACGGGTGAACGTCTATCGCGACATCTGCAATCAGCTCGTGCTGCCCAGCGTGAGCAAGGAAAAGCCGGCGGTAATCGGCATCTCCATCGGCACGCAGATGCAGTTGATGGCCGGTCTCACGTTCTGCAAGATGATCAAGGAGAGTTTTCCGGAGATCCGCGTCGTGGTCGGCGGCAACGTCGTGACGCGGTTGCAGGAAGAATGGGCGCATCACGAGCGATTTTTTACCGAGGTGTTCGACGCGGCCATTTTGTACGAAGGCGAGCACGCACTGCTCTGGTACTTGGAGGCCGTGAACGGCCAGCGGGCGATGGCGCAGGTGCCCAACCTCATGTATCGCGACGCGGACGGCGTGAAGCAGAGCAAGGACGTGTACACGGAGAAAACGGCGGCGCTGCCGTTGCCGGATTTCGACGGGTTGCCGCTGGATAATTATTTCGTCCCCGAGCGGATTATTCCTTACCTTGCCACACGAGGCTGCTACTGGGGCCGGTGCACCTTCTGCGATCACGGACAGGGCTATTTCGATCAATACCGCGGCATGAGCGCGCAGCATGTAGTCGAGCAGGTGACGGCGCTGCGGGATAAGTACAACTGCCGCCACTTCCTGTTTTCGGATGAGTCGTATCCGCCCGCGTTATTCAAAAAGGTGTCGCAGTTGCTCGTGGATCGGAACGTCGGCATCAAGTGGACCACGTTGATCCGATTCGAAGAAACCTTGCAGGACCAGGCGATTTGGGACCTCGCAGCGAAGGCCGGTTGCTGCACGTTGTACTATGGCATGGAGTCGGCGAATGAGCGCGTCCTGAATCTCATGGATAAGCATGCGCGGAAGAGCGTGATACAGAACAATCTGCATCAGGCGGCCAAGGCCGGGATCTGGAACCATGTGATGGCGTTCTACGGGTTCCCGGGCGAGACGCGCGACGAGGCGCTGGAGACTCGCCAGTTCGTCATCGATAATCAGCCGGTGATTCATTCCGTGGAGCTGTTTTATTTCGTGGCCTATCGGCACACGCCGATGGTACGCAATCCGGACAAGTTCGGCATCACGATCCATAAGCAGGAAGAGTACGACCTGCCGTTGGATTACTACTACACGCTGAACGAGCCGGTGGGCATTTCCTGTCTCGACGCGATGCAGCTCTGCGAAGAGTTTTATAAGAACGACTTTCAGCCCTGGGCGGTGCGGGTGAACAGCCGCGAGCATGTCTTTCTGTACATCTCGAAGTTCGGCACGAACAAATTGCCGCAGATTTATGCGGCCACGAAGGACGGCGCCGCAACGGAAGGGGTATCGGGTCTAGTGACCTGGCCGATGGCCGTGGCCGAAGGGGCGGGGGAGAAGGACGGGGAGACGTCACTCTCACGAGTCGTCTCCCACGGCGTCGAATAACAGGCTGCTGAAAACGACCTCCCACGTCGTTCTCGGCTCGTTAAAATCCTCAACGTACCCCTGAGGGTACGCCTCCGGTTTTAACTTACCTGCGGTCTTATGGGACGCCGTTTTGAGCAGCCTGCGGGAGGAGGACCCCGGATGATGAAAACGCCATCTCACGGCGTTCTCGGTCAGGTGTCTCCCTGCGACCGTAGATGCAGAGGAGGGAGTGCTGAAGGGGTTTATCCGTTCACCAGGAATATTTGATTGGTGAACGGGTCGACAAAGTTTGGTGTGTACCTCCTCAGTCGCCACCCTCCCTGCGGCCTTGTGACATGACGTTTTGATCATCCGGTGAAGATGCAGATATGGTTGGATGACAATCGGCGATCAAGTCGGAGTCTTCTCGGAAACGAGTAAAGACGAGAGCAGGGCGTATGAGGCCTCGACCAGGCGGGTCATCTCTTCGGCCTTTGTATAGGCCTGCATGTATTTCTTGGGGTTGTTGGTCAGGTTGGCGAAGCGGCGTGGGGTCCAGGTATGCAGGAGGGCAGCGCGCTTCTGATCCAGTTGCTCGCGGGTAAAGGGTTGGGTGAGTGCGAAGAGTGCGAGTGCGTCGGTGAGGCGTTTCTCGGTCATGTCACGGAGTCTGGCAAGTCGACGATGACTCTGTCAATCTCACTCAGGTTGCCCCAGCGGCGATAGGCAAATCGGTTCACCATGCCCACCACATTGCCGATTTTTCAGCCCGCCACGATCTTCAAGGATCGCACCGACTATCGTCAGGTGCTCATCAGAGAAATGGACGCGGGGAAAATTCCTCTCAGCCTCGGCCGCGACTGTCCGGTGAAATGCGAGTTCTGCTATGAGCTCGACCACTCCTACCGCGAAACGCTCGATCCACCGAAAACCAGCGACGAGGATTGGAAGTTCATCCTCGACTACATCAGCCGGAAGCCGACCGATCCGACGCAGTTCTGGTGCCTCGGCGGGAACGAGTTCATGGAATGGACCGATCTGTTCCTGCACCCCAAGGCGATGGAATGGGTCGAAGACTTTCTGAAATACACCGACAAGAGCATCCAGTTCTTCACCGTCGGGTTCGTGCATGTGCCGAAAATCCATCAACTGGCGGCGCAGTATCCGGGCCGGATCAACTTTGAGCTGTCGGTCATTACGCTCAGCGACTATCGGCAACGGTTGATGCCGCATGCGCCGTCCATCAAACATCTCATGAAGGTATTGGACGGGCCGGCCGTGTCTTCCGCGAATTTCTACGCGTTCGATCAACACACGATGTCGAAGGATGCCGCAACGATTTCGGCGATCAACCAGCAATGTGTGCTCTGGATGGGGACGCTCACGCCGGTGCGGGGACTCAAGGAGGAGACGGCGGCACTCATGCGGCAGGGGCGGAAGTTCCTGCCTGAGGAGGCGACGCGGATCTATCAGTTGGGCTTGCCGAATCTGCAGACCATTCATACGGAATCCTATGCGACGGCGTTCTTGAGCCGTCGCCGCATCGTGAGCCTGTTTGATTCGTTGGAATTGGAAAAGAAGGATACCGTCGTGATGGCGGGGAGCGTCCACAAGATCCTGACCATGTTTCGCAAGAATCGCGCGAAGTTCCTGTACGTGCCGAATGCGTTGCTCAGCGGCGATTCCGATTGCACCGTGCTGCTGACCTTCGACGATATTGCGCGGCGGCTGACGAAGGAGAAGGCGATCCACGTGCCGAAATGCATCATGCAGTCGGGGCGGGGACCTTATACGGACATCACCGGCGTGAGCCTGGAGCAGTTCACCAAGAAGACCGGCGTACGCGTGAAGGTGCTGCACAAGATCGACACTCCCTTCGCCAACCAGCAGCTCTACCGCCATGGTTCGCTGCAGAACTACGTCGAGCAATACCTCAACCATCCGTTGAGGGCTTCATACGAGGCCATTCCGCGCCCGGTGTGACCGGCTGCTGAAAACGACCTCCCACGTCGTTCTCGGCTCGCTAAAATCCTCAATGTACCCCCCAGGGTACGCCTCCGGTTTTACCTCGCCTGCGGCCTCGTGGGACGCCGTTTTGAGCAGCCTGCGAAATGCGAGTTCCAGAAGGTGAAAACGGCATATCGCGGCGTTCTCGGTCGCGTGCCTCCCTGCGACGTACCGCAAGGGTACGCCTCAGTCACCACGCTCCCTGCGGCCTTGCCATATGCCGTTTTGACCAGCCGGCCTAATTCCTACCCGGCGACCTGCTTACGCACAGTCGCCCACTTGCAAAAAATACTGACTCGGGGCAACATGCCGCCAGCATCTTCTGGAGGAGCGTATGCCCGGGCAGAGACGATTGCAGTTCTATCAAGCCGACGTGTTTACCGATGAGCCGTTCGGCGGGAATCCGGTCGCGGTGTTTCCCGATGCCGATGGGTTGACTGACGTCGAACTGCAGCAGATCGCCCGCGAGATGAATCTCTCCGAAACCGTCTTTGTGTTTCCCCCGACCGACCAAGCCGCCGTCGTCAAGATGCGCATCTTCACGCCAACGCAGGAAATCCCCTTTGCTGGACATCCGGTCATCGGGACCTTTTTCGTCCTGGGTACCTTGGATCGCCTTGCGCTCCGGGAGCCGGTCACGCGGGTGCTGCAGGAATGTAATCTCGGCCTGTTTCCCGTCGACATCCATTCCCATGATGGCGTGATCGAACGTGTGGTTATGGCGCAGCCGAGCCCGCAATTTCTGGATGTCATCGAGGAGCCGGAAGCGCTCTTCGCTATCGCCCGGTCGTTGGGAATTGCCAAATCCGCAATCACCGAGAGCCGCTTTCCGGTGCAGGTTGTGTCCACGGGACTGCCGGTCATCATCGTGCCGGTGCGGACCCTCACGGCGGTGCGCTCGATCATTCCCGATGTGGCGGCCATCGCCGAGCTGTCTCAGCAATATGGCGCCAATGGCATGATGGTGTTCAGTACCATGACGGTCGAGCAGTCCTCCACCGTCCATACGCGCATGTTCGCGCCGTTGATCGGTATCGTGGAAGATCCCGCCACCGGAAGCGCCAGTGGTGCGTTGGGCGCGTATCTCGTGCAGCATGGAGTGGTGGATATCAGGCCCGAGACTGAAATCACGGCCGAGCAAGGGTATGAGATCGATCGCCCGTCGCGCATTCTGATTCAGGTCAACTCCGACGATGATGCGATTCAAGGGGTGATGGTCGGAGGGCAGGCTGTGATGGTTGTGGAGGGAACGCTCACCTTTTAGTCGGACGATGAAAACGCCATCTCACTGCGTTCTCGGTCGCCCGTCTCCCTGCGACGTACCACAAGGTACGACTCAGTCGCCGCGTTCCCTGCGGCCTTGTGACAGGGCATTTTGATCGTCCTGCGGGAGATGGTTAAGGACCTGGACTCTCGGAATCACAGTGTGGCGTGACACGTCATGTAGGCATGAATTACAGGTGAGGACGATATGAACGCAGTGGTGTTCCACGAGCACGGCGGGCCGGGGAAACTGCAGTATCAGGAGATGCCGATGCCGACGATCGGCGTCGATGAAGTTCTCGTGCGGGTGAAGGCGTGCGCCTTGAACCACCTGGATATTTGGATCCGCCAGGGCAGTCCTGCCTATCCCATGCCGCTCCCGCATATTCCCGGTTCTGACATCGCCGGCGTGGTACACCAGATCGGCTCGCATGTTGAAGGGGTGGCCGAGGGAGAGCGTGTCTACGTCTCTCCCGGTGTGTGTTGCGGCCGATGTGAGCATTGTTTTGCCGGTCATGACAGCCGGTGCCGGTCGTATGGGCTGATCGGGGCCATGTGCCATGGCGGGTACGCGGAATACGTGAAGGTGCCGGCGCGAAACGTGCTCCCGATTCCAGGTGCGTTGTCTTTCGAGGAGGCGGCGGCCTTTCCCTTGGTGTCCGTCACCGCCTGGCATATGTTGTTCGGGTTGGCAGAGGTAGGGCCCGGAGAAGATGTGCTGATTATGGGCGCGGGCAGCGGGGTGGGGCACATGGCGATCCAAATGGCCAAACTCGCCGGAGCGCGTGTGTTGACCACGGTCGGGAGCGATGACAAAATCGCGAAGGCCAAGGCTCTCGGTGCAGATGAAGTCATCAATCACAGCCGCGAGCAGGTCAGCCAGCGTGTGCGCGAGTTGACCCAGCGCCACGGGGTGGATGTGGTGATCGAGCACATCGGCCCGGAGGTGTGGGCGCAGTGTATCGATTCGTTGGCCAAAGGGGGGCGGTTGGTCACCTGCGGAGCGACGACGGGTGTGGAGGTCAAGCTCGACTTGCGCTACGTCTACTCGCGGCAGCTCACGATCAAGGGCTCGTACATGGGATCGCAGAGCGAGTTGCTCAAAGCTGCGCAGCTGATCGGTCAGGGTAGGTTGCGGCCTGTGATCGACCGGACCTTTCCGCTGTCCGAGGCGAAGGCGGCGCAAGAATATCTTTTGAATCGGAAATTTTTTGGTAAGATCGTGCTGACTGTTTCATAATCGGCTTCATTATCAGCTCTCTTGTCCCAACGGGCAGAAAGGTATGTGACATGGCGACTGTTGCACAAATCATGAACAAAAAACCTCAGAGCATCGGTCCGACGACCTCCATTCGCGGGGCGGCGAAGAAGATGCGTACCTTGCGGGTCAGTTCCCTCCTGATCAAGAAGGGGAAGAACCACGTCGGGATCGTGACCGATACGGATTTGGTCCGAAAAGGGTTGGCCACCAATCAGGATGTGGGAAAACTCACGGTCGGTGAGGTGATGACCTCGCCGCTCTGCACCATCGAAAGCAACCAGGCGGTCGATGACGCCCAGGATATGATGGGCGATCTCGGCGTGCGCCATCTGGCGGTGACCAAGGGCGGGTCCGTCGTCGGCGTCGTGTCGGTGCGCGATCTGTTGATGCACTACAAACGGTATGCCCAATCACGACTGGCGGATAAGCAGACGTACTCTGAGCCGAAGATCTCGCAAGACTAGCAGGATGTTGAAAACGGCTTCCAGCTTCGTTCTCGGCTCGTCAAAATCCTCAACGTACCCCTGCGGGTACGCCTCCGGTTTTGTCTCGCCTGCGGCCTTGCTGGAAAGCCGTTTTGAACATCCTTCTGAATGCGAATGTTGAAAGCGGTCTCCAACTTCGTTCTCGGTCGCACAGCTCCCTGCGACGTACCGCAAGGGTACGCCTCAGTCGCCGTGCTTCCTGCGGCCTAGTTGGAGAACCGTTTTGAGCATCCTTGGTCGGGCTAGCCAACCGTCGGAAAACCGCTGCCAACAACAAAAATCATCAGCTCACAGCAGTCAGTTCTGAGCAAGCCTCAAAGCTGAAGACTGATTGCTGAAAGCTGATCGCTGAGGGCTGACGACGTGCTACTTCGTGAGTTCTTTGACGAGGTGACCGAGCTCGGGGAGGATGAGTTTTTCCATCGCCAGGCGCACGGCGTTTTCTGAGCCCGGGGTGGAGAAGAGAATGCGGCCCTTGATGATGCCGGCGGTGGCCCGGCTCATGATGGCCGGTGAACCAATCTCTTGATAGGTGAGATACCGAAACACTTCGCCGAATCCATCCAGCCGTTTTTCCAGCATGGCATCCACGGCTTCGAACGTGGAATCCCGCCGGGAGATTCCCGTTCCGCCGTTGATAATGATGGCTTGCACGGAGTCGTTGGCCACACCTTCCGTGATCCGCGCCTTGATCTGCGCCGGCTCATCTTTCACGAGATGATAGGCCGCGATCGTGTGCCCGTTCTCCTTCAAAAGCTTTTGGATCAACTGGCCGCTTGTATCGGTCTCGGGCGTGCGAGTGTCACTGCAGGTGATGACCATACAGCCGATGGAGCGCGGCGCGTGAGATTTGTGCTCTTTGTGGCTCGGGGTGCTCATAGTAATCGTATGATAAACATGCCTGCCAGCGTTGTTCTCAGCTCCTCAAACTCCTCAACGTACCCCTGAGGGTACGCCTCCGGGTGTGAGTCGCCTGCGGCCTTGCTGGAAAGGGATGTTGATCATCCTCAAAGAAAAGGATGATCGAGTTACTTCCAGATGCTGTCCGGGTTCAGTTTTGCGGCCGGTTTGCCGCCCTTGATGTGCTCATCGAGGATGGTCGCGACATCGGCTTCCGTCACCTTGGAATACCAGGTGCCTTCGGGATAGACCACGACGGTCGGACCTTGCTCACAAGGACCCAGGCAAGAGGAGCCGGTGACGAGCACTTCACCCGGCATGATGCCGCGTTGCATCAGGCCCATATTGAAGGACATGAGCAATTGCGCGGAACCCTGGCCGCCGCAGGACGGTTTCGGATGGCCCGGCGGTCGGGCGTTGGTGCAGACAAGGATGTGATGTTTTGGCTTCGGCATCGTGACCTCAATGTATGGGGTAAGTAACGAACTGTCTGGTTCGTTCAGGCTGGTTTATACGCTTTCCACTGCTCACTGCATTCCTCGGGCAACTTCCACTGTTTGATGCCCTTGAGCACCCAATCGATGTAGTGTTCCTTTGGCTTGAATTTGCCAATCGGATTCGCCGCATGGG
>WBZP01000947.1_pt1 | contig 37640 bp, 34 predicted proteins | sample 5204301 | NCBI WGS metagenome assembly WBZP01 (sample SAMN12412401, study PRJNA552823) | activated sludge metagenome | isolation source: activated sludge from nitrification reactor of wastewater treatment plant... | place: USA: Pennsylvania | collected 2017
TGGTAAAGGAATAATTATATAAGAACTTGAAATATAGTTAATCCTAAAAAACCAAATTATGTTTTACGCACCCCACATTATGTGGGGTGCGTTTTTTTATGCAGAATAGCGGGTAATTTGAAGAATGAATTATGTTCAGGAACTAGGGCAGATTTTTTCTGCAAATCAATAGAATCAAGGATTTTTTATTTAAATTCGTTCACGTACAATAAGTAATTCAATGTTGCAAACGGTTTAAGAAATGCATCGTTGGGTTTAAAACCGAAGAAAGAAATTTTAGCCCGGGGCCTGTAAAATAAGAAAGGGAAATAGTATTTACAAAGATGCGCCTGCATAAAATGGCCATTCTGAAACCTACCTGTTGAAACTTTAATGTAATGAACATAATCAGCCTCAAATACCAGGCTGAAAAGAGGAGATGTATGATTATCGGAAATTCATTGAAAACAGGCAGGCAAGCCATCAAACTAAACGGGACAATTTACCGGGTGTAAAATGAAAAACCCAATTCTGTTTTTTTTATTCTTGTTATTTGGAATGATCCGGGCGGAAGCACAACCGCTTAGCATAGGTGCATATCCCTCAACCAGCCAGGTTTCTTCAGGTGGCAACATTGTCATTTTTCCGGATGATATACCGGTTAATGCAACCGGCATACGAACATATAGCAGCACTGCATTTAAGGGTTTGCTCATGGCAGACCTGTCATCAGGTGAAGTGATCGTTACCAATGCAAATCCTTCAGGCATATACGAAATATTTGTAAAAGCCTTTAATGGTACAGATACAGTATCACGTTCGTTTTTCTTAACTGTTACTGATAATAACTGCAGCCAGGGGCTTTTTAGCATTGCTGGAATGGCAGGTACAGGAAATCTTCCATTTGCTTCAGCCATCGGTGATTTTAACAGGGATGGCAAACAGGACCTTGTTATCGCAAACTTTGGTAACAATAATGTTTCCGTAAAACTGGGTAACGGAAACGGTGGGTTTTTTAGTAACCAGGTTGTAAATACCGGGCAGGGCCCACAGTCCATAGCTGTTGCTGATATTAATGCCGATGGTTTCCAGGATTTGGCTGTTGCCAATTTTTCCGGTTCAAACGTATCTGTCCACCTGGGGAATGGGTATGGAGGATTTTTCCCATATACTACATTAGGCGTTGGTTCTTATCCATATGCTATAGCAATGGCGGATTTTAACGGTGATACAAATATTGATCTTATTACGGCAGACTATGGAAGCAATAAAGTTACGGTGTTGTATGGGGACGGTTTGGGTAGTTTTTTTGGATTTACTGATTTTCCGGTGGGAGCAGGGCCCAGGTCTGTTGTTGTGGCTGATTTCAATATGGATGGAAGCAATGATTTTGCCACGGCAAACTTTGATGGTAACAGCATAACAGCATATACCAGTAACAGCAATGGCAGTTTTAACCTTTCTGCTAACATGCCGGTTGGAAATAAGCCTTATTCAATTTGTTCCGCTGATTTTAATGAAGATGGTTTTCCTGATTTGGCAACAGCCAATAATACCAGCCATACAGTAAGTATTCTTTTAGCAAACGGCATAGGTGGTTTTATGCCGGGTGGAACATTACCGGTTGGATTTAATCCAAGAACAGTAGTAACGGCTGATTTTAACGGTGATGGCCATACGGATATTGCTGCATCCAATATAAGCAGCAATAATATTTCAGTAAAATTGGGTGATGGTAGCGGTGGTTTTACCGGCGGAACAGATATTGTTACGGGTACAAGCCCTTTTTCTTTGGTAACCGGCGACCTGAACAATGACGGCCTGGCTGATATAGCTGTGACCAATGCAGGCAATAATTCAGTTTCTGTAAACCTGGGAAGACTCAGTAATATAGAGGTGTGGGGAAATAACCTGTTGATAGCGGATCATGATAGCACCCCCGCTGAAGCGGACCATACTGATTTTGGAGAGGTTAACAGCAATAAAATAAGGCAGTTCCAGTTGCGAAATACAGGCCTGGTGAAACTAACGGTAACGGGTATAACAGTTTCCGGAGCGGATGCTGCCATGTTTTCTGCTGCAGGTACCGGACTGCCATTGATACTGGAACCCGGGAATATGGCAAATATCGCTATTGGATTTTCTCCTGTGAGCGAAGGAATAAAGTACGCCACAGTAAACATAATTAATAATGACTGTGATGCCGGGAATTATAGTTTCGCCATAAGCGGACATGCGGTAAATACAGCAGTTCCCGTTCCGTCAACATACCCGTCACAGGTTACTGCAATTACGGGCGGAAATATCACCGTTATGCCTTTAACTCCGCCCGTAAATGTTTCTAATATTTCTGCCAATGCTACTGCTTCATTCAAAGGTACCATATATGCAGATCCGGTAACGGGCGTTGTGCGAATAGTAAATGCACACCCGGCAGGAACCTACAACGTAAAGGTTACCGCACATGCCATAATACCCGTAACTACTGTTTTTACGTTCATTGTTCAGGAGCCTGTTTGCAGCCAGGGGCTTTTTAATTACGGCCCGGCAATAAGCGGACCTTCCGGCGTACAGGCATTAACGGTAAACGATTTTAACGAAGATGGATACCAGGACATTGCTGCTGCAGACAGTAACAGTAACTCCTTGTATCTGTTTACCGGTAATGGCAACGGCGCTTTTGTACAACAGTTTGCAGCCAATACCGGTAACAAACCTTCTGCGGTTGCTTCAGCCGATTTTAATGCAGACGGATTGCCCGACCTGGTTACTGCAAACAGGGGAAGCAATAATATTTCCGTCATATTCGGTAGTGGGTCAGGGATTTTCGGTAACAGCATTGTATTGCCTGCTGGCATTCATCCACAGGCCATTGTTACCGGTGATTTTAATAATGACCGGAAACCGGATATTGCCGTAGTCAACAAGGGAAGTAATTCTATTACTGCCTGGTTTGGAAATGGATATGGTGGCTTTTATGCAAATGCAGTGTTTGCAACAGGCCTGCAACCCGTGGCCATCCTGTCCGGAGACTATAACACTGATGGGTATCCTGATCTTGTTACAGCAAACTACGGTGGAAACAGCATATCGGTACATTTGGGCGACAGCCTGGGAACATTCAGCCTGGGTTCGGTTGTGCCGGCAGGGATGAACCCGGTTTCCATAGCCAGTGCAGATATAAACAGGGATGGCAAACAGGATTTGCTTGTGTCCAATTACGGAAGCCATTCCGTTTCAGTAAAGCTCGGCGATGGTAACGGAGGTTTCAGCGGCACATCAGAAATACCGGTTGGCAACAATCCGGCAGGAATCACATCAGGAGATTATAACGGTGACGGATATGCGGATTTTGCTACGGCGAACAAAACAGGTCAATCTGTTTCCATAAGGCTGGCCAGGGCCAATGGTACATTCTCCTCTTTACCGGATATGATAACGGCCGGGCAGCCCTTTAACCTGTTAACCGGAGATTTTAATAGCGATGGCATGCAGGACCTGGCAATTACAAAATCAGGGCCGGGCAACCTGTTACTCTTTACCGGCAATACAAACGAAATAGATGTGCTTGGAAACAATGTAGGTATTGCATCAGGCAACAGCATTCCTTCACAAAGCAACCACACCGATTTTGGAAATGTGAGTACAAACCTCGTGCGGAACTTTGTCATAAAAAATGACGGGTTTGTAAACCTCAGCATTAAGAAAATTACACTGGCCGGTACCGATTCATCCCGGTTTGCCATTAGCGGAATCAGTTTACCGGTTATTATACCAGCGGGTGGCAGTGCGCCATTCGCTATCAGTTTCACGCCGGGAACTACAGGCATAAAAACAGCGTCTGTACTAATTGAAAATGATGACTGCAACGAAAGCGGTTATAATTTTACCATATCAGGAAACGGGTTTTCTGAAACAGACCCAACATTGGGTATTTACCCGGCAACAACCATCAGCCATGCCGGAAGCAACAGTATAGTAATACCTTCAGCCGCACCAACAAATGCACCGTCTATAACAGCTATAGCTTCTGCAGGATTTAAAGGCCTGTTAACTGTTGATCCGCAAACCGGCCATGTTTACATTACAAATGCTCATCCGGCAGGGGTTTATACAGTAACGGTTAAGGTTAGTGCTGTTGTGAATGCATTCAGCAGTTTTACGCTAACGGTAAATAACCCTGTTTGCAATGGAGCATTATTCAGCGAAGGGCAGGACGTACCAGTAGGGAACTTGCCGTTTTCAGTTGCTGTAGGAGATTTTAACCGTGATGGCAAACAGGATATGGCTACAGCTAATTATGCGGGCAATGACGTATCTGTAAGGTTAGGGAATGGCGACGGCACTTTTAATGCTGGTAATTCGATTACTGTTGGCAATAACCCGAACGCGGTGGCTGTTGGTGACTTTAACGGCGATGGCAAACAGGACATTGCTGTTTCAAATTTTTTCAGCAATACAGTTTCCATCAGGCTGGGCGACGGTGATGGCGGTTTTGTAAATCATACGGAAGTGAATGTTGGGATATTGCCATCATATGTGGCCATCGGCGATTTTAATGCAGATGGTAAACAGGATATTGCGGCAGTAATCACTGGAAATACTACTGTTGCTATCAGGCTGGGTGACGGATCGGGCAATTTCACCGGCAATTCCAGTGCGGTACTTGGCAGTGGCGCATTTTCCATAGCTATCGCCGATTTCAATGCAGACGGCATCCAGGATATAGCATCTGCTGATTATAACCTGGATACAGTGAGTATAAACCTGGGTGATGGGTTTGGGGGTTTTTACCTGGCTTCACAAATTGAAGTGGGCCTTAACCCTTATGCCATTGCAGCCGGAGATTTTAACAAGGATGGTTTTACAGATATTGCCACTGCTAATTTCAATAGCGATGAAGTTTCTGTGCGACTGGGGGATGGTACAGGCAACTTCAGCGGCTTAACGGAGGTTTCAGTTGGTGATGGCCCCGGTTCAATTACTGTTGGTGATTTTAATGGTGACGGTAACCTGGATTTTGCAACGGCTGATTATTCAGGGAATACAGTTTCTGTAAGGCTGGGGAATGGAGCGGGCATTTTCTCCGGTTCATTACAAATGCCGGTAGCGGGTAATCCATATTTAGCGGCAGTGGGTGATTTTAATGCTGATGGCCGGCAGGACCTGGCTGTTTCAAAAAGCAATAATACAGTTTCTGTATTCATGGGCAATGGAATTGAAATCAATATACAAGGTAACAATGCCAATATACCTGATGGTAGTGATTCTGCAAGTATACAGAATGGTACAGATTTTGGAATCGGAAATAATACCACACGTACATTTATCATACAGAACCAGGGTTCGGAAAACCTGCTTGTTACTAAAATATATATGTCGGGTGTTTACGCATCGCTATACAGCATCAGCGGGTTGAGTTTTCCGGCTGAGATCTTACCAGGCCAGACTACCGTTTTCCAGGTTTCATTTGCGCCTGTTTGGTCCGGAACCTGGCCGGCAACGGTGAATGTGATCAATAACGATTGTAATGAATCTGTTTACAATTTCATGGTTCAGGGTACATATGAATGCCCGCAAATTACTACCGGCATAAACGGGCTGCCTGCATCGGTCTGTGAAAATGCTCCTGCCCTTTCAATTAGCGGATACCCGTTACCGGGAGGCGTATTCAGCGGGGTTGGAATTACGGCCGGTAATGACGGAACTGCAATTTTTAACCCGGCCGCGGCCGGTGCCGGAGGGCCTTTTGAAATCATGTATGCCTATACCGATGCAGCAAACGGCTGTACATATGGCAGCACGCAGTTTGTGCTGGTGAACCCGTTGCCGGCAATCAGTATGTATGGCTTGCAGTCATCTTATTGTATCAACGCAGCGGTTTCTGTTTTAACGGCCATGCCTGCAGGAGGAACATTTTCCGGACCTGGTATTACCGGAAACATATTTAACCCCGCCCTGGCCGGAGAAGGAGGCCCATATACTATTACGTATACCTATACGAATGTCAACGGTTGCAGCAATACAGTAACTGAAACCGTTTATGTATATGGTTTGCCGGTTACCGGCTTTTCGGGACTCCCCACTTCTGTATGTGTGAATGAACCGGCCATTACTGTTTCAGGTTTTCCTGCAGGAGGTTATTTTTCCGGCCCGGGAATTAACGGAAACCAGTTTGAACCCGCTTTGGCAGGAGCCGGTGGTCCATATCCGGTAACATATAGTTATACCGGCACCGGCGGCTGTACCAGCTCATATACCGGCCTTGTTGTCGTTCATGCATTACCGGTAATTTCTATTGGAGGGTTGCTGCCTGCTTTTTGTGCTAACAGCCCTGCTGTTGCATTAACAGGCTTCCCTGCGGGTGGTACATTCAGTGGAAGCGGTATTTCCGGTAACCTGTATGATCCCTCGCTTTTACTGCCCGGAAGCAGCAACCCGGTTACCTATTCAGTAACTGATATGAACGGGTGCAGCAGCAGTGTAACAGAGATGGTAGATATATTGCCATTGCCTGTGTTAACTATTTCCGGCCTGGCACCAGTATATTGTAGTACAGACAATTCAGCTACCATAGTTGCCAGCCAGCCGGGCGGTATATACAGTTTCAGCGGTACCGGGTTTACCGATGCCGGAAACGGAACTGCAATTTTTAATCCGGGCATGGCTGGTATAGGCGGCCCGTATAACCTGGGTTATACTTATACTAACGGAAATGGTTGTACGTCTTCTGTCCAGTTGCAGGTTTCTGTAATTGAGTGCCCGGCATTTGCAACATTACATGTGAAAATGTTCCTTGAGGGTTATTGCCGGCCGGGAGGGCAGATGGTGCCGGCGCTCTATGACCTTGGAATGAACAGCGACCCCACGGCCACTGATTATGTTACTGTCAGTCTATGGTCGCCGTTACATCTTTCAGAAACCGCACCAGCCTATTCCGTGCCGGGGATACTGCATACAGACGGCATGGTACAATTGCAGTTACCCGTAAGCGTTATTGGAAACCATTTTTATATAGCGGTAAAGTACAGGAACAGCCTGGAAACATGGAGCAGTATCCCGGTTTTATTTAATGCAGCCAGCTTTTATGATTTCAGTGCCGGGTTGGCACAGGCATATGGGGACGGGGTGAATCCACCAATGGTGGATATGGCAAACACGGGTTTTGCTTTTTATAGTGGGGATGTAAACCAGGATGGCGCAATAGATGCAACTGATATGGCACTGGTGGATAATGATAATTCAATTTTTGCTTTTGGTTATAATGCCACAGATAACAATGGTGACGGGGCATCTGATGCTACAGACATTTCAATAGTGGATAACAACCAAAAACTGTTTCTCTTTTTTGCCAGGCCATACTGATTTACAGGCATGCCTGTTTATAACCAGAACGGTATGACCGCTTTGCGGCCCGCAGGATAATCACTGAAGGTTTTTTTATACCAGTGATGATGCGCCAGCGCCCTGGGTAACAGGTTGGCTACGGTCCAAACAAAAAATGATAATGCCGGCAAATTCCAGCACATGATGGCAAATCCGCCCCATTCAATAATTTCACCAAACAGGTTGGGGCAACTGATGTAATTGAAAAGCCAGCCTCTTGGCAACCTGTATCCTGTTTCATTTGGTTTGCGCAGCTGAATCAGCATATTATCACTCTTCATGTTAATATACATACCTGTTATGAAAAGTGATATGCCTGCGATGAATGATACGGAAATGAAATAATTGTTGTCGTATTTAGCAAAGCTGCCAAAATAATAACCAAGGAAGAAACCGTTAACCAGGTTAAAAATTATCCCGGATATTACAATCATCACTGGCATTTTTTTCCCTTTTGTACGGATGCGGGCTGGAAAAATAAAACTACGGTGAATGTAATGAACCATAAATGCAGCCACTAATGTATAAGTAACCGCATTTTGATTGCCTGCATATGCAATCACATAGTACATCAGTAAAGCCATCACCGGAAATTCCATTAATACCCAGCCATAGCTGTTATTAATTTGCGGCCCCCATTTGGTAGAACTATGCCTTCCATATGGAGCTGTAATATAAAGTAGCAGGATAAATGTGGCGGCACCGGCAGCTATCCAAATATAAATCAGCAACCGGTATGTTTCAATTGTCATATTATTTATTTTTTACAGCAAGCCTTTTTCCCGGTACCAGCGTATAGTATCTCGCACTGTATCCTTTAAGGGCCTGCACTGATACCCCAGGTCACGCATTGCTTTTTCACAGTTTATATGCTTGTTTCCGTTAAGCAATGCACCCAGTGATTCATGGGTATACAGCGGCTCTTCTTTTTTTATAGCAGCCAGCCATGTAATGACAGGCAGCCAGGCATAAGCCATCCACCCGGGCAATACCGGCACATAGCCAGGTTCTTGTTTCATTTCCATTATCATCTTATACAATGCTTTCAGGCTATACCATTTGCCGGACAGTAAATACGCCTGCCCCGGTTTCCCTTTTTCAATAGATTCTACGATGCCATGGGCAATATCCCTCACATCACAAAAATCAAAGCCTCCATTAAGCAATGTGGGTATTTTTTTGTTATACATGTCAATAATTGCTTTACCCATCAGTGATGGCCTGGGGTCAGGTGGCCCAATAACACAGGTAGGGTTTAGAACAATCACTTCCATAGCGCCTCTAGCATTTTCCATTACATATTTCTGGGCATCCCTTTTAGAGCGGTCATAAGCCGGGGATTTATTTGAACAGTAATCACATGCTTCTGTGAGCATGCCGGTTATTGGTAACTGTTGGTATGCATGTATTGAGCTTACATGGATAAAGCGTTTTACGCCACTTTTTACCGCAGCATGGAACATATTTATGCTCCCGTTCATGTTCGTTTTATATACTTCCGGATCTTTATTGCTGTTAATGGATATTCTTGCAGCACAATGTATAACCACATCACAGCCGTCTGTAAAATCCTGCAAACTATGCGGCTTGGATAGGTCTCCGGTATATATTTCTACTGGCAGATTCCCGAATCCCTTATTGTATTTATGCTGTAAAGCCCGGACACTGAATTTTTTTTCTGCCAGCAGGGCAATCACAGAAGTGGCAATATGGCCTGTAGAACCGGTGACAGCAATTTTCATGAATGCAGGTGGTTAGTTTTCTTACAAGGTAATTAAGAATTTTTAGATTTGAAGATGGTTCAATTTGGAGATGAATCAATTTGGAGATGAATCAATTTGGAGATGAATTGATTTGGAGATGGGTTGATAGGGGAAATTTTATTTATTTCATGATGTATGTTCAATCTTCATGACTTTTTTCCGTTTAGCCACAGATTAATTATCAAATGAATTTCAAATAATCGTATGCTTTACCGAGAATTATTTTATCATTTGTTCCCAGCCATTTGTTAAGCACGGTGGCGTACACATTTTTAAAATCAACTTTATGTTTCAGGTCGCCGTCGTTCAGGTCACTTAGATCGGGCAATGCATTCAGTAAGCCTTTTTGTTTGAGGCCGCCGCTGATGAAAAACATATTATTCGCAGTTCCATGATCGGTGCCATTGCTTGCATTTTGAGAAACCCGCCTGCCAAATTCAGAGAAGGTCATGAGTAATACATCCTGGAAACGGTTGTTCTTTTTAAGGTCTGCCGTGAATGCTTTTACTGCATCATTCAATTCTGTAAACAATCTTTTCTGCTGGCCTTCCTGGTTTACATGGGTATCAAAGCTTCCCAGTGAAACGTAGTATACTTTTGTATTGATATCAGATTGTATAAGGGTAGAGATCGTTTTCAGGTTCTTACCAAGTTCTGTTCCGGGATAAGTGGCAGATGAAGGATGGAGTTTACTTTGTTCAAAAATGTAATCAGCGCTATTGATCGTCTGGCTCATCGTTTTATATAAATAATCAACCGTTTCTTCTGTAGCATGATGCGCAGCACTGATCTCTTTATAAAACCTTTCATTGCTGCTGCTGTATAAACGCCGTGGATCTTTAAACGCAAGCCCGGATGTTTCATTTCCTTTTAAAGCAAGGCTAAGCACATCGTCAATTTCCAGTGCCTGGGTGGGTTTATCACATCCTTTGCATTGCGCATCCAGGTAACGCCCAACCCATCCGGTTTTGATATATTCATTGCTGTTACTGGCGCTATGCCAAATATCCATACTGCGGAAATGGCTCCTGTCGGGATTCGGGTATCCCACACTGTTTAGGATAGCCAGGCTTCCGTCATCATATAATCCTTTAAAACTTTCTAAAGCCGGGTTCAGGCCAACTTCATCAGTCAATACAGCAGCATCATTTTTTGCAATTCCAATAGTTGGCCTTTCCCTGTAATAAATATCATTTGATATGGGAACAACCGTATTCAATCCGTCATTTCCGCCACTCAACTGCAGTACAACCAAAACTTTATTGCCCGGCGGAACCATTACAGGTTTTTCAAATGCCTTTAGAAATTTGGGAAGCATCAGGGAAGCAGTTGCCAGTGTTCCGGTTTGAATAAATTCTTTGCGTTTCATGATAGAGTTGTTAGTTGTTAGCAGAACGGATTTTATATTGTTTGCAAGGTTTAAACGAAGGAATTGAATTATTTTATTTTTAAGAATTATGCTATTAGCCGTTCGTAAAGCATTGTAAACACGAGAACTACATTTATTATTAGCAGGTATATCTTAAGAAGCTGTTTTATTGAAAATTAACTACTCATCACTTACAACTATTGACTAACAACCTCTTCCTCAACACATCTGGTATTCCGGTGTACTCATCAAACGAATGATCCACGATTTAATAAATTCTTCCCTGCTTTCTGAACTGGTATATTTTTCAATTACAGTTGTTCCGGTGTTGCTACTAGATTGTAATAGGATGCTGGTAATTGTTGCCGGAAGATTTTCCCTGGTAGTTTTTTCAAATATTTTTACAACCGGCGTCCAGTCAATGGATGCAGATCCGCCTTTGTCTACAATCGCCCTGTTCTTTTTTATCCTTACCTGCTCTTCTATCATCTGCCCCATATTAACATCATCATCGCTTTTTGCCCGGATGTTCAATGTTTCTTTCGCAACCAGTGCCTGCGGAATCTGCAGCCTTACCATCAGGGTACTGCTGTCAATCCAGCTCCTTCCACCCGGCCAGCCAGCCACATTGGGCGGAAAGAACAATACCTGCCCCAGTACTTTTTGTAAAAGAAGCTGTGTTTGATCGTTGTCTAACTGTAGTGGTAAAAACCTTCGGATTCCTGCCAGCAATTCAACTGGTGATTTGATCCTTGTCCCGATATTCTTTTCACTGTAAAACCAGTCACTGCTGAATATGTCTTCCAGCAGTTTACCGGTATTATATTGGTTATTGAAAAAGCGCTTTGCCAGCCAGGTTACTTTTTCTTCATCGGCATTTTCATTCACCAGGTAACGGTAGAGCTTGCGTGTAATGTGAATAGCTGTTTGTTGCTGTTCCAGCAGGATATTTAAAACATCATCACCGGTAAAATTCCCGGTTCTGCCTAAAATGGTCTTGCTGCCTTTATCGTGCTGGAAAGGCCTGAATACGAATTCACCCTGCAGGTTGAACCCCCAGCCGGTAAAAGCGCGGGCTGCTTCTTTTACATCCTGTTCTGTATAATTGCCCCGGCCCATGGTAAAAAGTTCCATCACTTCGCGGGCGAAATTTTCATTGGGGCTCGATTTTTTGTTTTGCTGGTTGTTGAGGAATTGCAGCATAGCCGGCGATTTGCTTACGGCTTTCAACAGATCTCCGAAATTGCCCAGTGCATGGGTTCGTATGCTATGCAACAGGTTCTGCTGAAAAAAAATATTAACCACCCTGCAGGCAAAATGCCCATGCCAGAATAGACTCACCTTTTCCCTTAATTGCGCTTTGCTGCTGATCATTTCTTCCAGCCAGGTAATATTGAGTTCTTTCAATCCTTCCCTGGAAAGCTGCCTTAATTTTTTTCTTTGTTCAGGGTCTTTCAATGTTTTTTGTACATCATCCAAAGTTTTCATCTCATCGTTCATCTCCCCAAAACTATTTTTGGCAACTTCAATCTTTACAGGTTCGGCTGCAGAAGTTTTTTTTAACTGCTCCCATAAACTTTTTTGCGTTTGGCTGTCCAGCGATGCTGCATTTTCTGCCATCGGCCCAAAACCCGCCCGCCATAACAGGTGCTGGTTTTTTAAACGGTTGGATATTTCCATGAAGTAAATGTAAGGTATATTGGCAGTTAGACTTGCAGGCTGTTGAAACGTTTAATGATGCGAAAAATTAACATTTCCAGAAAGCCCGGTTAATAGTGGAATATATTTTAACCGCAGAGGCGCCAAGACGCAGCATATAGTGAAAAAACTCCTTTTAAATTCAGCGTCTTCGTGTGTCTGCGGTCATTTTATTTCACCACAAAGACACAAAGGCTGAAAACTGAGACGAAAGGAAATATTATCTTTGTTTTCTCGCGCCTCAGCGCCTCTGCGGTAAAAAATAAATTATTTTGCAAATAAGGGTATTTAAATATCTGTCTCCCATCAGCATTTACGGGCTGGCAATCCTGTCGTTTACGTATACAGGTTTTTTTGCCTGGCTGCCCATGATATATGCCTGGGTGTTATTACCCCTTACCGAACTTTTTCTAAAACCCGATGAGCAAAACATGGAAGCTGCAGAAGAGGAACTGGCCAGAAAAAACAGGTTGTATGATTATATGCTTTATATTATTGTTCCTTTTCAGTATGGTGCTTTGATCTATTTTTTAATGTCAATGGGGCAAGTAGAACTAACGGTGTGGGATAAAGGAGGCAGGATACTGAGCATGGGACTCTTATGCGGCACTTTCGGCATCAATGTGGCACATGAACTTGGGCACCGGGTAAACAAGTTTGAACAGTTCCTGGCAAAAGCACTATTGGCAACATCGCTCTATATCCATTTTTTTATAGAACACAACAAGGGCCATCATAAAAATGTAGCTACCCCGGAAGATCCCAGTTCGGCCAGGTACAATGAACCGGTTTATACATTTTATTTCCGCACCATCATTTTTTCCTATCTCTCTGCCTGGAAAATAGCCAATGAAGATTGCCGTAAAAGCGGGAAAAGCATGTACGGGTTAGGCAATGAAATGATTCAGGCGCATATCATTCAAATAACCCTGCTTGCTGTTATTTCTTATGTTGCCGGTTGGCTTGTTTGTTTGTATTTTATTGCTGCTGCCTTTATTGGAATAGCCTTACTGGAAACGGTTAATTATATTGAACACTATGGCTTACAAAGAAAACAAACGTCGGATGGAAAATATGAGAGAACCATGCCTCATCACAGCTGGAACAGCAACCATGTATTGGGAAGGATCATGTTATTTGAACTGAGCCGCCACAGCGACCATCATTACCTGGCCAGCAGGAAATATCAAATACTCCGCCACCACGAAAATGCCCCGCAATTACCCACAGGCTACCCGGGCAGCATGATTCTTGCCATGATACCGGCAGCCTGGTTTTATGTAATGAACAGGAAAATAAAGGAGATATATGATACAACTAACGATAAGTCTGCGACATAGCAACTACATTACATTTTAATGGCCGTATTCCAGAGAATATCGCCAATGACAACAACTTATATGGACGGCTTTTCTATCTTAGCCCCTCCAAAATAATGTTGAAGCACATTGGGTAAATGGATGCCATCTTCCTTTTGATTATTCTCTAGCAGTGCCGCCACTATCCTTGGCAATGCCAGTGAACTGCCGTTGAGTGAATGCAGCAGTTGTGTTTTGCCGGATTCGTCCTTGTACCGGATCTTCATGCGGTTTGTCTGGAAACCCTCAAAATTACTCACAGAACTCACTTCCAGCCATTTTTGCTGGGCGGCGCTGAATACTTCAAAATCGTATGTGAGGGCAGAAGTAAAGCTCATATCGCCACCGCATAAACGAAGTATCCTGTATGGTAATTCAAGGAACTGCAGCAGCCGTTCTACATGGTGAACCATCTCTTCCAGGGTATTATAGCTGTTCTGAGGATGCACCAGTTGTATGATCTCCACTTTGTCAAACTGGTGAACCCGGTTCAGCCCCCGTACATCTGCGCCAAAGCTACCTGCTTCGCGGCGGAAACAGGGCGTATAGGCAGTCATTTTTACCGGTATATCGCTTTCTTTTATGATCTCATCGCGATACACATTGGTAACCGGAACTTCCGCTGTTGGAATCAGGTAGAAACCATCTGCCGTTACATGGTACATCTGACCTTCCTTGTCCGGAAGCTGCCCGGTTCCGTAAGCAGTGGCTTCGTTTACCATCAGCGGAGGCAGGTATTCCGTGTAACCTGCTTCGGTATTATAATCAAGAAAATACTGTATCAGCGCCCGTTGCAGTTTGGCCCCTTTGCCTTTATAAAGCGGGAACCCGCTACCGGTGATCTTAACGCCTGTTTCAAAATCCACGAGGTCATATTTTTTGATCAGTTCCCAGTGTGGTTGGGCATTTTCCGGCAACATGGGTTTTGTTCCTCCTTCCCGTACCACTTCATTGTGCTCGGGCAGGGTTCCAACGGGAACGCTTACATGCGGAAGATTAGGCAGTAACAGCAACCTGCTGTTAAATTCTTCTTCCAGCGAAGCGAGGGTGCCGGTTTTTTCCGCCAGCTCGTTTTTTAAACCGGTAACCTGTTGTTTTTTTGCCTCAGCTTCATCTTTTTCGCCTTTGCCCATCAGTATGCCAATTTCTTTGGAGGCCGTATTAATGGCAGCCTGCAGTGTTTCAGTGGCTGTTTTCTGCTGGCGCAGGTTTTCATCCAGTTGAAGCAGTTCATCTACCAGCCCGGTATTTTTGAAGTTTTTTACTGCCAGCCTTTTCTTAACCTCTTCTGTGTTTTGCCTTATATAATTGATCTGTAACATAACATTGATGGATTTTAACTTTCCGCCGGCAAATATAAACCTGAATTATGTATAAATCAGGCCCGGCCGGTATCCCGGCAAATTATCCGGTATTTTCTGTATATGGGGCAACAGGAAGGCCTGTTTGTTCACCGTTGCTGTCATTACTCCTTTATACTTATTTTTGTTACATGCAGCATGCAGAAGAAGACCTACAGGTAAGGTGGCTTAAACTACGGATCAGGCTTAAGGAACGGTTCAATATAAAGCCCGATATGAATGGTGTGTTATTGCTTATCGGGGTACAGGAATTGGGGCAGGGACCGCAGGATTTTTCCAAAGAACAGAAGCAGGACCTGATGCATATTGCAGTATGTACTATTTTGTCTGCCAGTGGATATTATGCACTGGATGGATACGACGACGAGGGCTGGCCGCATTTTTCCCAACTAAAGCCTTTACCGGAACTGGAAACCTTTGAACAGGAAAATTTCCTGAAAGACCATGTGTTGCTTTATTTCTCCAAATTAGGATTCTAACCTCAAACTTCAAACCACAAGTAATCCATTTTTACTATTTTTACGCACTTTTATAAAACATTAAATTAGTATGAACCCGATGCAAAAAAAGTTTACAATCTGTTTCTTATTTGTACTGGCTTGTAACCTGCTTTTTATCAACAGCAATATGGCCCAGGTAAAAAAAGCAGTACCGCAAAAGCCTAAATCAGTAAAAAAGGCAACACCGCAAAACAAACCTGTTGTGGCAAATCCGGTTGCAGACCTGTCAACTGCAGGATCTGTACGGGTTAAAATTATTACCGATTCGGGTGTTATAATCGTAAAGCTGTACGATTCTACACCGTTGCACAGGGATAATTTTGTAAAACTGGTTGAACAGGGTTTTTACGACAGCCTCATGTTTCACCGTGTTATACCCGGTTTCATGATACAGGGTGGCGATCCGTTAAGCAAAAATGCAGCAGCCGGAACCATGCTGGGTAATGGTGGCGGCGACATGCAGCGAATACCAGCCGAATTCAGGAAAGGGCTTATCCATAAAAAAGGCGCATTGGCTGCAGCCCGTGACGGTAACCCCGAAAAAGCAAGCAGCGCCTGCCAGTTTTACCTGGTTGAAGGCAATGTAGTTAATGATGAAATGCTAAATACCATGGAACAGCGTAAAGGCATGAAGTATACGGCAGCACAAAGAAGTTTATACAAATCTATTGGTGGTACCGCATTCCTTGACCAGGATTATACGGTTTTTGGTGAAGTGGAAAGCGGGCTGGAGGTGATTTCCAAAATTTCAAATGTTCCCAGGGATAATAATAACAGGCCATTTGGGGATGTGCGTATGCGCATGGTACTGATGAAATAAATCAGGATAAAGATGTAATATTTCTGCTAAATTGCAGCTGCTTATAATACTAATATTAACCTATAAATAATTAAAAATGAATTATCCCGAAAACCTGCGTTATACCAAAGACCATGAATGGATAAAGCTGGAAGGTAATATCGCCACTATCGGTATTACAGATTTTGCACAACATGAACTGGGGGATATCGTTTATGTGGATATCAGTGCAAAAGGAAAAGCCCTGGCTGCTGAAGAAGTGTTCGGGACAGTGGAAGCGGTTAAAACGGTGAGCGACCTTTTTCTGCCTGCCGCCGGAACCATTACGGAAATAAACCCCGCACTGGAATCGCAACCGGAATTGGTAAACAGCGATCCTTACGGAGAAGGCTGGATGGTGAAAATGACTGTTGATAACCCGGCAGCCATAGAAAAATTGCTTTCTGCTGATGATTATGTGAAACTGGTTGGCTGATTGGTTGACGGTAAACACTGATCGTACTTACTCATCTGGAATATTCTATGCAAAGAAATAACGGAACCCCTTCCGGAAAAGCCTTAACATTAAAAAGTTTCGGGCCGGCAATAGCTTGTTTTATCATTGTTTTCATACTGGTTGTGCTGCCGGAAGATGAATTGTCGGCCAAAAACCGCTGGCTAAACATATCTTACCTGGATAAATGGGTGCATGCACTGATGTTTGCCGTAATGACATTCCTTTTCCTGCTGCCTATTGCAGAATCTAACCTGTTTAAAAAAGTTAAGCGGCACTATTTTATCAGGATCGGCATTGCCGCCTGTATATGGGGGCTGACTACAGAATTCATTCAGAAATTCTTTGTTCCAACCCGCAGTTTCGACCTGCTGGACTGGGCAGCAGATTCTGCCGGTATTTTACTGGCCATATTCTATTGCAGGAAGTTCCATTTCCGCTAAATCCTTTGCCAGGCTTGTTTCGGTATTAATTGTGTACATTTGCTAAAAGCGTAAAACCCATAAAATGGAGTATAATACAACCAGGAATTTTTTAGTGATGAGGGAATATGGACGGCATATCCAGAAAATGGTGGAACACCTGTTAACCATACAGGACAGGGAAGAACGCCAGAAAAATGCCTATGCCGTGATAGAATTGATGGGTTTCCTGAACCCCCACCTGAAAAATGTGGAGGATTTCAGGCATAAGTTATGGGATCACCTGTTCCTTATCAGCGATTTTAAACTGGATGTAGACAGTCCGTACCCCATACCAACCAGGGAAACATTAAAAGCAAAACCGGAAAGGCTGAGGTACCCCAAAAAATATCCACGCTTCAACCACCTGGGTAAAAATATTGAAGTGGTGATAGATAAGGCGCTGAAAGAGGAAAACCCGGAAAAAAGACAGGGTTTTGCCAATGCAATTGCCTATTACATGAAACTTACTTATAGCAACTGGCATAAGGAACTGGTACACGACGATTCTATTCAAAGCGAACTGAGTACCATGACCAAGGGGCAGCTTGAATTCAATAACAGGCCATTTGTAAAACATCGTACCGACAGCCATATGGACAGGGACGATTTTAGCGGAGCAGGCCGTAACCAGTTCAGAAAGAATTTCGGCAGCCGTGATAACCGGGGTGGCGGCCGCGATAACCGTGGCGGTGGCCGTGATAACAGAAGCGGTAACGGCGGACGCGACAATAACCGCAATTTTAAAAAACGATATTAAGAAACTGAATGAACTGAATATTACCCTGGTGTACAGATTGCATCAGGGTTTTTCATATACAATTACCAGCCTGGCATATACACAATCAACATGTAAAAACAAGTTGGCGTTTTTGCGGAGAATAATTCGTGTAATTCGTGTATTTAATTTTAATTCGTGTAATAAATGATACCTGATGAGCATATTTGAAGTTAGGGGCGGAAAGAAACTTTCCGGAGAAATAACCCCGCAGGGCGCCAAAAATGAAGCCCTTCAGATAATAAGTGCCGTTTTGCTTACTGCAGATGAGGTACTGGTAAATAATATTCCGGATATCATAGATGTGAACCTGCTGATAGAACTGCTGCAGGAAATGAACGTGAAAGTGAACAGGATAGACAGGCATACCTGCCGTTTTAAAGCTGATGATGTGGATGTGGAATACCTGCAAAGCGAATCATACCATAAGAAAAGCGGGCGTTTACGCGGATCCGTTATGTTGGCCGGCCCGCTGCTGTCGAGGTTTAAGAAAGCCTACCTGCCCAAACCCGGTGGCGATAAGATCGGCCGCAGGAGGCTTGATACCCATATCATCGGGTTTGAAAAGCTGGGGGCAACCTTCAACTATAATGATCATACCGGTTTTTTTAAACTGGAAGCGGAAGAACTGAACGGTGCATACATGCTGCTGGACGAACCCAGTGTTACCGGAACCGCAAACATACTGATGGCTGCTGTGCTGGCTAAAGGCAGTACAACCATCTATAACGCAGCCTGCGAGCCGTATATACAGCAATTGTGCAGGATGCTGGTGCGCATGGGGGCACGAATCGATGGTATTGCCAGCAATATGCTGGTTGTTCATGGGGTGGAAAAACTGAACGGAACCAGCCATACCATGCTGCCCGATATGATAGAAGTGGGAAGTTTTATAGGACTTGCCGCCATGACACAAAGCGAGATAACGATTAAAAATGCAGGTATCAGTGAATTGGGTATGATACCTGATAAATTCAGGCAACTGGGCATACAGATGGAATTTATAGGCGATGATATTCATATTCCCGCCCAGGAAACTTATAAGGTAAGCAAATACCTGGATGGCGCCATATTAACCGTATATGATCATCCCTGGCCCGGTTTTACACCAGACCTGCTTAGTATCATCATTGTTACCGCCATACAGGCAAACGGCAGTGTACTCATTCATCAGAAAATGTTTGAAAGCAGGTTGTTCTTTGTAGATAAACTGATTGAAATGGGTGCACAGATCATCTTGTGCGATCCGCACAGGGCTGTTGTAATTGGGCTTGAAAGGGAACAGCATTTACGAGGTATCACCATGAGCAGCCCGGATATACGTGCCGGCGTTGCATTGCTCATTGCCGCTTTAAGTGCAACCGGCAAAAGTACTATACAGAATATTGAACAGATTGACAGGGGCTACCAGTTCATTGATGAAAGGCTAAGGCAACTGGGGGCCGACATTACAAGAATTAGCTGATGGATTTGTAAAGCGATTCGTTTTTCTTTCATTTATTTGCACATGAATTCGATTCACCAGAAAATCCTGATCATAACTGCACCCTCCGGTGCCGGTAAAACGTCTATCACCAAACACCTGATGCAGGTATTTCCGGTATTGGCATTTTCCATTTCCGCAGCTACCAGGCAACCAAGGGGCAATGAAAAAGACGGGGTTGATTATTATTTTATGGGCCTGGATGAATTCAACCAAAAGATTCAGCAAAAAGAATTTGCAGAATGGGAAATGGTTTATGAAGGAAAATTCTATGGTACTTTGAAATCAGAATTAAAAAGAATCTGGAACCTGGGTAAGGTGCCGGTGCTTGATATTGATGTGAAAGGGGCGCTCCATATACAACGGCAATATCCCGAAAATACCCTCAGCATATTTGTGCAGCCGCCCTCAGTTGACGTATTGAAAGAAAGGCTCATGAGCAGGGGTACGGAAACGGAAGAGTCACTGGCTGCAAGGGTTAACAAAGCTTCCTATGAACTTTCTTTCAGGGAGCATTTTGACCGGACGGTAGTTAACAATAACCTCACCACCGCCTGTGCGGAAGCTGAAAAACTGGTATCAGAATTCCTGAATAACTGATACCTGGCGCCATAACTGCCTTATTTTGGCTGATTTTACTATTTTTATACTATGGACTGGACCGCACTGATTGCCATTTTTGCCGCACTGGCCCTGATTGGTTTTTTTTCAGGTATTGAAATAGCCTTTGTTTCTGCCAACAAATTATCCATAGAACTAAACAAAAAGCAGGGAACCTATAGTGGAAAAACCTGGGGCGCTTTTGCCGAACGCCCGGCAAAATTCATAGGTACAACCCTCATGGCCGTGAATATTGTAATGGTAGTTTATGGCCTGCTTGTTGGTGATATGCTCTTCCCTATCTGGAAATGGATAGAAACAAGGCTGCCGGCATCTTCTGCGGCTTATGTAAAATTTATCAAGTTGTTAGTGGAAACACTGCTTTCCACCGCCATTATCCTGTTTGTGAAATTCCTGAGCAAAGCTTTTTTTAAAGCCAGGAATAATGATATCCTGGGCTCAGACATCATTACATACGTGGTGAGTTTTTTCTATTGGCTGCTTTCTGCATTGGCTTCATTTTTTGTAAATGCTGCCGAGTGGATGCTGCAATACGTATTTAATGTAAAAGTGAACCACAATAAAGATGCTTTCAGCAAGGTTGACCTGGAGCATTTCATGAACCAGAACAAACACCCGGATGAAGAGGAATCATCTGAAATAAACAAGGAGCTTTTTGAAAATGCATTGCAACTGAGCGAAGTCAAACTGCGGGAATGCCTCATTCCAAGGAAGGAAATAGAAAGCATCAGCGCCAGCGATCCCATAGAAAAAGTCAGGGAGAAATTCATTGAAACCAAGCTGAGTAAACTGGTGGTGTATGAAAACAATATAGACAGCATTCTCGGGTATGTGCACCAGTTAGATATGTTCAAACATCCATCTTCATTAAAAGAAATCCTGCACCCGATTCCTACAGTGCCGGAAAGCATGAGCGCTACAGACCTGATGAACAAATTCAGCAAAGAAAGGAAAACCATCGCCTGGGTGATTGACGAGTTTGGCGGCACAGCCGGTATCGTTACCATGGAAGACCTGCTGGAAGAGATATTCGGTGAGATAGAAGACGAGTATGATGTTGCCGAAGAATTTGTTGACAAACAGATAGCCGCTAACGAATATATCTTCAGCGGCAGGCTGGAACTCGACTTTATTACAGAAAAATATGACCTGCATTTCGGCGGAGATAATGAAGCAGAAACACTTTCGGGATATATCATACAGAACCATGAAGCCATCCCCCGGCAAAAAGAGCGCATCATCATCAATAATTACGAATTCGACATCCTGAACATGAGTGAAACGAGGATAGAAACCGTTAAAGTAAAAGTGTTGAAATAGGGGATGACCATCGTAGCACATATCAGCCTTTCCGGCGTAATAAACAACTTGCAGGAAAATTTCAATTACAGGTGTTTTACTATATTGGCGGAACGTCACCCTGAACACCAGTTTATATTCCTGTTCGACCGGCCCATACCACGCGACACCATAAACGCCACAAACATCAGGTACATACATGCTGCGCCATCCATTTCAAACAATCTCCTGCTATATTACTGGTACCAGTTAAGGCTACCCGCTTTGCTTAAAAGACTTAATGCCGATTTTTTTGCCGGCAACGGTCCTGTGTGCAGCACAGGCATAAACATCCGCCAGTGCATTGAAATCAACGACCTTTCATTCCTTGATAAAAAAAGCAGGTATACATCAGCGGAAGCAGGATACCTGAAGAAAAGGCTTGCGAAATGGGTTAGTAAAGCCGCTGTGGTGGCTGTAGCCAGCCGGCAAATGGCCAAAGCGGTTAAAACGGTTTGCCCGGATGCAGCGGAAAAGATTCAGCTTACCGGCCGTGGACTTCCTGATATACCAATGTCGGTTAATGAATCTGATAAAATTCAGTTTAAAACGGAACACACCGGGGGAAAAGAGTTTTTCCTGGCTTTCATAAGCGAATCAGGCAAAGAAAATGCCACAACGATAGTAAAGGCATTTTCCATTTTCAAAAAAAGGCAATTGTCTGGCATGAAACTGGTACTGCTCGTTTCTGGTACATATAATTCAGAAATAGTTCCGGATTTTAAAAACTATAAATACCGGGATGATGTGATCCTGCTAAAGCAGGAAAATAATAAACACGTGCATAAATGCATTGCAGCCGCTTATGCAGCCATGTTTTTCCCCGGCATGTTCAGCAAAGATGAAAATATCCTGCTTCCGCTGGTATACCATGTGCCTTTAATTACCGACCATAACAACCTGCATGCCGGGATATATGCCGAACATGCCCTTTATTGCCAGCCCTTGCCAGAACAGATAGCCGAAAAAATGATGCTGATCTATAAGGATGAAGACCTGCGTAACAGGCTGGTAGGCGCTTCCCGGCAACTGGCTTCAAGTTGTACCTGGGAAAATACCGCCACTAATTTATGGGTTTCCATAACAGGTTCTGCCAGCCAAACTGCTTAACTTTGCCACTCACAAAAACCGGCGAAAGCATATGCAGAAATCAACAATAACTATTGATGTATTACTTGATCCCAACAAGATACCGGAGCAGATAAACTGGGAAGCAAGCGACAGCAATGCCGATATGATACAGAAAGCAAAAGCCATGTGCCTCGCTTTCTGGGACGGTGCAGATAAATCGGCCCTTCGTATCGATTTATGGACAAAAGACATGATGGTGGATGAAATGGGGGATTTTTATTACCAGATGCTCATATCAATGGCCGACACGTTTAAAAAGGCCACCCAGCAACAAGCTTTGTCTGATGAATTAAAAATATTTGCCAAAAGTTTCATCAATAAGTTCAGGGAAACGCTGGTTAAAGAGCAGGGATAGATAAACCATAGCTAGTTTACAGTTTTACTTACGTAAGTATATTGGTGCCGTAACTTTTTAACCAGATCCTTTAATAAAAATGACTAATTTCTAAAAGCTAACAACTATAAACTAATAAACTACCATATTATGTCACTTGAACAACAGGTAATGGCCGCCATGAAGGACGCCATGAAAATGAAAGATGAGGCGGTGCTTCGCAGTTTGCGCGCTATAAAGGCAGAAATCATAAAAGCCAAAACTGAGCCGGGAGCCGGCGGTGAGATTGATGAAGCTACTGAACAGAAATTCCTGGTAAAAATGATGAAGCAGCGCCGCGATTCGCTAGAAATATTTGAAAAGCAGGGTAGGAACGACCTGGCTGAAAAGGAAAAAGAAGAAATGCAGGTGATTGAAAAATTTCTGCCAAAGCAATTATCGGAATCAGAAATTAAGGAAGCGGTAGGAAAAATCATTGCTGAAACAGGGGCTTCATCTGCTGCCGATATGGGGAAAGTGATGGGTGTGGCTTCCAAACAACTGGCCGGAAAGGCAGATGGGAAAACCATCAGCGCTATCGTGAAGGAATTATTGGGTTAACAGAATAAATCCAACATATGCTGATTGATGTAGCATTTGTTTTGCTTATCATACTGGGTTGCATTAAGGGATACAGAAAAGGGCTGATTATTGCACTTTTTTCATTCTTTGCGTTTATTGCCGGACTGGCAGCCGCTTTAAAGTTATCATCGGTAGTAGCAGAACGGCTTTCCACCAATGTGGAAATACCGGCCAAATGGTTGCCGGTAATATCGTTTCTGGCCGTTTTCCTGGTTGTGGTTATTTTGGTTAACCTGGCCGGTAAAATTCTTCAGGAATCGGTTGAAGCATTGCTGCTTGGCTGGGTAAACCGGATTGGAGGCGTATTGTTATTCACATTATTATATTGCATCATTTTCAGCATCTTCCTGTTTTATGCAAAACAGGTGCAATTGCTCAGCGAAGAAAATGCAAGGTCTTCCCTTACTTATGGTTATTTGCAGCCTTTTGGGCCGGCCGCAATCAATATCATTGGAGATATAATACCCTTTTTTCAAGATATGTTTGTTTCTCTGGAAACGTTTTTTAACAAGGTTTCCAATAATTTAAAGCATTAATGTGAGGCATTTTATTATTATAGTGTAATTTTAACCTGTTGCCGGCCATCCGGCATTCCGGCCGTATAAAAATTATGGGGTAAAACAAGCATGAGTTACGAAATAAAACAAGACGGGAAATTCAAATTTATAGAAGAGGGACAGGGAGAACCCCTGGTATTGCTGCATGGATTATTTGGTGCATTAAGCAATTTCAGGGCATTGATTGAGTATTTCAGTCCAAATTATAAAGTGGTTGTACCAATTTTACCCCTGCTTGACCTTGATCTGTTGCATACTTCAGTTGGAGGATTGCAGAAATTTGTAAACAAGTTCCTGGAGCACAGGAATTATAACGGTGTTCACCTTATGGGAAATTCCCTGGGCGGCCACGTGGCGCTGGTACATATTTTAAAGAACCCGGAACGGATTAAATCACTGATTCTCACCGGTAGTTCGGGGCTTTTTGAAAATGGAATGGGCGATACCTATCCAAAACGGGGCGATAAGGAATATATAAGGAACAAAACTGCCCTGACTTTTTATGATCCCAAACTGGCAACAGAAGAACTTGTTAATGAAGTGTTTGAAATAACGAATAACCGGCTAAAAGTCATTAAGATCATTGCTTTGGCAAAGAGTGCCATCCGGAATAACCTGGGTGAGGAATTAAGCCAGGTAAAACAGCCAACCTGCCTTATCTGGGGCAATAATGACAGTATAACACCTCCATTTGTAGGGAAAGAGTTTCACAGGCTTATCCCAAACAGCGAACTTCATTTCATTGACAAATGCGGCCATGCCCCCATGATGGAAGTTCCTGAAGAATTCAATAAGATCCTGGAAGGTTTTTTAGCTAAATTAAAATCTCCTGCTGCAACGGTTTAATGTATTTAAGTGTCTATCAATACAGGTCACATAAATTTTCTCAGCAACCTATTTCCAGATTAATGCCGGCAACATGTTAACCGCAAACCTGATAAATAACAATATACCCAGGCTCAAACCACAGGATTCGGTAGCCAAAGCACTGCAACTGGTGAGTGATTTTAAACTCACACACCTGCCGGTTGTTTCCGATAACAAGTTCCTGGGCCTGATAAGCGAAGACGACCTGCTGGATGTGGAAGAACCCAAATCTGTTATAGAAACATTGCAGGAATCTTTCATCCAGGCGGCCGTTTTAGATACGGCCCATTTCCTGATAGCCGTAAACTGCAGTATACAGTTTGATACCAATGTGGTACCGGTTATTAATGCAGAAAATGATTTTTTGGGGGTAATATCAACCTCCGACCTGCTAAAAGCATTAGGTAACTTTTCCGGCGCCAATGAAATTGGCGGCATCATTGTTATGGAAATGGAAAGGTCACAATTTGCCATTTCAGAAATAAGCCGGATAGTGGAAAGCAATGACTGCACCATCCTGCACCTGAACACGATCGTACACCCCGAAACGGGCATGCTTACTGTAACCATCCATATAAACAAAAGGGAAATTGCAACGGTGGTTTCAACATTCGAACGCTACGATTATCATATCAGCTATTATTTCGGTATCCAGCATTTTGAAAATGAGATAGAGAGCAACTACCGTAATTTCATGCATTACCTCGACATATGAGCATTTCCTTATGCTGTAACTTAATCAGCTTCATGATTCTGCCGGTTAAATTAATATATAGCAATGGGGATATATTGCCGGGAACTGCTATTTTTACGGTATACTATAGCCGCAAAGCAGTGAAGTATGACATATCTTAAATTTTTTTTCTGCTGCTTTCTGGCAACCGGTTTATTTAGCAGCGCTTTTGCACAGGAATTTACTGCAACATCATCTATTGCTGATAAAGGTATAGCCGCCGGTCCTGATTCAACGGCAAAAGTGAAAGTGCTGTCTATCGACGTATCCGGAAACAGGAAAACAAAAACTTATATCATTCTCCGTGAGATAAGGTTTAAAACAGGCGACTCCATCATTATCGGGCAACTGACAGATGTATTGGAGGAGTCACGCAGGCTGGTGTTTAACAGCAACCTTTTTTCTGAAGTAACCATATGCCCTGAGGTTGTTTCCGCATATGAAATACGTGTATTCGTAACTGTTATTGAAAAATGGTTCCTGTACCCGATACCACAGTTCCAGATAACAGACAGGAATTACAACGAATGGCTTAACACATATAACGGCGACCTTGAACGGGTGATATATGGTATTAAGTTTGCGCATTATAATTTCAGCGGAAGGGGGGATCAACTGCGTATCTACCTGCTCAATGGTTATTCGAGGAACATATCATTCAGCTATAATACACCATACAGCAATGCTAAATTATCCGAAGGTTTCCGCATTTCGGGCGGTTATTCACAAAACAGGGAAGTAGCATACAAAACCAGTTATAACAACACACTGCAGCAGTTTAGAAAAACGGGCTTTGTCCGTAATAACGCATTTGCCGGCCTGTCATACCAGATCAGGAGGGGGTTTTATAAAAGGCATTTCATATCTGCATCATACACATATATACAACTGAACGACAGCATCATCAGTAACCGGTATAACCCAAACTATTTTAACAGCAGCAATGCAACCAGGTCAATAATAGACCTGGCCTATGTGCTCCAGTATCTGAATGTTGACCATATCAATTATCCGCTTACCGGAAAAAGCTATTCTTTTGCAGTTATCAAACGGGGCTTTGGCTTAAAAGGGGGAACAAATATGCTTTACCTGGATGCGGTATATAACAAGTATATGCCGCACTTCAACAACCGCCTTTACAGCAGTATCCAGTTATTTGCCAAATTAAAGCTCCCTTTTGACCAGCCTTACTTTAACCAGCGCGCCCTGGGTTATGGCGAATTATACCTTCGTGGCCTTGAATATTATGTAATTGATGGGGTAGCTTCTGCTGTTGCAAAATATACTTTGAAGAAAAAGCTCCTGTCATTCAAAGTGCCTGTTCCATTCAATATCCGCGTGTTGCCAAACATACCATTTACCTTTTTTGCAAAAACCTATGCTGATGTGGGGTATAGTTATCTGAAAAAACAGTATGACACAAAACTGAACAACCGGTTACTGTATACCGGTGGATTTGGTATAGATATACTGACCGTTTATGGAATAAATATTAATCTTGAATACAGTTTCAATCAATTAGGTGAAAACGGTATATTTTTACATGGTAAAGGCGGATTTTAAATGCCCCTTTTATACAGACAGTTATGAAGATAGCTATATACAGCCGTGGGATTGATAATAACCAGATGCCCGACATGAATGTATTACTGGCCGAATTGGCCAGTTTAGGCGCTGAAGCAGTGTTTTTCCAGGATTTTTTCAACCAGGTATATGCATCTATAAATGCTGATTGTAAGTATTCCACCTTCAATTCAAGCGAAGATATGGAGGCGGATATAGATTGCATGATCAGCCTCGGCGGAGACGGAACCCTGCTTGATACGGTAACCCTGGTGAAAGATTCAGGTATCCCGGTACTGGGAGTGAATTATGGCAGGCTTGGTTTTCTGGCCAATATAGGGAAGGAAGAATTACATCCTGCGCTGGAAGCGCTTGCCAACCGGAAATATGTACTTGATAAAAGGACATTGATTCACCTGGATGCGAATATTCCGTTGTTTGGAGAAACGCCATATGCCCTTAATGAATTCTCACTGCATAAGAAGGATTCATCGCCTATGATCAAGATACATACTTACCTGAACGGTGAATTCCTGAATACATACTGGGCCGACGGTTTGATTGTTGCCACACCAACCGGATCAACCGGTTACTCGCTCAGTTGCAACGGGCCGGTAGTGTTTCCTGATAGTGCCAGTTTTGTGATTACACCGGTGGCACCGCATAACCTTAACATAAGGCCCATCATCGTTCCGGATGATAATATCATTTCATTTGAAATAGAAGGCCGTACAGACGGGTTCCTGTGTACACTCGATAGCCGTCGTGAGATTGTAACAAAGGAAATTCAACTGGCAGTAAAAAAAGAAAGTTTTGGCGTTAACCTGATCAGGCTGAACGAGAATAATTTTTTACAAACACTGCGCAGTAAACTTTCATGGGGGCTTGACAAGCGGAATTAGCAGGATAACCGGCAACAAAGGCTTGAAATTACACCGGATACCTTGCCGCACATGAAACATGCGTTCATCAATCATTCTTACATGCCGTTCACATCAAAAAAAATTAGGGCCATTTTTTTTATCTACTGGTTCCTGCTGCTTTATATCGTAGCCGCACTGGTTTGGTGGTATATTGCCCTTAACAGGCAGAACGCCCAAATGACCGCTTTTGAATTACAGGAATTACGGATGAATGAACCGGGGTACAATGAAAAATACCGGCAAATAATCGACATGGAAAGCAGGAAGAAAACACAATATGCCGGGGAAGGGGCCACCTTTTTCCTGCTGATAGTTACTGGCGCTTTTTTTGTATATCGTGCCGTACACCGCGAACTCATGCTAAGCCGCCAGCAACAGCATTTCATGATGGCCGTAACACATGAATTAAAAACACCCATTGCGGTTGCAAAATTAAACCTGGAAACCCTGCAGTTGCGGAAACTGGAAGCGGAGAAACAACAGCAACTCATTTATAACACGTTGCAGGAAACAAACCGGCTCAATTCGCTGTGCAATAATTTGCTCGTATCGTCGCAGATAGAAGCCGGCGGATACCAGGTAACCAATGAAGAGATTAACATCAGCAGCCTGGTGGAAGCATGTTTGCAGGATTATAAGATACGTTTTTCTCAAAGGAATTTCCAGTCTGCCATCCATCACGACCTGTTTGTTTTTGGCGACAAGATGTTATTGCAGATTGCCATCAATAACCTCCTGGATAATGCTATCAAGTATTCGCCAAAAGAATCACCCATCTCGGTAGAAGTGAACACTGACCATAACAAACTTCACATCCGGGTGAAAGACGAAGGCAAGGGAGTAGAGGCGCATGAGAAGAACAAGGTTTTCGACAAGTTTTACCGGGCTGGGAATGAAGCAACCAGGAAAGCGAAAGGAACAGGTTTGGGGCTGTATCTTACTAAGAAAATCATCCAGTCGCACAAGGGTGAAATATTTATCAGGGACAATATGCCGCATGGCAGTATATTTATCATAGAATTGAAACAGGTATAACAATTCAGGATATGGCACAGAGAAAATTTTCAATATTGCTGGTGGAAGACGAAGAGAACCTGCATGATGCATTGAAGTTGAACCTTGAGCTGGAAGGTTATGATGTTAGCGGTTGTTATGATGGAGCCACAGCATTGAAGATAGTAAACCAGGAACATTTTGACCTGATCATTCTGGATGTAATGCTTCCTGAAATTGATGGCATTGCCGTTTGTGAAACAATCAGGCTGAATAACCAGGAAATTCCCATCCTTATTCTGAGCGCTAAAAACAGCAGTGCCGACAGGGTGCTTGGACTGAAAAAAGGCGCTGATGATTATCTTACCAAACCATTTAACCTGGAAGAGTTGCTGCTCAGGGTAGATAAACTGATCAGGAAAAGTGAACTGCTTTCAAACAAGCAGCCGATTGCGGATATATACGAATTTGGAAAGAATAAGATTGATTTCAAAGCACAGGAATGTTTTGATAAAGATGGCAACCGGGTTACCCTGAGCAAGAAAGAAACCATGTTGCTTAAACTGCTCATTGAAAATAAAAATGAAGTGGTTACCCGGGAAAAAATACTTCAATCAGTATGGGGTTATAATGTTTATCCAACAACCAGGACGATTGATAATTTCATTCTTAATTTCAGGAAATATTTTGAAACCGACAGCCGTAACCCTGTATATTTTCATTCTGTAAGGAGTGTAGGTTACAAGTTTACCGATGCCTGATGCCATATGTGTTTACCAGGTGAATGATGTGTTGCGCCTGGTTATACATGATACGGAGGTCTTCATCCCTTTCAAAGGGCGTATATGTTTTCCATTCAATTTTCTGCAACAGTTGCTGCACCTGTATGGCGGTTTCGTTACTGATTTGGCTCTGGTCTAGTATGGATACAATTTGCCGGCTGTTAACCGATTCGGTACTCACATTGAACCGGGTAGCGAAAAATTGCTTCAGTTCATTGTTTAGTTTCCGGTAGAAAACGCTGCTGTTCTCATTATCCAGGCAGGCTTCAGTTTCTGCAAGCGGGTTAAGCGGGCTTATAACCGGTATGTTTGCAGGTTCTTCCTCAGGCTGTTCATTTAAAACAGTGATTGTATCTGCGTCCACGCGTTTTTTTTCTTTTCTTATCCAAAAAACCAATCCGGGTATTATGATGCATGCTAAGATGAGTATGATCCACCAGCGGTTGTTAAAAATCTTATTGATCCCGGTTACACGGTTAATTTGGCTTTTTGCCTGCCCGGGAATTGAAGCTCCTGAAATTGCATTGGTAACGGTAACGGTTAATTGTTTTGCGCTGATTGTTTTATAAGAACCACTGGCGGGGTCAAAATAACTGAAATCAACGGCCGGTAAAATATATGTTCCGGGTTTGTCTGCTGAAAATCCGTACTCAAACACTTTTCTTCCATAAACAGGTACCATCGCCTTGTTCAGCGATTCACCGGTTTCCGGTTCAAAAGCGTCAATGCCTTCAGGCCATTTTAATACCGGCGCGGTAAGCAATTGCAGGTTTCCGCTACCGGTTATCATTACCTGCAACTTGCCCGTTTCATTGGCCGGGAAACTGCTTTTTAGCAGGGCGGCTTGTATTGTAAAATTTCCTACAGCGCCGGAAAACCCATCCGGTTTACCTTGTTCAGGCAGTGCTTTTACGGTTACAGTGGCTTTGTTGCTTACCAGGCTTACCGTTTGGTTTAATATCGCTTCGGCAGGCATGGTTTGAAGGGGAATGTCTTCAAAAAATCCTGTCAGGTCGTTTCCTGCATATTCTTCTTTCAGGAACTGGATATTGTTTTCCAGTTCCGCAGGTTCCAGTTCCGCTTCACCGGGTTGTAAAGGATATAGTTGTGCTTTACGGATGGTATATACATTGTATTCCCTTCCATTGAGACTTTCCCGGGTATATTCGGTAACATCATGATTGGTGAGGTCTATCACCGAAAAGCCGTTGAAGGAAGGGTTCCCGGTAAGTTTACTATCGCTTTTTAAGCGGGTATATAATTTATAAGTGGCCACAACCGGTTCGCCTACAAAACAACTTGATTTGTCTACCTGTAGTTTCAGCATCATGTTCTTACTCACCTTTCCGGCAATATTATCGCCTTTGTGTAAAATAAAATCGCTGAATTCGTTTGGTGGTCCGGCCGGCTCCATAGCAGGTGACGGAAATAAACTGCCCGGCATTTGCTGTGCCTTGTTTGGCTGGGATATGGCATTGTTCACCATCAGGGTTACAGCATTTGTTTTCAGTTTTCTGCTCCCAACCTGTACTGTTGCAGGTTCAATATTGATTTTACCGGCCCGTTTTGGTTTTAATATGAAGGAGATGGCCGTATACCTGCTAACGGATCCATTTACAGAGCTCATTCCGTTTTCCTGGTTTGGCCCGCTTAGTACGATAAAATGGTTGAGGGATGGAGGCGTAACCTGTTGAACCTGGAGACTGTTTTCAATGACGATTTTAAGGTTCGTGTATTCATTCCTGTTGATTTGGGAGGGAGAGATTGTCATAGACAGCTTTTCCTGGCCGTATGAATACACCGTTATCAGCAAAACAAAAAAGCCCAGGAATGATTTTTGTAAGAATGCGTTCATAAATTTCTCCGGCCGGTCAGCAAAAATATATCATCTGTTAATTGGCAGATCCGTACTTTATATGAATGGGATTAATGAACTGTTAATTATAAATCACCTAACTGAGGCCGGATAATGATGTCTTCCACTACGGCCTGTGCCGACAGTTTGCTGGCTGCCAGTAACATATCAGCAATATCTCCCGCTTCCATAATTCTGCCATTGCTGTTGTCAAAATCACCCCATGAGTCGGTTAATACGGCACCCGGGTAAACAGCAGTTACTTTTATACCATGTTCTTTTAATTCATGCCGGAGGTTTTGAGAAAATCCATGAAGGGCGTATTTACTGATACTGTATCCGCCACCACCTGTATAGGCTTGCAGGGATGCCACCGAACAAATATTGAATATATGGCCTTTTCTGTTTTTCATCATGGCAGGAACTAATTTCCGGGTAAGGTGGTAGGCACTAAACAGGTTGATGTTCATCATCAATTCCAGGTTACCTTCCGGCTCATCCAGTACATTGCCAGGTAAAAACGTACCAGCATTGTTTACCAATATATCCGGAATACCGTGATGCAGGCACCAGTCTGCAAATGATTCAACCTGGTCCTTAACAGACAGGTCGGCGGCCCGTATTTTTATTTTTACCCCCGGGTATTGTTGTTGAATGCCGGCTGCAGTTTCATTCAATTGCTCATGGTTCCTGGAACAGAGAAACAGATTATAACCGCATGAAGCGAATGTAAGGGCGATGGCTTTTCCTATTCCCCTGCTGGCTCCGGTAATGATGATGTTCATCAAAAAAAGGTTTATTAAAATTTGAAAGCAACTTTGCAAACAGCAAATTACAGGTATGCGTACCTATACCAGTTAGCCGGTAATTAGCTATTTTTGCAAATTACAATAAAGTTAATCATTCAGTTTAACCGATTCATTTTCATGAGGGAATATAAGCACCTGTTTTTTGACCTTGACCATACTTTATGGGATTTTGATACCAATGCTAAAAGTTCACTTACTGACATCTATTCAGAATTTGGGTTAGGGGAAAAAGTTACGCCGCAGTTTGAAGATTTTTACCAGCAATATATTTATCACAATGAAATTTTGTGGAGCAGGTATCAGAAAGGATTTATTTCAGCCGATGAGTTGAAATGGAAACGTATGTGGCGCACTTTACTTGATTTTAAAATTGGTGATGAACAGCTTGCTAAAAGCCTGAGTATCCGTTTCCTCGACATACTTCCAACCAAGAAAGAAGTGTTTCCCTATACAAAAGAGATTTTGCAGTACCTCACAAAGAAAGGATATGTTATTCACCTTATTACAAACGGTTTTGAAAAAACTCAATGGAGCAAGATCAGGAACAGCGGGCTGGATACTTTCATCACCCATGTAATTACATCTGAGGGCAGTAATAGTTTGAAACCCCAAAAAGAGATATTTGAATTTGCTTTACGTAAAGCCGGGGCTCAACTAAAGGAGAGTATTATGATTGGCGATAACCTGGATGCCGATATACAGGGAGCGATGAATGCCGGAATGGATACGGTATTTGTAAATCATATTAATGCAGTTACAAAACTGAAACCAACTCATACCGTTACACATCTAAAGCAACTGGAAAATATTTTTTAACTTAACGAAACAATATAACAAGCATGCCAGCAGGTTCTTACAATAAATTCATCTTAATCACAACCACTCCTTAATTTTCTTCCCGCCTTCCCAATAAAAAAACTTCCCGTCTTCCCGGCAAAAAAAACTTCCCGCCTTCCCAATAAAAAAACTTCCCGTCTTCCCGGCAAAATAAAAAAAAGCCTTCTCATTTCTGGAAGGCAATACACTCATGAAGCAGGCAATTACATTTCTGCCGTTTTTGACTTACCATGGCAGGATGATTTATCCTTGCTGCAGGATGATTTTGCCGTTTTAGTGCAGCAGGTCTTTCCTTTGGCACATTTTTTCTTTTTCTTGCCTTTACCGCCTTCTGCGAATGCAGCGCCTGTAAATAACAAGGCAGCAGTGGCTAATAATAATACTTTTTTCATTTGTATGTTTTTGTGTGATTAATCAACGTAAAAGTAAATGTTCTATTGTAAGAATAAAAATCAGAAAAGTTAAAATATCCTTTTAACATGCATATTCAAATATCATAAAGTGGCTAACACAGTAACACCACCTTTCACAACTTCATGTAAGGATACATTCACTGTTGTTCCAACCGGTAACAGCAGATCTACCCTGCTGCCAAATTTGATGAATCCCAGTTCTTCTCCCTGTTCCACTTTCTGGCCAACTTCCAGGTAATTGATGATCCTTTTTGCCAGTGCACCGGCAATCTGTTTTACCAGGATTTCTGTATTCCCTTTCCTTATAACCACAGAATGACGTTCATTTTCGGTGGAAGATTTTGGATGCCAGGCTACCAGGTATTTACCCTTATGATATTTATTATATACTACTTCCCCGGAAATCGGGTTCCTGTTTACATGCACATTCAGCGGGCTCATGAAAACAGAAATCTGCAATCTTTTAGTTTTAAAATATTCATTATCAATGGTTTCCTCAATCACCACCACTTTACCATCTGCCGGAGCAATTACCTGGTTTCCATGTATGGTAAGTTTCCTGGAGGGGATCCTGAAAAAAGATATGACCAGGATTAAAAGAGCAAGTGTAATAATAAAAACGGCAATGAAGAGCCAGGGTAAGCTAGATCCTAAAAACCAGAAAAGAGAAAAATTGATAGCGCCGAAAATCAAAGTGGCAATGGCAATGGATTTATATCCTTCTCTGTGTAACGTCATGTAAGAAAATTGAAGGGCGAAGGTACAAACATGCAAGAGTATTTTGCCCGGTTAATTAAAATAGTAGCGTTATATATAACCAAACAAATGGGGTGGCCACCAGCATAGAATCAAAACGGTCAAGAAAGCCACCATGTCCCGGCATGATATTGCCACTGTCTTTAATATTTGCCATTCGTTTGAGTTTGCTTTCAAGCAGGTCGCCAAGTATTCCGAAAACAGCACAAAGTAAAGAGATCATCAGCAGGTTTTTCCATCCAAGGGATTCAGTAGCAGGAAGTATACTGCCGATAGCACTAATAACTGTTATACAAAGTATGGCGCCGCCAATGGTTCCTTCCCAGGTTTTTTTGGGAGAAATGGGAGAAAAAGGCGTTTTACCAATAAATGAGCCAACCAGGTATGCCATTGTATCATTAATCCATATTGAAAATAATATTACACAGGGTATAACCGGGTTATATAACAGGGATAAGTCTTCTGGTATTGTTTTATTTACATGAACAGTTATGCCCAGATCCAGCATCATATACACCGGTAAAATGATATAAAATACAGAAAGGGGAATAAAATACAGGTATTTTTTACCATTAATAAGCCTCATAATTTTTACAAATTCAATAAGGCAACCGGTCATGATAGTGATAAACAATGCAATAAATCCCCAAACATTTATACATAAGCCTGCCAGCATAACAATCACAAAAATTAATGCGGTTAAAGCACGGGTTTTAAATGTTTGTATATTAAGTGCCACTACTGGTTAGTTTCTTTATTTGCAAACGGTTGGTAAATATTCTCGTCAGCCATTATCAGTTTTTCTTTTACAGCAATCTTTTCAAGGTTTCGGGTAGAAAATCTATCAAGCAGCTTAAACAGGAATACCAGGAATATCAGTGCAATCACCCCGATCCACCAGGGCATTTCGGGGTCAAGTTTACTGATATCCATCTTTTCTTTTTGGTTACTCATTATGAAAAGCTGGGTAACCGCAATCAAATTATTAAGGAAATGTGCAATCACATTCACCCAAATATTTTTTGTTCTGTGATATAGCAATCCTAAGATGAATCCAAGGATGGCCCTGCTTACAAAAAGGTAAACCGACAAATGGATAAAACTGAAGAATATGGAAGTAACCAGGATTGCCGCCAGGGGTGCTTTCCACCAGCGAATCAGTAAATTTTGCAGGGTACCCCTGAAAAACACTTCTTCAAACAGCGCTGGGAAAAAGGCCATGATGGCAATAGCAACCAGGTATTCCGGCCAACTCTTCAGATTGCTGAGGGCTATCACCTGGTCGTTATAGGCGGTTTCCAGTTCTTGTGCCAGCGTATCCAGCGATGGGAAATGGCTAACTGCATACCGGCTCAGTTCTGCAAACGGGGATGCCATCAGGTTAGCGGCGAAAATGATCATAAAACCGATGAGTACCTGGTATGTGTTTATATATGAGTTAAAACCAAGCCAGAACGGGTTTCTCCCATTTGTTACCAAACTGTATAGCACGGCTGGAACAAAAAGCAAAAGGAATGTACCCAAAACCTGTGCAAACCTGGCATATCCAATATTTTCAGGCTGCATGAGTGCTTTTACCAATGCATCTCCCATATCTTGTAAGCCGGTGCCGGCAGGAATCAACTGAAAAGCTATTAATAATTGGGCTCCTCCGGCCAGTATGAAGCCTAAACCCAGGAAAACCAATAAGATACCAAATTGGCCTAATCCTGAATACCCTTTTATGCTTTTATATTCCATTCCCTCACTATTTAGTGTAAATTTGCAGCTGCAAGATACAAATAAAGAAATGCCCAAAATAGGCGATATACAATTACCGGAATTCCCTCTTTTACTGGCGCCAATGGAAGATGTAAGTGATCCTCCTTTCAGGGCTTTGTGCAAAGACAATGGAGCCGACCTCATGTACAGCGAATTCATCAGCAGTGAAGGGCTTATCAGGGATGCCATGAAAAGCAGGAAAAAACTCGACTTTACAGAAGAGGAACGCCCGTTTGGCATCCAGATTTTTGGCGGAGATGAAGAAGCTATGTCTATGAGTGCCCGGATTTGCGAAACGGTAAATCCCGACCTGGTTGATATTAATTTCGGTTGCCCCGTTAAAAAAGTAGTAAGCAAAGGCGCCGGAGCCGGGGTATTGAAAGATATTGACCTGATGGTAAAACTTACCGCTGCCGTTATTAAAGGGACTTCCCTGCCAGTAACGGTAAAAACCAGGTTGGGGTGGGATGAACAAACAAAAAATATTGAAGAAGTAGCAGAACGGCTGCAGGATATTGGGGTTAAAGCGCTGTCAATTCATGGCCGCACCCGCAGCCAGTTGTACAAAGGTGAAGCAGACTGGACGCTGATTGGCAAAGTGAAAAACAATCCACGCATCAGCATTCCTATTTTTGGTAATGGAGATATTGACAGTCCGCAGAAAGCCCTTGAATACAAAAACCGTTATGGCGTTGATGGCATTATGATTGGTAGGGCGGCCATCGGATATCCCTGGATCTTCAGGGAAATAAAGCATTTCATACAGACACAAGCCATATTACCTCCCCCAACCCTGGAAGAAAGGATTGCCGTTTGCCGCAAGCACCTGGAAAAATCGGTAGCCTGGAAAGGTCCGGTTGTTGGCATCAATGAGATGCGCAGGCATTATACCAATTACCTGAAAGGGCTTCCGGGAATAAAAGAATACCGGTTAAAACTGGTTACCTTAACCAGTCCGGATGCTATTAATGAAGTGCTTGATGAGATGAGCAGGCATTATGCGGGTTACGAGTTTCAGCCGGCTCCAATTGAACTAATAGATTATCACCAGAAATGTCCGTTGTGAAATGAAAACACGGATGACACGGATAAGGTTGATTAACGCTGATTTTTTTGTTTTTAAACAGCGGTTGAAAAAATAATAATGTATTATCTTTTCCCATCCGCTCAATCAGCGTCATCCGCGTTTCTATATCAAAAATTTTTACTTGTAAACTCTTGTAGCCCTTTAGTATATGTAATGGCCCTTGCTTCTGCAAAATAATCTGCACACAGCATGATTGCGGCCTGTATAGCCAAACCCATACCAACACCGGTC